>Ga0137394_10004122_pt1 | contig 10997 bp, 10 predicted proteins | sample czobulk116metaG_FD_108278 | JGI IMG/M metagenome (GOLD analysis project Ga0137394, IMG submission 108278) | Vadose zone soil microbial communities from Angelo Coast Range Reserve, California, USA - czobulk1.16 metaG | ecosystem: Environmental > Terrestrial > Soil > Vadose zone | place: USA... | reverse complement strand
CCAGCCGCAGCAGCGCCTCCGCGGCCGCGGCGCCAATGTCCCGCGTCGCAATCATCGGCAGCGGAACGTCCGCGCGAACCGGCCCCGCCATCATGCCGAAATTCCGAATGATGCCGATCTGCGCCAAAGTGTTTTCCATGAAGTATCCCGCGCGCAGATGCAGGGCATTCAGCCCGCGGACTTCTGCCAGCCGCAATTCCATCTTGTGCAATCCCACAACTGGCCCGGTCTTGTCCGGCTTGTCCGCCCCGACACTGCTGAGCGTCACGGCGTGCGCGACGCCGCCCTTTTCAAGCGCTTTCGCGATGGATTCCGTCACGCGGTCCTGATGCGCGCGGAAATCGAGGCTGCTCATGTCCGGCGGAATCAGTACGTACACGCCCTGTGCCCCCGCAAACGCCCGGCTCAACGCATCCGTATCGAGAATGTCCGTCGCAAATGGGTCCGCACCACGGCTCACAAACGGCGCCAGTTTCTTGTTGTCCCGGCCGACCACACGGACTCTCTTGCCCCTGTCGAGTAACTTCCAGGCAACCACAGACCCCGTGTTTCCTGTCGCTCCCAAAATGACGTACATGGTTTCCTCCTAATACTGCATGAATACGATGCAATTCGAAGCAGGAAAGGCGCTCGGTGGGGTGGAGGTCATATCAACAAGCCGTCCAGCTCTACTGCATCGGCACCTTGACGCCCGCTTTCTTCGCGAACGCAATCGCCTCGGGATACCCGGCATCCACGTGCCGCACCACGCCCATCCCCGGATCGTTTGTCAAGACCCGCTCGATGCGCTTGGCCATTTCCTTCGTTCCGTCCGCCACGGTCACTTGCCCGGAATGCTGGGAATACCCGATCCCCACACCGCCGCCATTGTGAATGGACACCCACGACGCGCCGCTCGCCGTGTTAATCAACGCGTTTAGCAGGGGCCAGTCGGCAATCGCATCCGATCCATCCAGCATCGATTCCGTCTCGCGGTAGGGCGAAGCCACCGACCCGCAATCCAGATGATCCCGCCCCATCACTACGGGAGCCTTTATTTCACCCTTCGCCACCAGTCCGTTCAGCGCCAGCCCGAACTTGTCTCGTTCGCCGTATCCCAGCCAGCAGATCCGCGACGGCAGCCCCTGAAACTTCACTCGCTTCTGCGCCAGCTTGATCCAGCGGTTCAAATGCTCGTCCTGAGGAAACATGTCCAGCGCCAGTTGATCCGTCCGCGCAATATCGGAAGCTTCCCCAGAAAGCGCCGCCCAACGGAACGGCCCTTTGCCTTCCGAGAACAGCGGCCGGATGTAGGCTGGCACAAATCCTGGAAAGTCGTAGGCGTTTTTCACGCCCTCCTGAAACGCAAACGTTCGAATGTTGTTGCCGTAATCAAACGTCACCGCACCCAGCTTCTGCAAATCCAGCATGCCTTGCACATGCCGCCCCATCGCCGCCATCGAATGTTTCTTGTAATCCTCAGGACTCTTCTTCCGCAGTTCCAGCGCCGCTTCGAGCGTCATTCCATTCGGAAGGTATCCGCCGATGGGATCGTGCGCGCTCGTCTGGTCCGTCAGCAAATCCGGCACCACGCCGCGCTTCGCCAATTCCGGAATCAAGTCCGCACAATTGCCCACCAGTCCCACCGAAGTCGCCTCACCCTTGCGCACCGCATTCTTCAAAATCCGCAGCGCCTCATCCAGCGAAGTCACCATTACGTCGCAATAGCCCGTCTTCACGCGCCGCTTGATGCGCTCCGCGTCCACGTCAATCCCCAGAAACGCCGCGCCATTCATCGTCGCCGCCAGCGGCTGCGCCCCGCCCATTCCGCCCATTCCGCCGGTCACCACGAGCTTGCCCTTCAGATCTCCGCCAAAATGTTTTTTCGCCGCCGCCGCAAACGTCTCATAGGTCCCCTGCAAAATTCCCTGCGTCCCGATGTAAATCCAGCTTCCCGCCGTCATCTGCCCGTACATCATCAATCCCGCGCGGTCCAGTTCATGAAAGCGGTCCCAATTGTTCCAATGCCCCACTAAATTTGAATTGCACAGCAGCACCCGCGGAGCATAATCATGCGTCCGGAAAATCCCCACCGGCTTCCCCGATTGCACCAGCAGCGTCTCATCCGCCTCCAGCGCCTTCAGCGACCGAACAATGGCATGAAAGCATTCCCAATTCCGCGCCGCTTTGCCCGTCCCGCCGTACACCACCAGCTCTTCCGGCTTCTCCGCCACCTCCGGATCAAGGTTATTCAAGAGCATCCGCAGTGCCGCCTCCTGCTGCCACCCCTTGCAGGAAATCGCCGTCCCCCGCGGCGCCCGAAACGGCCCCTTCCCCAATCCCGCCTCCGCCACCGTTTCTGACGCGCTCCGTGACAGTGTCGAACTCATGAATTTCCCTTTCTGCCGCCCATACTAACGTAGGCTACCTCCTTTTGCACCAGCCCGCTCTCCCAGGGGAACTCTCTTCTCCCTTCGGACATCTATTAGGTGGCAGCGCTTTTGCGGCTTCTTCCCGCAACCGCGAAACCCGGCAGACTAACTTATCACGAAGCCAGTCCGCGATTGGAATGCAGACGTCTGGTACTTCGTCGTCGAGAGTTCTGGGACACACTCAAATCGCCGATGAAGTGCTGGCCGTAGACCGGGCCACAGCCGAGCGCGCGAAAGAGATTGTGATGGGACGCCGGCAGATGTCCGCGCGTGATGCCGTGCACCTGGCGGTCATGGAGCAGCATGGAATCAAACGAATCCTGAGCTTTGATTCTGGTTTCGACGGGTTCCCTGGAATTATCCGCCTCTCGTGAAGCCCAGCGGCGGTGGATACTTCCGCAACTCTTTCGTCCGCTCTGACCTGCGGTAGAGAGAGGCCGCGGCCGTCAAACAAACCCGGAAGGAAGCGGGGATAACTCGTTTCAACGCCCTCCTTCGCCAACAGAACCGTGAACTTGCCGCACGTCCGAATCAACAAGCAGCCAATAGCACGGCGGCGCACGGCAATGCCGATCCCCAGGGTACAGCGTAGAAGGGCTGCCAAGCGCTGCATTGCGCCGCCAAATTCGGTAGGGTAGAGTGACTCTCAGGCCATGAACTACGGAACGCTTCCCACACGCTTCCTGAACGCCATCGATAATCTTCCGAACCCGCGTGCCCAGATGGTCCGCCGCGACGGCCGTTGGGAAGCCATCTCGTCTCAGGAATTTCTCCGCCGTGTCGCTGGCCTCTCCGCGGCTTTCGTGGAACTCGGGGTGAAGCCGGGCGACCGCGTCGGTCTCTTTTCCGCCAATCGTCCCGAGTGGCATACCGCCGATTTCGCCATCAGCGGCGCCGGCGCCGTCACCGTGCCGGTGTATTTCAACGAATCGCCCGACCGCATGACCTACATCTTGAAGCATTGCGGCGCCAAGGTCGCCTTCGTTGTCGGCGCGGCACAATTGCGGAAGCTTCTCAACGTTCGCAAGGAGCTTCCCGAACTGGAACAAGTCATCGTTGCCGACGGCGGCGCAGACGTTCCCAGCGAATGTCTCCGTTATGAGACTCTCATCGCTGCCGCGAGGGCAGCGGACATCTCCTCTTATCGCTTACGCACTTCGCAAGTTCTCCCGGGCCAGCTGGCCTCCCTCATCTACACCTCCGGCACAACGGGCGAGCCCAAGGGCGTGATGCTTACGCACACGAACTTTTGCTCCAACGTCACCGACGTCGGCCACGACTTCCAGCTCAATCCCGCCGAAGACGTCGCGCTCTCTTTCCTTCCCCTCGCCCACGTCTATGGCCGTACCATGGATTACATCTATATCTTTCAAGGCGCTGCTCTGGCCTACGTCGAGTCTGTCGATGCCGTCGCCCAGGCGCTCCTCGAGGTCCGCCCTACGATTACTGCCGCCGTGCCCCGGTTTTTCGAAAAAATTTACGCGCGCCTCGTCGAGCAAGGCTCGAAAAATACCGGCGTGAAGAGAATGCTTTTTGATTGGGCCATGAGAGTGGCTGAGATGTCTGCCGAGTGGCGCGCCAGCCAGGGACATCCGAATCTCGTCGTTACCCTCCAATGGAAACTCGCCGACGCCTTGGTCTACCGGAAAATCCGCATGCGCATGGGCGGCCGTCTCCGCCTGGTCAGTTCCGGCGGTGCCCCACTTTCCAGGGATCTCGCGGAGTTTTTCTGGGCCGTGGGAATTCCCATCTATCAGGGCTACGGTTTGACTGAAACGTCCCCGATCGTCTCCAGCAACTATCCGGTGAATCGCATGGGCAGTTCCGGCAAACCGATTCCCAATGTACAAGTCCGCGTCGCCGAGGATGGCGAAATTCTCGTCAAAGGTCCTTGCGTCATGCAGGGCTACTATAAAAATCCCGAAGCCACCCGCGAAGTTCTCAGCGAAGATGGCTGGTTCCGCACCGGTGACATCGGCTACGTGGACAAGGACAACTATCTCTTCATCACCGACCGCAAGAAAGACTTGATCAAGACGGCGGCGGGAAAATTTGTCGCCCCACAACCCATCGAAAACGCGCTCAAGACCAGCCCCTACATCCTCAACGCCATGGTCGTGGGCGACAAACGCAAATTCATCGTCGCGCTCATCGTCCCCAATCCCTCGACCGTTGCCGCCAAAGCCGCCGACCAGGGAATCAAGTTCGCATCCAACGCCGAACTGGCTGCCCATCCCTGGGTACACGCGTCAATCGATTCGGAGGTCAAGCGTCTCACCATCCATCTCGCGCAGTACGAAACCATCAAGCGCTTCGCGCTGCTCCCCGAAGATTTCACCTTCGACAACGGCAGCCTCACCTTCACCCTCAAACTCAAACGCCGCGTCGTCGAGCAACAATTCGCCAGCGTCATCGAATCCCTCTACGCCGATGTCGCCGAACCCCGCCCGATCCTTCAAGACTAGGAGCGTAGGAAACCGCTTGCCTTTGTCTGGCATCCGACACTACGGCAGCGAACCAGGGAATCCATAAGAAAGGAGTCACCATGACTGGAACAGGAGCCGCAGCAGCTCGCACTTACAAAAGCAGTGTGGGTGTTCCGGAGTCAAACCGGCAGGCGATCACCGCGCTTCTCAATGCGCGTCTTGCCGATGCCGTCGATCTCTTCACGCAAGTCAAATGGGCCCACTGGAACCTCAAAGGTTTACATTTCATTGCCCTCCATGAATTGTTCGATTCCGTCGCCGAACACGTCGAGGGTCACACGGATTCCATCGCTGAGCGCATCGCCACGCTAGGAGGCGTTGCCAATGGCACGGCCCGCGAAGTTGCGGCGAAGTCGGGATTGAAGGAAGCAAACCTCAGCGCCTCCGATGGCCCTTCGCAGTTGAAGTGGCTGGTGCACAACGTCGCGCACCATGCCAACGCGCTCCGTCAGGCCATCAATGAGAGCGAAGACCTCGGCGACAAAATTACCGCCGACCTTTTCACTTCAATCACACGCGACCTCGACAAGGATCTCTGGTTTCTCGAAGCGCATCTCCAGTCCTGATCATGACGCGAGAGAAACTCTCGTAGAGGGCCCGGCAGCGATTTGTCCGGCCTCTCCCTTCTTCCAACTCCGTGTTTCTCCGTGGCCTCGGTGTCAAATGTTTTCGTTCTGCTACAATCTAGTTATGTCCGACCAACTGGTCATCGCGGGACGCGCTTTCCATTCGCGCCTCATTGTGGGAACGGGGAAGTACCGCAGCTTTCAGGAAATGGCTCGCGCGCACGCTGCATCCGGGGCGGACATGGTCACCGTCGCTGTCCGCCGTGTGAACCTCACCGACAAATCCAAAGAATCGCTGCTGGATTACATCGACCGCGAGAAAATCTTCATCCTTCCCAACACGGCGGCGTGCTACACCGCCGACGAAGCCATTCGCACCGCGCGCCTCGCCCGCGAAGTCGGCCTGTCGAACTGGGTCAAGCTCGAAGTCATTGGCGATCAGCAAACTCTTTTTCCGGACACCCAACAGCTCATCGAGGCCACGCGCGTCCTGGTCAAAGAGGGATTCGTCGTTCTTCCTTACACCAACGACGACCTCATCGCCGCCCGCAAACTGATCGACGTCGGCGCCGCTGCCGTCATGCCGCTCGCCGCGCCCATCGGCTCCGGCCTCGGGGTGCAAAATCCCGCCAATCTGCGCATCCTTCGCGAACGCATCACCGAAGTCCCCATGATCGTGGATGCCGGCGTCGGCACCGCTTCCGATGCCGCCGTCGCCATGGAACTCGGTGCCGATGGCGTCCTCATGAATACCGCCATCGCCGAGGCCCAGGATGCCGTCCTCATGGCCGAGGCCATGCGCGACGCCGTCATCGCCGGCCGCAAATCCTACCTCGCCGGCCGCATGCCCAAGCGCCTCTACGCCTCCGCCTCCAGCCCGCTAAGCGGTGTCGTCCGCTGATGATCGCTTCAGAGATCTTCTTAAGCCTGGGCTGTTTTGCGCGCTTGCGCGTCGTCGTAGCTTTCGCCGTAAATGGAAGGCACTTTTGCGCCCATGCATCGCAAGTACGAAGAGAGCTGGCCGCGATGATGAATGGTGTGGTGCAGTCCCATCATCAGAAAGGTCACCGCGGGCCGCTGAAACATCCCACGAAAATCCACGATCTTCACCAATTGTGCGCCCGGCAATTTTGACAGCGCTTCGTAATTCCTCGCGAACCGTTCCTCGTACCACGCCGCAATCTCCGCAGGCGTTTTCACGTTTTCGGGAATCATCGCTGGGTTCGTGTCGAACACGCCGTTGATCACAGTTTCGACAAACCGATTGTCCGCCGCCGCGATGTGGCGCACCAGTTCGATCGCGCTTTTAGAAACCGCGTCCGGCCGGTAATCCGCCTTGTCCGCGGGAACCGCTTCAAAAATTTTCTTCGTTGTGCGACTCTCCATCTTCAACGGTCCCATATACACGTTCTGCAGCAGGAACACTGCTTGATCCGCCGTCATCGTTTCCGCCATCGCTCTCCTCCTGAAGGCACTTTGCGTTGTCGCGAGCCCCGGGCGGGCAATGCGTCTGCCCCGGGCTTCATTGCCAGGTTCGATGCTCGAATCCCTTCTTCGTTGCATCGGAAAGGCCGGCCAACCTAGACGGTGCGGAAGAAAAAATGCCAGGTGATGTCCACGGCGGCGTGGACCAGGGCGGAAGCAAAGATCGAGCCGGTCTTGCGCCAGGTCCAGCCATAAAAAAATCCGGCGATGGAGGCCAGCATCACGTAGCGCCAGTTGGGAAAGCCCATGTTGGTGATGTGCGAGAAGCCGAAAAGAATCGAGGCGGTCCACCAGCCGGCGAGTTCGCTATGCGAAGCGCGCGAAAGCAAGTTTTGAAGCAGACCACGGAAGAGCAACTCCTCTGGCCAAGCGGTGAAGAACAAAATGCCGAGTGACACCAACGGAAGCGACTTTAATTGCGACCACTGCGGTTCGAATTGAATGAAGTGGATGGCGTGGCCCAGCGGAATGGCGATGCAGGCGAAAGCGATGAAACTTGCAAGGCTGAAGAAACCCCAATGGCGGCCCCAGCCGATGGAATAGCCTACTCCGTTGATGCGGCGGAGAAGCACGAAGGTTGCGAGGGCCACGTTCACGCACAGCAGCACTGTGAAAACATACGCGAGGCGGCCGCCGGGAAACGGCCAGAGCCAGTGCGACAATGACCATCCCCAAGGATTCGGCAGAGGCTTCACGGCCACCCAAATCGTCACGATGGTAAGGAAGTCTTGCCACGCGCCGGGTGATTGGCGCTCGGCAGTGGCGGCCAGCCCCAGCGGAATGAAAACGAGGCCGGCGACGGCGGCGGAACGCGTGAACGCAAAGGTATCTGTCCCCAGGGCGTAAATCAGGTAGACAAGGAACACCGCGGTGCCGAGCAAGTAGCCGCTGCCGGCGCCGAAGCGCGAGGCCAGGCGATCCTCCACGCCGCGCGCGGCAAGGAGAAGCATCACCAGGAAGAAAAACGCGAAAGCCGTGAGCGTGGCGGCGAATGCGCGGCCGCCGTAGCCCTGCCAGGCGGAGTACAGCGCCCCGGTTAGGGTCAGCACGGCCCAGAGACCGAGTGTGGCGAACGGGCCGAGTTGGCGTGTGGCGGGCAAGCGAGAATTGTAGCGCAGCCCGATGGCAGACCAAATTAAGGCCTATGTGGCGGGGTACCGCTCCGCGGCTGCTAATGTTCGGAATTTCCTTTTTGACTTCAGTTACGAATAGCGGTTCGGCGCAGCGCCTTAAGTGTCGTTACTGCGTGCAACGGTTATTACGACTTTCCCTGGCGCATGTCCTTCTTCAAGATAACGGAGAGCTTCAGCCGCGCCGCTTAACGGGTAACGTCTATCGATGACGAGTACAACTTTTCCGGCCAGACGCGCCATCCGCCAGAACCTTCTGGCCCGGCTGGATGCGTCCCTTATCACGAAGACCCTGAAGGGCACTGATGGCCGCGACGGGTACGCCTGCGGCGTCCTCAAACGAAGTGTTGCCCGCCTTCAACGCCAACTTATCTTCAGATGCGCACACATACTCGGCAAAAGCCCCGCGGCACGCGCCGAACACCTCGTCGCCTGGCTTGAACTGGGTTACGTTCCTGCCAACCGCTTCAACCTGGCCGGGCGACCACTCCATCAAGACGCCGGGGCGGCGGCCAACGGTTGGACGTTTGCGCCCTTAATGAGAAGCCACAGCATAATCCACAATTCACCAAGCAGCGCCGGCAGCATGGCCCGGGAAACGACGGTGGCGTAGCTTGGCCAGAGTAACGATATAAGGCTGGCGGCCACATAAGCGAAACAGTTGACGATCAGCAGGAGGCCGAGGATCCGCGGCAGGAAGCCCGATCTCATCACCAGGACACCGAAAGGGAAAAGCCAGAGGCCCCAAAAGATCTGGTTGACTACGAGGCCCTGGCGATGCAAGCCAAGGAACAGCATGCCCAAGGCGTCCCGCTGCGGTTTGTCGAATACCGCGAGGAAATCGCCGCCGCGGAAGAGGTCGAGGGCGGCGATGTTGTTCACCTCGTTCAGAAACCCAATCGCGACGGAGACCACCACCAGGATCACCATCAGGGCAGCGTGCGTCTTGGTTACGCCGCTGAGCAGGCGATAGAGAGCCATGACTAAGAAAATGAAGGCGACCGAGGAGAGCAGTCCACTGACGATGCCGGCACGGAAAAGCATCTCGTGTCCCAGAATGTTGTTGGCCGTCGCGGTGACGTTGCCTGGGACGATCAGAGTGCGTGGAATATAGATGAGGCTGAAGGGGGCGGGTAATCCCACTAACATATACAGTAATCCTGCGACTCGTGCGGTTCTGTTGGTTGGGTGCATGACTCTGTCTCCTGTGCGCCGGCTAAACCGGCGAGGTGTAGTGAATGCAAAAGTCATACGAATGTGAAATAGCGACCCACATCGGCCCCGAGTCATGCGGAGCCGCTCGCAAGGGCGGCGTCGAAGCGTTGACAGGGGAACGGGCGGGCCGGGTATTCAGCCGCGTAAGGTTCTTCCTCCGGGACGCCGACGCTGTAGGAGAAAGCGGAAGGCCCCATCGGGTGCACCGATATCGCGAGGTGTGCCAGAGTCCCGCGCGGTCAGAGACCCCGTGCACGTACGGAGACACCTCGCGCGGGAACCGGGACATCCCAACTTTCTCGGCTTTACGCATGTCTGCATAAAGAACATAAAGGAGAGGAGCAATGGACGGTTTACGGTGTTGCGCCAAACGATACGCAAAAGGTTGCAGACGAAGCTGAACGGGGTGAAAGCTGAGCTTCAGCGGCGCATGCACGAACCCGTCCCCGAACTGGGTAAGCGGTTGCAAGCGGTGGTGCGTGGACACATCCGTTACTACGGGGTACCCATGAACCAACCGGCGCTGCGTATCTTTCGGTTCGAAGTCGGGCGACTCTGGCATCGCGCGTTGTCGCGGCGCAGCCAGAATGGCCGCATACTTTGGGACTGCATGCGGCGCCTTATCAACCGCTGGCTGCCTCTGCCTACCGTCGGTCATCCTTATCCCCTGGGCGTCGTTACCTGAGGCAAGAGCCGGATGCGGTCGTGCCGCTCGTCCGGATCCGTCGAGGGCGTTGTGAGCAATCATGATCCCTACTCTGACTGTTCGCTATTGGCGAACCGCCCGTAGATCCGCATTGCTTTGGGCTGCCGACGCGGCCTCATGGCCCCTTGCTCTCGGTGGTGGATGGGCCGAAGCCGAAGCGTTCGCGCATGCGTTGCCGGAATCGTTCCCGCTCCTCAGGGGTCAAGTGGTCACAGCGCTCATCCATGCGCCGGCGGACATCGGAGCGGCCGGAACCGTGCAACCCGAGTCCGCCGAAGAGGATGCGGCACAGCGCCAGAAGTCCCAGCGCTTGCCAGAAGGTGATCTGGCGCCAGCCGAAGAGCGGCGGCAGCAGCCAATTCCACAGGTGCAGCACTATTTCGCCGCCGATGGCGACAAATAGCAGCATCGCCAGGATCGCCAGCGGAGCAATCCAAACCATTTTCTTCCATTTCCTGCCCATGTTGGTCCCTCACGCTTTCCTGAATTCGTCGTAAATATCTTGCAATCTCTCGCGCAGGTGCAACACCGCATAGCGTTTGCGCGAGAGTAACGTATTCACGCTCGCTCCGGTCTCGGCAGCCATCTCCTTAAAACTGCGCCCTTCCAACTCGTGCCCCACAAACACGGCGCGCTGCTCCTCCGGCAGCTCGTCAACCGCCAGCTCGAGTTCATTGAGAAGCACCTGGCGGGCGTAAAGCGCCTCCGGTCCGGCATCGGGCGAAGGCAGCAGGTCTTCCAACTGCAGGAGATTGTCGTCTCCGTCCGCGACAGCCGTATCACTGAAGCTCACCGGTTTCTTCTTGCGGAAGAGATCGGTGATGCGATTGCGCGCCACCCGAAACAGCCAGCCGGTGACGTGCTCGATGGGCATTAGCAGGCGGTTCGCTTCCACCAGCTCGTAGAAGACCTCCTGCAGGATGTCCTCGGCGTCACGCGCGTCGGGCACGCGCCGGCGGATGAAATTGCGCAGCCGGGACTGCTCCCGCTCGACGACT
>Ga0137394_10004121_pt1 | contig 10999 bp, 6 predicted proteins | sample czobulk116metaG_FD_108278 | JGI IMG/M metagenome (GOLD analysis project Ga0137394, IMG submission 108278) | Vadose zone soil microbial communities from Angelo Coast Range Reserve, California, USA - czobulk1.16 metaG | ecosystem: Environmental > Terrestrial > Soil > Vadose zone | place: USA... | reverse complement strand
GCCTCTTGGTCGAGCGCATGCTCGAGCCGGACGTGACGGTGGGGCTGACGCTGAGCGGCGCGCTCACTCCCGCCGGGCTCGGACGCTCGTGCCTGATTCCGCTTCTCAAGAACGGGTTCGTGGACTGGATGGTCTCCACCGGCGCGAATCTCTACCACGACACCCACTTCGGCATCGGCCTCACGATGCACCAGGGACAGAGCCAGGTGGACGACGTGGAGCTGCGTGAGCAGGGCATCGTGCGCATCTTCGACATCTTCTTCGACTACGACGTGCTCCTCTCCACCGATGCCTTCTTCCGCGAAGTGCTCCGCGCCCCCGAGTTCCGGAAGCCGATGGGCACGGCCGAATTCCATCACCGCGCGGGACGCTACGTGCTCGAGCGGGAGAAGGCGCTGGGACAGAAGGAGACCTCGCTCCTGGCGCAGGCGCACGCGCTGGACGTGCCGGTCTACACCTCCTCGCCGGGGGACAGCTCGATCGGCATGAACGCCGCGGCGCTCTCGCTCGCGGGCGAGCCCATTCAGTGGGACGTCTTCCGCGACGTGAACGAGACGGCGGCCATCGTGCACGGCGCGAAGAAATCGGGAGGGAAGAGCGCGATCCTCATCCTGGGCGGCGGCTCTCCCAAGAATTTCGCCCTCCAGACCGAGCCTCAGATCCAGGAGGTACTGGGAATCGCCGAGGCGGGGCACGACTACTTCCTCCAGATCACGGATGCCCGCGTGGACACGGGCGGTCTCTCCGGCGCCACGCCCGGGGAAGCCGTGAGCTGGGGAAAGATCGATCCCGACCGGCTTCCCGACGCGGTCGTGGCCTACGTCGATTCCACCATCGCGCTCCCCATTCTGACCGCCTACGCGTTGAGCAAGCGCAAGGCGCGGCCGCTCCGGCGCCTGTACACGAAACGCGACGCGCTTCTCGAGGAGATCCGGACCGCCCATCTGGACGCCACGGCAGCGGCGGCCAAGGCAAGCCGTTCGTGATCCAGAGCCCCACGCGCGCCCCATGCTCCGGCCGCAGCATCCGGCTCGCATTCGCCGCGGCACTGGCCTGCGCGTCTCTTTCCGGTGTAACCCAGGCGCACGCCCAGGACCTGCGCCCCGCGCGGTTCTGCGGCGCCTGCCATGGGCCGATCCGCCGCGAGTGGGAATCCTCCGCGATGGCCAAGTCGGCGAAGAATCCCGTGTTTCTCGCGTTCCTCGCCGACGCCCGGGCCGCGCTGGGGGATACGGTGACCGCCGGCTGCGTCTCCTGCCACGCACCCGCCGCGGCGGTCACCGCGGACTACAAGCTGGAGTCGGACGTGAGCAAGGAAGGGGTGACGTGCAATTTCTGTCACAACGTGAGCGCGGTGGACCCGTCGCCGAAACCCGCCTCCTACACCTTCGACGGCACCGATCCGCTCCTCATGCGCGGCCCGTACAAGGACGCCGATCCCGGCATCGCGCATCGCTACGTGTACAGCGAGATCCACACGAAGGGTGAGTTCTGCTCGGCGTGCCACGAGTACGCGTCCGATGGAGGCGCGGGCGTGGCCATCGAGGCGACCTACGGCAACTGGAAGCGGTCGGGCGCCGCCGCGAAGGGGAAGCCGTGCCAGGCTTGCCACATGGCGCCCTACGCGGGACAGGCCGCGCCCAAGATCTCCAGAAACCATCGAGACCAGGTTCACGGCCACTCGTTCCCCGGCCCGCGGAACGGCGCCCGGCTCGATTCCGTCGCGACGCTCAGCGCCAAGGTGGAGGGCGGGCGCCTGAAGCTCACGGTCTCGAATCACCGCGCGGGACACACGCTGCCGGGCGGGGGAGGCGGGATGAGGCTCATCCAGCTTTCGGTCGCGTTCTTCGGACTCTCGGGGGACTCGATCCAGGGCGAGGACGTCCAGACGTATGGGATCCGTTACGCCGACGCCAAGGGCAAGTCGCCCGTTCCCAAGTGGCTCGCGCGCACGATCGTGCATCGCGCGGAGATTCCATCCGACAGCGCTGCCGTGGAGTGGTGCGATATCCCCGCGCGGGCGAAGCGCGCCGAGGCCAGACTCGTCTACTACTTCATCGATCCCGCGTACCTCGGCTCCATGAATCAGCAGCACGTGGACCTGACGGGCCACCTCCCGGTCGTGATGGCCCGCGCCACGGCGAAGCTCCCATGAAGACCTCCCTCGAACCGCCCATCCCTCTTCTGGATCTCGGCGCCGTGCACGGGCCCCTCATGGAGGAATTGATTCGCGACTTCGAGCGCGTGCTCCGCTCCGGGCAGTTCATCCTCGGGCCCGAGCACGAGGCCTTCGAGCGCGAGCTGGCCCAGGCGTGCGGGGTGACCCACGCGATCGGCATGTCCTCGGGAACCGCCGCGCTCTCGATCGCCCTCCTGGCGCTCGGGGTGGGGCCCGACGACGAAGTGATCGTTCCCGCGTTCACGTACTTTGCCAGCGCGAGCGCCGTGACCTCGCTCGGGGCGCGTCCCGTGTTCGTGGACGTGGAGCCGGAGCGCTTCGGGCTGGATCCCCATGCTACGGAATCGGCGATCACCCCGCGCACCCGCGCGATCATGGCGGTGCATCTCTACGGACTCTCGTCCCATCTCCAACCTCTGCTCGACCTCGCGGCGCGGCGCTCGATCCCTCTTCTGGAGGACGCTGCCCAGGCGATCGGCGCGAGGGAAGGAGGCCGCCCGGTGGGAACCCGGAGCGCCGCGGCCGCGCTGAGCTTCTTCCCGACGAAGAATCTCGGCGGTCTGGGGGACGGCGGCGCGATCCTCACCGAAGATGACGAAGTCGCCTCGCGCGCGAGGCTCCTCCGGGTCCACGGCGACGCAGGAAACTACACGCACGTCGCGCTGGGCACGAACGCGCGCCTCGACGCCCTGCAGGCTGCCTTTCTGCGCACCAAGCTCCGGAGGTTGGGGGGCTGGACCGAGGAGCGGCAGATGCTCGCGGCGCGTTACCGGGGGACCCTCGCCGGAGCGCCGCTGACGCTTCCTCCCGATCCCGAGGACGCGGTCCACACCTATCATCAGTTCACCATCCGGGCGAAACGGCGCGACGCACTCGCCGAGCATCTCCGCGAGCGGGGGATCGCGACGCGCGTCTACTATCCAAGGACGGTGCCGGCGCAACCCTGCTTCGCGCATCTGGGCTACGACGCCGGGAGCTTCCCCGTATCCGAGCGTCTGGCGCGGGAGGTGCTGTCGCTTCCCATCTATCCCGGTCTGAAACCCGAGCAGGTGGACCGGGTCGCGCGCGAGATCGTGGCGTTCTACGGGGCGGATGGAGGAACCCCATGAGCCGTCCGCTCCGCATCCTCGTGATCGCGGCACTCTCGCTCGCCGCGGTAGTCGTGGTCCTCTTCGCCGTCGCGTGGTTCATGATGCCTCGCGACTGGATCGACCGCGAGGCCCGCCGCCAGGTCTCTCAGATGAAGGGTTCCGCCGTGCGGTGGACGCGTCTGACGCCCGCCGTCCAGTGGCTTTCGATCGGCGTGAAGATCGAGGGGCTGACGGTGCGCATTCCCGACGTCGGTCCTCCGAAGACCGATCTGCGCGCAAACGAGATCTTCGTTCGCATGAAGCTCCTGCCGCTCCTCTCCCGCCGCGTCGAGGTCTCCTCCGCGAAGCTGGACGGGGCATGGGTCACGCTGACCGAGCAGCCGCAGGAGGCTCCCGGCCCGCCGGGATCGCCTGCGGCGCCGCAATTCCAGATCCTTGTTCCCAGGGTCGAATTCCACAACCTCAACGTCCGGGCCCGCGACACACTCGGAAGCGGCACCGAGCTCAAGGGACTGAGTGGGAGCCTGGATTTCCAGGGAACCCTTGACACGCCCTCCTCGATCCGCGTTTCCGCGAAGGCGGACAGCCTCTTCTGGAAAGCGTCCGCCGGCGCGGGGAACATGCCGCTTCCGTCCCCACTCGCGCTCGATGCCGCGCTGGAATCGAAGGGGGGCAAGGGTGTGCTCGAGGTGACGCGCGGCTCGCTCGAGCTGGGGCCCCTTCACAGCAAGGTCGCGGGAACGCTGACGTTCCCGAAGCGGGAAGCGGGCGGCGGGCCAACGGTGGATCTCGCGCTCACCGGCGCTCCGCAGAAAATCGACTCCGGGGACCGCGCGTTTCAGGGAATCGCCGCCGCGACGCCCGCGAAGTGGGAGGGAACAGCCGCCTGGGAGATCCACGCGAACGGGCGCGCCCCCGACATCCTGACGAAGGGAACCTTGAAGCTGGGCGGGCTCTCGGTGCGCGCCAAGGAGAACTCATTCCTCATCGAGAACGTAAACGCCGAGTGGAGCACGCGCGCCGATCGCACGTTCACGGCCAGCGGCAATGGCTCGGGGTCGGGAGTCTCGCTCTCCTTCTCGGCCAAGGGTCTCCTGGCGCCCGGAGGAGCGACCACCGGTGAGCTCTACGCTCACGCTCCCGCAGCCCGGCTGAACGGCCTGGTGCCGAACTCGCCGACGTGGCGGGCGGGGAATGTGGATCTCCGCGTTTCGTTCGAGCTCCGGCCTCCTGCCAAGCCCGTCCTGCGATGGTCCGTCCGAGGCACGGGAATCGACGGGACGATGCAAGGTCTCGTGCGCCCGGTGCGCGGGCTTCAGTTCGACGTCGAGGGGAACGAAGTTTCGGCCGAGATTCGCTCGTTCCGCGCCGGGGTCGGCTCCACCACGTTGAACCTCACCGGAACGGTGGCGCAAGGGAAGCCGCTTAGCACCGGGACGTTCCAGATCGCGATCAACCGGCTCGTCGCGGAGGAGTGGGCTCCCCCCGCCGGCGGGAAGGCGCCCGAGAAGGTGGCGGCGCCCCCTCCCACGAGCCTTCCCGTGCCGATCGGCGCCTTCACGGGACAGCTGGACATCGCCGAGGCGCGATCCGGGAACATGGTGATGACGAAGATCTCCGCGCCGGTCCGTTACGACGGCAAGAACCTCGTCGTATCGCCGATCCGGGGCATGATCGGCACCGGATCCTTCGACGGAACCCTGACCATCGCCTCCCCCTTCGAAACGCCCAGCTATACCTTTCACATGGACGTGAAGCGCGCGCCGGCCGAGCAGGTGGCTTCGGGAACAATGCCGTTCTCCTCGGCGGTGACGGGGTACCTGAGCGGCGTGATCGATCTGAGCGGGAAGGGATTCCCCAGCGCGAAGCCGAACGACAGTCTGCGCGGGCTGCTCCAGGGAACGCTCGAAGACGGGCGCCTGAAGATCTCGCCCACCGTCGTCGCCATCGCGCGCTCCCTCGGGATCTCGCAGGCGTCCGACGTTCCCGTCTCCCGGGAGACGCACACGATCCGGATCCTCGGGAACAAGATGCTCATCGACAAGGCGAGCGGGGATCTGGGTGAGGACAAGGCGGAGGTGACGGGCTCGGTGGGGCTGGATCGCATGCTCGACCTGAACGTGCTCCTTCGCCTCGCGCCGAATCGAGTCAAGGGCAGCTCTGTTCTTTCCAAGCTCGCCCAGTACGCTCGCGATTCCGAGGGAAGGCTTCCCCTCACCCTAAAGATCGCGGGACCGGACCATGCCCCCAAGATCCAGGTGAACACGCAGGCGCTGCTCGAGACCGCGACCAAGCAGCTGGGGAAAGACGTCACCCGGTCGCTCGTCGAGAACCTGGCCAAGGGACTCGCCCGGAAGCCGGACTCCGTGCGCGCCGTGGACTCCACGATCGCCGCCGATTCGGTACGGAATCTCCAGGCCTCGAAGAAGCCTCCGGCCGATTCCGCCTCGGCCGACCCGCTGAAGAAGGCCCAAGATGCCTTGAAGCAGATCTTCGGAAAGTGACCGCGACGAAGCTGGGGCTTCTCGCCCTTCTGGCCCCGGCCCTTCTCCTGGGCCCTTCCGCCCGCGGCGAGCACACGCCCGGGGTACCGGGCTGGCAGCAGGACGTCCACTACAGTATTTCCGCCGCGTACACGCCCGCGAAGTTCGAGATCGCGGGAAGGGAGACGCTGGCCTACTGGAATCTCTCCCCGGACACGCTCTCCGAGCTCTACTTCCATCTCTACCTCAACGCCTACCGGCCCGGCTCTCACATGGCTCGGCACGACGCCGATTTCGAGGACTGGAAGATCGAGAATCTTCCCGCCCGCCGCCGAGGCTCGGAGACGATCGATCGAGCGACCCTCCTCAGCGGGGACTCGCTCTCCGTTCAGGTGGACGACACCGTCGCCCGGATCCCGTTGCCCGGCGCGCTCGCTCCGGGGGAGAGCGTGATCGTCTGCCTCCAGTTCCGGTCCATCGTCCCCGACGTGCCCGACCGCATGGGGCGATCGGGGAAGGGGATCTTCGCCGCGCAGTGGTTTCCCAAAGTCGCCGTCTACGACCGGTTCGGATGGCACGCCGAGCAGCACCTGGGATCGGAGTTCTATGGCGACTTCGGAGCCTACGACGTACGGCTCACGGTTCCGGGGAGCTTTCTCCTCGCGCACACCGGTACCCTCGTGAACGCGAAGGAGGTCCTGCCCGATTCCATCCGCGCCCGCCTCGACGCGACCGGCGACAGCGCGGTCACGATCTGGGACCGCAGCCGCTCTGCGGCACCGCCGGACTCGGCGGGCCGGCGGGCTCTGGAGCTCCCGCGCACGTGGGTGATCCATGCCGACTCGGTCCACGACTTCGCGTGGGCATGCGACGAGAAGTGGATCTGGAGGCGTGCGCGCTGGAACGGAATCCAGATCTACACGTTTCACCGCGCCGGCGATTCGAAGCGCTGGAACGACATGGCGGCCGAAGGGGCGCGGATGATGGAGATCATGAATCACCGGTTCGGCCCCTACCCCTATCCCACGTTCTCCTTCGTGGAGGAGCCCATCGGCGCAGGAGGCGTGGAGTTTCCGAACATCGTGTGGATCACGCCGCGAAGGAGTATGACGGCGCGGCGGCTGGAGTACCTCTTCGCGCACGAGCTGGCCCACAACTGGTTCCAGGGCATGGTGGGCAACAACGAGACGGCGCAGGCCTTTCTGGACGAGGGGCTCACCAGCTACTCCGAGACGGCGATCATGGAGACGCTCTACGGGCGGGAGGGGAATCTCAGCCTTCCCCGGACGCCGCGCTGGCTCCATCCGCAAGACGACTCCCGGCGGAGCGCGTGGCGAAACTACCTCGAGTTCCAGGCGAGCGGGATCGAGGAGCCGGTCGTGACCCACTCCGACCGGTTCAAGAATCCCGCTTCCTACTATCCCTCCGTGTATCACAAGACCAATGTCGCGCTCTGGATGCTCCGCTCGATCGCGGGAGCGGATCGCTTCGACGCGGCGATGCGCGAATACTTCGCGACCTGGCGCTTCCATCATCCGTACGCGGAGGACTTCTTCGCCTCGATGAATCACGCGCTGGGGACGTCCTACGACTGGTTCTGGGACGGCTGGTTTGTGAGGACCGACCGGATCGACCTCGAGCTCACGAAGATGCGCGTGTCCCGGGACGGCATTGCCTACGCGGCGGAGCTGGACCTCCGGTCGCGCGGGGGCATCGATCCTCCGGTGCCGGTCCGGTTCCGCGACGGCAAGGGCCATGAGGCGCGAAGGACCATTCCGCGCGAGGTCTTCCTCGGCGCCGCCGGCGACGCCAGCTACCGGACGACCCTTTCCTTCCGTCCCTCCGAGGCCGAGCTGGATCCGGACCTCACGCTTCCCGACGTGAGCTGGAGCGACAACAGCACCCGGTGGAACTGGCGATTCCAGCCGATGCTCGACAACTGGCGCTCGTCCTCCGCGCCGATCGGAAAGACCCTGCTCCTCTGGCGCCCCGATCTGTGGTATCAGACGGAGGACGGTGTGCAGGGGGGCGTCGCCTTCGACGCCAGCACGGTGCGCTGGGAGCACGCGCTCCACGGGCTCCTGGGCGTGGGCGCCCGGAAGCCGCGGCCCTTCGCCGATTTCGAGGCGCGAATTCGCGCCCTCTCCGCCGATCCGAAGGGGATCCTGCGCCTGCGGGGATACGGTATGGATGGGCACGACGGCTATCGCGTCTCCCTCACGAAACCGCTGGGATCCAGGATCGAGCGCGGGTACCGGTGGACGCTCAGCGTCGGAATCGATGAGGACCGTCTCCGTGACCGCGGCGTCCCGCGACGTCCCGGCGAATGGTCCAACGGAGGGCACGGAAACCTCGAAGCGCAGCTTTCCGCGGCACGCAATTTCAGGCGGGTACGCTGGACGGGCCTGGTGCGATTGAGGACCGACCTATTGAGCGACGACGTCTCCTACGGCTCGATCTTCGGAACGATGACCAGCGAGGTGAGCGTGATCCCGGGATTCCCATTGCTGCTCCGCGCCGCGGCGGGACGCGTGCGGGGAGGAGCCTGGGTGCCCCCCGAGGAGCGCTTCTACCTCGCGGGCGCGGGTCCGCGCGGTGAGTGGAACAGCCGATGGTTCCGTTCGCGCGGCACCATCCCCACCCGCTGGACCGCGGCTCTGGGGGGAGACGGCAACGTGCGCGCCTTCGCGGACACGCGGCCTTCGGGCAGGACGCTGGTCGCGCTGAACGTGGAGTCGCGCTCGGGGCGACTCGTCCCTTCCTGGATTCCGCTCCTGAGCCGCCTTCGCATCCCGGTGCTGGATCCGCGAAGCTCTCTGTTCGCGGACATGGGCCAGGTGAGCGAAAACAGGCTCGACCGGAACGATCTCGCGGCGGATCTCGGGGTCGGATTCCGGACGAAGCCGCTCTTCCGGAACCATCTCGTGCTCCGCACGGACCTGCCGTTCTGGCGCACGCCGGTCCAGGATGGCGAGCGGCCATGGAAACTCCGCGCCGTCTTCTCGGTGGGGGAGGCGTTCTGAGCAGCCGCGACGCCGCGATCGACATCCAGGGGCTCACGCGCGTCTTCAAGGCGCGCCGGAAGGCCGGAGAAGTGCGGGCGCTCCAGGGCGTGGACCTGGCCGTCCACCGCGGCGAGTGCTTCGGTCTCCTGGGTCCGAACGGAGCGGGGAAGAGCACCCTCATCAAGATCCTCACCACGCTCCTGCTCCCCACCTCGGGCCGCGCCCTGGTCGTGGGCTACGACGTCGCCACCGAGCCCTACCAGGTTCGAAAGCGGATCAACCTCGTCTCCGGAGGGGACAGCTCGGGGTACGGGGTGCTCACCGTCCGGGAGACGCTCCATCTCTTCTCGCAGTTCTACGGCGTGCCGGGACCGGTCGCGCGCCGCCGCGAGGAGGAGCTGATGGAGGTAACCGGCCTCAGCGACAAGGCCGACGCCCGCCTCTCCGGCCTTTCGACCGGGATGAAGCAGAAGCTCAACTTCGCGCGCGGGTTCATGAGCGATCCCGAGGTCATCTTCCTCGACGAGCCGACCCTGGGTCTCGACGTGGAGGCTTCGCGGGACGTGCGCGCCTTCATCGCGCGGTGGGTGCGGGAGCGCCCGGAGCGGACGGTGCTCCTGACCACCCACTACATGATGGAAGCGGACGAGCTCTGCGGGCGCGTGGCGATCATCGACCATGGAAGGATCCTGGCCCTGGACACGCCTTCGGCGCTGAAGCGCATGCTCCCGGCGGAGCCCGCGTTCGAGTTCCAGATCAGCGCCACGGGGCAGGATCTGGACTCGCTGCGCGAGATCGTAGGCGTGCGCTCGATCTCGCATCACGCGCACCCCGCCACCGGCGCCGTGGAGCTCAGGGTCGTGGTGCAGGAGGACGACGTGATCGGGGAGGTGCTGGGAAGACTCAAGATGATGGACCGCTCGGTGCTTCACTTGACGAAGATGGAGCCCACGCTGGAGACCGTGTTCATCCACCACGTGGGGCGCGGCCTCACCGACGAGATCGTGGAGGAGCGTGATGGAGGGTGAGAGCCTTAGTACCCGGCTTCGCATGAATCTCAGGGCGGTCTACGCCCGGGCGAGCGTGCGCGTGAAAGCCTCCTTCCGCGAGCGTTCCTGGCTCCTGGGCGAGACCCTCTTTCCCTTCCTCTCGATGTCGGCGTTCGTGTTCGTCTATCGCGGGCTCAAGGCGCCCCGGGAGTACGAGGGCTTCGTCGTCCTGGGAGGGGCGATGATCGCGTACTGGAACAACGTCATCTGGGGAATGGCCAGCCAGTTCTTCTGGGAGCGGGAGCAGGGACAGCTTCAGCTCTACCTCATCACGCCCGCATCCCGGATGTCGATCCTCCTCGGCATGGCGCTCGGCGGCATGGCGATGACCACGACGCGCGCCGCGGCCATCCTGGCCGGGGGCATACTCCTGTTCCACGTGTCGCTGCCGCTCGACCGCGCGCTTCCCGCGTTCGGGCTCTTCCTGCTCACGCTCGGCGCCGCCTACAGCCTGGGAATGATTCTCAGCAGCCTCTTCCTTCTCTGGGGGAGGGAGGTGTGGCACACGGCCACGATCCTCCAGGAGCCGGTCTATCTTCTCTCGGGATTCTATTTCCCGGTGAGCGCCATGGGGACCGGCGTCGCGATCGTGGGATCGATCCTGCCGGTCACGCTGGGGCTCGACGGGATCCGCCAGGTGTTCTACGGGCACGCGGCCCACGGGCTCCTTCCGGTCCCCTGGATTCCACCCATCCAGATCGCGCTCACCCTGATCTTCCTCTTCATCGCCGCGGTCACGCTCCGCTACATGGAGAACCTCGGAAAGCACGAGGGCCGGCTCACGGTGCGAGGCGATTGAGCGCGGCCGAGGCGATCGGAAGGCCGGTGAAGCGGCTGGCCCAGGTACTCCGCACCTCGGCGTGGCTGGGCTGGCAGGTGGAGGCGAACTGGGCGGATCCCTGGATCTTCCTCATGTACGCCATCGCGAAGCCGCTCGCGACCACCCTCATCCTCTTCTTCATGGTGCGGGTCGTCTCGCAGGGAGGCGCGACGGCGGAGACCTTCCGCTACATCTTCATCGGGAACACGTTCTTCCTCTACGTCTCGGAGGTCCTGATCGGGATCTCCTGGACCGTCTTTCGCGACCGCGAGGACTACGAAACTCTCAAATACATCTACGTGGCGCCGATCCATCTGCTGCCGTATCTGCTGGGGCGCGCCTTCACGCGCGTGGCGACATCCACCTTGGGCG
>Ga0137394_10004120_pt1 | contig 11001 bp, 12 predicted proteins | sample czobulk116metaG_FD_108278 | JGI IMG/M metagenome (GOLD analysis project Ga0137394, IMG submission 108278) | Vadose zone soil microbial communities from Angelo Coast Range Reserve, California, USA - czobulk1.16 metaG | ecosystem: Environmental > Terrestrial > Soil > Vadose zone | place: USA... | reverse complement strand
GGGCTGGTGGGCCGGATGCGATCTGCGCTTCCGAGGTCTGCCCGATTCAACGTCGCCTCGCGAGCCTCCCGTCACATCGCCGTCGCCGTCGCCAAAGCCCACGCCAGGACCACGACAACGCCCGCGTCGTCCACGCTCACGACAGACCTCGACCTGAACGTTGACGTGGCCGGCGACGTTGGCGCGCCTCCTAAATCGACAGGATCATTTCCAGAGACCGCTTAATGACCCCGAGGTGCGGAACCGTGCGCCTTCTTGCGTCGTCCGTCCCACATCTGCGTCTCTGGAAATGTAAGCGCCGGGGGCGGAAAGCAGGTGCAGTGACGGGTCAGTGCGGGGTCATTAAGGCTTAATGGAGGACGGTTCCTTGACTGCCTACACGAAGCCAAAGGAAAGATGAAGTCCTGCTGCTCGCGGAGGGGCCGCGTGAATCGAGTTCAGAAATTCCGGGAGGCCGCGCTGATGGCGAAGGCGGAGCTAGCTCGCAAGGCCGGCGTCTCCGAGTCGACCATCGACCGGATCGAGGCCGGAAACGACTGCCGCATGGAGACGAAGCGGAAGATCCTCTTCGCGCTCGGGCTCAGCATCCAGGAGAGCGGCAAGGTCTTCCCCCGCCACAACGGCGTCGCGCTCAAGCGCGCGGGAGGGACGTGATGGCCAAGAGCAAGCTCGCGCTCGGGCTCGACATCGGGTCCTCGTCGGTGAAGCTGGTCCAGCTCAAGGAGGCCAAGCGAGGGTACATCCTGGAGGCGTTCGGGGTGGCCGCGCTGCCGCCGGAGGCCATCGTCGACGGCGCGCTGATGAATTCCACCGCCATCGTCGAGGCCATCCGCGGCCTGGTGGCCCAGTACAAGCTGAAGAACCGCGAGGCCGCCATCGGCGTCTCCGGGCACTCGGTCATCATCAAGAAGATCAGCATGCCGAGGATGACCCAGGAGGAGCTGGAGGAGAGCATCCAGTGGGAGGCCGAGCAGTACATCCCCTTCGACGTGAAGGACGTGAACATCGACGTCCAGATCCTCACGCCGCCGGAGGTGGACACCGGCACCGGCCAGATGGACGTGCTGCTGGTCGCGGCCAAGAAGGACATGATCAACGACTACACCTCGGTGGTCTCCGAAGCGGGCCTCAGCCCGGTGGTGGTCGACGTCGACGCCTTCGCGGTGCAGAACTCGTTCGAGGTCAACTACGAGCTGCCCAAGAGCGAGACCATCGTGCTGGTCAACGCCGGCGCGAGCGTGTGCAACATCAACGTGCTGGCCAACGGGCTGACCACCTTCACGCGCGACGTGACGATGGGCGGCAACCAGTTCACCGAGGAGATCCAGAAACAGCTCAACGTCAGCTACGACGAGGCGGAGAAGCTGAAGGTCGGCGGCGACGCGGCCCTGGACTCGGACTCGGTGGTCCCGCAGGAAGTGGAGCGGGTGATCCAGGGTGTGGCCGACCAGATGGCGGGCGAGATCCAGCGCTCCCTCGACTTCTACACGGCCACCGCCGCCGACTCGCACATCGCGCGCCTCTATCTCTCCGGCGGCACCGCCAAGATCCCCGCGCTCTTCAAGGTGATCGAGCAGCGGGTGGGCGTGCCGGTCGAGATCCTCAACCCCTTCAAGGGCGTGGAGATCGACAACCGGAAGTTCGACCCCAACTACGTGATGGACGTCGCCCCGTCGGCGGCCGTTGCCATCGGGCTTGCCTTGCGCAGGTCGAACGAGCGGTAGGGAGGACGCGGCGATGCTCCACATCAACCTCCTCCCCGTCCGCGCCGCGAAGAAGCGCGAGTTCGGCAAGCAGCAGCTGGTGCTGTTCGTGCTGCTGCTGGTGCTGGCGAGCATCGGCAACTACTTCGTCTACAACCGGTTCGAGTCGGAGCTGCGGTCGCTGGACAAGCAGATCGCCGCCACCCGCGCCGAGATCGCGCAGCTGGAGAAGACCATCGGCGAGGTGAAGTCGATCAAGGAAGACAAAAAGGCGCTCGAGGACAAACTGAAGATCCTCGACACGCTGAAGAAGGGGCGGACCGGACCGGTGAAGGTCCTGGACGAGCTCGCCAGTATCGTCCCGCAGAAGGTCTGGATCATCGACTTCACCGAGCAGGGCGGCGGCGTGACCATCACCGGGCAGGCCCAGGCCTACGAGGACCTCTCCACGTTCTCCAAGAAGCTCAAGGCGTCGACCCATTTCACCAACATCACCATCAAGGGCGCCCGCCAGCGGACCGACGGGACCGTCGACTGGGTGATCACCTGCAACGCCAACTACTCAGCCTGAGGCGATAGAGAAATGGCCCTTTCCGGACAGGACGTCCTCAACGCGGTCAACAAGATGCCCCTCGGCCAGAAGGTCGGGGTGGTGGCCGGGTTCGTCATCCTGCTCTCCGCGGCCAACTGGTACTTCTTCATCGATCCGATGCAGACGCAGATCCGGGTCCGGCAGAACAGCCTCCGCGCGCTGGAAGACGAGCTGATCCAGAAGCAGTCAATCGCCAACAACCTGGCCCAGTTCCGGCACGAGAAGGAGATCCTCGAGCGCCGCCTCGCCCAGGCGCTCACCGAGCTCCCCAACGAAGCGAACATCGACGACCTGATCCGCTCGCTCTCCGAGATCGGGACCAAGAGCGGGCTCACCATCAACAGCATCGACCCGCAGCCGGAGCAGCGGCAGAGCTTCTACGCCGCGATCCCGATCCTGATGCAGGTGACCGGCAACTACCACGAGATCGGCGTCTTCCTCGACTCGCTCTCCAAGCTCGCCCGCATCGTGAACGTCACCAACATCAAGATGGGCAGCCCGCGCGTCGTCGCCGAAAAGCTGGTGGTCAACGCGCAGTACGTGGCGACCACCTTCCGCTTCCTGCCGCCGGAACAGCAGCAGCAGCCGAGGGCCGCGAAATGAGCCGCGCACTCTCCGTCGCCGGCTGCTTGTCGCTCCTGGCCGCGGCCTGTGGGGCCCCGCCGCCCCCGCCGCGGCGCGCCGCGCCCGCGGCCGCCGCCGCGCCCAAGCCGGTGACCGACGAAGAGATCAAGGGCCAGATGCCGGCCACCATCTACGTGTACTCGCCCATCGGCAAGCGCGACCCCTTCCAGAACCAGTCCGTCACCCAGCAGGGCTTCGGGCGCACCGCCGCGAGCTCCGGCCGGGTGAAGACGCCGCTGGAGAAGTGGTCGCTGGACCAGCTCAAGCTCTCGCTCACGGTGACCGGGACGGCCACGCCCATGGCGATGGTCGAAGACCCGGAGAGGCGGGGCTGGCCCGTCCGGCTGGGCGACTTCATCGGACAGAACGGCGGCAAGGTGACCGGGATCCACCGCGACGAGATCGTGGTCACGGAGACCATCACCGATCACTCGACCGGGCGCGTGTATCCGCAGAACGTGAAGCTGGCGGTGCCCGTCACCCGGGAAGAAGAGAGAGACGCCAAGGCGCTCCAGGAAGGCGAGCACCTCGGCGTCGCGAGGGGGGAACGATAGTGCGCGCGGCGACCTGGAAGGAGAAACGGATGGCCACCCAAGTGTTCCTCGCCGCGGGGTTGATCGCGGCCGCATCGGCGGCCGGCGCGGCCGCGCCGGTGAAGGTCACCTCCGTGGAGGAGAAGGGCGGACAGCTCTTCATCCACGCCACGGCGGATCCGGAGTTCACCGCCTTCAAGCTGTCCCAGCCGCCGCGCGTGATCATCGACGTCAACGGCGGCGACGTCTCGGCGGCGGCGGCGAAATCCGGGCAGTCCAAGGGGGCCATCGCCGGCTGGACCGCGGCGCAGTTCGACGAGGGCGGCACGCGCGTCGCCCGCATCGTGGTCACGCTGGCCGAGGACCAGAAGTACGACGTTTCCGCCGAGGGCAACGACCTGGTCCTGACGCTCGGCGAGCCCAAGGCGGCGGCTCGGCCACCGGCGGATCCGAACGTGGTGCTCTCGCGCGAGGACGTCCAGGAGGTACGGAACCCGGCCCACAAGCTGGGCAAGATCTCCGTGACCGCGAAGGACGGGGCGGCGCTGGTCCACCTGGCGGCGGACGGCGAGATCGGCAAGCTTGGAATCCTCGAGCTGCGCAATCCCGCCCGGCTGGCGCTCGATCTGCGGGGCGTGAGCGGCAGGTTCGACAAGGCGGCCGGAGCGCTCCTGGTGAAGGCGGTCCGCATCGGCAAGACCGAGGACGGCGTGCGCGTCGTGATCGACGGCCAGGGCGAGACCATGGCGCCGTACAAGATCTCCCGCGCTGCCGACGGATTGAGCGTCCTGGTCGGAGAGCCCAAGGCCGTGGCGGCCGCGCCGGCAGCCGCGCCCGCCGAGGCCGCGCGGCAGGCGCCCCCGGCCGAGGTGACGAAGATCGCGGCGGGCCCGAAGGCGGTGCAGATCCGCGCCGTCGACCTGCGCACGATGGAGAACCGCACCGAAGTGCTGGTCGCCCTGGACGAGGGGGTCCGCTTCGAGGTGTCGCGGCCCGACGCGACCACCTCGGTGCTGACGCTGCACGGAGCCACCTTGCCGGAGCGGCTGGAGCGCAATCTCGACGCGCGCTCCCTGGGTGGACCGGTGTCGATGATCTCCAGCTACCGCGTGCCGGGCGGGACCGACGTCAAGGTGGTGGCCACGGTCGCGAAGGGCACCTTGGACGAGATGACGGCGCAGAAGGGCACGCTGATCTGGAAGTTCGGCGGGCCCAGGCCGGTGGCCCAGGCGACCACGGCCGCTCCCAAGGCCGCCGCCATGGCTTCCGACGGGCGCGTCTCCGGGACCCAGGGCCCCAACGTCTTCGACGCGACCAACTACACGGGCCGCAAGGTCGACTTCAACGTCAAGGACATCGACATCAAGAACCTGCTCGGCGCCATCGCCGAGATCAGCAAGAAGAACATCATCGTCGCCGACGACGTGAAGGGCAGCGTCACCATCAAGCTGCGCAACGTCCCCTGGGACCAGGCCCTGGACATCGTGCTCAAGTCCAAGGGGTTGGGCCGCGAGGACGTGGGCAACATCATCCGCGTCGCGCCGATCGAGACGCTGCGGGCCGAGCAGAAGGCCGCCGCCGAGGCGTACAAGAACCGGCAAGCCACCGAGCCGCTCAAGGTCCGGCTGATCCCGGTGAACTACGCGCGGGCGGAGAACCTCACCGCGCAGCTCAAGGATTCGCTGACGGAGCGCGGCTCGGTCGGGGTCGACGCGCGCACCAACACGCTGATCGTCAAGGACGTCCAGGAAGCGCTGCTCCGGGCGGAGGGCATCGTCCGCAATCTCGACACGCAGACGCCTGAGGTGCTGATCGAGGCGCGCATCGTCGAAGCGGCGACCAGCTTCGCGCGGCAGGCGGGCATCCAGTGGGGCGGCAGCATCAGCATGGCGCCGACCTTCGGCAACCCGACCGGCCTGATCTTCCCCAACATCTTGGCGGTGGCCGGCGCGGCCGACGATCCCGCCGCGCCCACCGGGGGATTGATCGGCGTGGGCCCGCCGAACTTCGCCGTCAACATGCCGGCGCCCATCGGCCTCAACAGCGGCGGCGGCCTCGGCTTCGTCTTCGGCAGCGCGGGCGGCGCGGCGAACCTCAACCTGCGTCTCTCGGCGGCCGAGAACAGCGGCACCATCAAGACCATCAGCTCGCCCCGGGTGGTCACCGTCGACAACGTGGACGCCAGCATCAGCCAGGGCGTCAGCATCCCGTTCTCCCAGACCAGCGCCGCGGGCGTGACCACCTCCTTCATCGAGGCGCGCCTGGAGCTCCGCGTCCAGCCCCACGTCACGCAGGAAGGCTCCATCCAGATGAAGATCGCCGCCACCAACAACCAGCCGAACCCCCAGCTCACCGGCTCGAACGGTCAGCCCTCGATCAGCCGCCGCGAGGCGCGCACCGAGGTGCTGGTGCGGGACGGCGAGACCACGGTGATCGGCGGCATCTACACCCGCCGCAACGCGGAGGCCTGGAACGAGGTGCCGGTGCTCTCGAAGATCCCGGTGCTCGGCTGGCTCTTCAAGAAGAAGGCGGTCTCCGACGACCGCACCGAGCTCCTGGTCTTCATCACGCCCCGGATCGTCAACCGCTCGCAGTCCGTCGTCGCGGCCGCGCCGTCGGCCGGCGACGACGCGAAGCAGTAGGAGGCACGGACATGAATACTCGCTGGACCATCCTGTTGGCGGCGCTCCTGGGGACGTCGTGCTTGAGCAACAGCAAGAGCTCCCTGGCGATCACCAAGGTGGTGCTCGGCACGGCCACCACCAATGCCGGACCGCCGCCCGTCACTACCTGCGCCTACGACCCCGGCTCGAACGAGTTCAGCTATGCGCAGATCGATCCCGCCGCGAACACCGGCGGAACCATGGGCGTGGTCGTCGAGAACAACCTGCTCGACACCTCGACACTCAACCCGGAGCTGCGGACGAACTCGGCGACCTTCCATCCCCACCAGGCGGTCGCGGACTACGAGGTGATCGGGGGCAGCACGGTGACGGAGCAGCTGATCCCCGTCTCCGGCTCGATCAAAAGCGGCAGCGTCGGCATTGTCCTGGTTCCCTTCTTTTCGCCCATCCCGGCCACCATGCTGTCCGGGGTGATCCGGATCTCGTTCTGGATCGAGGGAGTGTTGGACGACGGGTCGAACATTCGCACCAGCACCCGGGAGTACATCTTCGTGACCTGCGCGACTGCGGGGTGCAACAGCGCCTGTTTGTAACTTGACCCGCTCGAGGGCCGCGTGACAGCCTCGGCGGCGGTGACGCTCACGCTCGCCGAGCTGTACGCGCGGCAGGGATTGATCGGCAAGGCCCGCGAGATCTACCGGCGGCTCGCGGCCTCGGGCGATGAGACCGCGCGGCGGCGCCTGTCGGAGCTCCCGTCGGCCGAAGGAAAGATCGCGCTCCTGCGGGAGCTGCTCATGCGGGTGCAGGAACGACGGCGAGGACATTGAGGATGGCTTTCAAGGAAGACCTCGAGCAGATCTGCGGCAGGGTGGGCGGCTCCTTCGCCGCCAGCGTGATGGGCTTCGACGGCATCCCCATCGAGACGCACGAGGCCCGGGCGCCGGACGGCGTGGAGCTGCAGAACCTCCTGGTCGAGTACTCGGGCATCCTCTCGCAGGTCCGCCAGGCCGCGGAGGCGCTGCAGATGGGCAAGGCCAGCGAGGTGTCCATCTCCACCGAGAGGCTGGTGGCGGTCGCCCGGCCGCTCACGCCGGATTACTTCGTGGTGCTGGCGCTCGCGCCGGAGGGGAACGTGGGGCGGGCGCGGTACGAGCTGCGGGTGGCGGGGCCGAAGCTCGCAGCCCAATTGTAAATATCGGTGGAAGGCGAAAAGCGTAGGTCCACGCGCCTGAAGCCGCGTGGACCTAGACGACTGCCAATCTTTGCGGTAGACCCCGCGCGCCCTCGGGCAAGGGAGAACGCCGCAATGGCCGACGTGATCGACACCAGCGAGTTCCGCAACGGGCTCAAAATCCTCATCGACAACGAGCCCTTCGTGATCGTCGAGTTCCAGCACGTGAAGCCGGGCAAGGGCTCGGCGTTCGTGCGGACGCGCTACAAGAGCCTGATCTCGGGCCGGACGCTGGAGAAGAACTTCAAGTCGGGCGAGAAGGTGGGCCGCCCCGACATCGAAGAGCGGAAGATGCAGTACCTGTATAAGGAGGGCGAGCACTACGTCTTCATGGACTCCAAGAACTACGAGCAAAGCCACATCGACGCGGCCGGGCTCGGGGAGTCGAAGAACTTCCTCAAGGAGAACATGGAGGCTTCGGTCCTGTTCTGGAACGGCCGCGCCATCTCGGTCGACCTGCCCAACGCGGTCGAGCTCAAGGTGGTCAAGTGCGATCCGGGCGTCCGCGGCGACACCGTCTCGGGGGCGATGAAACCGGCCACGCTGGAGACGGGCTATTCGCTGCAAGTCCCGCTCTTCATCAACGAGGGCGACACGCTGAAGATCGACACCCGCTCGGGCGAGTACCTGACCCGTGTCGGCTGACGGAAAGACTCGATGGACGTCGACAAGTTGAAAGCCATCCTCGAGGCCCTGCAGGGCACCGACGTCACCCGGCTCACCTGGGTCTCCGGCCAGGAGACGCTCGACCTCCGCCTCGGACATCCTCCGCCGGCCACCACCGCCGTCCACGCCGTGCCGATGGCCGCTCCGGCCGCCGCCTCTCCGGCTCCGGCGGCGCACGCCAATCCCGGTCCGGCGGCCGCCGCGGGCCCCGCGCAGCCGGCCGCCGCCAAGGCCGCCGCGGATCAGAAGACGTTCACGGTGAACTCGCCCTTCGTGGGAACCTTCTACCGGTCGGCCTCGCCCGACAGTCCTGAGTTCGTCGACACCGGGCAGGTGGTGAAGAAGGGCCAGGTGCTCTGCATCGTCGAGGCGATGAAGCTGATGAACGAGATCGAGGCCGAGCATCCGGGCCGCCTCGTGGAAGTGCTGGTCCAGAACGGCAGCCCGGTCGAGTACGGAGAGCCGCTGTTTCGTTTCGAGCCCGTCTGACGGAAGTCGACGGCTACGCCGGCGACGGGGCTGGAGCCGAAGGCGGAGGCATTGGTGTTTCACCGGATCCTCATCGCCAACCGGGGAGAGATCGCGCTGCGCGTGATCCGCGCCGCACGCGAGCTCGGGGTGGAGACCGTCGCGGTGCACTCCACCGCGGACGCCAGCTCCCTGCACGTCCGCTTCGCCGACCAGTCGCTCTGCATCGGGCCGCCGCCGTCCAAGGAGAGCTACCTGAACATCCCGGCGATCCTCTCCGCCGCGGAGGTGAGCGGCGCCGACGCGATCCACCCCGGCTACGGGTTCCTCAGCGAGAACGCCGAATTCGCCGAGATGGTGCAGCACTCCGGCCTGGGCTGGATCGGGCCGCGCCCGGAGATGATCCGGATGATGGGCAACAAGATCCGGGCCAAGGAGGCGATGAAGGAGGCGGGGCTGCCGCAGCTCCCGGGCAGCGAAGGCGTGGTGCACGACGAGCGCGACCTCGGACGCCTCGCCGAGCGAATCGGTTTCCCGGTGATCCTCAAGGCCGCGTCCGGGGGCGGCGGGCGCGGGATGAAGATCGTGCGCGAGAAGGAGCAGCTCTCGCAGATGTACCGGACCGCTTCGGCCGAGGCGCTGGCCGCCTTCGGGAACGGCGACATGTACCTGGAGCGGTACGTGGAGCGGCCGCGGCACATCGAGATCCAGATCGTGTCCGACGAGCACGGCAACGTCATCCACCTGGGCGAGCGCGAGTGCTCCGTGCAGCGCCGCCACCAGAAGCTCCTGGAGGAGAGCCCGTCGCCGGCGCTCAACGACAAGCTGCGGGAGCGGATGGGGCGGGTCGCGGTCGAGGCGATGCGGAAGGTCCGCTACAACAACGTGGGGACCATCGAGTTCCTCCTCGACGAGCGCGGCGACTTCTACTTCATGGAGATGAACACGCGGATCCAGGTCGAGCACCCGGTGACCGAGAGCGTGACCGGCCTCGATCTGATCAAGGAGCAGATCCGGCTGGCGGCGGGCGAGGAGCTGGGCCGCACGCAGAAGAGCATCTCCATCAAGGGGCACGCCATCGAGTGCCGGGTCAACGCCGAGGATCCCGTGTCGTTCGCGCCCTCACCGGGACTCATCACGGCCTACAACCCGCCCGGCGGGCTCGGGGTGCGCATCGACTCCGGCGCGTACGAGCAGTACCGCGTGCTGCCCTTCTACGACTCGATGGTGGCGAAGCTGATCGTCTACGCGGACAGCCGGCCCGCCGCGATCATGCGGATGCGACGCGCGCTCGAGGAGTACATCGTCGAGGGCATCAAGACGAACATCCCTTTTCACAAGAAGTTGCTGGTGTACGAGCCGTTCGTACAGGGGCGCTACGACACCCGTCTAGTTGAAAAATTACTGGCAGACCACCCGAACTGATGGCGGGGTTCGACGCAGCGCGGCTTCCAGCGTCTACACCGGTCTACATCCTTGACCCGAAAGCGATTTCCCCGTTACGTTGAGTCGCTGGTCTGGTCCCCCTCCCCCCAGCCACGCGAGCCCCCGGCCGATGGACAAAAACAAGGTCATCGAGTCGGCCGCGAAGCTGATCGCGAAGGGCGCGCTCGACAAGGCCGTCAAGGAGTACCAGCGGGTCCTGGAGATCGACCCGGACGACGTCCGCGTCCTGCAGAAGCTCGCCGAGCTGTACCAGAAGATGAACCGCAAGGCGGAGGCGGCGGACTGCTTCGAGAAGGTCGCGAAGACCTACTCGCAACAGGGCTTTTATTTGAAGGCCGTCGCTCTTTACAAACAAGTTCTCAAGGTCATCGACCGCGTGGAGGTGAGCGTCAAGCTCGCCGAGCTGTACCAGCAGCTCGGTCTGGTCGGCGACGCGACCAAGGAGTGGCAGACGGTCGCCGCGCACTACGAGAAGAGCGGCGACACCAAGTCCAGCCTCGACGCGCTCAAGAAGCTGGTCGATCTCGACCCGGACAACTTCGCCGCCCGCATCCGCCTGGGCGAGCAGTATGCCCGGCAGGACAACCTGATCGAGGCGGTCGCCGAGCTCCGCCGCGCCGCGCAGTACCTCCAGAAGAACGGCCGGCACGACGACTACCTCCGCGTCGCCGAGCGGATCAGCCACCTGGATCAGAACGACGTCGGGCTGGCCAGGGAGCTGGCGGAGCAGTACCTGAGCCGCGGCGACTCGAAGCGCGCGCTGGCGAAGCTGCAGATCTGCTTCAAGGCCAATCCGCGCGAGCTGGGCACGCTGCAGATGCTGGCCCGCGCCTTCCAGGAGCTGGGCCAGATCTCCAAGACGGTCTCGGTGCTCAAGGAGCTGGCCCGCGTCCACGCGGACAGCGGCCGGACCGACGACGCGCGCAAGACCTGGAAGCAGGCGCACCAGCTCGCGCCGGATGACTCCGAGGTGGCCGTGGGGCTGAAGAGCCTGGACGGCGCGGAGGCGTCGCGGCCGAAGGCGCCCGAGGCGGTCCGGCCCAAGGCGGCCGCGCCGGGACCGCCGCCGCGGATCACTCCCGCGCCGCCCAAGCCGGCCCCACCACCGCCTCCG
>Ga0137394_10004119_pt1 | contig 11003 bp, 8 predicted proteins | sample czobulk116metaG_FD_108278 | JGI IMG/M metagenome (GOLD analysis project Ga0137394, IMG submission 108278) | Vadose zone soil microbial communities from Angelo Coast Range Reserve, California, USA - czobulk1.16 metaG | ecosystem: Environmental > Terrestrial > Soil > Vadose zone | place: USA... | reverse complement strand
CTCCGGCTTCTGCCGGGGCCACCTTCTGGGGGGCGAGTTTCTTGAGATCATCCTCGGTATATTCAGCCGCCGGCAGCGAGCGGAACATCCGCCCAAAGCGTCCTTCGAAGAGTGTCGAGGAAGGGTGAAAATCGGCTCCGCGCGGACGTTCGCCATGAAAGCGAAAGACATCGTGGAAGTTTGCTCTGGCTTCGGCAGAGTGCAGATCGGCCAGCGACTGCTTCTTGCCGGCGCTGGCCTTGCCGGCCTTCTTGATTTTTTTGGAGGGCATCTTATTTCTCCTTTTGGGTTGAGAGGTCCTTTCCCGGGCAACCCCGGATTCACTTAGGTTGCCCAAAAAGAAGTCGTATCACTCCCGGAAAAACGTGAGAGCTAAAAGAAACCGTCCGCAAACCTGCGGTGCTCTGGAATGGGCAGAGATTACTCTGTAGTAATCAGGTCTGGCAAGAAAATTTGAGGCGGGTGAGGAAGGTACCAACCAACGGGCAGCGACAGTTTTGACCAACGATTAACGACCGAGACGTTGCCGCGCGATGCCGCTATTCATGTTTAAGAGCAGACTTGCCTTAGCGAACGACTGGCAGCGAGACAGGATCTTTTCGAGAGGGTTCATGGATTCAATAAACCGAAAACCGTTCGCGCCTTACGGTGGGGAGGTCGTCTTCATTCTCTTCGACAATCGTGTGGGTAGCGCCTGCGGGGAGGTCGCCTCCGTGAGGCTCGACAGCCTCTCCCCGAATCACCAAATCTCTTATGAAACGCCGCGCGGATGGGTCAAGCTCTTTGGCTGATTTCTTCGCGTTATGTCTTTTCGGCAATGCGCCCTTTGATTTTCTCGCCTTGTTTGCCGATTTGCGTGTTCGCTTGGAACCGGCGTCTATCTTGGTAGGCATCTTCGTGACTCCTCCAAGGGGAATCGTAGGCCTGTGGTTCAGACATAGTCAAACCCACAATCGAAAGTCTCTCGAACCAGCATAGTGCCAGCGAAGGTACTCTTTAGGCTATGCGTCTTTCTCACAGTCGGATGGGTAATCTGCGCATCGGGATCTCCGTGTTCCGCAATGTCAATTCGACCTAGCCTGAACAGATCCTCGATGAAAGATCTTACCGCCTCCGTATGCGAACGAGGCGGTAACGAGCCTGTATCCAATGCTGCCGCAGCAGCGAATGCATATCCGCCAACTTCGTCCGGCGCGGCGCAAAAGATCGTCGCAATGGTCAGTCCAAAGGATGTTGTCGGAACTGTTATTGGAACCAGATCAGTTGTGTCGAAAGATGAGACCGTTGTGGTTTCCGCGGCACCGGCTAGTCCGACGATGCTAGAGACGGGCCCGGGACGGCCGATGATACCAGAGGCGGCCTCAAGGGACAGAATACCGTGCCGGACAAACGCCCCTTTAAGAATGTCGCGGTATTTACGAGAGAACCTGGTCTCATCGGCGGCAACCATTTGCGCAGCCACTTGGCTGAAGTAATTAGGTACGACCGGAGCGTTTAATATCGCATCAACCAACAAGCGTCCGGCGTCTCGGGTAACGTTTTGTAAGCTTTGCACTGTCGGAGTCGCGCTATCTGTAACTACCATCCCTGCCAGGGCGTCGTAAAAGGCCGAGGTGAAAACCCGTGAAAATGAGTGAGGCGCAGATGAGAGGGCAGATGCGGGAGCTGCAGTCGGGAGGGTGGTGGGATCGCGATAGAAGAAAGAGTTCACAGCATTTCTCAGGCAATCAGGATCTACCGCCTGGGCGTTGATTTGTCGGATCGCCCAGCCGAGTTGCTCTGCCAATCGGGAGAGAAAAGTCGAGCGGTAAAGCCTTCCTCCGGTTTCGTTGAGGACGGCTTGTGCGATTGAATTGAGTTGAAGCGCACAGAGAATAGCGCTCATATCGCCGAAGGATTCGTGAAACGCTGCCGCTTCAATGCTCGCTGCGTTAAATAACTGAGGCCGGATTGCATCCAGCACAGCATGTCCCAGCTCATGACATACAATGTTTGGACTCTCCCCCGAATAGACAGTCTTCCCACCAATTGTCGAATGGTAGAACTCAAGTCGGTTAGCTCCACGCCTGTAGTAAGCGTTCAAGTCCACGCCAAAGTCCAAGAAAGCTTGAAGCGTACCTGCGGGCGTCGCCCATCTGGTACCTTGGGGAAGAAATGCCCGCCAGAACTGCATTCCTCGTGTCAATGCTTCTGCCGCGGTCCAATAGCGAAAGCGACTTGTCCCGATCGGATGAATCTCGGGGGGAGGTGCGGGCTCGGCAATAGTGATAGCGAGTGCGCCGGTTGGCAGAGACGGGGCCACAACCTGGAGCGGTTGGCGCACGGGACTCGACTCCGGGTCGTCTTCCCAGGCGAGGATCATGCCCGAGACAGCCGCCGGGGTGAGGCCGGCGCTGTCTGTCCGCGGTACGATTGATCGTCCGGACCTTCCTTTTCTTGCTTTACTCGCGGCCCTGCTCTTTGTCGTCGCGGGAGTGACAGCAGTTCTTCGAACCTTTGTGCCGGCCTTTCTAGTGCCTCGCGCATTGGTTTTCTTGGACTTCTTTGCTGCAGTCATTTCGTATCCCTTCCGCCTTTGACAGCCATAGAGTTGTCAGCGATCGGCGATTGACAGTTGACCTACTTGCCCTTTAATTTCTCGATGATTGCTCCCACGGGCACATTGAGACCGAATGCTATTTGTGCCTTATACCGTTGACGAAGATTGCTATTCAGCTGGGCAGGGGTCGCCGGATCGCCAGGCTTGAGAGTTGAGAGCTGTTGTTGCTTGACGAAGAGGGCGCCAATGTAGAAGTTGGCCACAATCGGACCAAAGCCGGTTCCCACAAAAATTTTATGCAAAGGCTGCTTAGCGATCGCCACGCCACCAACGAAGTGGGGCACCATGTTGACGCTGGTGCTCTTAATATCAATTGGCCTCGGATACAGGTTGACGAACGCTAGAATGTCGGTCTTGTCTACTTCCCTAGCAGTTACCGTATTGTTGGTGCTATCGAAGCTAAGTTGAGAGATTTTTCTGACGGGCACACCCACGCTGAAATCTACGAAGTATTTCCCTTCATTGTCGAAATTCTGGGCAATACCTGCGTCTTCCACTGCCCCGGTAGCTTTCCTGGTTAGCTTGGGCGTCACGCTGATATCGGAGACCTTGTATTGAACGGTAAAGGTGTAAGCCGCCCAAAAGTCGACTGTTCCATCGACGGCAGCGGCAGCTCCGGTCAAAGAGTTGTACAGACCAGCGAGACCAAGGAGATGCGACAGGTACGCGGGCGTCTTCCTGGTGATCTCTACTCGATAGAGCGGGTCATAATCTGTCCTCTTGTTTAGATGGATGTAAAGCAGGGTGATTCTCTTGGTACCAAAGAGCCGCGGTATGGTCTTTCCGTTTCCCTGCGTCAGGTTGTGGAGGTTATAGAGATACCAATTCTGCGCTTGAACCGTTTGAGCATGATTCGCGGCAGGCTCTGACCAGCGCAACACATGAATGATGCAATAGAAATTCTTATCCTTAAACACCTTCGGGTCAATAGCAACATCGCCATGTTCTGAATCGCGGAGAAGACTCTTCATGATCACTTCGGCGCCGGCAGCGTCATCGATTTCCGCGGTTATTTTATTGAAGTGGCTATCTAATGCTGGATCGCTCAATGCCTGCAATGGTTGGCTAATCGAGACATGTTGTGTCTGAGCGACAGTGACCGTTGCGAGCAATAGGATCAGACCAACCAGGAAAAGTGTGCTACTGTTTTTCATTGGAGCCTCCTCGAGCGTTTGCGTTCAAGACTGAAGTCGTAATGCAGATGAAATCGCGTCATCCATTTTCATATGCAACCGGCAGGCAAAACATTTCATTCATAAAGGGCCACTTAAAAGAACAACTCTATGGATTTGCTGGACGATCGAAGATTGGTTCCAACACGCTGAGAATCGTTGAGACAAAGATCGCAAGGAACCCAGCCACGGCACCCTTGACTTCACCGGTCATGAAAGGGCTATTCGGCACCGCCAACGCCCAGACTAGGAATGCGATGGTGGCCGCGGTCGTCTTCCAGAGCGGCCAATCACCAAGAGATGGAATTGTTGGCAAGTTCAAAGCCCGCCGCTTTCCAAAATAGATCAGCAAGAACAAGAGCGGCGTGAAAATGCCGAAGAATCCGTAAATAGTCAGCGGTTCGATTCGCGGAGAAAAGCTCTTCAGTGCCGGAGCCGCGGAGATCGCTGCCACATAGAGCGTGATTGATTCCGTGGGAATGTATTTCACCAACATGCTAAGGGCGTTAGTCACACCATTATCCTTGGCCGCTTCCGTTTGAGCTGCTATGGCCAATCGTTCCGGTGTAACCTTATCTACGATTCCCGTTGCCGCCTTTTGAAAGTCCTTACTGTTTCTGAGTTCGCTGTCGGTTAACGAATTTATGCTCATCCCAATAACCTCCTGATGGACGCAAAGAACATACTGACGGTCGCGCCAATGGCAGCCTTTACGACTATGACTAACGTCAGTGAAACATTTCATTGGTCTGGCGGCGGCTGATTTCAGGTCCCGACCCGGAAGGCTTCTGTTGACAACGCCGAATGATGCGTCTAATCTGCGCTTGCTTCGGCGCAAGGTTGGTTGCGAGGGCTCATAAGCCGCGAGGTTGCCGTACCTTGTACGGCTTCAATCGCCCGGCCGGCGTGCACAAGTTCGTGGCGAGAGAATTACCTGCCGGATCTCTTTTCCGGCAATCTCATCAGCGCGCACCCTCATTTCATAGATAAAACTTCAGCAGAGCAGGGTGCGAGTTCGGGTTTGGCAGAACTCGTTTTTCGGATTCTTCAGATCTTTTCAGATCTATGTGCTTCCGATGAAAAAAGAGTGGGTGTTAACTCAGGACGCTTTCAACGCGCTGCTCGATTGGCTGGACCCTGATCGAGAGCGCGCGGGCAGCAAGTACGAGGCAATTCGGCTCCGGCTGATCAAAATATTCACCTGCCGCGGTTGCTCCGAAGCTGAGGAACTCGCGGATGAAACCATTAACCGCGTCACTGCCAGAGTGGTCGAGGTCGCCGCCGACTACCGTGGCGATCCGGCGCACTACTTCTACGGCGTTTCACACAAGGTGCACCAGGAGTACCTGAGGAAATTGCCGGCCCAACAAATTGATCCAGAGACAGATGCCGTCGCGAGCAGTTCGATTCCGACCGTAGGTCTCACGGACGACATCGAATCTGAGTATCAATGCCTGGAGAGTTGTCTCGATCATCTGCCGGCAGAAAACCGTGGCCTGGTGGTGCAATATTATCAGCAGGAAAAACAAGCGAAGATCGAGCATCGCAAACGGCTGGCAAATGAATTTGGAATTGCGATTAACGCGTTGAGGATTCGGGCGCACCGCATCCGCCTGACGCTTCAGCATTGTGTGCAAGATTGTTTACAACAGCAACCGGCCAACTGAAATGGTTTTCAGCATTCCAGCATATCAATTAGGGCTTGCCTCTGACCTGAAAGGCCTACTCCGATGACGCCCACCCCAGAGGTTCAAAAGAGGATTAGGCGGTATCTGTTGGGGCAACTCAGCGATGGCGCCCGGGAGGAGCTTGAGCAAGATCTCCTGGTCAACGCGGAACTGTTTGAGGAGTTGCTGGTGGCGGAAGACGAACTCATTGATGATTACCTCGGCGGCAAACTCAGCGCGGATGGGCGCGCCAGCTTTGAAAAGCATTTTCTCTCCACCCCCGAACGACACGAGAAACTCAAATTCGGCCGGGCCTTTGATCGATATCTTTCGTCACGATCATCTGAAGTGCCGGTCCATCGACTCACTCCATCCCGAACTCAGTGGGGATGGGCACAAGCATTTTTCTCATCTCCGTTGAGAGTCGCGGTGCTCGCGCTCGTCGTGCTGGGAATTGTGGTCGGTGGCTGGCGAATCTTCTTTCATCAATCCGATGTCGACAAAGGTCTGCTTGCCCTCAATGCCGCCTATCGCGAGCAGCGTCCCGTCGAGGCGCGCATTTCGTCATTCTCCTATGCGCCATTCTCGCAGACCCGCGGTCCCGAAGCTGACCGCGTGAACAAAACCGATCTGCAACTAGCCGAGCTGACGCTACTCGAGGCTCTACGTAACAAACCCACGCCCGCTGTGCATCACGCTCTCGGTGAAGTCCATCTGGCAAAGAAACAATTCGACGACGCAATCAAAGAATTCGACGAAGCGCTCAAGGCCGATGCAAAGAATGCCCATCTCTTCAGCGACCTCGGGGCCGCGTGGTTAGAGAAAGGGAAGACTGACGTTGATAAGGGAAAAGCCGATCCAGCCGGTTCGCTCTCGGGGAAAGGGATGGAAGAGTTGGGCCGCAGTCTGGAGAACCTGACCAAAGCTCTGGAATTAAATCCTGACTTGCTCGAAGCGCTTTTCAACCGCGCGCTGTGTGAGGAGCAGTTGGCCCTCTACGCCAAAGCTGAGAACGATTGGCGGGAATATCTGAAGAAGGATTGGTCGTCTCCCTGGGCTGCCGAGGCGCAGCAGAAGTTGGACGTCCTGCGAAAACAAAACCGGAGCGCGCTGCGCGATCCAGATAAAACCTTGCAGGAATTCCTGGCAGCTTACCGCTCGGGCAATAACGCGGCCGCGTTGCGGCTTATCAGCGAGAGTAGCTCGACGGCCGGCAACGACATTGCTGACCGACTGATTGATTCTCATGCTACTCAGAAGGTCCCGGTGAGCGCGGAAGGGCTTGACGCTTACTCTTATTTCGCAACTCTGAATCAGCAGAGATCCGGCGATCATTATCACTCTGACGTGGCTAACTTTTACCGCTCGTTGTCACCCAGCCACCTGCCCGCTTTGGCAAGGGCACGCCGAAAACTGACGGAAGGCTACCAGCGCTTCACCAAGTCGGATTCAGACGGAGCGCTTGCTCTCTTTAAGGGCGCGAAGGAAGAGTTTCTGAACAACGGTGACTCGTCGGAAGCGACATTCACTGATTACTTGATCGGCCATACGTACGTGCTCGAGCCAGATACGAAGAGCGCTGAAGACGTTTTTTCGCGGCTCTTGCCTCAATGTGAGCAGCGTGGCTATAAATGGCTCTCAGCTCAATCGTTGTTCGAGCTCGCGCACATCAGTTTCAATCGCAACCAGTATTCCCAAGCTCTCGATCTGAGCAATCGGGCCTCTAAGCTATTCGAAAACACCAATGACGCCGACGGATTAGTTAGAGACTTCACTCAGCGCGGAGACGAATATCGTGCGCTCAACAGCCCGATCAGATCACTGAACTTCCTTCGTAAAGGCCTTGACGTCGTCGAAGAGACTCCTTCCGCGCCCATGCAACGCTGGGGCCTATACACCGATGTGGCGCTTGATTTCGATCTACTGAATCTCTACCTCGCCGCCAGAGCGTTCCGCGTTGAAGCGCTGAGCTTGGCCCTGCAAATGGATCGACCGCTAATCATTTCGCGCTCGTATTCATATCTGGGAACGACGTGTGCAAAAACGGGAGACTACCAGGAGGCGATCGCCAACCTTCGGAAGGCTTTTGCCATCGGTCAGACTCTTTCCAGCCAAAGGACCGGCATTGAGATCATGGCGAACTCGAGCCTTTGGTTGGGTGATGCCTACCGGTTATCCGGCAATCACACCGAATCCCTCAAGGCCTATGACGAGAGTTTAGATCTTTATTCCAGATTGAACTTTGACCCTCACGCTTACGCAGCTCACAGTGGCAAGCTGTTTGACTATGTTGCTTTGGATGATGATGCCAAGGCGGAAATCGAACTACAGATCGCGCTGCGGTTATCCGACGAGTTTCGTTCCAAGATCACTGGCGAAACCCAGCGCAACACATTCTTTGAGACAGAGCAAAGCGTCTATGACGCCGCGGTGGACCTTGCCTTCTCTCGAATGGCAAGTCCCCAAAAGGCTTTCGATTACAGCGAGCAGAGCCGGGCCCGGTCTTTGTACGACGCCATAAGCCAAGGCGCGTTGGTGGTCAAGAACGAGAACGGCCCAGAGTTGAGCCTTCCATCATCAGTCTCGAGTCCCACTGCGATTGACGATCTGCAGCGGATGATACCGGAGGGGACGCAGATTCTCGAGTACGCCGTCACTGATAAGAGAGTCTTCATGTGGCTCGTTACAAGCAGGGACTCCCGGTCTGAAAAAAGCGAGATCGATCAACAAGCTCTGAGTGAACTGGTAAGACAATACCTTAGCTCGCTAACGGGCGCGCCGGAAACAAATCAAACGACATCGCGGCAGGAAGCCACCGAACTCTATAGGATTCTGGTCAAACCGATCGAGAGTTCACTTCATCGAGGCGGGTTGCTTTGTATTGTTCCCGACAAAATTTTGAATTATCTGCCGTTCTCCGCTCTGGTATCGGACTCGGGTCGATACCTGATTCAGGACTACGCCGTTCAGATAAGCCCCAGCGTAAATATTTTCCTGTCATCTACGGATGCAGGGCGCAACAGGAGCCGGATCGCCGGGGAAAGAATATTAGCTGTAGGCAATCCAAGTTTTGACAGTGCGGCCTTTCCGTCGCTTTCGAGACTCGCATCGGCCGGCCGCGAAGCAAATGAGATTTCCCAACTTTACGCATCGCACAGCGTACTGACGGAGGATGATGCTCGAGAGCGATCGGTTCGAGACGAAATGCTCCGCGCGGATGTAGTCCATATCGCCGCACACTATGTCGTCGACGGACACTCAGAGATGCTGTCCCGACTGGTATTAGCAAAGGAACCAGATCGTCAGGCCGGTAGCGGTGGCATCGATGGGGTCTTACAGGCATACGAGGTATACCAAACTCGATTACCACAGACGCACCTGGTTGTGCTGTCCGCGTGTCAAACGGGAGCCGAACGACAGTATGCGGGTGAGGGAGCCATGAACATCGCTCGTCCATTCCTGGCTTCAGGTGTGCCGCTCGTGGTGGCGACCCTTTGGCCGGTGGACTCCGATGCAACTGCTCAGTTGATGATAAGTTTTCATCGCCATCGGAGAAATGATGGTATTTCAACCGTAGAGGCCCTCAGACGCGCGCAGACTGAATTAATTCAAGGTCCGGACGCTCGTTATCGCGAACCGTACTTTTGGGCGCCTTTTCAGACCATCGGACGGTACGCGGAGTTTTGAAGGGATCTCTGCTTCAACCTTTTCCGAATGGTCGTCCAGATTGAGTTCGAAGACATGAACCGCAAATCCAACACGCTAGGTAAGGAGAACCAAAATGCCTTTTCCGCACAACACCACCGATCGGCCCGACGCTCCTCTGAACCCGGGCCAAACCGAAGTTAATGTCACGTTTGAAGGACTCTTGGTTCTTCGCGCTCAGGATACTGACGATCCACAAACAAAAGTCTGCGAGATTGGCGTTGCCAACGCCGAGATTGATCACACGTTCGTAATTGAAGTCTCTGTGGTTGGTAACGGGAGACTCTGGAATTTTGGTGGACCTCCCGGAGGGCCTTTTGAGATTAGAGCCGACGACGCGGCGAGCGGCGTGCAGGCGTTTATGCGAGACGAAAATCCATTTAATCGTTCGAACGCCGCGAATGATGAACTGGATTTTAGATGGGTCCTTGATCTTAAGCATCTCCACCCGAGCAGCGCCGTCAACGACATCAAGATCCGTCCGAGCGTGCAGTTGAATCGAGGACTGCTCTACGCCAGCCAAGTAACACCATTGCCGCCGGCTATGGAGGTATTCCGAACGGCCGGAGGCCAATCTCTTCATTCCCTGCGAAGGATCGCCTTCAGGCTTGGCGCAAGAGTTGTGCTTGGCATGACTGAAAAGCTGCGGATAATTCGAAACGGCCTCGAGCTCTATTCAATACCGCGCCCGCCACACGAAGTTCCCCCCGGTTCCAGTTATCTGATTAAGATGAGCAATCTCGATATAAGTCCACCGACTGCTGTACCCGGAGACTGCAGTACCGGCGATTTCACTCGTTATTACCACGTTATTGACACTATCTCGACACCTAACCAGTTCGATATATGTTTCTTTACACCTCCTACTCCGCTATTCGGAACCACTGATGTTCCGTGCATGGCGGTAGTCACTGATGGAGGTTGGACTGAAACGTGATGCCTAAGGAGAACCAAAATGCCATTCCGACGAACAACTACGCTCGACAGAGCAGAACTGCCTGATGTCAGAATCTTTCTTCAGGGGCTTCTGATCCTGCGTCCCAACCTCAAGCAAAAGGGCGCGCTCGACATTCTGGTGGAGAGATGGTCCGAACGTCATGTCTTGTCAATTGAGGTTTGGGAAGACAATGGGGGACAACCGAATTTTCCTTTGACAAGAATTCTCGGTCCGCTACACCAGCCTTTAGCTATCACTGTGGACAAGAGCCCTCAAGGCGCAAACGCGTTTTTGCCCCGAGCAAAAGACCCGCGTAGCTTTTCCCATCTTCTCGACTTGACGGGCCCGGACCTCCACTACAAAGAAAAGCTGGACCTCCAGTACTACGGAACACAGCCGTGCTTTCGCTTGACTGAGGGCACACTGTACACGGCGCAATTGACGAAGCCGCTTGTGCGCACCGGCGGCGGCAAAAAAGATAAGAAACTTGGTCCCAAAGCCGCCGTTGTTGGCGCCAACATTTACCTTCAAGGCAGAAAGCTTTCCATAAAGTTGGGCGGTGATTCGCTGACATTGCCACCTGCCTCCGCCAGCTCGGACCCAAAATATGTCATCTATATAGACAATTCGCCTTCGGAACTTGTGATGCCAAAGATGGCTCACGGTCACTTCACACACTACTACAACGTAATCGGCAACGTACCGAAGAACAAACAATTCGACGTGAATGTTGTCAAAACGAAGGGCACGACTGACGTGCCCTGCATGCCAGTAGGCGGTGGGTAGAGCGATCTCCCGCAAGACGATTAGTCAGGCAAATTGTTCAAGCGCGCTGCGAATCAAATGGAATTGTTACTTAGCGGTAGGCGCACGCTAACTCACGGCCGCAGGTTGATGTTGTAGGTCTTGATCTTGGAATTGAG
>Ga0137394_10004117_pt1 | contig 11005 bp, 10 predicted proteins | sample czobulk116metaG_FD_108278 | JGI IMG/M metagenome (GOLD analysis project Ga0137394, IMG submission 108278) | Vadose zone soil microbial communities from Angelo Coast Range Reserve, California, USA - czobulk1.16 metaG | ecosystem: Environmental > Terrestrial > Soil > Vadose zone | place: USA... | reverse complement strand
CCTGGTGCTGGTCGGCACCGGCCCGCGCGGCGGCCAGAACATGGCGACCCTCACGCCGGAAGCGCAACAGATCTTCGGCGCCACCTACAAAGTGCCGGAGGAGCTCTGGCTCAAGGTCCACTTCACCGACTCGGAAGCCAGTCAGGCCGCCGGCCGCGAATTCCTGAAGCGCTTCCGCCGCCGCACTGAAAACCGCGATCCCGAGGTGAACGAGACAGTGGCGCCCGCCCAGATCGAGGCAATCGGCAAATGGGGCGTGCAGCGCGAGGGTTCCTATGAGTACCTCAAGACCATCCGGCAGCCGACGCTGGTGGTCAACGGCGACAACGATGTGATCATTTATTCCATCAACTCCTGGATTCTGCAGCAGAACATCCCCGACGCTCAGTTGATCATCTACCCGGACGCCAACCACGGTTCGCAGTACCAGTACCCGGAGCGCTTCGTCCGCCACGTCTCGGGCTTCCTGAGCGAGTAAGGCTCGTCAGCGCATTCCGTTGCCTAATCCACGCAGCAATCACGAGGTATGATCATGAGTAATCTTTCGGGAAAAACCGCGCTCGTCACCGGTGCCTCACGCGGCATCGGTCGCGCCAGCGCACTCGCGCTGGCGCAGGCCGGCGCGCAGGTTCTCGTCCACTACGGCAGCGGCGAGAAGGCAGCGGCGGCGGTCGTCGCAGAAATCCGCCAAGCCGGAGGCCGCGCTGAGAAGGTCGCCGCCGATCTGCGCGCGTCAGACGGACCGCACGCTCTGGCCGCGCGCGTACGCGCCATCGTCGGCGATCGGCTGGACATCCTCGTCGCCAACGCGGGCATCGCGAAGGCGGCCACCCTCGAGGAGACGACCGTCGAGGATTTCGATGACCTCTTCGCCGTGAACGTTCGTGCGCCGTATTTTCTCGTGCAGCAGCTTCTGCCCACTCTGTGCAAGAACAGCAGCATCGTGCTGCTGTCGTCGCTGGCGGCGCATGCGACCGTCGGCACGCTGTCCGCCTATGCGGCCACCAAGGGTGCCATCGACACGCTCGTGAAGCACTTCGCCTCGGCGCTGGGCGGCCGCGGCATCCGCGTCAATGCCGTCGCGCCCGGTGTGGTCGACACCGACATGTCGAAGTTTGCACGGAGCGATACCGGCCGCGACTTCACGCTGGGAATACAAGCGTTGAAACGCATCGCCCAACCTGATGATATCGCCGCCGCGGTCGTATTTCTCGCCTCCGACGAGGCTCGCTGGATCACCGGCGACACGCTGCACGTGGACGGCGGCTCGAAGCTCTGAGTCGCCGCATCTTAAGGTGTACCAACAACCGACATTGTTTGCCGCCGGTGACGATTGACGCGGCGGCACCTCAACCCCACAGGCCACCAGTATGGCTGCGTAGTCCGTGATCCATGCGGTCACACTGCGGCGAGCGCAGCAATGGATGGCCGGTATAGTTTTTGCGCAAGCATGAGAGCCGCGGCGAACACGAGAGCGATCGCAACTGCTTGGAATCCGCCCTCGAGACTCCCCGTTCTCTTCGCGATCGATCCGATGATCGACAGGGAGAAGAAGGAACCGAGACTGCCAAAGGAATTGATGAATGCCAGCGCGGACGCCGCCGAGCGCCCACCCAGAAATTCACCGGGGCAGGCCCAAAACGGACCGAGATAGCCGGCTAGCCCGGACGCTACGGCGCACCACAGGGCGACGCGGACGGTCAGGGAGGGCGTGGCGCCGACGAAATATAGCCCGGCAGCGGCAATCAACAGCGAAATCGCGGCATGGAAGTACCTCTCGTTTCGCCGGTCTGAACTCCGCGACACGATTATCATCGCGACTAAGCTGACAGCGCTCGGGATCATCACCAGAATGCCGATCGTCGTGTTCGAATAGCCGATGGCCACCGCCTTGATCGACTGGGGCATCCAGAAGCCCGAGATATAGAGGCCCATCAGAAAGAGAAAGTGAATCCCCGTCAGATGCAGAATACGAGGATGGGTAATCGATTTCAGTACGGTCAGTTGCCCCCCTTTGGGCTTGGCGGCTGCCTCGGCCGCGAGCGCGCCTTGGATCTGCGTCTTTTCCTCCGCGGTGAGAAAAGACGCGTCGGCCGGGCGGTCGGGAAGCAGGCGATAGGTCAGAAGCCCACAGGCGATAGCCGGCAGCGCTTCGAGAATCAAGAGCCACCGCCAACTGCTCAGCCCAAAGCCATGCACGTGGTCCAATATCCAACCTGACAAGGGTCCACCGACGATACTTGCCGTCGGCAGTGCCGTCAGAAAGACTCCGATCGCCTGGGCTTGTTGCCGTTGACGAAACCAGTAAGACAGGTAGTAAAGGATTCCGGGAAAGAAGCCGGCCTCCGCGACGCCGAGCAAAAAGCGCGCCACATAAAGCTGCGGCGCGTTCTGGACGAAACCGGTCAGAACTGCGACCAGGCCCCACGTCAGGAGAATGCGGGCGATCCACGAGCGGGCACCGACGCGATGCAAAATCAGGTTGCTCGGAATTTCAAACAGGAAGTAGCCGCAGAAAAAGACCCCGGACAAGAGCCCGTATTGTTCGCTCGACAGGCCGAGCTCGCGATTCATATTCAGCGCGGCGAAGCCCACGTTGATTCGGTCTAGATAGGCGACGACGTAAAGTAGAAACAACAGGGGAAGGAGATGTCGGCGCACCTTGCGCGCAAGGTCCACTGTCTCGACGGCGAGCAGAGTATCGCGCGAATCCACTCAGCCTCCCAACGGCGCGAGTTCAGGGTTTGTCTTATCGTTCACAAGCCGCCAAGATTTGGCAATGTCGGGCATCCGTTCCGCGATGCGGTCAGACACCTGCCTCGCGAGAAAACCCCTCGCCACGCGCAACTTGGCTGCGAACCACGGATTATTTTGTCTGCGCCGGCCGACGACCGCCCCAAACGCGAGCATACCGCATCGTGGCTTGCACTGGGATTAGGCAGGACCGCCGTGCCTGGCGCGCCGACGCGTCTGGAGGGTTCGATGTGGGTGAGTGGCATGCCCTGACGCGTTCCGATCCCGCGCTGCGTCAAGTGTTTGGAGCGGACGAGAATTGCCAAAGACCCAAGGTGCGTCACAGTGCCGCACGACCAATGGCCGTAACCTCGCCCTGTCATGTGTGATCGTTACGCCCTTCCGGACCCAGCGGCCGCGGAACGCGAGTTTCTGCCCGCGCAGGCGTGGTGGAGATTCACGGAACGATTCAACGTCGCGGCGCAGCAGTACGTTCCCGCGATCCGCATCCACGACGGGCAATCCGAAGGGATGATGCTTCGCTGGGGGATGATTCCGTCATGGGCCGAGGGACGGCCCACCGGCGAGCCCACGGCCTGCGCCGACATGGATCGCATCGAGAGCTCGCCCATCTATCGAATGCCCTGGCTCAGCGGTCAGCGCTGCATCCTGCCGGTGTCGGGCTTCTATGCATGGCAGCTCACCCGCGCGAATTACCGCCAGCCCTACTTCGTTCGTCTGGTCAATCGGACGGTGTTCGGTTTGGCTGCCGTCTGGGATCGCTCCGTCGCCGAGGACGACGATGTGATCGAGAGCTGCACCATCATCCGCGTGCCGGCGAACGATCTGCTGACTGAAATCGCCCGCTCGGATGGCCGCATGCCGGCCATCCTGAGGCGCAAAGACTACGACACCTGGCTGCGCGGGACGCCTGTCCAAGCAAAGGCCGCACTCCAACCCTACAATGCCGCATGGATGCAGGCTTATGCGGTCAGTCCGCGGGTCAACTCCACCGAGGCGGACGATGCGGGGCTGATTGTTCCCGTTTATTGACGGCGACCCAATGCCGTCATAGGGAACACGGACATTTGGGCTGGGGCGGATGTCAATGGGTTAGGATGAGCCAATGCCATGCGTCAGACTGGGTTCGGCTCAGCGCCGATTTGGATTGCTCGTCCTGTCGGTGCTCGGGTGGGCGCTGCTGCTCGGTGCGGCATCGGCCGAGGACGTTCAGATCATCACCCGCGCCGGGCAGAAGCAAATGCTCGCCAGCCCGGGCACGGACGCCGTGGGCGCACGCCATCCAGACGTGACCATCGTCGAATACTTCGATTACAACTGTCCGTATTGCAAGAAGCTGGTTCCCGCATTGCAGGCCTTGCTTGCCCAAGATCCCAAGATAGCCATTGTCTACAAGGACTGGCCGATCTTGGGCGACGTGTCCGTGTATGCGGCATCATCCGCGCTGGCGGCGGGGTGGCAGGGCAAGTATCTGCTTGCTCACGATGCGCTGATCAACGGCCCGCGCCTGGCGCAGAACGACCAGGTGGACTCCATTTTGCAGAGCGCGGGCGTGAACATGGATACCCTGAAGAAGGACCGTGCCAATCATGCCAAGGAGATTGCCGCACTGCTCGAGCGCAACGACGAGGAAGCGCATGCACTCACCCTCGGAGGGACACCGGGCCTCGTGGTGGGGCGGCAACTCGTACCGGGCATGGTCGATGTGAATGGCCTGAAGCGGCTGGTGGCAAATTCCCGCCGCGGGAAATGAGCGGCTCGCTATTGACCGTTCGGTATTCGCGGCCCGGCATTAATGGCCAGGCATCTGCGCCCAGACATTCGTGGCACGGCATTTGCCCCGTATTCAAGGCACGACATGGGAGTTGCCGAGGTCTTTCCACTCGTAACGCGGCGCCTGAATCCATTGGCCGCTCTTGAGCTCGGGCACTTTGTGCACCTTGGTTTGATCGACGGTCATGGTGCCGTCCTTGTCGCTGACCCAAAAATCGACGTCGTAAATCTGGTCCTTGGTGCCGACGACCCGAAAGTCGGTGCAGGCGAAGTAATGGCCGTCGTCGAGCTGCCTCACGGGTTGGTGGGTGTCGACGAACTCTAGCTCCAGGTCCTTGCCGGTCTTGTCGTCCTTGAGCTTGAACACGCCGTGGTTGTTCAGGCTCTGCTTCACCGCGTGGTGTTCCACGGCCGACATCACTTCCCAGCCGCGCTTGGTGGCCAGGTGACCTGGGTGCTCGGACGCGGGTATCCACCACCATGGGATCGGCTGACGCGCCATGGTGGTCCAGTTTCCGTCCACCTTCAGCGGTTCCTTGTAGATGCGGGTCTCCTGCACTTGCAGCTTACCGTCCTCGGGGATGACCCAGAAATCGACCAGGTATTTTTTCTGTGCGTCCTGCGAATCGTGGAATTTCACGTCGGGAAAGAAGCCGTAGCCGTCGATCGTGCGGGTGAAATCGATGTCGTCATAACTCAATTTCAGATGCTCGCCATTGAGCGGGTCGTCGAAGGGAAAAACTCCGTTGTTCGCCTTGACCTTGCCGGCGATCACTTCTTTGACCAGCGCTTCCGCATCGGAGCCGGTGAAATCTTGCATGGCCTTTTCAGTGGACTCGACGCTGCTTGCGGCCATGAAGCTCCTCGCCCGCTGCAGATTCTCGGCGGGGTTCTCGAGGAACGATTTCTTGGCGCCGTCGTTGCTGAAGCAATAAGTCTTGCCATCCTTGTCGGTCCAGGTGCTGGTGCAGTTGGTCGCGACATGCCGGCCCTCGGCCAGGGCCTCGGTGCACTGGCCGCCGAACTGCGCCTGCGACGGTGCGGCGGCATCGGCCGCGTGTGCGCGGCTGAGCAGGGCCGGCGACGAGGCGGCGGCGGCGCAGAGAAGGGCTAGCCAGGTGCTTCGCCGCACGAGGAATCCAAGTGTCGATGCGCTGTGCTGCGTCATGAGATGACTCCCCCGAATAGGAGCCATATATAAGCCGATTGTGGGTCGAAGTCGATGTCCTTGCGCAGCAAGGTTACCTAGATGGCGCGGGGCACGCAGAGGAGGCCCTGTGGACATTCGAGCGCGGCGCGATCCCAGTCCGCCGTGTGGGCGGCGGCTTCGTAGGTGCTTTGCAGGAAGGCGAGCAAGACCGCGTCGGGATCGGCCGCGGTGCGGACGGCGTCGTAAGGGAGCAGGAACTCGCCGAGCGCCTCGCTGAAGTAGGCGGCCTCGGGCTCCACGGCAAACTCCTTGAAGCCGGCGGGCGTCGGATAGGTGTATGAATAAAAGGCGGGAAAGTCGGTGCCGTTGCCGCCGGGCCAGAATCCGGCGCTGCTGACCTCGTGAGAGTAGGCTTCACGCATCACTTCTGACGACACTCCAGGAGCCTTGCCCGTAAAGGGCGGCGCGCGGCGGCCGGAAAAGCGCGTGACCGCGAGATCGAAGCTTCCCCAAAAGAAATGCACGGGGCTGCACTTGCCGAGAAAGCCGGTGCGAAATTTCTTCAGCACGCGGTCGGTCAGCAGCAGAACCTGCCAGAAGCGATGCGCGTAATCGGGATCGTACGCGGCATGTATCCGGTCCTGGCTGAAGGGCGTTGCTGCCGCGATCTCGCAGGGCTTTTCGTTGATGGCGACCGCAATGCCGAGATCGTCGAGCGCCGCCGAGACCGCGCCGTAAAACTCCGCAACGCTCTGCGGCCGCAACGCGAGACGCCGCGCGCTGCCGTCGCTGACGGTGATGTCGAGCACATGCAGGGTAAAATCGAATTGGATCTCGAAGGAACGCGATCCGTGCGGAATGGGTGAAGTGGTCAGCCCCTTGGAGTTGACATAGAGTGGCACGTGCCAGCCGTGATTGAGCCAGGGTGTCTGCATCAGGCGGATCTTGCCGACGATCTGCGTCCAGAGCTGCAGCGTGGTGCGCGTATCCTGCCATGCGTCGAACTCGAGCTTCGGCCAGGGCGGATTGATTGAGTTGGTCATCTCGATTCCCATGTCAAAGGATGTCACGTCATGCGCCGAACAACGTACCTTGCGGCGGTTCTAGTATCAATGAGCTGGGCGACCGCCATGGCGGCACCCGTCAATGGCGATCAAGCGATGGTACTGGACCCGGCGGCGACCGCGCGCTTCGCCGGTCTCGCGCTCAAGTGCCTGCACGCGGAGTATCCCAACCACCTTAGTCATACGCTGGACGGCGATGCCGATGCCCGTCCTCCGCATGCGCTCAATCCAGCGTTCTATGGTTGCTATGACTGGCATTCGGATGTCCACGGCCACTGGCTGCTGGTGCGCTTGGTGCGAGCGTTTCCGAATGCGCCTTTCGCGCAGATGGGCCGGGCAGAACTCGCCCGCAGCCTGACCGCGGAGAATATTGCCGGTGAGATGGCGTATCTGCAGCGTGCGCATCGTGCCTCTTTCGAGCGGCCCTATGGGCTTGCGTGGCTGCTGCAGCTGTCGGCGGAGCTGCGCGGCTGGGACGATCCGCAGGCGCGCGAGTGGGCGAGCGTGCTCCGGCCCCTCGAAGCCGAAGCGGCTGCGCGGCTGAAGGGCTGGGTGCCTAAGCTTCAGTATCCGATTCGAATCGGCGAGCACGATCAGACGGCGTTTTCGTTTGGCTTGATGTGGGATTGGGCAGGTGTCGCCGGGGACACGCAGATGCGCGGCGTGCTTGCGGACGCTGCGCGCAGGTTCTATCTCAACGACCGCCGTTGCCCGATTGACTACGAGCCCTCCGGCGAGGATTTCTTGTCACCCTGCCTCGGGGAGGCGGATTTCATGCGCAGGGTGTTGGATCCGCCGGCGTTCGGCCGCTGGTTGTTGGAATTCCTCCCGGGGATTCCGGAGAAGGCGGACTCAACGTGGCTGCCGCCGGCGGTGGTGACCGATCGCTCCGATCCAAAGCTTGCGCACATCGATGGGCTCAACTTGAGCCGCGCCTGGATGTTGGAAGGCATTGCTCACGGGCTCGAGGCCGGCGACCGCCGCGTGGCGGTACTCCGGGCCCTTGCGGCCACCCATGCCCAAGCGGCGCTCCCCGCCGTCACCGGCGAACACTACGAGGGCGGTCACTGGCTCGGGACTTTCGCGGTGTATTTGACGAGCGGGGCCGGGATTGCGGCTCAGCATTGATGCACGCGGACGCGATTGGCGTAAAGCGGGCGGCTCGCTATCGGGACACTCGTGACTAGTCAAGTCATGGCTCGACTAGTCACGACTAGACTAGTTATGACTAGTCGACACACCATCCGAGGCGATGCGCTTCGGCACGACCGGCGCGAGACTCGACCGCTGCGCCCAGCCCGTGCGGCCCGCTTCGGTTCGAATGAGCACGAACTCGTCGTGCTCCCCCATCATCCGGACGACCGATGCTTCCGGCAGCACGAATAGAGGTTCTTCTATGGGCACGGGAGACACGCGAACCGGTGCTGCCTGCGTGACCACGACGGCCTCGTGCGTGATTGGCCATAGAGCGGCGCCATTGGCGATGGTCACGGCCACAAGGGAGAGTCCGACGAGAGTCGCGGCATGAAGCTTGCGTCGATGCCGTGGGTACTGCCACCGCGCGAGCGCGCTGACGCCGGCGATCAGTAACCCCAGTACTCCCACCCAGGCAAGGATTCGCGGACTCGCGATTTCGGCCATGCGCTCGAATCTGTTGCGGGATTCCGGCGGCAGCCCGACCGCTTCGCGAACGTGGCGCAAGTTGGCGTCGATATCGGGGTCATTCGGCTCGAGCAGCTTTGCCCGTTCATAGTTGAGAACCGCCAAACCCGGTTTGCCGGCGCGCGCGTATGCATTTGCCAAGTTATAAAGGGCGGGGGCGGAATATCCTGCGGGTGCGGGTGCGGGTGCGGGTGCGGGTGCGGGTAGCTGCGCCTGTGCCTGTGCCTGTGCCTGTGCATATGCAGGTGCTTGAGCTGCGTGGCTGCTCGAAGATCCGACTACGGCAAGGGCGAAGAGAATGACGCCCCAGGGCGCGCGGCGGCTCATGATGCTGTCTCTTCGATGAATTGGCGGCTGACGATCTGGGTCCAGCGCTCGAAATCGGCGGCCTTCAAATCATCACCGGAATAGTTGGCCTCATCCGCGAGAGTGAAAATTTGGCGGATGTCGTCCTTGTCGGCGCCTTCCAGCCGCGCGTCGACGAGGTCTTCGGCTATCTGCTCGGGCTCGACCTCCCAGCGCGCGCTCAAGGCTTGCTGTAGCGCGGAGCGCGCGGTGCTCAAGAACGCGGCCGCGTTGCCGGCGGAGGACGCCGCGGCCATCCGCTCCAGCAAGGTGCGGATCAGCTGCGTTCGCGCGAGTTCGCGCTGTCTCTTCGTATCGCGCGCGTTGAGTTCCCGGCGGCGCAGCGAAATCCAGCCGCCTCCGAACAGTAGTGCCAGAACGGATGAGAGGCCCACGAATCGGGGCCGAAAATAAGGCGGAATCAACGAATCGACGCGCGCTTCGGTCACCGCGTGATCTGGGCGTAGTCCGCCGTGCGATTCATCTGCAGACGCCCCTGCGTTGGCCGGCGGCGGCGGTTCGTTACCGGCGCTGTCCGCGGCCGGCGAAACCGTCACGCTCAGGGGTGAGCTGTGTGCCGTTTCGTAGCGGCGAGTGCCGGGGTCGAAGTAACTGAAGTCGAGCGCCGGGACGGCATGAGTGCCGGGCTGTTGTGCAATGAGGGGTTGCTCGAAGACTTTCTCACCCCGGTATCCGATGGGATCGGCGGGGTTGAAAGTCGCCTTCGGTTCATAGGTCTTCCACTGACCGTCGCCGCGGAGCATGGGGCTCTCGACCCGATCGAAGTTGCCGGCACCATTCACGTGCATGCGAAGCGTGAGCGGGTCACCCGCCGTATTTTTCGAGGACGATAGGTCGGCGCTGATCTTGAAGGTACCGACAGCACCGCCAAAGCCGGGAGGTCTGCCCTGCGTCGGCAGGGCCAGCACCTTGATCGCTGCCGCCGGGCTGGTCACGGTGACGTTCTTCGGAACGGTGGTGCCGAAGATATTCTGCAAGAACGGGTCACCCAAGAGATCGTCCAGCATCGAATCCCGCTGCGGGCGGGTGCGCACCCGTACGGTGACCGGCGCCTCGAAGGTGAGCGAATAGGTACCCGGCTTGACCGCGGCCAGGATGCTGCGCCACGTGTACACCGTGAAGGCCTTGCCGTCGATGGCCTTTGCGGCGTGCTCCGGCTGACGCGAGAGATTGTTGAGGGTGAAATCGCCGCTGTTGAGCTTGGGCAGGCTGTTGATCGAGGCGACGAATCCATCGCGCATGCCGACCTGAATTTCTATCGGGACGCTTTCCCCGACATAGATTTCATGCTTGGGTATTTCCAGGTGCACGAACGCCGAGCCGTCGGGGGTCAGGTGAATCCCGTTGGCGTTGGAGCCGCCTGGAACGAAAGGTGGCGGACCCGGCGAGGCGCCATTGCCAAGCAGCGAGGATGAGCCGCCGCCCCTGCTTGGATTGACCCGAAGCACGAGAGGCGGCGATGACGGCGTAAGGCCGGGGATGGTGAATACGCCGGCCTCTTCTGCAGTGACCCGGACGATGGTCGACGTCGACTCGATCCTCGCACCGTTGATGACTTGAATTTGATGCGATTGACCCACGACTCGGAATTCCAACCCGGAAACCACGGGCAGAGTCACCGACAGCGTACCGCTTCCCGATGTGAGGATGGTGAGCCGCGCCGACTCGCCGACTTCGATCTGCTGCGGCTCGATGGTGGCGTCTATCGAGGGGGCGGCGGCCGGCGCCGTCGCGGCTGAGAACAGATAGAGCGCAATGGCTGCTATCGACGCACGCTGTCGAAGAATAGGCACTCTCATCTCACCAATCTCTGACGGGTTTTTCCGGCGGGGCGTCGCGCTCCTTGCGCGCGACCGGCAGGCCCAGTGCGTGTCGCTCTTCTCCCTTCTGTGAGTCGAGCAATTCGCGCGCCTCCTCCGCGCTCATCTGGCCGGGAAGGCGCTGGGCATCCGCCCGATCGTCACCACCCGAGCCCTCGCCGGGTTGGCCGCTACCGGGGTTGGGTTGAGCGGGCGGCTGCTGGCCGGGTGGTTGGCCCGCCGGTTGCTGGCCTTGTTGGCCAGGTGGCTGCTGACCTGGCGGCTGTTGGCCGGGTGGTTGCTGGCCGGGTGGTTGTTGGCCCGGCGGCTGTTGGCCCGGCGGCTGTTGGCCCGGCGGCTGTTGGCCTGGTGGCTGTTGGCCTGGTGGTTGCTGGCCCGGCGGTTGTTGGCCGGGCGGTTGCTGACCTGGCGGCGGT
>Ga0137394_10004116_pt1 | contig 11005 bp, 12 predicted proteins | sample czobulk116metaG_FD_108278 | JGI IMG/M metagenome (GOLD analysis project Ga0137394, IMG submission 108278) | Vadose zone soil microbial communities from Angelo Coast Range Reserve, California, USA - czobulk1.16 metaG | ecosystem: Environmental > Terrestrial > Soil > Vadose zone | place: USA... | reverse complement strand
GTCCGACCGGGCCGTCGCCGTACAGGCATTCAAGGTTCAGTTGCGGCGATCGCGCATTCCTGAGCCGTGCCGGGTCGACGTGTGACTGGAGAGCAGAGCGATCTGCCGTGATGTCATGCGCGACGAATTGGCCGAAGAATGGCCAGCCGGCCGCTTCCGTTCCCAAAGACGCCTCGCCGTCATCCTCATCGCCACAGTCGCAGAGCCCGCCGGCTCGGCCAAGGGCGTACAAGAACGCTTCGTCTGCTGTGAACGCTGGCAGATCGGGAAAGAGTCGAGCGTACGAGCTTGATGTGACCGCGGCGTCAGCTTCGCGGGCCCGTGCCGGCGAGAGACAGTGCGTGTGATCCATTTCGTAATCCTAGCGCCGCCACGTGGCGGCCGCCCTGCCCGTACAGGCAGGCCCGAAAGTCGAATATCAAGGCTCCGCGCCAGGACCTCGCCTTCGGTCGCTCGCCTTGAAATAGCTTCTGGCGTGGGCGACGATCTCTCCCCCGGTCGAATGATCCGCCGTCTCGACGCCTGCGATCTTGGATGCAAGGGGTCGGTGATTCTCGTGCACGAACTTGACGAATTCGTGCTTCGCTGACGCGGGCCCGACAATGAGGACCGAGTCCACCCCATCGAGTCGTCGTGCGGCGTCGTCAAAGAAATGCTGCGCATCATCCGGGTGCTCTCGCGGCTCCCCACGGCCTTTCGGATGGCGACGGCCACCATCAACGGGAGTCCGAGTTGGCCCGCTCGGACGAATGACTGCGGCGTGCCGCCAACCCCGAGCCAGATCGGCAGCGGATTCTGCACCGGGCGCGGATATACACCTTGGCCTGTCAGTGCCGCACGGTGCTTGCCGGACCAATGCACGTGCTCGTGCTCGCAAATCGTGAGCAGCAGGTCGAGTTTCTCGGCAAACAGCGAATCGTAGTCCTCGAGCCGGAAGCCGAAGAGTGGAAACGCTTCGATGGACGAGCCGCGGCCAACGATCATCTCCGCGCGGCCCCGTGAGAGCAGATCGAGCGTCGCGAAGTTCTGAAACGCGCGCACCGGGTCCTCTGCGCTCAGCACGGTGACCGCGCTGGTCAGCCGGATGCGCTGCGTTCGTGCCGCCGCGGCACCAAGGATGACTGCCAGCGCGGAATCCAGAAACTCGCGACGATGATGTTCGCCGACTCCGAACGCGTCCAGCCCAACCTCGTCGGCGTGCTCGATCTGTTGCACCAGTTGGCGCAACCGCTCCGACGGATTCACGGCGCGACTGTTCTCGTCGAAGGCGGCGGCGAAACTGTCAATCCCAACCTGCATTGAAGACGCCTCAGAAAAAGATCGATCGATCGCGGACAAAGGCGCCGATCCAGAGGAGCACAATCGGAACGAACGGATTCGCTTTCAGCGCGTCGTGCGACAGTTCGGTCGCGATGGCCCCGCCGAAATAGCAGGACGCGAGCAGGAACCCGACCTTCATCGTGGCCGGTACGACGAACAACGCGGCGAACGCCAGCTCCATGACGCCCAGAAGCCGAAGGTGCCGTCCGACGCCGAGCGCCGTCATTGTCTCGACGATCTTCGGATTGCCCGACAGTTTCAATACACCGGACAGCGCAATCAGCAGCGCCGGAATCCAGGTCGCCAGAAGGTGAATCAGCATGCGCAGCTCCCTATGAGGTTACTGTTGTATACCTAGGTATCGTGGATTACCAACGACGGAGGCGCAAGATGGCACTTTTTTCTGCGCAGGTTACCCGGAGGGAACCGTATGCCACGACGACACGCCGAGCCTGCAACGTTGACCGCGCATCACGACTGCGAGTTTCGCGAAGTGCTGGACCGCGTCGGCGACAAGTGGAGCCTGCTCGTCATCGCCATGCTCGAGCAGAGGCCGACCCCACGCGCCAGGTTTTCGGAGTTGAAGCGAAGTATCCCCGGCATCTCGCAGCGGATGTTGACGGCGACGCTGCGAAGCCTTGAGCGCGACGGCCTGCTCACGCGCCACATCTATGCCGAAGTGCCGCCCCGCGTCGAGTACGCGCTCACGCCGCTGGGTAAGCAGTTCATGCAGCCGGTTCGCGGGTTGGTGAGCTGGCGGCAGACACACTGGTCGACGTTCGCCTGCGTGAAGCGTTGCGCGGAATCAGCCTTTATGGACGACCTCGAATGAATATCCGTCTGGGTCGAATACATCAGCGGCGTAGTATCCCGGGTAGTATTCCAGTCGTGCGCGGGGCGACATGTTGTCCGTGGCGCCAGCGCCCATTGCAGCTTTGTAGAATTCATCGACCTTCTTCTCATACAACACGGCATACGGCTTCGAGAAATGGATTCCAGCGAACTCCCCTTGGCAGTCATTTCCAAAACGAGATTCTCTCCGGCGAGCAAGCCTTCCGCGCGCTTTCGCTCGTCGATGTCCGTTTGGAGGACGCACCAACGGACGATTCGTCCGTCAGCGTCTCGCACCGGGAGACCTTGGGCATGGAACCACCGGTAGACGCCATCTGCGCCGCGTTGGCGGAGCTCGATATCGTACGGGCGCCCGCTTTCGAGCGAACGTTTGAATACGTCGATGACGCTGGGAAGGTCATCGGGGTGAACGGCGTCAGTGCTCGTCCATCTCTTGAGGTTTTCGAGCGTCTTGCCGAAGTAGTCGAGGACCTGCGCGTTGACGAGCTCGACCGCTCCGTCAGGTGTCAGAACCGCAACGAGAGCGGAAATCCCGTCGACGATATCGTGGAAAGTGAGCTCGCTCTGCACAGCGCCCTCGTGACAGCGTCCTTTTTGACGCCGAAGCTCGCTAGTGTACGCCCGGACGTCCGGAGCCGTGAGACCTTCAAGAGGGTGTTCGGAGTGTGGTCTGAAACGATCCGAGACGCTGACGCACGCACCTCTCCCAAATCCTCGATCTTCTTGCGGAGGATAATCGGCTCGATGTTTATGCGGGTGAACGCGAAGTGCGCCCAGCCTTCGCTCTGCGTACACGCGAAGGCTGTCCACCGAAGCGCGTAGCGCGAAGGCGGACCTCTGAGAGCTTCGGCCGGCAAGCCACCAGGTGCGCCCACCACTGACCCGTCAGCGGCAGGTCCGGAGGCGCCCCCGCTCACGCTAGCGGGCCTCTCAGCGCCGGCGGCGGCCATAGAGTGCCGACGTTCATCTTTCCGGCGTGGCTGCAGCAGTCCATGCTCGTACCGGTGCGCTGGGCGGTGGAGGGCCTCGACGCCATGACATGGCGCGGCATCGGCCTGAGCGGCGCCGTTGTGCCGGGGCTCGTCCTCATCGGCTTCGGGGCGGCCTTCAGCTTCGTCGCCGCGTCGCGGTTCAGGTGGGAAGAGGCCCTGACGAAAAGTTAGGAGTTAGAACTAACCGCAGGAACACGCTCTCCGTCGAACGTCATATGGGAAATCTGTTCGCGGACGTTCGATATGCGGTTCGCCTACTAATCAGGAAACCGGGCTTCGCCGCCGTCGCAATCCTGACGCTGGCGCTCGGCATCGGCGCGACGACTGCGATCTTCACCGTCGTCCACGCGGTCCTGCTTCGGCCGTTGCCGTTCAGGGACGCGGATCGGCTCGTCCAGGTGCGGATCACGGGACGCAACAACGGGATCTTTCCGCTGCCGGACACGGACTTCCTGGCCTGGCGTTCGCAAAACCAGACCGCCGACGCCGTCGCAGTGTCCGCCAACGAGCGGGGAACGATCACGGGAGACGGGATGGCGGAGCAGGTATCCGGGTGCGCGGTTACCGACCGCTTCTTCGACGTCTTGGGTACGAGGCCGCTGTTCGGCCTTGTGTTTCAGCCGGGCGACGACAAACCCGACGCGCCGAAGTCCGTCGTCCTGAGCCACGCGCTGTGGTCCCGCCGCTATCACGCCGATCCCGCAATCGTCGGCCGCGTGATTCTCATCGATGCGGTGCCGCATACCGTCATCGGTGTGATGCCGTCGGACTTCAGTTATCCGCCGGGCAATCCGGTGCTGTGGCGCATTCTGACGATGAGGGAGCCCGCGCGGCGCGGGCCGTTCTACACCTGGGGCATCGCGCGGCTGAAGTCGGGCGCCGGCATCAACGAGCTGCATGCGAACCTCGGGATCGTCACCGCCGATCTCAAGCGGCGTTTTCCCGGTCCGGCAGACTGGACGCTCGACGCGCTGCCGCTGCAGGACGCCGTCGTCGGCCACGTGCAAACGATTCTGTACGTCCTCCTGGGCGCCGTCGGATTCCTGCTGCTCATCGCGACGGCGAACGTCGCGAACCTGCTGCTCGCACGCGCGGCGGCCCGCGAGCGTGAGATTGCCGTCCGCGGCGCACTCGGCGCGGGGCGCGCACGCATCGTTGCGCAGCTGATCACCGAAAGCGTCGTCCTCGGCGTCGTCTCGGGCATCGTCGGCCTTGGACTCGCGGCGTGGGGCACTCGCGCACTGCTTGCGCTCGCGCCCGAAGGAATTCCGCGGCTCGCCGAAGTCCGTATGAGCGTTCCGGTGTTTCTCTTCGCGCTCGGCGTCGCGTCGGTCTGCGGGTTGATCTTCGGCGTCGTGCCAGCGCTGCGCGCCGCCCGGGTGGCGACCGTCGAGACACTGAGGGATGGCGGACGAGGCGTTGCCGGCGGAAGCCATCGACGTGCCCAGCAGATATTGATCGTCTCCGAGATCGCTCTGGCGCTGATGCTCTCGATAGGCGCAGGCTTGATGGTGCGCAGCTTTGTTGCGCTGCAGCGCGTGAGTCCCGGCTTCGAGCCCTCGCATCTGCTCACCTTCAGCCTTTCGCTTCCGCGCACGCAGTACACGGATCCGATCCGGCGGAGGGATTTCTACACCGCGCTGCTGCAGAAGCTCGAGACGCTTCCGGGTGTTCAGGCCACTGCTCTCACGATCAGCCTGCCGCCGCACCTGCTAGCGATGACTGACAACTTCATGGTTGAAGGCCAGGTGCTGCCGCCGAATCAGAGCGCGCCGCTCGGTCCGCTGCTGTTCGTGAACGAGACGTACTTCTCCACGCTTGGAGCGCCGCTGCTGCGCGGCCGTTTCTTCAACGAGCGCGACGACGACAAGGCGCCGCCGGTCGTGATCATCAACGAGACGCTGGCGAAGCAGTTCTTTCCCGGCGCCGATCCGATCGGGCGCCGCTTGAAGGATGGCGGTCCCGAGCGCCCGATCAGCGCGACGAATCAGTGGATGACGATTGTGGGCGTCGTCGGCGACATCAACTACTCGGGACTCGACGCAAAACCCGAACCGGCGGTCTACTATCCATTCCGCCAGACGATGTCGACCAATCAGTACGTCGTTCTGCGCACCGCCGGCGATCCGCGCGGACTTGCGAACGGCGTCCGAGCCGTCGTCGCCGATCTCGACAAGGATCTGCCCGTCGCTGACCTACGAACGATGGACGACCTGATGGTGGAAGCGGTGGCGCCTCCGCGCTTCAGAACGCTCCTCGTCTCGATGTTCGCGCTGGTCGGCCTGGCGCTGGCGGCGCTCGGGATCTACGGCGTGATGGCGTACGCGGTGAGCCAGCGTACGCACGAGCTCGGCGTCCGCATGGCGCTCGGCGCGGATCGCGCCGCGGTTCTGCGGATGGTTCTCGGCGAGGCGATGCGCCTCTCGGCGGCGGGCGTCGGGCTCGGCCTCGTCGGCGCCTTCCTGACGTCGCGGCTTCTGCGGAGCCTGCTCTTCGGCGTCACGCCGTCCGACGCGCCGACGTTCGCAGCGATCGTCGGACTGCTCGCGGCGACCGCGCTCGTCGCCAGTTACATTCCCGCGCGACGTGCGACGCGCGTGGATCCGATGGTGGCGCTGCGCTACGAGTAGAGCTTCCAGGAACATCGGCGCACGCGCCTCTCGCAAATCCTCGAACTTCTTGAAGCCGACGTTCTTCTGGAGGTTTCGATCATCCGATCGGCAGGTGTCGTCTATCGCGTCGTTGGTTCGAACGCGCCAACGTTCGAACGGAGGGACATCACATCCGGAGGTGGCACTGTCCCCACGATTGTCCCTGCGGCGCACCAAAACCGCGTCTCAAGAGCCAACAGCAGCCAAGTCGTTGGATTGGCGATGTTCCGAAGAGGGAAGGATTTACGAGGAAAATCGAAAGTGTCGGAGAACCAGGCTCGCAATGGCGGCAATCGGACGTCCGGAGCGCTGACTGGATGACAACGACGAAATCGAGACGGAGGGACGTTCCCGCGACAGGCAATGCTGATTCAGCCCGGAACGACCTGACGAGAGGCGTCTGATGTTGTCCGTCCGCACGGTACCGTTATTCAAGGCGAAGGGAGGAGAGCAGGGTCTCGCGCGATCGGTCCTGCGTCTGCATCACGCGCACGAGCCGCTCGGCGTCGGGGAACGGAAGCGGTTGAAGCAACGCGGCGTCAATCGCCGAGAACACGGCGCTGTTGGCGCCGATACCAAACGCCAGCGTGAGCACGACGGTCGCGGTGAGGCCGGGCGTCCGCCTCAGTCCACGGAGCGCGAAGCGAAGATTCCGCCACATCGTCTCGAACACTGGAAGACCGTGCTGGTCGCGATAGGCGTCCTTGACTTGAGCGAGTCCGCCCACGGCTCGGCGAGCGGCTGCACGAGCCTCGTCTGGGGCCAGTCCCTGCGCGCCAATATTCGGCTTCGAGCGCCTCGAGGTGATGGGCCAACTGGGCGTCCAAGTCGGCATCGAGCCGGCGCCGACGAAACAGGTCAATGAAGCGCCCCCACATCACTCGCCTCCGGCTGGCTTGGCGAGGAACTTCGCCATCAGCGACACCGTCTGCTCCCAGCTTTCAGTCTCGTCGGCAATCTGCTTGCGCCCTCGCGGCGTCAGCTGGTAGAACTTGGCCTTCCGGTTGTTGTCGGAGACGCCCCAGCGACACTTGATCCATCGTCGCTGTTCCAGCCGGAGAAGCGCCGGATAGAGCGTGCCCTGATTCAAATCGAGGAGGCCCTCCGATACTTGGAGGATGCGCTTGGCCAACCCGAGCCCATGCTGCGGCCCCATCGCGTCCAGCGTCCGCAACACCATGAGATCCAGTGTGCCCTGCAGCACTTCTTTTGCCATTCTAAATGAGCTTGCCGTATCTCATTTAGAATGTCAACATGAGGTTCTCACGCCGTATGCATGCGTGGCCGGTGCGCAATTCCTTCAGTGGCTCGTTTGGCATCAGCGTCTCCCCATGCCTCTGTCCGCTAGTACACGCCTCGGCCAGTACGAGATCATCTCGCCGCGGCGGCATGGGCGAAGTTTATCGCGCGCGTGACACGAAGCTCGGGCGCAGCGTCGCAATCAAGGTCCTCCTCGAGGCGGTGGCGACTCACACCGACCGCATCGCGCGGTTCGAGATTGCGCACGGAGCGCTGTTTGTTCGCTGAGGGGCCCGGAGGCGATTCGTCATGACGAGAGAGCTCATGACGCTGCAAGTTCGGAGTCGCCCACAATGGCGGACGTGGCTGGCAAAGCACCATGCGTCGAGCCCGGGTGTCTGGCTTGTCCGCTACAAGGCTCACACGGGGGAGAAATCGATCCCCTACGAAGACACGGTTCGTGAGGCGCTGTGCTTCGGATGGATCGACAGTCTTATCAAACGTCTCGACAACGACCGATACGCCCTCAAGGTCACACCGCGACAGCCCACGAGCAAGTGGTCGGACATCAATCGCAAACGGTGGGCGGAACTCAAGGCGGCCGGCCTGCTCACCTCGGCCGGTCTGGCGGCGGCGCCGACGGACAACTCCTACGCGCCGCGACCGGTAATCGCCGACTTACCCGTGTACATCGCTAAAGCGCTGAAGGCAAATTTCAAAGCGTGGGAGTTTTTTCGCGAGCTGGCGCCGACCTACCGACGTGACTTCGTGGTTTGGATTCATACGGCTAAACGACCGGAGACGCGGGAGAGGCGCATCCGGGAATCGATCCGTCTACTCGCGGCCGGGAAGAAGCTAGGCTTGAAGTAGGCGCCGCCCGGTTCAGTCGCAGGATCCGGAGATAAAGCCTGGCCTACGACATGACACGTCACCGACTCTCGAGGTCGATGAGCGCGGCGCAGTTCGACAATGGCTAACCTATGGAGGGTTGGTCAAACAGTACGTGCGGTTCTGTCAGCGCAAGAAGCGATTCGCCAGGATTCCCCACGGGAGATACATCAACTTCATGAGTGAGTTTCTGGCTGCCGGGCGAGGCGCCACACGACAGCAGTCGATTCAGGCGTGGAAGACGCTGAAGTCGATGGACACGCTCAAGACGTATGGGGCATGGGTTCGCAGAGACTCGCGTTGATGATTGATAGAGAGCCTGCTGCCTATCTCAGAGCTCGATACGGTGCGAAGTCCTGCCAGATCTGCTGCAGCACTTTCACATCGACCACACGGGTGTCACCCTTCTCCAGCTCCTTCTCCGAATACAGCACGAGCGTGACGCTCCCGCACTGCGGCCCGAGCGCGCCGGGGGCAAAGACGTAGAGACCTTCGTAGATCGCGTCGCTCTCGGAGACGCGCTGTTCGAGCTTGAACGGGTGGACTGGCGGCACCTCGACGTCGCCGCAGAAGGCGCGCATCCGCGAAAAGCCCGACTTGAAGTGCTTGATGGGGGGCAGGGAGACACCCTGTGTCTGCGCGGCGCCCCGCGCGACCTTCGTCCAGAAGCCTTCCACCAGTTTGGGCGTCACGCGGACGAGCAGCACCGGCGGGAAGTCCGCAACGTACTCGGACCAGTTGCTGAAGTCCATGAGCGGGCGCACGAAGGCCTGCGCTGCGTCCGGCGTGCGCGCTTCTCTGCTTCGATCGCGTCCGCTCGCCTGCTCCGACTGGTGCTGCGCGCCGTAGGTCAGCACCGGCGTGATGAAGGCGATGTCGAAGTCGGACGAGGACATCTGGTATGGGCTCAGGCTGCCCGAGCGGCGTTGGGCTGCGTCCTTGAGCTCGTCCACGGGAAACGGCCGCTCCGGCTCCACGGGAAGGCGCGCTCCGTTCGGCGGCGCGGCATCCTTCATCTTCTTCTCCGCAGACGCGATGACGGCACATACGTCGTCGATGCGGACGACTCGGGAGTCTCTGCGCCGGCGCTCATCCTTCTCGTCCACGACAGAGGTGATCCCAACGACGCCGCCGCCGGTTGTGAAGACCGGGCCACCCGCACTGCCCGTTGCAAGAATGAGGTCGGCCACGATGGCATGCGCCTCCACGCGGCTGACGGTTCCAGACGTCGTGCCCTTCTGCTGACGGAGCGGAGCGCCGATTGTGACGATCTCCTGCCCGTCTACCAGCGACGGCTTCGCCGCCTGCGCGCATCCGAGGGGCACGGGCCGGACCGATGCGGAGATCTTCGGATCGATCCAGAGAACGACGACATCCCGCACGGCGTCTGAAACGAGGACGCTCGCCGCCACCTTGACGGCCGGCGTGAGCTGCACCTCCACCGACGCGGCGGTGCCGATGACACGCTGGTTCGTCACAATGAGCCCGTTCGCGTGGACCACGAATCCCGACGCGTGCGTGGTCGGAGTCCAGAGGGCGACGACGCTCTCCTGCCATTGCGCCAGGAGCGACGAAGGGTCAGCCTCCAACGGTGCCGCGGACGCCGGCGTCGCGCCGGTAACGGGCTCGACCTCCGCGTTGTCGGCTGTCAGCTCGAGGACCGAGTCGCGGCCTGCGGCAATGTCGACGGTCTGCGTCCATTGGTAGGCTTTGCCATGGAACGCGAACGGCCGGTCCGACTCCACTGTGTAGTTCCCCGGGCGCAGCCGCACGTCGGCAGTACCATCCAGCGCTGTGACGATCAGGCGGGGCGCCGCGCTTGGCGGGTTGTCGCTGACGAGCAGGGCATGGTGCGGCACCGGCGTCGCCTTCCGCTCGGCGTCGACCACGACGACCTTTATGTGAAGGACGCTGAGCGCCTGGACGACTGCGGCGCGCGGGCTGACCGACAAGAGCGTCGCAAGGACCAGCGCGCGGAGCATGAGGGTCATCGTCGCCCCGTGACCGCTGGATGTCAACGGCGCTAGTATGAGCACGCCGCTGTGGCCTGACTCAAGTGGCCCTCTGATTGGAGCTGAAGTGGATACGGTTCACACACCTCACGGCCTTACCGCGTGCGCCGGGCTGGTACTCCTCAGCGCGACGATCACCGCATGTTCGTCGTCGAAGCCGGCGCCGACCCCTGCGCAAACGACCGGCACTCCGCAGCCCGCCGCGCTGTGGGGTGACATCAAGCCCGTCGTGTCCGTCAAGGAATTGATGAAGTACATGATCGATCCCCTGGCCGACAACATCTTCAACGCGGTCGGCAGCACCGTCACCAAGCACGGGATTGTCGACGTAGCGCCGAAGACCGAAGAGGACTGGGACAAGATCCGCATCGGGGCGGTCTCGCTTGCAGAAGGGGCGGATCTGCTCAGGATCCGTCGACCTTTCACCCCGCCCGGAGACGAGAACAACAGCAGGGGCCCGGACGCGGTGGAATTGTCGCCGGCGCAGATCACCGCGAAGGTCGAACGTGATCCTGTGGAGTGGAACGCCCGAATCGAGGCGCTCAGAAATGTGGCGCTCGAAGCGCTCGATGTCGTCAAGAGAAAAGACGTCAACGAGTTGTGGGACGTCGGCGAGAATCTCGACAGGGCGTGTGAAGCGTGTCACCGGAGCTACTGGTACCCAGGCGAAGGCGCCGAGTTCTATCAGAAGCTCGAGCGCCGCCTGGAGGAGCTCCGCGATCAGTCGCCGCGCGGCAACGCCAGCGCGAAGCCGCAGAAACAGTGAGGGTCCGCAAATGAGGTTCGGATCGAGGCAGGTGATCGCTGCGGCGGCCGCCATCGTGCTCGCGACGGCGATTGGAACAGGTCGGCGAACTTTTGCAGCCCGCGGTGAAAGTCCGGCTGCATTCGACGGGCGATGCATCCCCGGGGGCTGCGTTGCTCCTCCCTCAAATACTCCCGGTATTCTCGGTCGTCGCGCCTTGCCCGCGGGGCGCCTCGCCAGTCTCGGTGCGACGCCAGACTTTCACCGCGGGCTGCTGGCAGCACAAGGGGGCCGGGCCGCGGCGCC
>Ga0137394_10004113_pt1 | contig 11009 bp, 8 predicted proteins | sample czobulk116metaG_FD_108278 | JGI IMG/M metagenome (GOLD analysis project Ga0137394, IMG submission 108278) | Vadose zone soil microbial communities from Angelo Coast Range Reserve, California, USA - czobulk1.16 metaG | ecosystem: Environmental > Terrestrial > Soil > Vadose zone | place: USA... | reverse complement strand
TCCGAAGAATGAATGGGGCCGAAGAGCCATCAGTGCGTCAGTGGGTTGTTGGGTTATTGAAACAAGTGCATTCGACATCCCACAACAGGCCATCTCACAGTTGACATTTGGTTGTTCCGGACCAGCGGTGTCAAGTGTGTATAACCGACAGCCCAGAGGGAGAGGGATGCGGTACAATTTGGAGATGCGATATCGCATACTTCTGTTGGCATTCCTGCTTCTGCGGATGCCGGCTATTCAAGCCAAGGAAGCGAAGTGGTTCGAGTTTTCGTCGGAACATTTCCTCTTGTTCACCGATACGAATGAAGCGAAGGGACGGCGCCTGATTTCCGATTTTGAAAATCGGGTGGCCGCGTTCTCGCAAGCCTTCGGCAAGCTCCCGCCGAGGCAGTTTCCGATCGAGGTTTTTCTCTTCAACAACGAACAGGATTTCATCGAAGCGTTACCCCACGCGCAAGGTGAAGAACAATTGAGAAAGTCCGCGTATTTGCTGCGCGGGCCGGACCGCACGTTCATCGTTGCGAAAGACAAATCTCCCGATGACATTGCCAACGATGCCGGTCATGCGCTTGGCCATGTGCTGTTCGAGCGGTACGTTCTCTGGCGGCCGTTTTGGCTCGCCGAAGGCGCTGCCGAATACGTGAGGAAAGTTGGACGAGCAGCCGACACCAAGGCCGTTTCGGAGGAGGAGGGTTTCCCCGCGGCTGATGTGATCACCATCGTTCCGAGTGCTACTTACAGCGACAACGATCCGGGTGGGGCGTTCCGGACCGAGTCCTATCGGCTTCTCCGCATTCTATTGGATGAGAAACCGGATGTCATAAGGCAATATCTTCAGGCACTCCGCATGGAATCCGACCACGCGCCCAAAATTGCTATCGATGCACAATCAATCGAATCGACCCTAAAGACCTATGTCGAAACACCTTTAAAAGCGCTGCCGGTAACTGCTGCCATCAAATCGTCCGAAGCCGATATGGCCAGGCTCGCAATCCACCATGGTGACCTGCTGCTTGCAACAGATCGCCAGGCTGACGCCGCGCGCTGGTACAACGCCGACTCGAAAGATGCGCGTGCAGCCCGGGCCATCATCACGCGATTTTCCCGACCGGCGGCTGAGGCTGCGCGCGTGCTGGATCGCGCTGCGCGCGAGCTTCCGGAAAATGGTCTCGTGCAATACCACTTTGGCGCGATGGAACTTCAGGACAAGAAAGATATTCATGCGCAGGTCGCTGCGCTGGAACATGCGGTTCAGTTGCTTCCGTTCCTGGGGCGAGCCTACGCAGAGCTGGCACGGGTTTACACGCTCGACGGACAGGCCGAGAAAAGCCGGCCCGCAATCACAAAGGCGCTGGAGCTGGAGCCTGAATATGCCGATCATTTCTATGAGATTCGGGCCGAGGTGGAATGGGCGCTGGGTCGATCCGACCGTGCACTCCACGATATCAACATTGCGGCCGATTTGCCGCATCCCGACCGATCAGCGGTCGAGCGCTACATTCTGAAGGTCTCAGCCATTCGCAAGAAGATCGAGACTGCCCGCCGCGAAATTGACCAGCGCGACCTCGACCTGATTCGAGAGCAAGCCCGTGCGGAATCCGAACGCCGCGAGCCTCCTCCAAAACCCACTCCGCCGCCACCACCGGTTCCGGAGGGAAGCATCAGTTATGAGATCGAGACTCGGGCCCCGATTGAAGTCGTCGAAACGGTTTATCCCGAATATCCCGAAGCGCTCCGCAAAAAAGGTACGGCAGGCGTTATCGCGCTGCGAGTCGATGTCGGGCCTGACGGCAAAGTGAAAACGGCGGCCGTGGCGAATTCGCAGGTGCCCGACCTCAATAACGCGACGCTCGAAGCTATCAAGAAATGGTCGTTTAAACCCGGAAATCGAAGCATCCGTGTCGTTCTCAAATTTTCGCTTCAATGAGCTGTCCCGTTTGTTTGAGTCCAGTGACTGTTCCGGCGCTTAGCGGAACCGATTTTCTCTTCGAGACCACTGCCAGGACATTCACCCTGCACTCTTGTTCGTCTTGCCGCAGCTTGTTCTTAGATCCAATGCCGGACAGCCGCGAAATTGCAAGGTTCTATCCCACTGAGTATTGGTGGAAGGCTGCGCAATCGGGGATATTAAAGAGACTCGAATCCGTTTATCGCAGGATCGCCCTTTGGGATCATGTCGCCTTCATTAGTAAAGCGGCCGGAAATCGTACCGGGCTGAGTATCCTCGACGTCGGGTGCGGCAGTGGAACCTTGCTGGGGCTGCTGAAACGGCGGGGGTTTAAGGCAAAAGGTGTCGATTTCTCAGCCGAGGCGGCAAAAATCGCCAAAGCAGAGAATGAGGTGGATGTCGCTGTCGGATCGCTCGAAGACGTGGGGTTCCCGGATCAGTCATTCGATCTGGTTACTTTGTTTCACGTGATGGAACACGTTCCAAATCCCCGCCGTATGCTGGCGGAGGTCGCGCGTGTGCTGAAGCGGAACGGCGTGGTGGTGCTTCAGGTGCCCAACATTGAAAGCTGGCAATTCAAAACATTTGGCGCGAAATGGTATGGCCTCGACATTCCGCGCCATGTGATCGACTACTCGAAGAATTCGATATTGAAGCTCCTGAAGGATTCTGGTTTCAGTCCCTCCCGCATCCGGCATTTCAACTTCCGCGATAACGCGCCCGCGCTCGTTTCCAGTATGTTTCCATCGCTGGATCCGGTGAGTCGCGGCGTCAGGTACCGGAAGCATGATATTCACGAGTCCACGCCGGCGGCATGGTTGCGGCACCTGATGTACTTATTATTCGTCATTTGCGCACATCCGATTGCGCTGCTGGAGTCCGCATTCGGGCGTGGCGCGACAATTATGATCGAGGCACGTGTAGTCGCGGGCTTTAGCCCGCGTTCGGGTTTCGCCGAGGAGCATAGGGTGCGAGGTACGAACGCGGGCTAAAGCCCGCGACTACATGCCTGGTGTCTTCTTGAGTTGTCCATGGCGAACCGGCCGCGCGACTGCGATAACGGATACGCCGAAGGGAAGATTCATCCATTTCAAAACTTGCCGTTCAAGCCAGAGGAGCGCGATAAGGGAATCGTTCAGCCACGCGGGCAGGATCTTCAGCGAGGTTTTAGGATGAATCGATTTTTTGAAAAGTCCTTGCCAGATGCGTAATGCCAGAATCGGGAAAAATAATGTCGTGATGAAATAACTCGTCCGCACGACTTCATACCCCGTAATCGATAATTTGTTGCGTAATTCGTGGGCTGTGTAACGGCGGCGGTGCTTGAGAGCTTCATCGTGTTCGCTCCACAAGAATCCGTAAGCAGGCACGGCAATCAGCAACAGACCGGCACTGCGGGCGACGCGCCGAATTTCGCGAAGCGCCTCGAGATCGTCGTCTGTGTGCTCGAGTATGTCGAGTGCCGTGATCACATCGAACGCTCCATCGTCGAAGGGCATTTTTTCCACTTCGGAAAGGGCGACGGTTTGTACTCCGCGCTTCTGGCAGAAATGCAGCGCGTCGATTGAAGAATCGATACCAACTGTCATGCCGTGTCGGGCGAAGGTCTTCATGTTGGCGCCCGTGCCGCACCCGATGTCGAGAATCCGCATCGTGCGGCTGCCGGCGACTTCGCCGGCGATCAGTTCTTCAGTGAGGACGCGGCGAGCGACAAACCACCAATAGAAGTCCTCGACGCCAAACATGGCCTCGTATTCGTGGTCGTACATGTTCAACGAACCTGGCCCTTCTTGCCGGCGACGAGCGTCGCCAAAAGAATAATAATTGAAAGGATGGTGAGGGCCAGTCCAACTTTAAAGCTTAGCGGTTCAAAAACGACTCGCACTTCATGCGCGCCTGCCGGAACAGGGACGCCGGTCAGCGTGAGATTTGTGGGAACAACGTCCGTTTTGTCACCATCCACACTGGCTCTCCATCCGGGATAATGCGTTTGACTGATGACCAGAATTCCGGCTGCCGAACTTTCTGTTCGCAGTTTTACGTGGTTGATCCCGCTTTCGATGATTTCCGCTGTGCCCTGGAAAGGCTCCTTCGCTGCGCTGGCCGCAGGGCGAATTCGTGACGGCATCTCAGACAAGATGACGGATTTATTCGGATCGAATGTCTGGTCTTTCAACCGGATCAGTTGCGCCTCGACGCCGGGTACTATTTCTATTCCGGAGGCTGGAACGACCCAGGCTCTGGGAAGAACAGATTTGTTTTCGAAAATCGCAACCTCTCCATTGTTGAACACTTGTACAAATCGATCCGATTTCTCGAACCATTTGAACTCGGGCGCGTACGCGATGAGAACGACGTACTTCACATTCAACAAATCAAGCCGGCGATCGCGAGTTTCGAGGATACCCTGGGCGCTGAAATAAAGACCATCCGAGTCGATCCTGGTGTCCTGTGAGAAAGCCCGTTGAAGTTCTGGCAGCAGACTTGCGTAACCTTCCGCCGCCGCGACGTTGTACATGGTGTGAGCATTTGCGGGGTAAGGTGGACCAATTCCGATGATGCGGAATTGGGAAGTATTCTGATTCGCGAGGAATTCAAAAACCGGCGAATTGGGAAAGATATCGTCCCGTTTGACGAAGCCGGTATATCCAAAACCGAATGTCCAAAGGTCGAATATTGCAAGACCGCAAACCGCCAGCGCAAATGCGTGTCCGCGCAGTCCGCCATACAATTTCCATATCAACAGGATCAAACTGATGATAAGCAGCGCCCGGGAAAAGGAAGGACGATGCGCGAATTCCGGCTTGAAGGATGTCGCGAGCTGAAGGCGATAGATCAGAACAAAGGTCAGAGCAAACATTGAACCGACGAGGCTCAGCGCCACAACGCGGCTCTTCGAGGTGTATGGTGTTTGCTCTTCGAGAGTTGTGATTCCCAGGCCCGCCAATGCCGCGATCGCGAAAGTCGCTACCAGAACCAGCCTGGAATTTTTTAGAGCCCAAAGTACCGGTATGTGCGATACCAACCAGTGGATCGGTTCGACACCGTACGCCACGGCCAGGGCACATGCAGTTATCGCCGAAAGGAATACAACGTAAAATCGTGACCGATGAAAGCCAGCCAGCGGAGCGGCAAGAATGCTGATCATTGCCATGTACGCCACGCTTTCCGGAATATTGATTCCGGCCGAGTTGGGGCTTCTGAAGATGTCTCGTGATACCCACCCAAAGATCTGGTGCGGGGCTAACGGCGGCCAAATCCATCTGAATGCGGTACCCGCCTGTCGCAACCATTCGATTGTAGGAATCATCTGAACCGAAGCGAGTCCGAGCGCCAATACGCCGGCCAATGCGAAGGTTGCCGGGAATCGCCCATCCAGCCGCGGCGTATTTGAGCCTGGTACGAACATCCATAGTCCCATGGCCAACGCCACTGCGGTCACCGTCACGTGCACAGCCGTTTCAGGATGCCCGGCGAGTACAGGCATTGCGAACCCCACGACCGTCAGCACGAAGAATGAAGCCGAAGGAGTCTTGTGCAGCCTGTGAGTCGCCCAACAGACGAATGGCAACCATATCGCGCTGTCCCCCAAAGACTGTCCCTGCCATGCCGTCATAAATCCAGATGAGGCGAACACGATTCCTGAAAGAATGGAGCCCGTTTTTGATGCGCCAATCGACCGGACAAACATCGTCATGAACAGGGCTGCCAGAAACATGCGTACAACCAGGGATGCGGTCCAAGCGGTCGCAACCGGCAACAGGTAATACAGAACATTCGGCGGATAGAACAATGATGATTGAGCAGTCGCCAGAAAGGGCTCGCCGGACAGCAGCAGCGGGTTCCAGAGCGGCAGGACGCCTTGCTTCAGCGATTGAGCAATAAACGCACGAGCAGGATAAAAGAACGTCACGAGGTCGCCGATGTCTGCGTAGGACCATGGTGCGGGTTGCGGCCTGCCTGCCCATGCTGGAAACTGAAGGGCCATCTCGGTCGGGAGGGGGACCCTTCCAAACAGCACCGGGAAGTAAAGCAAGCCTGCGAAGAATATGAAAATGAGAATTACCGCGGGCCAGAAGGCCTGTTCGTCCTTATCCATATCGCGTGGGATTGTAGTGGAAATGGCACTATTCGCGATAGAATCCCGCGCGTAGCAACAAATATGCAGCTTTCGATTGTCATTCCTGTCTATAACGAAATCGAATCTTTGCCGGTGTTGATTTCAACATTACGGCGAGTTATGGATTCGAAGCAGTACAGCTACGAAGTCATCTTCATCGATGACGGCAGTACCGATGGTACGACGGACCTGTTGCGGAAAACGGCGAGTGAAAATCCCAAAATAAAAGCTCTCTTCTTCAGCCGCAACTTTGGCCATCAAGCTGCGATCACGGCCGGTCTGGACTTTGCGTCAGGTGATGCCGTGGCGGTCATGGACGCCGATCTGCAGGACCCGCCCGAACTGCTGCCGGAAATGCTCGGATTAATGGAGCAGGGCTATGATGTCGTTTCGGCTCAGCGGGTGACTCGAAGCGGTGAGGGGACATTGAAGCTGCTCACGGCGAAAATCTTCTATTGGTTGATGCGGAAAATGGTCGATGAGCGCCTCCAGACCGAGGTTGGAGATTTCCGGCTGTTTAGCCGGCGGGCGATTCTGGCCATTGGCCAATTGCGCGAACAGCATCGATTTATGCGTGGAATGGTCGCCTGGCTTGGCCTGCGCGAGGTGATCCTGCCGTACAATCGCAATCCGCGCGTCGCCGGTACGACCAAATATTCGGCCTGGAAGATGATCCGGTTCGCCTGGACGGCTATCTCATCGTTCTCTACACTGCCATTGCGGCTGAGCGTCTTTCTCGGCTTTTTTGTGGCGGCCTGCGGCCTGGGATATGCGATATACAGCGTCTTCGCAGCCACCGTGCTCAAGGCGACGGTTCCGGGTTGGACATCCCTCGTCTGCCTCAACATTATTTTTTCAGGTGCGACTCTGGTTGCTGTCGGTCTCGTCGGAGAATATGTCGCGCGTATTTACGAAGAAGCGAAGGGCCGTCCTCTTTATGTTGTCGAGAGCACTGCAAATGTCGCTTCGGTTCAGCCGCCTGTCGCGAAAGCGGTGATACTGCCGCCTGCCGCCGGCGAGCGGAAAACGTATGAAGCCACAGCAGGAAAAACCCACCACGTTTGACCGTTATGCCGGCGACTATGCCGCGCTGCTGCATGATCCACTGCGGGAGAAATTCGCAGCCAGCAATCGATTCTTTTTCGAGCGGAAAATCCAGGTGATTCGACGTTTTTTCAAGAACGCCGGAATCAAGACACAAAATCTCGCCTGGCTCGACATCGGCTGCGGTCAAGGAGACATGCTGCGTGCAGGGCAAGGAGATTTCAGCTCCGCCACGGGGTGCGATCCCTCAGAAGGTATGCTTCAGGCCTGTGCGGGCCTTCAAGTTCGTAGACAAGAATCCCTGGAAGAGCTTCCATTCAACAGTGGAAGTTTTGATTTTGTTACGGCAGTCTGTGTTTATCATCATGTTCCGCGCAGTGAGCGCCGGCGGCTGACCAGGGAAGCATTACGCGTGGTGAAGCCATCGGGAATCTTCTGCGTTATCGAACATAATCCATGGAATGTCGTGACCCGAGTCATCGTGTCTCGGACGCCGGTCGATGCGGATGCAAAACTCCTGAGTGCGCCGGAAACCCGGCGTCTGCTCTCCGAAGCGGGAAGCAACGTTCTCAGCACCCATTACTTTCTGGTCGTTCCTGAAGCCATTCACAGGTATTTTGGCCGCATCGAAGATGCGTTGGGCGGCTTGCCTTTAGGCGGCCAGTATTCGGTTTTTGCCAAACGGTTAGCGTAGCATCTACGGTGATGATCAAGCGGTGGGCTAAAAAGTTACCTTACATCCGGCGGCTCGTCGACGAGAGGAACAAGCTTCGGCTTGAAGTCGAAGGGCTCCATTCAAGTATTGAAGAACTTCGGATCGAGCGCAATCTTGCGAACGCTGAAGCCGCGCGATACAAGACCTGGGTTCCGCCCGGCCATTTCGCCTCGCCCATCGTTTCGGTCGATGAAATCCGAATGCGAGAGGCACAAATAGGAAGCAGCAGCGGCAAAACTCTATCTGGGATCGATTTGAGAGAGGAGGACCAGATGGAGTTATTGAAGGAGCTTACGGTCTACTATAATGAGGTCAATTTCCCCGAAAAAAAGCAGTCCTCACACCGCTACTACTTTGAGAATCCCAATTATTCTTATGCCGACGCAATCCTTCTGTACTCGATGATCCGCCACCTGAAGCCCCGGCGCATCGTGGAGATCGGATCCGGGTTTTCATCCTGTGTCGCATTAGACACGAATGAGGTTCATTTCAATCGCTCGATCCACTGCACTTTTGTCGAGCCATATCCGCAACTGCTGAAGTCACTTTTGAAGCCGGGTGATGAGGACGAAATTGTGATCGTGCCTGAAGGTGCGCAGGATGCCGATCCTCGTGTGTTCCTGGAGCTCGAGGAAAACGACATTCTATTCATCGATTCAACCCACGTGAGCAAGACAAACAGCGATGTCAATTACCTGCTCTTTCACGTCTTGCCGGTCCTGAAGAGCGGCGTCTATGTACACTTCCACGACATCTTTTTCCCTTTCGAGTACCCCATGAACTGGATCTATGAGGGAAGATCCTGGAATGAATGCTACGTCCTGAGGGCCTTTCTATATGGCAATCAGCAGTTCAGGATTGAGCTCTTTACGTCTTTCATGACACGGTTCCACAAAGAGTTCTTCGAAGCACAGATGCCTCTGTGGTTCAAGAACAGCGGCGGCTGCATTTGGCTCAAGAAAACGACTGAACCGGAATCAGAAGATCGTCAGGAAGCCCTGTGTCGGCAAGACAATGACCTCCCGCGCCGAATCGACTTGACTCGCCTGACGCACCCGAAACAGCTATGTTCTGGTTGGTATGAGAATGAAGGGGTATGCCGGTGGATGTCGCAACATGGCGAGGTACGATTGAAAGGACCAGAGTCGAATTTACAACGGCTTTGGATTGAAGCGAAGAACTACAACCGCCGGCATTTTCAATTGGCCGTCCAGGCAAACGGCATTAGTTTAGGGACCAAAACAGTTGATTCGATCGGTGCATTTCAGACCGATTTTGCCCTACCACCGGAGTTGGCGCACAATGGTCCGCTCCTCGTTGCTCTGGAGGTCAGCGATACTTTTCAAGCTCCTGGCGACAACCGTGACTTTGGTTTGTCGTTCGGTGTCATTGAGATCCGATAGCTCCTTCGTGGTTTATCGCAGACGCTGTTAAGATGTCACGCATGCCCATCATTCGCGCCGAGAAGATCTCCAAATGCTTCCGTATTTACCGGCATCCTTCGGATCATTTGAAGGAACTGCTGAGCTTTGGGAGGCGGCAATACCACGAGCCCTTCTGGGCTGTGAAGGATGTGGATGTTCAGGCGGAACGCGGCTGCTGTCTGGGAATCATTGGTGAGAATGGTTCTGGGAAAAGTACGCTGCTTCGAATGATTGCGGGTGTTTTGCGCCCGACGGCGGGAAGTATCAGTGTGGACGGGCGGGTTTCAGCTCTTCTCGAGCTTGGCGCGGGGTTCAATCCGCAGTTTACCGGGCGCGAGAACATTTTATTGAACGCATCAATCCTCGGATTCTCGGATGCGCAGACGCGCCAGCGGATTCCTTCGATAGAGAAGTTTGCCGAGATCGGTGAATTCGTCGATCGCCCTGTCAAAACATACTCGAGCGGTATGTTTGTGCGCCTGGCATTCGCCGTGGCTATCCACATGGATCCCGACATTCTGATCGTGGATGAGGCGCTTTCGGTGGGGGATCTCTTCTTCCGGCAACGTTGCATCCGGCGTATTCAGCAGCTCAGGCATCAAGGCGTCACGATTGTTTTCGTTTCGCACGATCTTGACTCGGTACGCAGCCTCGCGGATCGAACCATCTGGATGGATCACGGGAAAGTGCACCTCGAGGGCAAAACCGATGAGGTCGTGACCAAGTATCTGGTGGCGATGGTAACGCGTGGGCGCAAAGAGGTCATGGAGGAAGAGCCTATGGGCAAATCACTGCTCAGTTCGGAAGAATTGAGCATGTCGGAAGAGGTGGTGGCGAAGATTCCAGGTTTTGTCACGCACCTGCCGAACATCGATCACCGGTATGGAAATGGAAAAGCCCAGGTTCGAGGAATCGGAATCTATGGTGCGGCGGGCGATCCCGCCAGTGGAGTGGCGCAAGGTGATCGGATCTGTATTCGGATTTCCGTCGAGTTTCATGAAGATATCTCGCAGCCAAACGTCGGATTTATGCTGCGCAACCGATTGGGTGAAGATGTTACCGGCACGAACGTTTTGCACGAGGGCATGCGTCTGCCGCCGGCGCGTGCCGGCGGACGGCTGTCTGTGGACTTCATCATGGATCTGCCTTTCCTCCAACAGGGGTTCTACTATTTCTCTCCGGCCGTTGCTGATGGCAGATTAGATGAATACGAAGTGTGTGACTGGGTCGATAACGCGTGCGCGGTCGAAGTCGTCGAACGGGCGCCGACCTATGGGCATCTACGCATTCCCACGCGCGTGCGCGCGATGACGGTTCTCGATGATCGCCTGCAACTGGTTCTCGAATGATTCCGGTGAACATTCGGTTCGAATCCGTTCGATTCCCGCCTGTCGCAGTCTGTTCCAAAGCGCCTCGTCCGTATAGAGCTGAATGCATTTTGCCGCAAACGTGACAGCGTCACCTGCAACCAGTAACGTCGAGCCATCCTCCCAACCCAATTGAGAAGCAAGCAAGGGCGTTGCGACGACCGGTACTCCTCGAGCCGCCGCATCGTGAATCTTTTGAGGAATCCCTGCCGAAAATCGAGTGGGCGCGATGAAAACGCGAGCGGCGTCGTACAGGCCGGTGATTTCCGGGAGTTGACCGGCATTACGAACCGGCGGCATGGCTAACTTGCGGATCCGTCCGGATTCATTCATGCCCGCTATTGTGAATGGAACCGCATCGCCCAGTTCCGCCTGAATTCTGGGAAAGATT
>Ga0137394_10004112_pt1 | contig 11013 bp, 10 predicted proteins | sample czobulk116metaG_FD_108278 | JGI IMG/M metagenome (GOLD analysis project Ga0137394, IMG submission 108278) | Vadose zone soil microbial communities from Angelo Coast Range Reserve, California, USA - czobulk1.16 metaG | ecosystem: Environmental > Terrestrial > Soil > Vadose zone | place: USA... | reverse complement strand
TGTGGTCCACGCCGTTATCCTCGCCGCCGCCATCTCGGCCGAGAACATCATGGGCAATCTCGTGCGCCAAAGTATGGCGCAGCAACCATCGATAGCTGCTGCTGTCATAGGCCCGGCGGGCCAATTCGTAACTGATGTAAATTTGATGGTGGCCTGCGCTCAATCCTAAAATATCGGGCCGGGCGAACTGAGCGAGGCGAAATTGATAATCCGCCCATCTGTCACGCGCCTCGGAAACCGCGACAATCTCAAGCCCAATGGCGCTGACATAACGCGCCAATCTTTCATCGGCCACCGTCGGGATCCGCGTTATAAAGGGAGCGCACGAAGTGCCGAAACAAATTAGAATGACGAGCGTCAAACGCAGGATTCTAACATTCGACGAATTTAAGCTGGACATCGAGAGTCGGTCTGCGGAGAAGCGCGCATAGCAAAATCTTTGTAATGCATCGGCCACAGAATTACAAACTGACCCATAGGTTTCACCCAATGGTTCGCTGAGAAAGGAAATGATTCAGGCGTAGAATGGAGATTCGGTCGCGCCCCTCTATCGAACATTGCTAAGTGGCCGTCGACGTCTTTTTGGCTTCGCGAAGCTGAGAAAAATCACTAGCGCGATGATTGGAACAGCCACCGTAATCAGTATCAAAGTTATTATGTCGTACATGGCAATCCTCGCCTGGGCAGGCTTTAAAGCGCAACTCTGATGCCAAAAAAGAAAAATTAAAAAAATCCATCGTTTACCTTCGGGGTTCAGCAATCTGACACGTGCCAGATCGTGACAAACCTGTCAGAACTGTCATTGCCGACTTGAGGATCGCGCCGCGCCCGGCGAGCCACACAAATTCTTCCATTGGGTGGTGGTTCAGTTAGCGAAAGATCTCTCACTTCGTTCGAAATGACAGGTTAGTTGTTTTATTGTCATTCCGAGCGGAAGCGAGGAATCTTTCTTAGTGTTCACCTTCACCTTCGATTCGAACTGAACCACTATCTTCCATTGTCTTTGCTTGACACCCGCGGTGACGGCACGATAAACCGAGCCTGTTCCTTGAAAAAACTTTCCGATGGAACTGCAGCTCTTTGATTATTCGCTCGAACAAGTTCAGTGGGGCGAGCGAACCCGCCTTGACGGCAAAACCCTGTCCCTGTGCATGGACGATCTTCAGGAACTGCTGAAAGATTTAAGTCCTGGCGTTCATGTCGATTTTCAAATCGCCCGTCCCGGCGAGGCAAAACGCATCGTTCATGTTTTGGACGCGGTCATGCCTATTGCCAAGACAGGCGGCCTCGGTTCGACCTTCCCCGGCTTTGAGGGCGCCGCAGAATTGGTCGGTACCGGTAAAACCGTGCGCTTCAAAAATCTTCTTGTTACCGTGACCGGCCGCTTCCCTCACTTCGACTCGCTGACACCGATCGAGAAACCGCGCGAAGGCATCGTCGACATGTCAGGCATCGGCGCGCCCTATTCTTATGGCTCGGAGCGCTTTCATCTCGTGCTCTCGCTAACGCCGGAGTCGTCGGTCTCCAACGTTGCTTTCGACCAAACGCTGAGGATTATGGCCTTACGCTGCGCCCGCTTTCTGGCACCGGCCGAGCGATCCGGCGCCGAGGCGGAAAAACGGCTCATTTCTTTGCCGCCAGTCAATTCGGCTTTGCCCAAAGTGGTGCTGATTTATCAAGTGCAGAGCCAACTTACTTGCGCGCGCACTTTTTATTACGGCGAAGAAGTGTCGAAAACCTTGCCCACTTTCGTGCATCCCGCGGAATTCTTCGACGGTGCGATCGTCAGCGGTAACTATAAAAGCGAACGGAAGATCCCCACCGCTTTGCACTGCGACAACCCGTTTATCGCCGAGTTGCTCGCGCGTCACGGTGAAAGCATCAACTTCCTCGGCGTGATCCTGTCGCGCGGCTACAACGATAGCTTCGAGCAGAAAAAAAAGATGGGGTTATGGGTGGCGCGACTGGCGCGCAATCTCGGCGCCGAAGGCGCGGTTGCCCTAATGGAGGGAACCGGTAACGGCACCGTCGACTTCATGCAAACCTTGAAGGCTTGCGAAGACGAGGGCATAAAAACTGCCGCCGTGCTGCACGAGTCCAATGGGCCGAAAGGTTATGAGCGTCCGCTGGTGGATCATCCCAAAGAGGCCGCCGGTATGATCAGCCGGGGCAACGTTTCGGAAAAGATCTATATTCCGCCGCTCGAGACAGTGATCGGCGGCGCAGAGATCGATCTTCATTTGAAAGCAACCCACGATCCCCATCTGCCGTTCCTTTTTGATCCGACGATCTTTTTCGCCTCCTACAGCCAGATGGGTCGCAGCGGTTTTCGCGCCGAGTATGAGAACTAAGGAGACACTCGCATGATCAAGGTGCTGCACTATTTGAACCAGTTCTTTGCCGGCATTGGCGGCGAGGAAAAAGCCGGTCAGGACGTCCTTTTTCTGTCCGAGCCGGTCGGCATCGGCAGTGTGCTCGAAAACGCTCTCAAAACTCACGGCGTCGAATACGCGACGATTGCCTGCGGCGATAACTACTTTCATGAGGCCGAGGAAAACGCGCTGCGAGCGATGGGCGCCGTGATCGATCAGTTTCAACCCGACCTATTTCTCGCGGGCCCAGCCTTTAGCGCCGGTCGATACGGCATCGCCTGCGCCAAAGTCTGCAGTTGGGTGCGCGACAACTGGCGCATCCCGGCGATCACCGCCATGCACGAAGACAACCCGGGCACGCGGGAAATCGGCCGCCACGTTTTTGTTCTTCAAACCGGCGCCTCAGCGGCGTCGATGCAAGAGACCTTGAAACGTTATTCGCTGCTGATCGAAAGGTTAGTAGCGCGAGACCAAAAGGCCGTCGAAGACTTTCGCGCCGAATACTGTTTAGCGATTCCGCGCCGTTTTACGATAAGAACCGACAAGCCGGATTATGTCCGCGCCGCGGATCTTTTACTGGCCAGGCTGAGCGGCCAATCGTACGAGAGCGAGATTCCGCGCATCGAGACCCAAGCGCACACGGTTCCAAATTTGACTGTTTCTTTGGCGGACGCCACCGTGGCGCTGGTCACCGAAGGCGGCCTGGTGCCGAAGGGCAATCCCGATCGCTTGGAAAGCTCGCGCGGCTCGCGCTATTTCAAATATTCAGTCCAGGGGCGCAGCGATCTCAAGCACGGTGAATTCGAAGCCATGCATACCGGCTACGACACCGCCACGGTCGATCGAGATCCCGATCGACTTGTTCCGCTCGATGCCATGCGCGTATTGGAAAGCGGTCAGCGGATTAAAAAGGTTCACGACCAATATTTCGTCACGACCGGCACCGGCGCCATGCCGAGCAAGATGGCGGAGCTCGGCGCCGGCATCGCGGCGGAGATCGCCGGCGCCGGTATCGACGCCGTAATTTTAACCGCCACCTGAGGAACCGGCACTCGTAGCGGCGCTACGATCGCCAAAGAGATCGAAAAGAAAGGCATCCCGGTGGTGGTGATCACCTGCCTCGCCAATGTCGCCGCTCAAGTCGGCGTCGGCAGGATTATGAGCGGCAGCAAGTTTCACTATCCGGTCGGACAACCGGACTTACCCGCGCCGGAGGAACTGCGCTGGCGCGTCGCTCTCATCGAAAAGGCCCTCGCCTCTTTGGAAGCTCGGCTAGAGGAGCCCAAGATATTCTAATGTAAAGGTAACGCGGAACTTTTCAGTAAAGAAAGAATGAGTCGACGAAACGCCGCGATGCGATTTACTTCGCTCGATAGAGGCCAAAAACCTGGTAGTAAAGACTTGTGAGCTCTTTGGGGCTCAGCGTCTTGGCACCCGGCGTAAGAAAAATAAAGTCCTTTTGCAACAGCTCCTGCAACCACGGCAGGTGCTTCACCCCTTTTCGCACAGCGATACGGCCGGTCAAATCGGACATTTTGCTCTGCCCTTCTTGCGACAGCAGCCAATCGTAGAAAAGAATTGCCGCGTGCGGATGAGAGGCGTGCTGCATCAGCGCGAGCATGTCGGGCTCGGCTGAATACGGGTCGAACAGGCGAAAATCGATGGGCGCGCCTTTCGACTTGAATTCGGCGACCCGGCGGCCGCGCGCCGCGACCGCAATCGCCGACTCGCCGCCGAGCAAAAGCTGCACGCGCATGACGCTGCTCGACCCCGGCATGTGCAGATCCTGTTTCGCCAGCGCCTTCATGTACTCGAGCCCTTTATCTTTGCCCATCGAATCCAATACCGCGCCGAACCACTCGTAATCTTCGGTGCCGAGACTCATCTTGCCCTTCCATTTGGGCTGGAGGAGGTCCTGATAGCTCTTGGGCGCTTCCTGCTGCGAGACCAGCTTGGTGTTGAACGCGAGCACGATCGGCGTGACGTCGAATGCCGTCCAATAACCCTCGGGATCAAAGGCGCCCTTGAACAGGGCGTTCCGTTCCGGTGAAAGATACGACGTTGCGAGTTGCAATTGCCGTAGCTGAGACGTCTCGACGGGAGCCGAGCCAATGACGTCGACCGCATGGCGGCCGGCTTTGGCTTCGGTGTCGGCGCGCCTGACAACCCCGGACGGTGTCGAACGAAACGCATTAGTTTTGATGGTCGGATACGCTTGCTCGAAAGCTGCCAAAATTTTTGGATAGTCGGTTAGACTAACCGATGTATAGAAAACGACTTGACCTTCACTCTTGGCGCCCTCTTCCAGAGCCGCGCGCCGCTGCGCCGCCGGCAAATTCTGGATCTTTTTCAGAACATCGCCGACCGTCGCAGCAGCGCCGGAACCAGCCGTGAACACAGCGAAAAAACACCCGATTAAAACAAAAAGAAACGCGTACGATATCATCTGTCCGTGCCTCCAAAACTACCTTAAATAAATATCTCGCTTCTCGTCCAGCAGCAAACGTATTACAACTAGAATAGTACTGTAGAGTTTTTCATACTTCACTCTTACTTCGTCCGAAAATCCGTACACCAGTCAAAATCAGCTTTGCGAAATTGTTAAGGATTCCGCGGTCAAATAATGCAATCATCGCGGCCCTATTTTTGCCTATTCGCTAATTTCACAGGTCACTCAAACTAGTCCGCGCCAAGTTCATTTTGTCAGTGGGGTTCCAAAGTAATCACGGCAGAAAAACAAAATAATAAAATAAAAAGGAGGGACGCGTCATGTTTGTGGAGAATTATCGTCGCGAGAACACGGAATCGATTATGGGCGGTAGCCCATCGACCCTGAATCCGATCCCCTACCCAAAAATTTCTGATGAGGATTGGCGGGTGTGGAATCTGTTCCTGCCGGTCCGATCCCTCAACCTCGATCAAGCCGCCGTCGCTAAATCGAGACACGGGATGATGTATTCGCTTTACGCAATTCCTTATTTGGTCACAGACGAGATCCACAAGGCCAACCGCTTTTTCGATAGGGTCGAAGTCTGGCGCAAGCACGAGATCGAGAAGGACCCCATCGCGGTGGGCGTTATCGGCAACGAACGGTACATGATCGCGCGCTGGGGCCTCGAAAAATTGATTCCGTTCTCCCAGATCAAGCGGTCCGCGCCACTGATCCTCGCGTGGCAGGTCGTGACCAGCCCGATGGCTGCGATGTCCTGTCTAGCCGCGATCGGCCTGTTGACTTGGAGCATCTTGCTGTAATCTTGAGTTCCTGCGGGATCGTTGATTTCGCCCGCGCCGACTGCCGCGGCGCGGGCGGTTGTTGTGGATAGACTGAAAACTAGCGGCGACGAAGATCGAGACTAGCGCTGATGTCGGTGCTGCCTTCGCCGCGCGCCCGGCTGCGGCTGCTTGGACTAGCACTCGAATCCTCGCTTGGTTCGAGAGCATGCGCGAGCGCTTCGTCCACGGTCTTTAAGAATTCGAACCGCATGCCTTCCAGCGCGGCGGGTGGGATGTCTTCTAGATCCCGCTGGTTCAGAGCCGGCAGCAGCACTCGCGAAAGTCCGGCCCTTTTGGCCGCCAGCACTTTTTCCTTAATCCCGCCCACCGGAAGCACCAGACCGCGCAAGCTGATCTCGCCGGTCATTGCAACGTCCGTTCTGACGCGGCGATCGAGCAACAGCGAAACAAGCGCGACGAACAAGGTAACACCCGCGCTCGGTCCGTCCTTGGGAATCGCCCCCGCCGGGATGTGCACGTGGAGATCTTGCTGGCGAAAAACTTCAGCTTCGATGCCAAGGGAGTCGGCGCGCGACTTGATCAGGCTGAACGCCGCTTGAGCGCTCTCCTTCATAACATCACCCAACTGGCCGGTGAGTTGGAGTTTACCGTTGCCGGGCATCTTGGTCGCTTCGACAAACAATATATCGCCGCCGACCGGTGTCCACGCTAGCCCGGTGGCGACCCCCGGTAGGCTGGTTCGTAATGCAACTTCGTTAAAAAACTTTTGCGGGCCGAGATAGTCTTTGACCGCGCCGCGTTCGATCGTGATCGGTTCTTTGCGACCTTCGGCAATCCGGGTGGCCACACCTCGGCAAATCGCGCCTAGCTCCCGTTCCAGTTGGCGCACCCCCGCCTCCCGCGTATAGGAGTTTATCACCTCACGAATCGCCTCGTCGGTAAAACCGATTTCACCTTGGTCCAGCCCATTCTGCGCGGTTTGCCGTGGAATCAGGTAATTCTTGGCGATCGCCAGCTTTTCTTCTTCGATGTACCCTGAGAGCTGAATGATTTCCATCCGGTCTCGGAGCGGCGCCGGGATGGTATCGAGCACGTTCGCGGTCGCGATAAACATGACTTGGCTGAGATCAAAGGGCACCGCCAGATAGTGATCCTGAAATGTCGAGTTTTGCGCCGGGTCAAGCACCTCGAGCAAAGCGGCCGACGAGTCGCCATGAAAACTGGCGTTGAGCTTATCGATCTCATCGAGCATGAAGACAGGATTGTTCGTGCCCGCCTTGCGGATTCCCTGAATGATATTTCCCGGCAGCGATCCGACGTAAGTGCGTCGATGACCGCGGATATCGGCCTCGTCATGAACGCCACCCAGGCTCTGGCGGACAAACTTCCGATTCATCGCCCGAGCGATACTTTGGCCGAGAGAAGTTTTCCCGACGCCAGGAGGTCCGACAAAACACAGAATCGGGCTCTTGCCCTCGGGTTTCAACTTGCGCACCGCGAGAAATTCGATGATTCGCTTCTTCACCTTGTCGAGACCGTAGTGATCCTCGTCGAGGATCTTGCGCGCTTGCTGCAAATCGATCCGCTCTTCGCTCGAAACGCTCCATGGCAGCTCGGTCATCCAGTCGAGATAAGTTCGGATCGTCGAGTGTTCGGCGGCCATCTCCGGCATGCGCTCGAACCGAGACAATTCGCGGAGCGCTTCCTTCTCGACCTCCGGCGGCATCTTTGCGTCGGCGATCTTTTTCCGCAAGTCAGCGGCCTCAACCGACTGGCCGCTTTCTTCGCCGAGCTCTTTCTGGATCGCTTTCATTTGCTCGCGCAGGAAATATTCCCGCTGCGTCTTGTCCATCGATTCCTTGGTTTCCTCGCCGATCTTTTTACTCAGCTCGAGGAGCTCGATCTGCGCCGACAGTTTTTCTGAAACCTTTAGCGCTCGAATGATCGGATCGAGAATCGCCAACAGTTCTTGTTTTTCTTGCACCGGCAAATCTAAAGTTGAGGCGATGGTATCGATCAACACAAGCGGATTTTCGATCCGTTCGATCGTCGGTCGCAGCTCCTGCAACGGCGCCGGCAGCAATGACAGGGCTTTGAGCGCTTCCTGACGCAGGTGTAGCACTCGCGCGTCGAAGTCTTTTGTGTGAGGCACGACTTCTTCGATCATCGAAACGCGCGCGATCAAGAAGGGGTCCGTTTGAATGAATTCCTTGATCTCAAAGCGCTGCTGCCCCTGAATAATCACCTGCCGTTGACCATCTGGCAAACCGAACATTCTCAACACGCCGGCCGATGTACCGACAGGGTACAAATCAGCGGCTTGCGGCTTGTCGACACTGGCATCGATCTGCGTAACGAAACCGACGGCCAGCTCCTGGCGTACCGCCTCTTCCATGACTTGTAGACTGTTTCGCCGCCCAACCACCAGCGGCATAATGGTCGAGGGAAACAGCACCGTGTTGCGCAACGGCAAAATAGCCAATGCGCCGGGCGGAATGGTAATGCGCGGTTTTGTTTGTGTGTTTTCTTTTTCTTCGGCTGTCATGAATTTTTCCTCAGCTCGATCAGTAGCAACCCATCCCGAAGGACCACGTCGCCGACGGACAAGGTTTTTTCAGCGTCGACAACGGTTAAGCGCCGCTCAAATTGCCCGAGCGGTATCTCCCAAATCTTGAGTTCACCGTCGTGGCAACAATCTGGCAGTGGTCGTCTTCCCGCTATAACCAATTCATTGCCGTCCAATTCGACTTTCACATTCTCGGCCGTGACCCCAGGGAGCGCGGACATGACCCAAAGACTGCTTTGCGTCTCGACGACGTTGACCGGCGGCTCCCAACGCGAATTTCGACCTTGCTGAACGCGGTAACGTGCGGCCACCGCCATCTGTAAAAAGTTTCTCTGAATGCGCTCGGCTTGCCGGCGCAAATCGTCGGCGCGCCGCCAGACCAAAATATCCCAATCACCTGAAGCCATTCTCGTTTTAGTCCGACTCCTTTGCCTGGTTTACCAAAAAGCTAAGTACGATGATCGGTCTTGTCAAGAATAGGTGGGAGAAACCTGAATTTTTTTAGTCGCTTACTGCTTTGCTGCCAGCGGTACGTTTCGTCTGAAAAATCCCGAAAGAAAATTCCACAGACGCGCATCGTCGCAGACCGCCCCGGCGTCCGGTTAGTGGGGACGCCGGGGGATTGACTTGCATTCCAGCTAACGGCTCGCGTGGCTCTGTTTTAAAGCGTTTTCCGTCGCTTCAGCTTTCCAAGCGTTGGTCGCAACGTCCACCTTGGTTGCTTTGTGACTATTCTTGTCGAAATCGATTTGAACTTCATAGGTGGAGTCGTTTTTGACGACCTCGTATTCGACATAGTCCGGTTTATCGTAGTTGACGGAAGTAATTTTCCAACCCGCCTTTTCTAGCTCGCGTCGATAGAAGGCTTTCTCCTCGCCAGTTTTCAGCGCTTGTTCGAGGCGCTCTTTTTGGTTTTTCGACGACTTCATGCGGTCTCTTTCGCTGTACTGGGTTGGATTCGAGGTTGCCCGGCTCGGATAGTCCACTTTCTTGCCGTTCTTGAGAGCCTGTTTCGTCGCGTCGGTCTTCCAAACGTTGGTCGCCACGTCGACCTTGGTTGCTTTGTGACTATTCTTGTCGATGTCGATCTGCACTTCGTAGCTTTGGTCGCCCTTCACGATCTCGTATTCCACGTAATCCGGCTTGTCGTAATTGACCGAAGTAATCGACCAACCGGCCTTTTCGAGCTCACGCCGATAAAAGGCTTTCTCCTCGCCGGTTTTCAGCTTTTGTTCGAGTTGGTCCTTTTCGTTCTTAGACGATTTCATGCGATCTCGATCGCTATACTTGGAATTATCATCCGCTGCTCTCGCCGGAACCGTCATAGGAACTGACACGAGCATCCCCCCGACAACAATACTTAAAAATATTCTTTGCAATTGCATGATAGGCCTCCATGAATTTTATATTGCTAACCAAAATAAAATATTCATCGTTCTTAGCCGGTGCGCCGACTGACCAGACTGATGAGGAAAAGAACAATGAAAAGCGCGAACAGGACCCATGCGATTTGAGTTGCCGCGCCGGCAATCCCGGTTAGTCCGAATATCGCCGCGATGATCCCAATAACGAGAAAAGTCACCGACCAACTTAGCATGAGATTTCCTCCTTTCTCCGGATCAATCCGGTTTACCACCGAAGAAAATCAGCAACGCAGATGCCAGCTGTCCGACTAAGATACGATATGTTGTAATTCTCGCTATTTAGAAGTCGTTTTGAGCACGAGGGATTTATCGAAAGGGTGAAAGGTCACTATTCTTGTTTGTTATTTCACGACACCAATAAGGAAAAACCTGAACTCTGAGAAGATGGCGCAAGATCGCGACGAGCCGCAATGGCCCAGGAATTTATGCTTCAGAAATTTATGCGGGCGGCGAAAACTTTCAGTCCAGCGATACGCGAAAGGCCTCGATTTCCATCACTTCACTTCGTAGCGTTTCACACTCGCCTTTCCGCCCTGCAAGGCGCGCGCATGCTTCTGGATCTCGGCGTGAGCTGCGCTGTCCCGATATTTGTCGATGCTCGCTTGACTGTCCCACTCCGCGTAGGAAATGAATTCGCCCGGGGCGTCGGTGCATTCCAGGAGTTCCTCCGAAAGACAGCCGGGTTGTTGGATCATTAGCGGCGCGCAATGATTTTTCCACAGACTGACCGCCTCGTTCACCTGATCCGGTTTGACAGCCACGAATATGAGTCTGACGATCGGCATAATGACCCTCCTTGGTTTTGATTGGACAATCCTTTCGGCCTGGCTTACTTTCTCTTCTGGCTTAATTTTAACAACCGGCCAAGGCCTCATCCAAGGGGTCTTCTATTTTTATATTTTTGAGTCCCAGAGAAAGACGGATCCACTGCCGGGATCCGGCTTCAGATTAAGTAAATCTGCTTGCGCCAGTCGTATTCGTTCGACGCACAAGTTATAAGAAGATTTGCCTTTGCCAAGCAGTCATCGCTGCCGATTTAGCGCAACAGAACCAAGCCAATCTCGATGCACGAATTCAAGAATTTTCGCGCTCGCATGCCTGCCATCCTCAGGGCCCTCGCCGTCGGCGTCCCAGCGGGTTTCTTGTTTGATTACCTGCACACACCGATCCCGTGGATGATCGGGCCGATGGTCGGCGTCGCAACGCTTAATTTGCTGGGCGTGAAAATGCACTCGCCACCCTACGCCCGGCAAATGGGCCAGGTGATTCTCGGTTCGGCGGTATCGCTCTATTTCACGCCGCCGGTGGTGGCCGCGTTAGCCGGCAACTTGCCAGCTATCATCGCGGCGACCATTTCGGTGTTTATAGTCGGCATATTCGGCGCGCTCACTTTGAGCAAAGCATCCGGCGTGGACGC
>Ga0137394_10004110_pt1 | contig 11015 bp, 5 predicted proteins | sample czobulk116metaG_FD_108278 | JGI IMG/M metagenome (GOLD analysis project Ga0137394, IMG submission 108278) | Vadose zone soil microbial communities from Angelo Coast Range Reserve, California, USA - czobulk1.16 metaG | ecosystem: Environmental > Terrestrial > Soil > Vadose zone | place: USA... | reverse complement strand
CAATCTGTCCCTCCGGCACAAGACTTCGCAAAGCAATTCAGTGAGCATGGCCCGCCGCGGCGCATTCCTCGCCAGCGAGCGCAGAGCACTGCCGCGCTCGATGGCGTCGTGCGTGCCGGCTCGTCTCCCTCCTCGCTGCCGGTTGCCTCGGCTGTTCTCACGCTGCGCAACGAGCAATCCAGCCAAAGCTTCGGCGCCACCACATCAGCGGAAGGCATCTTCCGGGTTTTTCCTCTTCCGCCGGGCCATTACCAACTTCGTGTCGAAGCCAAGGACTGCGCGCCTTTTGTCCTCTCCAATGTAGCCTTGCAATCCAACGAAGTCGTGACTCTTGAAATCTCCCTGGTCACGATCGCAGCCATGGAGGCGCGCTCGCGCCTACCGCGACTTCCCGAGCTTGGTCCCGCGCCCGCTGCGGACGCGCTACCTTCCTCGCGCACCTATCGCGAGTTTCGCCATCGGCTCGATTCCGATGCCCATTTCATCGAAAATATTTCGCCGGACACGCTGCCGCCAGTGGCCGATGTGTACAATGCCGTCCCCAATCGTTGGGCCCTCGAGCAACCCGACTACCGCCGCTATCCACAACGCGGCGACTACGTCTACACCAAGTCTCACTGGTACGATCCCTTCCATCACAATCGCTTCAAAGGCGATGAGCCCATCTGGCCGGAGTTGCTCGGCCAACAGGTTTTTCTGAACATCACCGCTTCTTCCGAATCTTTTTTTGACGGGCGCCGCGTTCCTTCTCCCAGCAACGTCAGCGCGGAGCGTCCGGGCAGCTCCGGATTCTTCGGCAAAGGCGAGCAGGCTTTCTTCGATGAAACGTTGCGTTTTACATTCGATCTGTTTCACGGCGACGCGGCCTTCAAACCCGTGGATTGGCGCATCCGCATCACGCCGGAACTCAGCCTCAACAATTTGAAGGTGCGCGAGCTCGGCGTCGTCGGCCCCGATCCGCGCAGCGGCACCAACCGCTTCGACGATCATGTCGGCTTCCAGGAAGCCTTTGTCGAAGTGAAGCTCCACGACCTCGGGCCCAATTACGATTTCGTTTCCGCGCGCGCGGGCATCCAGCAGTTCAACGCCGACTTCCGCGGCTTTCTTTTCGTGGATGAACAACCGGCGCTGCGCATTTTCGGAAATCTCCACAGCGGCCGCATCGAATACAATCTTGCCTACTTCCACTTCCTCGAAAAGAATTCCAACAGCGGCCTCAACTCCTTTGACCGGCGCCACCAGCAGGTGTTTCTCGGCAACGTCTACTTGCAGGACTTCTTTTTCCCCGGCTACACCGCGGAATTCCTGGCTGCATGGAACAAAGACGATCCCAGCCTGCATTATGACGACAACGGTTTTCTCGTTCGCCCTGCGCCCATCGGCAATGTCATCAACCAGACTCCCGGCGCTGGCCCGATTCTTCACGGCGTTCGGGTAGGCTATTTCGGCTGGCTTGGCAGCGGCCATATCCACCGGCTCAATCTTACACACGCCTTCTATCAAGCCCTTGGGGAGGACACATTCAATCCCATCGCCGGGCGCGGCGTCACGATCAACGCGCAGATGGCCGCGGCGGAGATTTCTTACGACAAGGACTGGATACGCTATCGCGTTTCCACTTTCTACACATCGGGTGACGCTAATCCCCGCGACGGCCGCGCGCGAGGCTTCGACTCCATAGTGGACCTTCCCAATTTCGCGGGCGGCCTGTTCAGCTTCTGGAATCGCGAAGCGGTTCGCCTGCTCGGCTCCGGAATTCTCCTCACCACGCCAGGCAGCCTGATTCCTTCTCTCCGCTCCAGCAAAGAAGAGGGTCAGGCCAATTTCGTCAATCCTGGCATCTTCCTGGCTAATGCCGGCGCTGATTTCGAGATCACGCCCAAGCTGAGAGGTTTCGCCAATTTCAACTTTCTCCGTTTCGAACGCACCGAGCCGCTCGAATTTCTGCTCTTCCAATCACCCATTCATCACACCATCGGCGAAGACTTCGGTCTCGGCGTCGAGTACAGGCCGCCGCTCACGGAAAACATCGTCCTCACCGGCGGCGCTTCCGCGCTCCAACCCGGACAGGGGTTCAAGGACATCTACACCAGCCGTACGCTGTTCTCGCTTTTCGGCTCCGTGAAGTTTACTTTCTGACATGCGCACACGATGAACAGCAAACGCCAATCCATTTCGTCCTCTTCGCGAACCCTCTGCGTTCTCTGCATCACCGCGTTATCTTTTTTCATTGCCACTTATGCCAGCTCGAAGCCTCCCGTCCAGGCACGGCAAGAGTCCGCCCCGTTCCGCGTTCAATCGCAAGAGGAAGCCAGCCGCAAATCCTCCGGCTGCATCTCCTGCCACACCACGACTGACGAACCGACGATGCATCCCACGAAAACAGTCCAACTTGGTTGCACCGATTGCCACGGAGGCAATTCCTCTGTCTCCGTCACATCCGGAGCGGCGCCAAATTCTTCCGAATACAATTCCACCAAAGAAAAAGCTCACGTCCAACCACGCGATGCAAGTTTTCGCAAGCGTGTGAATCTTCCCGAACGTACTTACACGAATTGGCTGAAGGAATCCGCCGAATACATCAAGTTCGTGAATCCCGGAGATTTGCGCGTCGCTCCGGAAACATGCGGCCCCGCTGGCTGCCACGCCGCGGAGACGCGCGCCGTCTCCACCAGCATGATGACTCACGCGGGAATGCTCTGGGGCGCCGCGCTCTACAACAACGGCGGCTATCCCGCAAAAAATACGCGTTTCGGCGAAAGTTATAGCCGCGACGGCTTGCCGCAATCGATCAAGACGTTTCCCAAGCCGACGCCGGAAGAAACGCGCGCCAAAGGCGTGATTCCCGAACTCGACCCTCTCTTCCGCTGGGAATCCTCGCAGCCGGGCAATGTCCTTCGCGTTTTCGAACGCGGCGGCCGCAAGAGACCCGAGATCGGCAATCCCAACCGCGAAGAAGAACCCGGCAGGCCGGACGACAAACTCAGTGACCGCGGCTTCGGCACTGAGCTGCGCACCGATCCCGTTTTTCTCGGCGTGCAGAAAACGCGCTTGCTCGATCCGGTCATGTCGCTCCCAGGCACCAACGATCATCCGGGCGACTATCGCGGCAGCGGCTGCACCGCGTGTCACGTTATCTACGCCAATGACCGAGATCCCTCGCACTCCGGGGCTTACGCACCCTTCGGCCACTCCGGCTTCAGCGCCTCTTCCGATCCAGCAATTCCGAAGAACGAGTCCGGGCATCCGATCAAACACGTTTTCACGCGCTCCATTCCCTCCAGCCAATGCATGATTTGCCACATTCATCCCGGCACGAACATGGTCACGACCTATTTCGGGCTCACCTGGTGGGACAACGAAATGGACGGCGACAAGATGTATCCGAAGGAGCAGCGCAATCCGACGGAGGAGCAGCGCTATCAGTCCTTCGAACGTAATCCGGAAGGCGCCACCGTGCGCGGCCTCTGGAACGACAAAAAATTTCTTGAGAACGTGGGCAGCCCCGAATTCAACAAACAATTGAAGACCACGCAATTCGCCGATTTCCATGGCCATGGCTGGGTTTTCCGCGCCGTCTTCAATCACGACCGCAAGGGGAATTGGCTCGACAAAGACGGCAAGCAAATCGGCTTCGAAGATCCTGACCGCTTCGGCAAAGCCGTCCACCTGGCGGACATCCATCTCGAAAAAGGGATGCAGTGCAACGATTGCCATTTCGCGCAAGACAATCATGGCAATGGAAACATTTATGGTGAACCGCGGGCGGCGGTCGAGATCGATTGTGTGGATTGCCACGGTACGATTCGGAGGAAAGCGGCGCTAGTCATGTCAGGTCCTGCGGCTCCAGAAGGCGGCCGCCATCTCGACGCATTGCGGACACCGTGGGGCTTGCGCCGGTTCGAGTGGCGCGACGGAAAGGCATTCCAGCGCTCCATGTCCGAAGAGAGCAAAGAGTGGGAGATCGTCCAGACGATAGACAGCATCACTCCCGGCAACGTGCATTTCAGCGAAAAATCCCTTCGCGCGAAGCTCATTCAAAAAGACGGCGCCGTGACTACACAAGCGCCGAGCGAGGACGTGTCTCTCGCCCATTCGAACAGCAGCATGACCTGCTACTCCTGCCACACTTCCTGGACGCCCACGTGCTTCGGCTGCCACCTGCAGATGACTGCTAATGCCCGCAAGCCCATGCTCCACAACGAAGGCCTGCTGACAAAGAATTACACCAGCTACAATTTTCAGGTGCTTCGTGACGACATTTATATGCTCGGCGTGGATGGCACGGTCACCGGCCATCGCATTGCTCCGGCGCGCTCTTCCTGCGCCGTGCTGGTCAGCTCGCAGAATGCCAACCGCGACTGGCTCTACTACACGCAGCAAACCATTTCTGCCCCAGGCTTCTCCGGCCAGGCATTTTCCACGTTTGTCCCGCACACGGTCCGTGCCAGAGAAACCAAGCAGTGTAGCGACTGCCACGTCTCCGCGCGGGACGACAACAACGCCTGGATGGCACAGCTTCTGTTGCAAGGCACCAACTTCATGAATTTCATGGGCCGCTACGTCTACGTCGCGACCGGCAAGAAGGGTTTCGAAGCCATCGCTGTTGCAGAGCACGACGAGCCCGAAGCCATCTACGGCAGCGATTTGCAGCGCATCGCCTATCCAGACAACTACAAGAAGTTCTTGGCTCACCATCGCGAACTTAGCGCCGCCGCTGAGCATTCCGGCAACGTACTCGACATTCAAGCGCGTGGCGAATACGCCTATGCCGCCAATGGCCCCGGCGGCCTCCACGTCTACGACATCGCCAACATTGACAACAAGAGCTTCTCCGAGAAAGTCACGACCGCCCCGGTCTCTCCCATCGGCCAGAAATTTTTTGTCCCCATGAAGAACGCTCTAGCGGTCGCGTCACCTACTACACTTGGCGTCGATCCGATGCGACAGCAATTGCCGGAAAACGAAGAGCAGCCCATTCATCTTCTCTACGGTTTCCTCTACGCCGCTGACAAAGAAGAAGGCCTCGTTATCATCGGCGACCACAATCTCAAATCGAAGAATCCCGGTGTCAGCACGCTCCTTGACGGCAATCCAGCTAATAACTTCATGAAGCGCGCGCTCACCTTCAATCCAGGCGGTGCGCTGACTGGCGCGCGCCGTATCACCATCGCGGGAACGTATGCCTACGTCCTCACGGACAAAGCCATCGTCGTCGTTGATCTCGACAATCCTCTTGCTCCTCGCGTCACTGCGACCATCGGCGGGCCGCAACTCAACGGTCCCCACGCCATCGCCGTCCAATTCCGCTACGCGTTCGTCGTCGATCGCGACGGCATGAAAGTCTTCGATGTGACCGACCTTGCTCAGCCGAAACAAGTCAGCAATGCGTTTATCCCCCTCGAAGACGCCCGCAACGTATACGTCGCTCGCACTTATGCCTATGTCTCGGCGGGGAGGCAGGGGCTCGCCATCATTGACGTCGAAAAGCCCGACGCTCCGAAGCTCGATCAATTCTTCACCGCCGAAGGCCAGCTCAACGACGTCAACGACGTGAAGATCGGCATGGTTGCCGCCAGCGCCTTCGCCTTTGTCGCCGACGGCAAAAATGGTCTGCGCGTCCTAGAAATCCTTTCGCCCTGGGACGACCCCGCCCATTTCTCCGGTTTCAGCCCGCGTCCCACACCCAAACTCATCGCCACTGCCCGCACGCGCGGCCCCGCACTAGCTGTTTCGAAGGGCATTGATCGAGACCGCGCTGTGGACGAGTCCGGCAACCAACTCGCCGTATTCGGCCGCCGTGGTTCCCGACCCCTCAATCGCGCTGAGTCTCATTCCTTATACCTCCGCGGCGGCCAGCTCTACACCGTCAGAGACACTCCTTCTAACCATCCCTAGCACGTCCGCAGTCGTCGTTCTCTTTGTTTTCGCCTCCGCTATCTCATTCAGCGTACTGAATTTGCTCCCCTTTGTTGCATATTGGAGCACTCATCTCCTTTCCTTTGTGCCTTTTAGCCCTACGAGACATCTAATTAAAGTATAATGAATCGTTCACATCTTTAACGCATAGCACCCATCAAAATAATTCGTGGGGCAGTGTGAAGGGAACGGAGCTAAGGTGTATCAAGACAGGGTGAGGAGGCTTCCCAGAGCGGGCCCACCAAGAAAGGCAGCAAAGGAGTACTAGTACATGACAAAACAATTTCTACTGGCCAGCGATTTCGACCAGACGCTCAGCTTCAACGACTCGGGAGTCGTGCTCAGCGAATTGATCGGTTTTCACGGGTTTCCTGACAAGGTGAGTGGCCTTTCAGAGATGAACCTTGTCCAACAGGGCGCGGAACTCAGCTATCTGATTCTGCATGACCCGGACTTTCGCAAAGTTCGCCGAGAGCACCTTGTAGAAACCGGCAAGCGCATCCGCCTGAAGCACGACGTCGCTTTGTTTGCGCGCGCGCTGGACAATCTTGCCGACGGTCATAAATTCCATTTCAATGTCATCTCCGCCGCGCCCCAGGAAATCATCCAGTCCGCGCTTGAAGGCATCGTTCCGCCCGATCGCATCTTCGGCACGCGTTTCCGCTACAACGAGGCCACCGGCGAAGTGGACTCCATCATTCGCGCTTCCGCCGGATGGGGCAAAATCACCGTGCTCGAGGAACTGCGCTCGAACCTGGGCATCAGCCACGACCGGATCATTTACATGGGCGACGGCAGCTCCGATCTGCCCGTGATGATGCACGTCAATCAGTACGACGGCCTCACCATCGCGGTCAGCGAAGCCAAGTTCATCACGCGGGTAGCGAAGCGCACCGTGCTCAGCGACAACGCTATGAGCGTACTCGTCCCCGTGCTCGAAAAAGTTCTGCGTTGGGACTCCGCTCACATCCGCCGCCTGTTCGCATCCTACGGCCTGACGTTGCTTGAGTGGGACAAGATGCGTACCGACCGGCTCACCATCCAGGATTCTTCGGAGCCAGTGCCGGTTGCCACCGCACCACAACTCAACGCTCTTTAGAGCGCAAATTCGGATCTGCTTTCAGGGCGTCCGCCGCGGCGGGCGCTCTTCCTTTTCCTACTTACCCTGTACCGCTCCTGTGCCCGTCCGCGTCCTAATCTCTGCTATTCTTTTTTCTCGGAGGCCTGAATGTCCAGGAAATCCATCCTCATGCTCGTTGGCGATTACGTCGAAGACTACGAAGTGATTGTCCCATTCCAAGCGTTACTCATGGTCGGCCATACCGTTCATGCCGTCTGTCCCGGCAAGAAATCTGGCGAGTTTGTCCGCACCGCCATCCACGATTTTGAGGGCGACCAGACTTATTCCGAAAAGCGCGGCCATAATTTCGCGCTCAACGCCACGTTCGACCAGGTAAAACCCGAGGACTACGACGCCCTGGTCCTCCCCGGCGGCCGCGCTCCCGAATATATCCGCCTCATCCCACGCGTCATTGAACTCGTCCATCATTTTTCAAAGGCAAATAAGCCCATCGCTGCCATCTGTCACGCCGCACAAATTCTCGCCGCTGCCGGCGTCCTTCAAGGGAAAAAGTGCAGCGCTTATCCCGCGGTCGGCCCCGATGTTACCCAAGCCGGCGGCACCTACATCAACCTCGCCATGACCGATGCCATTGCCGACGGCAATCTCGTCACCGCCCCTGCCTGGCCTGCGCATCCTGCCTGGCTCGCTAAATTTCTCGGAGTCCTCGGCACGAAAATCGAACCCTGATTTCCAAATCAGTTATTTGCATCCATTCATCCTGGAAAACGAATCGCTCCTTCACTCTTCCTAAAAACTCCTCCGGATAGCATAATTTCCTGTTCGGTATCCGACGAAAGGGCAATCCCCGGTCATGGCTAATATAAGTGCTAAAAAAGGCGTTATCGGCATCCTTACCGGAGGCGGTGACGTTCCCGGCCTCAATCCCGCCATCCGCGCAGTTACTCTTCGCGCTATCCGCGAAGGCTACCAGGTCATTGGCATTCGCCACGGCTGGGCCGGGCTCGTGGACATGGTCCGCGACAAGGACTACGACAACTCCGATAATTTCTTCCTCCTGAACGAAGAGATCGTCGATCGCGCGGGCCGCACCGGCGGCACTTTTCTCCATTCCTCGCGCACCAATCCCGGCCGCGTGGGTAAATCCAGCGTTCCCGCACATCTCAAGGACAGATTCACCGCCGAGAAGAATGACCTCACTCCTGAAGTCCTCCAAAATCTCTCCTGGCTCGGCATCAACACGCTGATTCCCATCGGCGGTGATGACACGCTCAGCTACGGCGTTCGTCTTCACAAAGAAGGCTTCAAAGTCATCGGCATTCCCAAGACCATGGACAACGACGTCCCCGGCACCGACTACTGCATCGGCTTCAGCACCTGCGTCACGCGCACCATTCAGATGGTCAACAGCCTCCGCACTTCCGCCGGCTCTCACGAACGCTTCATGGTTCTCGAAGTCTTCGGCCGCTATGCCGGTTTCACCGCTATGCTTCCCACCATGGCCGGAGCCGCCAATCGCTGCGTCATTCCCGAATACAAATTCAACATAGAGCACCTCACCGAGCTCCTGGTGGACGACCGCAACAAGAATCCCAGCCGCTACTCCATCGTTCTCGTCTCCGAAGGCGCCATGTTCGAGGGTGGCGAAATGGTTTTCGAAAGCGAAAGCACCGACGCCTACGGCCACAAGAAACTCGGCGGCATCGGCGAAATCGTCGGTGACAAAATCAGGGACCTCTCCCCCAAATTCAACAACGGCAAAAAAATCGAGGTCATTAACCAGAAGCTTGGCTATCTCGTCCGTTGCGGCGATCCCGATGCCATTGATTCCATTGCTCCCATGGCCTATGGCAACCTCGCTCTTGATCTTCTTCTGCAAAACGTCAGCGGCCGCCTCGTCGTTCTCAAAAACGGCCACTATGACAACATCCCCCTTGAGACCGTCACCGCCACCAAAAAAGTTGTCGACGTCAAAGAGCAGTACAACACCACGCGGCTGCGTCCTCAATTTTCCAGTTTCAATAACAAACCGCTCTTCCTCATGACCAATCAACTGGGATAGTCTCTCTCGATATGTTGGGCAGGTGGTGTTAGCCGCAGAGGGGGCTCTATCCACGTATTAGGAATAGACGTCGGCACCGGCGGCACGCGCGCCCTGGTCCTCGATGGCCATGGCCGTGTGGTGTCTTCTGCGACAGAAGACCATCAGCCCTTCGCTTCGCCGCAAATCGGCTGGGCCGAACAGCATCCTGAAGACTGGTGGCGCGCCACTTGCCTCGCCGTCAGTAAAGCCATCGCAAGCGCGAATCTGTCCGCCGAAGAAATCGCCTGCGTCGGCTTCTCCGGGCAGATGCACGGCGCGGTCATGCTGGACGAACAGGGAAGCGTTGTCCGTCCCGCTTTGATCTGGTGCGACGTTCGCACCGAAAAACAATGCCGTGACCTCACTGCCAAAATCGGCCACGAGCGCCTGATTGAGCTCACTTGCAATCCCGCCTTGGCAAATTTCACGCTCACAAAACTGCTCTGGGTTCGCGAGAATGAACCCGAGAATTGGAAGCGTGTCCGCGCCGTCATGCTTCCCAAAGACTACGTCCGCTTCCGCCTCACGGGCGAACGTGCCACCGACATGGCCGACGCTTCGGGCACGCTGCTTCTCGATGTCTCGCACCGCCGCTGGTCGCACGAAATGTTGCAAGCCTCCGAACTCGATGAACGCTTGTTGCCCTCTCTCCACGAATCTCCCGCTGTCTGCGGGAAGATTTCCAGCAAGGGCGCTGAGGAAACAGGTTTGCGCATCGGCACACCTGTTGTAGCGGGTGCAGGCGACCAAGCCGCCGGCGCCGTCGGCATGGGCATCGTCGCCGCCGGAGCCGTAAGCGCCACCATCGGAACATCTGGCGTAGTCTTCGCCGCCACCGATCGCCCCGCCCTCGATCCTCGCGGGCGCGTCCACACCTTCTGCCACGCCATCCCTGGACGCTGGCACGTCATGGGCGTCACCCAAGCCGCCGGACTTTCCCTGCGCTGGTTCCGCGATACCTTTGCAACAAACGCCAGTGGCGCCCGCGAATCCTACGACCGGCTCACCGGCGAGGCAGCCAAAGTCCCCGCTGGTTCCGACGGCCTCTTGTGGGCGCCCTATCTCATGGGCGAGCGCACTCCGCATCTCGATTCCAGCGCTCGTGGCGCCCTCGTCGGCCTCACCGCCTCGCACACGCGTGCCCACGTCGTTCGCGCCATTCTCGAAGGCGTCGCCTTCAGCCTCCGTGACACCTTCACCCTCTTTAACGAATTGAAAGTCCCCGTCACCAGCATCCGCCTTGGCGGCGGCGGGGCACGCTCCCCGCTCTGGCGCCAGATACAGGCCGACGTCTACGGCCACGCCGTCGAACTCGTGGAAGCCGAGGAAGGCGCCGCTTACGGCGCCGCCCTGCTAGCGGGCGTAGGCGCGGGCTTCTGGCCGACTGTTGACGCCGCCTGCTCCACCACAGTTCGTATCGCCTCCCGCGTCACTCCCCAACCTTCCGACGCAGCCAAACTAAGCGCCAGCTACGCCGCCTACCGCCGCGTCTACCCTGCCGCAAAGGAGATTTTTGGCGCGCCTTGAGAGGGTCGTCCCAACGAACTGCTGCGCGGAGGAAACGTGTGGCCTTACGTACTAAGCAAGCCATTCACAAAACAAATCCTGAAACGATAAGGACGCGAGCTGCACTACCCAGCAGAGTCTTTTGTCGGCTAATATGGACGTTTTCAAGCTCGCATTCGAAACCATCGTTGTAGGCCTTCTCGCCTTTGTCTGGCTGGGTGTTGCGACTTACCTTTTTTCTCCAGACTTTCTAAGCGACCTTCTTTCTCGGCGCATTCCGGCATTTGCAAAAGACAATCAGACCTTACTCAGTGTGGTTGTCCTGACCGTAGCCTACTGTCTAGGCTCGGCCATTCTCCCCATATCGAGCCAATTGTTAAATGACGAGCATTGGCCGCTCCCTGAGAACGCTATCCGCTGCCAGGT
>Ga0137394_10004109_pt1 | contig 11016 bp, 15 predicted proteins | sample czobulk116metaG_FD_108278 | JGI IMG/M metagenome (GOLD analysis project Ga0137394, IMG submission 108278) | Vadose zone soil microbial communities from Angelo Coast Range Reserve, California, USA - czobulk1.16 metaG | ecosystem: Environmental > Terrestrial > Soil > Vadose zone | place: USA... | reverse complement strand
TCAGCCCGCTCGATCGCGGCTTCCTCTTCGGCGACGGGGTGTACGAGGGCCTGCGCGCCATCCCCTGGGAGAACGAGCACGGGCGCCGCATCATCGGGGTCCGCCGGCACGTGGAGCGGATGCGCCGCGGCCTCAAGCTCGCCCGCATCGAGCACGACCCCGGCCGGGTTGCCCATGCCGGGCCGCGGCGCGAAGGCGTCGTAGTGCAGGACGCGCGCGGGCATCGGGTGCGCCCCGCGTCAGCTCCGGCAGCCCGCGGGCTTGTGCACGCGGGCCGTCGAGGCCGGAAACTTCGCGAGCTTGTCCGGGGGCCGGCGGGGGCGCGGCAGCAGCTCGCCGCCGCAATTGGGGCAGCGGCCGTGGAGCACGGCCTCCGCGCAGGCGCGGCAGAAGGTGCACTCGAAGGAGCAGATGCGCGCGTCCTCCGAGTCCGGCGGCAGGTCGCGATCGCAGCATTCACAGCCCGGCCGCAGCTCCAGCATGTATAGTCTCCTTTCGCGGGACGAGCATAGCACCCGAGCCCAGGAGGAGGAGATGGCCAGGAGCGTGGTGACGCCCGAGCGGTTCGCCAAGGGCAGGACCTTCGACCAGTACATGGGATACGTGGGCAGTCCCGAGAACCTCGCCCGCGAGGCCTTCGGCAGCTACTTCCCGGACGGCGGCGCCCGGCCCGCCCCGCGCAAGGACAACAGCGCGGTGTTCCGCGAGCGCTACGCCCGCGCGCGCCTGAGCGACCACCAGGCCGCCGCGATCAAGTGGCTCGCGGCCCAGCCGGGCGGCCCCGCGAAGATCCTCGTGATCTCGGAGGACTGGTCCTCCGACTGCCGGCGCGACCTGCCGTGGCTCGCGCGGCTGGCCGAGGCGGGCGGGCTCGAGCTGCGGATCTTCAACCGCGACGGCGCCAAGGTTCTCGGCACGCGGCGCCCCGATCCGGCGCTCGCGCCCGACGCCAACTACGACATCATGCTCGAGTTCCTCAACGGCAAGGACGGCGCGGAGTGGGCGTCGGTGCCGGTGGTGGTGGTCTACACCAAGGACCTCCAGGAGCTGCATCGCTACATGGAGTACCCGGCCATTTACCACAAGGACCCGGTGCGCGCCCACCAGCAGGCGGCGCGGGGCGGGGAGACCGCGGACCAGGCGCGGGATCGGGGGATGCGGGAGTTCACGGCCATGCAGGCGGGGCCGTTCTTCGACCTGTGGGCCGCCGCGTGCGTGGACGAGATGCTGGCCGCGCTCTACGAGAAGCGGATCTTCGCGAACACCTCAGCGGGCTGAGCGGGGCTCCATCAGCTCCAGGCGGTTGCCGAACGGGTCGTCGACGTAGACGCGCAGGTAGCCCTCGAGGGGCTCGTCGGTGGTGACGTCGTACCCGGCGCGACGGAGCTCGGCGATCAGGGCGTCGAGCCCGCTGACCAGCAGGCCCGGGTGTGCCTTCCGCGCGGGCCGGAAGTCGGGATCCACGCCCAGGTGGACCTTGACCGGCCCGCGCTCGAACCAGGCTCCGCCGCGGGCCGCGAGGGCCGGCGGCTTGGCCAGCTCGGGGATCCCGAGCAGGCCGGCGTAGAAGGCGCGCGCCTCCGCCTCGCGGCCGGCCGGCATCGCGAGCTGCACGTGATCGACGCCGACGATGGGCACGGTCTCGTCTCCTCCGGATCAGCAGGGCACGGGATAGGTGAGGAGCAGCCGGTCCGCCGGGTAGCGCGCGGCCGCGTCGAAGCACCCGGCCATCCGCGCGAGCGGGTCGTGCAGGTCGCGGAGATCGGCGCCGCGCTGCAGCTCGAGGTGCACGTGCTCGTAGCCGGGCCACGCGCGCTGTCCGGTGGTGCCGAGGGTGCCGATCCGCTGGCCGCGGGCGACCGTCTCGCCGACCTGCACGGAGATCGTGGCCAGATGGCAGTAGATGGTCCGGTACCCATGCGGGTCGTGGACCACGACCACGATGAGGCCACAGAGAGCTCCGTTGTCGCGCGCCACCGTGATCCGGCCCTCCGCGGCGGCGAGCACGTCGGTCCCGACGCGGCCCTTGACGTCGATGCCGCGGTGCGGATCCAGTCGCGGATAGCCCTCGGCTCCCCGCCAGTCGCCGAACCCGGTGAGGATGCGCGGCGCGCCCGCGGGGGCGGGCGCCATCATGTACACGAATCGCGCGAAGGGCAGCACCACGAACAGGAGCGTCGCGACGGCCAGTACGGCCAGCCCGAGGGTGGGCCGGCGGATACCGCGGCGCCAGTCGCGTGCCACTCGGATCACGGAGAGCACGAGCCCCGCGGCGCCGGCGATCGCGAGCGCGGGGAACACGAAGCGCGGCGTCCGCTGGGCGATCGCGGGCGAGGACGCGCCGAAGAGCACCGCCGCGGCGAGGAGAAGGACGAGCCAGCGGAGCCAGCCACTCACCGGAGACCCGGCCCCGGCGGCGGCAGGTACTGATCCCACCAGCCCGCCGCGGGCTCGATCTGCTCGACCACGTCGATCCACACGCCGGCCGGATCGAAGAGACCGAAGCGCCGCTGGCCGAAGGGCTCCTCCCGGAGCGACAGGGTGATCGGCGCGCCCTCCCGCGCGAAGCGCGCATGCTCGGCCCGCGCGTCCTCGACCTGGAACTCGAGACACATGCCTCGACCGTTGAAGGACTCGGGGCCCGGCGGCGCCGACGGGTGTCCCGGGTGCATGAACGCGAGGGTGGCCGGTCCGGCGTCGCCGGCACTGAGCAGGACGAACCAGGAGGCCTCGAAGACGATCTCGAGGCCGAACCATCGGCGGTAGAAGTCGCGGCAGGCCGTCAGGTGCTCGGTGACCACGATCGGGTAAAAGCTCTGAAGCCGCATGGCTCCTCCGCGCGTCAGTGGTGGACGCGGACCAGCCACGCGCCCTGATGGCACATCCACTGCTCGCCGACCGCGCCGTCCACCGCGTCCACGATGGGCCCGGTGGTGTGCTGACCCGACGGCCCCGTCAGCGCGAGTAGCGCGACGAGACCGACCGCCCGGATCACGGCCGGATCTCCATGGACGCGATCAGGTCGCGATCGAACGCGTATACATGCTCGACGGTGGCCTCCTTGAGGACCGCGCCGGCCAGGTCGCGCACCACCTGGTGCACCGTCACCGCCACGCGCCCGTCCGGCTCCACGGTGAAGCCGCGCGGCTCCACGCGCGGGTCGATGAGGCCCCACTGCCGCGTCCAGTAGGCGCGGACCGCGGCGTGCCCGACGACGATTCCGCCCTCCATGCCGTTGGGCCACATCACGTCGGGGTGCATCACGGCCAGGACCGCATCGATGTCGCGCGCGTTGAAGGCCGCGTAGGTGCGCTCGAGCACGGCGCGGGCGTCGGTCATGGCCGCCGCTTTCTCGCCCGCCCGCGTGAGGCCTTGCGATGGTAGGTGAGCGCGGTCGCGATGCAGACGGCCAGCTCCCGGACCGGCACGCGATCGCCTTCGTCGAAGACGATGGCGCGGTTGCCCTCGAACGTGAACATGCCGGGGAAGGCGGTCCGGAACGTGTCCACGAGGCTCGTCCGGCAGTGGAAATACATGGCGTACTGGTTCGGGTTCTTCCGCCGCCGGTCGATGCGAATGGTGCTGCCGCCGCCCGTCGCCGTCTCGTAGGCCGGCTCACCCCACCGGAGCGTCTCCTCCAGCGGGCCCACCCCCGCCTTCGCCGCGGTAGCGAAGATCAGCTGACGCAGGCGCAGGAGACGGCGGCGTGTGGGCGCGGGGTAGGCCTGGAAGACGCGCGCGACATCGTGACCCGCGAACGGGCGCGCCCGGGGCGTGCGGGCCGCGCTCACGAGCGGAGCTGGTCGCGCAGGAACCCGCCCACCGCCGCGTTGTACTCCTCGGGGACCAGCACCGGCGCGAAGTGGCCGCCGGTCTGGAGCACCGCGAGCTTGGCGCCGGGGATTCGGGCCGCGAGCTCCTCGGAGTAGAACGTCGGAGTCAGCGCGTCGTCGCCCGCCACGACCACCAGGGTGGGGCAGCGGATCTCGCCCAGGCGCGCGCGCCGGTCGAAGCGCACGATGGCGTCGATGCGGCTGGACAGCACTTCCGTGGGAGGGGGCGCGGCGGCCAGGCGCTTCATCTCCTCCTCCAGGAGCGCGTCGTGCTCGCTGATCCACCGGGGCGGCCGCAGCATGACGACCGACGCGCGCCAGTAGCTCTCGAAGCCGCGGTGCAACAGGAGCTCCTTGCGGGTCTCGAAGCAGCGCCGGAAGTAGGCGTCCTGCCCGGCCCACGTGGCGCTCAGCACCAGGCTCGTGATCCGGCCCGGATGGTCCTGGGCGATGGTCTGGCCGATGGCCCCGCCGGTCGAGTGGCCGACGTAGTGCGCGGACGCCACCCCGAGACGATCCATCAGGGCAACGGTGTCGGCGGCCATCTGGTCCACCGAGTACTGGATGCGCGAGTGGGTGCTGCGCCCCGCGCCGCGGTGGTCGTGCACGATCACCCGGAAGTCGCGGGCGAAGTCGCGCACCTGGGGGGCCCAGAAGGCGCCCTGGCCGCCCAGGCCGGGGACGAGCATCAGGGCAGGGCCTTGCCCCTGTTCCTCGTAGTAGATGTCGGCGTCGCCTATGGAAACGTGCGGCATGCGGCGGCTACTTGGTGTCGTTCATCCCCAGGCGACGCTCGATGGCGATGACGTCGGCCGGCCGCTCGAACGGCGCGGGCGCGGGCGCACCGGGCTCGCGGGGCCGGCCGATGGCCTCGAAGAAGTTCTCGAGGCCGGGCGGGGTGATGACCCACAGCATCACCAGGTCGTCCTGGGCGCTCTCGTTGATGAGCTCGTGCTTGACGTCGTAGCCGAGGAAGCAGGCGGTGCCGGGCACCAGCGGATGGCTCTGGCCGTCCACCACCACGCGGCCCTTGCCGCGGAAGCAGATCTGCAGCTCGACCTGATCGCCGTGCGAGTGCTCGCGCACGCGGCTGCCGGGGGCGATGGTCTGGAAGCCCATCGAGTGCCCGGCGAATCCGGTGCGGGCGGGGTAGAGCTTCGGATCGGCGTGGCCGTTGGCGGGGACGGGCTGCCAGTAGGACGGCCCGTCTTCCGGCTGCATCACCACCGCGCGCCCGCGGACCTGATCGACCTGGCTGGCTGTCTGGCTCATGAGGGCTCCTCCCGGCTCGGGGCCGTGGCCGCCAGTGTAACCCAGGAGCCCGGTTTGACGGACCGGCCAATCTCGGCGATAGTCCCCGCATGAAAATCACACGCGCGCTCGCGATCTCCGCGCTCCTCTTCGTGATGCTGCTGTCCGGTCCGGTGGCGGCCCAGGACACGCCCCGTACGGGCGGCGTGCTGAAGGCGGCGATGATCGGCGAGCCGCCGACGCTCGACCTGCACTGGACGACCGCGGTCATCACGCAGGAGATCACCTTCCACATCTACGAAGGCCTCTTCACCTACGACGCCAAGTTCGCGCCGATCCCCATGCTGGCCGAGTCCTCCACGATGACGCCCGACGGCCGGCGGTACACCATCGCGCTCCGCAAGGGCGTGCGCTTCCACAACGGCAAGGAGATGACCGCGGCCGACGTGGTGGCCTCGCTCAACCGCTGGGGGAAGGTGGCGACCACCGGCAAGGCGGTGTGGCGCGCGGTGGAGGCGGTCGAGGCCAAGGATCCGTACACGGTGGTGATCCACCTCAAGGAGCCGTCGGGCTCGCTGCTCTACGCCTTCGGCAGCCCCAACAACGGCGCGTCCATTCATCCCAAGGAAGTGATCGACGCGGCGGGGGACGGGCAGATCAAGGAGTTCATCGGCACCGGGCCCTACCGCTTCATCGAGCACCGGCCCGACCGGCACATCAAGGTGGCGCGCTTCAAGGACTACGCGGCCCGCAAGGAGGCGCCGGACGGCTACGGCGGGCGGCGCACCGCCTACCTCGACGAGATCCTGTTCGTCCCGGTGCCCGACGTGGCGGTGCGCCTCGCCGGGGTGGAGACCGGGGAGTACCACTTCGCGAACAGCATCAACCAGGACAAGTACGAGGGCATCAAGGGACGCGGCGACATCGTCGCCTCCCCGGTGAAGCCCTACGGCTGGATCACCGCGGTGCCGAACCACAAGCAGGGCGTGATGAGCAACAGGAAGGTCCGCCAGGCGTTCCAGGCCGCGCTCGACATGGAGCCGATCATGGCCGCGGGTATCGGCAACAAGGATTTCTACCGTCTCTCCGGGGCGCTCTTCTTCCCGGAGCAGGCCGCGTTCTACTCCACCACCGGGGTCACCGGCTACAACCTCAGGAACAAGGACCGCGCCCGCGCGCTCCTCAAGGAGGCGGGCTACGCGGGCCAGCCGGTGCGCTGGGTCACCACGAAGGAATACGAGTGGATGTACAACACCGCGGTGGTGGCGAAGCAGCAGATGGAGGAGGCCGGCTTCGTGGTGGACCTGCAGGTGGTGGACTGGGCCACGCTCGTCCAGCGCCGGAACAAGCCGGAGCTCTTCGATCTGTTCTCGACCGGCTTCACGTTCAACCCGGATCCCGCGCTCGCGTCGTCGCTGCAGTGCAACTGGCCCGGGTGGTGGTGCGCGGAGGAGAAGGACAAGCTCATGGCCGACCTCGCGCGCGAGACCGACCCCAAGAAGCGGCGCGCGATCATCGAGCGTCTGCAGGCGATCTTCTACGAGGACGTGGGGCGCATCAAGCTCGGCGACTACTACCCGCTGCAGGCGATGCGCAAGGACCTGCGCGGCTTCAGGCCCGGCCCCTACCTCTACTTCTGGAACACCTGGCTCGCGAAGTAAGCCGTCACGCGGGGCGGAGGACGCGACCGGGCAGCGCGCCGGTGTGCTCACCGTCGGCGATGACCACGCGCCCGTTGACCAGGACGTCGCCGATGCCGGCGGCGTACCGGTGCGGGTCCTCGTAGGTCGCGCGGTCGGCCACCGTCGTGGCGTCGAACACCACCACGTCGGCCTTGGCCCCCGGCGCCAGCACCCCGCGGTCACGCAGCGCGAGCCGCTTCGCGGGGAGCCCGGTCATCTTCCACACCGCGGTCTCGAGCGACAGCACGCGCTCGTCCCGCGCGTAACGGCCGAGCACGCGTGGGAACGTTCCGTAGCTCCGCGGATGCGGCTTGCCGGTGGCGAGCGGCCCCTCGGCGGCCAGTGACGAGCCGTCGGAGCCGATCATGACGTGGGGGTGGGCGAGCGCCCGGCGCAGGTCCGCCTCGTCGAGCTGGAACAGGATCATGTAGCCCTTGCCCTGCTCGGCCACGATCAGCTCGATGGCCGCGTCGAGCGGATCCTCGCCCCGCGCGGCCGCGATCTCCGCGATGCGCCGGCCCTGCGCGTCCGGCCGCGACGGCGAGTAGGCGACCATGATGTCGGCCCAGTCGAGCCCGCGTAGCAGGGTCTCGCCGCCCCCGGTCAGCTCGGCGCGGATGCGGTCGCGGACCGCGGGATCGGCGAGGCGCTTCAGCATCGCGTCGATGCCGCCCTCGAGCACCCAGTCGGGCAAGAGCGTGCGCAGTGTGGTGCTGGAGGCGGTGTACGGATAGACGTCGCCCATCACGTCCTGGCCCTGGGCGCGCGCGGCGTCGATCAACGCGAGCGCGTCCGAGACCTTCCCCCAGTTCGGCCGCCCCGCCGCCTTGACGTGGCTCACCTGGGTGGGCAGCCCGCCCTCGCGCCCCACCCGGATCGCCTCGGCCACCGCGTCGAGCAGCGTCGCGCCCTCGCCGCGGATGTGGCTCGCGTAGAAGCCGCGGCCGCCGCCCGCGCGCCGCGCGATGCCGATGATCTCCTCGGTGGCCGCGTAGGAGCCGGGCGCGTAGATGAGGCCGGTGGCGAGCCCGTAGGCGCCGTCGGCCATCGCCTCGTCCATCATCCGCTCCATGTGGGCCTGCTCGCGCGCGGTGGGCGGCCGGCGCGCGAAGCCCATCGCGGCGAGCCGGAGCGTGCCGTGGCCGATGAGCTGCGCCACGTTCAGGGCCACTCCGTCGCCCTCGTAGCGCGCCAGGTAGTCGCCCACCGAGCTCCACGAGAAGTCCATCCCGGGCGGCACGTAGAGAGCGAAGCCCTGCATCTCGCTCCGGTACTCGTCGGAAACCGGGGCGGGGGAGAAGCCGCAGTTGCCGACCACCTCGGTGGTCACGCCCTGGCGGATCTTCGACTCGGCGCGCCGATTGCCCCAGAGCCGCCAGTCCGAGTGCGAGTGCATGTCGATGAAGCCGGGGGTGACGGTGCGGCCGGTCGCGTCGATGGTGCGCCCGGCGGGCTCGGCCGCGAGATCGCCGACCGAGGTGATGCGGTCGCCGCTGAGACCCACGTCGGCACGGCGCGCGGGCGCGCCGGTGCCGTCGATGACCTGCCCGCCCGAGATCTTGATGTCGAGCACGGGGCTAGTAGCGGCGGTCGTCCAGGTCGAGGAGCGGGAAGGCGCTCGTGACGTGGGGCAGGGTGACCGGCGCGGCCGGATGGAGATACGACCCGTCGAGCTGGGCCAGGCTGTGCACGCCGAGCAGCCCCATCGCGATGCGAATCTCCTCCTCCAGCAGCTCGAGTGCGCGCACCAGCCCCGCCTCGCCCGCAGCGGCCAGGCCGAGGCAGGAGAGGCGCCCGATTCCCACGATCTGCGCGCCGAGCGCGATGGCCTTCACCACGTCGGTGCCGCGCATGAAGCCGCCGTCCACCATGACCACGCTGCGGCCCGCGACCGCCTTGACCACCTCGGGCAGCACCTCGATGGACCCACGCCCGTGGTCGAGCTGGCGGCCGCCGTGATTGGAGACGTAGACCGCGTCCACCTCCAGATCGCAGGCGATCGCCGCGTCCTCGCCGGTCGCGATGCCCTTCAGGATGAGCGGGATGTCGTGGCGGTCCTTGAAGCGCTTGACCTGGTCCCACGAGAGCGCGGCCTGGAAGTCCTGGCCGGTGGCGCGCACCCGCCACGGCTTGACGAAGCGGCGGGCCAGGTCGCGCTCGCGCCGGCTGTAGACCGCGGTGTCCACCGTCATGCAGAAGGCCGCGTAGCCGTGGTCCTTCGCCCGCTTGACGTGGTCGTCCACGAAGGCGTCGTCGCCGCGCACGTAGAGCTGGAAGATGCGGAAATTGTCGGCGGCGGCCGCGGTCGCCTCGAGCCCGGGGTTGCACGCCGAGCTCAGCATCTGCGGCACCCCGAAGGCGGCGGAGGCCTTCGCGGCGGTGGCGCCGCCGCCCGGGGTGAACGATTCGATCGAGCCGATGGGGGCCAGCATCACCGGAATGCGGACCTTCTTGCCGAAGAAGGTCGATCCGGTGTCGATGCGCGAGACGTCGCGCAGCACGCGCGGCCGGAAGGCCAGGCTGTCGATCCCGAGGCGGTTGCGGCGCAGCGTGGTCTCGGTCTCGGTGCCGCCCACCATGTAGTCCCAGGGGCCGGGGGCCAGGTTCATGCGGGCGGCGCGCACGATCTCGTGTAGCGTCTGGAACTTCTCTTGGAGCTCGGAGGTCATGGGGCCTCTCTCGTGATCACGCGTGGCGGTGGCTGTCGGGCAGCCCGAAGCGGGCCGCGGTGCTGCTCTCGGTGTCGAACTCGATGAGGACGGCCGCCTGCTTGCCGACCACCCACGCGTCGTGACCCGGCTCGATCACCACCGCGCGCGGCGCGGCGAGATCGAAGGCGCAGCCGTCGGCGTAGGTGCCGCGCACGCGGCCGCGGGCCAGGAACCCGACGTGGGCGTGCATGCAGAGCGGCGTGTTCACCAGCGGCTTCATGTGGGTGGACCAGCGGAAGCCGGGCGGGTAGCAGACGCGCTTCACGCGGCCGTTGGCCGTGCGGGTGGTGTCGATGGACACGCCGCCCACCTCGCGATGGTCCGCGCCCGCCATGCGATCCAGCAGCGGATCGCGCGGGGCGCGCGGCGGGCGCTTCGAAGCGGGGCGCTTGGAGCGGGTGGGCTTCCGCGGGCGCTTGGGCTTCATGGGCCGACACCTCCTGGCATTCTTGGACCTTCGAGACACTGACTCCGCGCGCCAGGCTTGTCAAGCCCGGGTACAATCGGGAGTCATGTCCGGGCTCCTCGATGCGCGCAATCTGGTGAAGCACCTCGGCGGACGCCGCGTGGTGGACGGGGTGGATCTCGCCTGCGAGCGGTCGCAGATCGTGGGCCTGCTCGGGCCCAACGGGGCCGGCAAGACCACGACGCTCCGGATGCTGTACGGCTTCCTCCATCCGGACGATGGCCGCATCCTGGTCGACGGCGTGGAGCTGGGCCGCGACCTGGTGCGGGCCAAGCGCTCGATCGGGGTGTGCACCCAGGACGACACGTTCGACGGCGACTTCACGGTGGAGCAGAACCTCACGATCGCCGCGACCTACTTCCGCCCGCGGCCCACCGACCTGGCACGGCGCGTGGCCGAGCTGCTCGAGCGCTTCGAGCTGGGTCCCTATGCGCGCCAGAAGCCGGAGACGCTCTCGGGCGGGTACCGGCGGCGGCTGATGATCGCGCGCGCGCTCGTGCACCGGCCGCGGCTGCTCTTCCTCGACGAGCCGACGACCGGCCTCGATCCGCAGGCGCGCATGGGGGTGTGGGATCTCGTGGACGGCCTGCGCGCCGAGGGCCTCGGCATCATCCTCACCACGCACTACATGGACGAGGCGGAGCGGCTGAGCGACGCGCTGACCGTGCTGGCCCGCGGCCGGGTGGTGGCGCGCGGCACCGCCAAGACCGTGCTCGGCGACCTGGTGGGCGAGCACGTCATCGTGGTGGAGGTGAGCCAGGGCGCCGCGGTCGTGGCCTGGCTCACCGCGCGCGGCCGTGGCGAGCCGGCGAGCGTGCTCGGGGCCTGGCACGTCCCGGTATCCGGCGAGGAGCTGGCCGAGTTCGCGCGCGCGTTCCCCGCGCTGCGCTACGAGGTGCGCGGCCCCACCCTCGACGATCTCTTCATGAAGCTCTCGCTCACGCCGTGAGCTGGCTGGCCGCGGCGCTCGAGTGGCAGAGCTGGGCGGTGGTCGCGCGCCACCTGCGCGTCTACATGCGCAACTGGCACACCGCGTTCCTGCCGCCCGCGGTGGAGCCGGTGACCATGCTGGT
>Ga0137394_10004106_pt1 | contig 11018 bp, 9 predicted proteins | sample czobulk116metaG_FD_108278 | JGI IMG/M metagenome (GOLD analysis project Ga0137394, IMG submission 108278) | Vadose zone soil microbial communities from Angelo Coast Range Reserve, California, USA - czobulk1.16 metaG | ecosystem: Environmental > Terrestrial > Soil > Vadose zone | place: USA... | reverse complement strand
GGCTGGATCACCGACAGCTACTCGTGGCGCTGGATCTTCTACATCAACCTGCCGGTGGGCCTGGCCGCGCTCGTCATGACCCAGGCCTTCATCGAGGACCCGCCCTACCTGCGGCGGACCGTGCTGCGGCGCATGGACTACTGGGGGCTCGGCTTCATGGCCCTCTGGCTCGCCACCCTGCAGGTGGTGCTCGACAAGGGCCAGCAGGACGACTGGCTCGCCGCGGAGTGGATCCGCTGGACGCTCACTATCTCCTGCATCGCGATGGTGGCCTTCATCGCGCGCGAGCTGGTGACCGACGAGCCCATCGTCGACCTGCGCATCCTCGGCGATCGCAACTTCGCAACCGGCACCGGGCTCATCACCGCGATGGGCGTGGTGCTGTACGCCACCACCGCCCTGCTACCCCTCTTCCTCCAGACCCTGCTCGGCTACCCGGCCCTGGAGGCCGGGCTCGCCACCAGCCCGCGCGGCCTCGGTGCGCTACTCTCCGCCATCGTGGTGGGCCGCCTCGTCGGCGTCCTGGACGCGCGCCTGCTGGTCGCGGTCGGCTTCGGCTTCCTCGCCCTCTCCGGGGTCTGGCTCTCGCGGCTTACCTTCGACGTGGCGTGGTCGAACATCGCGTTCGTGACCTTCCTGAACGGTCTCGCCAACCCACTCATCTTCATCGCGCTCTCCACCATGTCGTTCGGCACCCTGCGCCGGGAACAGATGGGCGGCGCCACCGGGATCTACAACCTGATGCGCAACCTGGGCGGCAGCGTCGGCATCTCGGTGGCCACCACGCTCCTCTCCCGGCGGGCGCAGGTGCACCAGAACGTCCTCGTGGCGCGGATGACACCTTACGACCCCGCCTACCAGCGGAAGCTCGAGGCGATCCGGCAGGCCCTCACCCCGAAGGTCGGTCCCCACCTGGCGAGGCAGCAGGCGGTCGGCATCCTCTACAAGACCCTGGTGGACCAGGCGACCCTGCTCGCCTTCGTGGACAACTTCCGGTTGATCACGGTGGTCGCGATCTGCAGCGTGCCGCTGGTGCTGCTGCTGAAGCGGGTCCGGACGCGCGCCACGCCGGGCGCGCACTGAGGCGGCGGGCCGCTCTACCGAGAGGGCGCGGGCGGCGGGGGAGGCTGGAACTTCGAGGCGTCCGCGAGCGCGCCGAGGGACTGCACGCCCTCGCGTCGCTGGCCTCCGATCGTCCAGGTCGGGAACGCCTTCACTCCCGCCTTTTCGCAGAGGTCCGGCCGCGCGTTCACCCCGTTGGGATCGCACTCCACGTAGGGCAGGTCGCGGGCCGCGTCGCCGAAGAGCGCCTTCTGCTCTTCGCAGTGGGGGCACCAGTAGGCTCCGTACATGACCGCGCCGCTCTCGCGCAGGTGCCGCGCGAGCGCCGCCTCCGAGCCGCTCCCGGCCGAGGAGGGCATCGCGAAGATGAACGCGGCGCCGAACGGGGCCAGCACCGCGACGACGAGGCCGCCGGCCACCAGCGAGGCGATCGTCGCGCGCCGGCCCGGCAAGGCGGCGCGACGCCACCAGAGGACGAGGAAGATGGCCAGCATGAGGCCGGTCGAGGCGAGGCAGTAGGCGCAGGTGGCATGGATGACCAGCACCGAGAGCGCGGTGAGGTACACCGAGACCCCGACGCCGGCGGCGGCCAGGTGGAAGGCCCAGCGCCAGCGCCGCGACCCGAGCCCCATCGCGGCCAGCCCCCCGATGGCCGCGTAGAGCGCCGCGCCCCACAGCGCGGTCGGCACCCCGAGCAGCATGGCGTAGCGGCTCGACTGCACGATGTCGCAGCCGCTGCCAGACAGGCAGAAGGCCGCCGAGCCCCCCGCCCACTTGAGCCAGGTCATGTAGGCCGCGATGGCGAAGCCGGCCGCCGCGAGCCCGGTCACCAGGAGGTCGGGGCGCGCGGGCGCCTCGACCGTGAGGTTCCGCTTGGATGACGCCATGGCAGCGTCCACAGTACCATAGGGACGCCGGGCGACCCGGACCCCAGGACCCCCAGGACCCCCAAAGAGGAGATCAGGCCAGTGTTCCCGCTCCCGCCCCTCACCGACGAGCAGCGCACCGTGGTGGAGCGTGTGGCCGCGCTCTCGCGCGACCGCTTCGCGGCGCGCGCGGCGCGGTACGACGCCGACTCCACATTCCCCTACGAGAACTACGCCGACCTGCACGCCGCCGGCCTGCACGCGCTCGCGGTGCCGCGCGAGTACGGGGGCGTGGGCGCCGACCCGGTCACCTACGTGCACGCCCTCCGCGAGATCGCCAAGGGCTGCTCGGCCACCGCGCTCACCTTCAACATGCACTCCACCGTGACCACCTTCCTGGCCGCGCTCGCCACCCCAGAGCAGAAGCGGCGCTACTTCGGCGAGGTGGTGGGCCGGGGCGCGCGCATCGCGTCGATCACCAGCGAGCCCGAGCAGAGCTTCCGCGACAAGTTCGTCCTCAACACCGTGTTCCACCTCACCGGCGACGGCGGCTACCGGGTGGCCGGGGTCAAGCAGTTCTGCTCCCTCGGCGACGCGGCCGACTACTTCTTCGTCACCGGCATCCTGGAGGGCCAGGCGAGCGCGCGGGACGGGGTGATCTCGGCGATGATCCCGAGCCGCGACGCAGGGGTGAAGATCGAGGGCACCTGGAACGCCACCGGCATGCGGGGCACCATCAGCCACACCATCCGCTACGATTGCGCGGTCGCGGCCGCCAACGTGGTGGGCCGCCCCGGCGAGTACCTCACCATCGACCTCCAGGGCTTCGCCCTCGGCTACGCCGCGGTCTACCTGGGCATCGGCGAGGCCGCCTTCGAGTACATGACCGAGATGGCGCGCACCAAGACCCAGCGGCCCTCGAACGAGCCGATGAGCCACCATCCGCTGGTGCAGCGCACTGTCGCCGAGGTGGGCACTCAGATCCGCGCCGCGCGGCTGCTCCTGCACGAGGCGGCCTGCGTGAAGATGGCGGGCGACCGCGAGGCGACCATGCTGGTGGTGAACCAGGCCAAGACCTACTGCGCGGACGTGGGCCTGATGGCCACCGAGCGGGCCCTGCGGCTGGCCGGCGGGCGCGGGATCCTGAAGGACCTGCCGCTCGAGCGCTGGCACCGCGACTCGCTGGCCGGCCCGGTGATGCCGCCCGCCAACGACCGCTGCCTCGAGACCGCGGGCAAGCTGCTGTGCGGCCTGCGCGCGGCCACCCTCGAGTTCCAGTAGAACGCCATGCGGCTCGACATGGTGCGGCGGGAGCTCGCGCAGGGGGCCGAGATCGTGACCGCGCTGTCGGTGGGCGTCTCTCCCGAAGAGGCGCGCGTGCGGCCCGCGCCGGGGGCGTGGTCGCTCCTGGAGGTGATCGGCCACCTGCTCGACGAGGAGCGCCTGGACTTCCGACCGCGCCTGGATCTCGTGCTGCACTAGCCCGACGAGGCGTCGGCCCGCATCGATCCCGAGGCCTGGGTCATCGAGCACCAGTACAACGCGGGGGATCTGGCCGAGACCCTGCAGGGTTTCCTGGCCGAGCGTCAGCGCTCCCTGGCCTGGCTCGGGACCCTCACCGCTCCCGACTGGACCCGGGAGTATCGTGCCCCGTTCGGACCGATCACCGCCGGCGACCTGCTCGCCTCCTGGGCCGCGCACGACCTCCTGCACACGCGCCAGCTCCTGGAGCTGCGCCGGACCCGGCTGCTCGGCCATACCGCGCCGCACCGCACCCAGTACGCGGGTGAGTGGTAGAGAGCCGCGCGTCCTCCTGGTCGTCGGCGCGATCGCGCTCGCGGTCTCCGGCGTCGCCCCCCACGACCGGCTCACGTGGCTCCTGGAGGTCGCGCCGATCCTGATCGCGGTGCCCGTCCTGATCGCGACCGCGCGCCGCTTCCCGCTCACCCCGCTCGCTTATCGCCTGATCTTCCTCCACGCCCTGATCCTGATGCTGGGCGGGCACTACACCTACGCCGAGGTGCCGCTCGGGGACTGGGCGGCCGACGCGCTGGGGCTCGCCCGCAACCCTTACGATCGCCTCGGGCACCTCGCCCAGGGCTTCGTGCCCGCGATCGTCGTCCGCGAGATCCTGATCCGCCGGTCGCCGCTCCGGCCCGGCAAGTGGCTCGCGTTCCTGGTCGTCTGCGTGTGCCTGGCCATCAGCGCGGCCTACGAGCTCATCGAGTGGTGGTCGGCCCTCATCGGCGGGGAGAGCGCGGACGCCTTCCTCGGCACGCAGGGCGATCAGTGGGACACTCAGTGGGACATGTTCACGGCCCTCGTGGGAGCGGTCGCGGCCCTGGCGCTGCTGGGCCGATACCACGACCGCCAGATCGCGAGACTGGAGGCGCAATCCCATGGCTGACCACAAGGCGACGGTGCGCTGGGTCCTGCCGGTCGACGGCGACGCCTTCCTCAAGGGGCGATTCTCCCGCGAGCACACGTGGACCTTCGACGGCGGCGTGACCGTCCTCGCGTCGCCCGCGCCCTCGGTGGTACCGGTGCCCTTCTCGAACCCGGCCCACATGGATCCCGAGGAGGCCTTCGTGGCCTCGATCGCGAGCTGCCACATGCTGACCTTCCTCTATGTGGCCATGCACGCAGGCTTCGTCGTCGAGCGGTACGAGGACGAGGCGGTGGGGGTGCTGCGGAAGAACGAGCGCGGGGCGATCTGGGTGGCGGCGGTGACCCTCCACCCACGGATCGTCTACGGCGGGGCGAAGCGCCCGACTCCGGCCGAGGTGGACCACCTCCACCACCAGGCCCACGAGCAATGCTTCATCGCCAACTCGGTGAAGACCGAGATCACGGTGGCTCCGCCCGCGGCATGAGCGGCCTCACCGTGCTCTTCGACCTGGACGGCACGCTGACCGACTCGCGCGCCGGCATCACCGCGTCCATCCGCCACGCGCTCGAGCGGCTCGGGCGCGAGTGCCCGGACGACGAGGTGCTGGCCACCTACATCGGCCCGCCGCTCCGCGGCACGTTCACCACCCTGCTCGGCACGAGCGACCCGGCCTTGATCGAGACCGCGCTCGCCCACTACCGGGCGCGCTACGACGACGTGGGGCTCTTCGAGAACGCGGTCTACGACGGCGTGCGCGAGATGCTGGAATGCACAGGGCGGCTCGCCTCCACCATGCTGGTGGCCACCGCCAAGCCGCAGCACGCGGCCACCCGCATCGTGACCCACTTCGAGCTGGGGCGGCATTTCCACGCGGTCTACGGCGCGGAACCCGGCGGACGCTTCGATCGCAAGACCGACCTGCTCGGGCACTTGATCGAGATCGGGGTGATCCGGGCCGAGACCTCGATCATGGTCGGCGACCGCGACCTCGACATCGCGGCCGCGCGGGCGCACCGCATCCGCTCCGTCGGCGCGCTGTGGGGATTCGGCGACCGCCGCGAGCTGACCGACGCCGGCGCGGACCTCCTGTGCGAGCACCCGCGCGCGCTGGTGGCCTGCCTGGCCCGGGCCGGCGGGTAGCACCGGGCCCGAGGGCAACCGGCTCCGCTTCAACGAGCCGGTCGACCCCGCGCCAGGCTGATCGCCCGCCACACCCGCTCCGACGTCAGGGGCTGATCGGTGAGCATGACGCCCAGCGGGTGGAGCGCGTCGTTCACCGCGTTCAGGATCGCGGCGGGCGCGCCGGTGGTGCCGGCCTCGCCCGCGCCCTTGAAGCCGCCGGGCAAGCCGGGCGCGGGGCTCTCCAGCGAGTGGAGCTCCACCGCGGGCATGATCTCCGCGGTCGGCACCGCGTACTCCATCAGGGTCGTCGCGAGGGGCTGGCCGGCCTCGTCGTAGACGCACCACTCCGAGAGCGCGCCACCCAGGCCCTGGGCGATGCCGCCCGCGATCTGGCCTTCCACCAGCGCCGGGTTGACGATGTTGCCGCAGTCGTCGACCGCCACGTAGCGGCGCACCGCGATCGCGCCGGTGTCGGCGTCGACCTCGACCACCGCGAGGTGGGCGCCGTTGGTGAACGTCCACGGGGTGGGGTTCGTGAAGTGCACGGTGGCCTCGAGGCTCGGCTCGAGCCCGCGTAGCTCGTTGGAGCGAAAGTGGACCGCGCGGGCGACTTCCTTCAACGTCAAGCTCCGGTCGCTGCCCCGCACGGTCGCGCGGCCGCCGTCGAGCACGATGTCCTCCGCGGCCGCCTCGAGCAGCACCGCCGCCGCGCGCCGGATGCGCTCGCCGAGCGCGCGGGCGCCCAGCAGCGTGGCCGCGCCGCCGATCGGGGTGCCCCGGCTCGCCCAGGTCCCTCCGCCGTACGGGCCCATCGCGGTGTCGCCCGAGAGCACCGTGACGTCCTCCACGCCCACCCCGATCTCGTCGGCGATGATCTGGGCGAGCGCGAGCGGCATGCCCTGCCCCTGGTTGGTCACCCCGACCAGCGCGGTCACCGCCCCCGAGGGCTCGAGCCGCAGCGTGGCGCCCTCCTGCCCCGAGATCGGCGCGCCGCCGATGCCGTAGAACTGCGCGCCCGGTCCGGTCAGCTCGATGAAGCACGAGAGGCCGATCCCCACGTGGCGCCCGGCCGCCCGCGCGACCACCTGCTCCCGTCGGAGCGCCGCCTAGCCCGCCGCCTCGAGGAGCCGCTCGAGCGCGGCCTGATAGCTGCCGCTGTCGTAGACGTTGCCCGCCGCGGACGTATAGGGCAGCTCCTCGGGACGCACCAGGTTGCGGCGCCGCACCTCCGCCGGGTCGAGCCCGAGGTCGCGCGCCACCACGTCCACCATGCTCTCGGTGACCGCAGCCGCGATGGGATGCCCGACCGCCCGGTACTGCGAGGTGACGACCTTGTTCTGGGCCAGCACCGCGAGCGTGGCCTCGTAGTGGCGGATGCGGTAGGGCCCCGGCAGCAGGCGCAGCACCTGCCCGCCCTCGACCACGCTGGAGCGCGGGAAGGCAGAGTAAGGTCCCACCGGCGCGGTGATGGCGGCGCGGATCGCGGTGAGGGTGCCGTCGGCCTCGGCGGCCACCTCCACGTCGATCCGCTGCTCGCGGGCGTGGATGTCGGAGAGGAACGACTCGTGGCGCGTCGCCACGAACTTGACAGGCCGGCCCAGGAGCAGCGCCAGCGCGACCGCGGCCATGTCGTCCTGGTAGACGTGGATCTTGATGCCGAAGCTGCCGCCCACGTCGGGGGCGATGACCCGCACGCGCTGCTCGGCCAGGCCGAAGAGATCGGCAATCACCGCCTGCATCATGTGGGGCACCTGGGTCGAGATCCACAGCGTGAGCGCCCGCGTGAACGGGTCGAAGTCGGCCACCAGGCCCCGGGGCTCCATCGGCACGCCGGTGTGGCGCCCGGTGGTGAAGCGGCGGCGGTAGACGTGGGGCGCGGCGGCGAAGGCTCCCGCCGGGTCGCCCGCGGCGAGCCGCGTCTCGTAGATCACGTTGTCGGGCAGATCGGGGTGGATTGGCGGCCGCTCCCGCGCCTGCTCGGGGGTGAGCACCGCGGGCAGGGCCTCGTAGCGCACGACCACCCGGGCCGCCGCGTCCTCGGCGAGCGCGCGGCTCTCCGCGGCCACCGCGGCCACCGGCTCGCCCACGTAGCGCGCGTGATCGGTGGCGAGCGGGAGCATCGCGCCGGTCTTCATGCCCGCGTAGTGGAGCAGCACGCCGCGGTAGGGCTTGCAGAGCCGCGCCGCCTCCGGCCCGGTCAGGACGGCCAGGACGCCCGGGCAGAGGCGGGCCGCGTCGCACTCGATCCCGGCGATGACCGCGTGGGCGTGCGGGCTTCTGACGAAGGCCACGTGGGCCATCCGCGGCAGCGTGAGGTCGTCGAGGTAGCGGCCGCGCCCGGTGAGGAGGCGGGGGTCGTCCGGGCGCTTGAGCCGGGCTCCGACGTGACGGGCGGTCATGACGATGCGCAACCTGCGCAAACGTGCGGCATCGTAACACGATTGACACGCTCCGGAGGGCCTCCTATGATACCGGCCACCCGGCCCCGCAGCGTCGTGCCCACTCTACGTAGAGGAGGCAACTCCATGGATCGTCGCTCATTCCTGGCAACCACCGCGGCCGGCGCCGCGGCCCTGTCGTTCCCGGCCGTCCTGCGCGCGCAGTCCAAGGATCCGTTCCGGGTCGGCTGCCCGCTACCGCTGACCGGACCGTTCGCCGCGCTCGCGGCCGACATGCAGCGCGGCGCCCAGCTCGCGGAGGTAGAGCTGAACGCCAGGGGCGGCGTGATGGGCCGCAAGGTCGAGGTGCTCTTCCGCGACGACCAGCTCAAGCCCGCGGTGGGCGCGCAGCGCACCAAGGAGCTGATCGAGAACGACAAGTGCCAGTTCATCGTGGGCGGCCTCGCCGCGCACGTGCAGATGGCCATCAACGAGCAGACCAAGAAGTCCAAGGTGCTCTACATCTCGACGAGCCAGTCCGACGAGATCAGCGCCAAGCCCGACACCAGCTCCATCACCTTCCACGAGGCGCTCAACCCCACCATCACCTGCCGGGTGCTGGGCAAGTGGGCGGCCGAGAACCTGGGCAAGAAGTGGTGGATCATCTACGCGGACTACGCGTGGGGCAAGCAGTGCAACCAGGTGCTGCAGGACACGCTCAAGAAGTCGGGCGGCACCCTGCTGGGCGCCACCCCCTACCCGCTCGGGTCGGCCGAGTTCTCCACGCACCTGCCCAAGATCCAGGCCGCGAAGCCGGACGTCCTGATGAACGTGGCCCCCGGCGCCGACAACATCGCGCTCCACAAACAGGTGATCAGCTTCGGGATGAAGAAGGACATGAAGATTGCCCAGCCGCTTCTCTGGATCTCCTATCTGAAGGAGGGGGGGCCGGAACTCTACCAGGACGTGCACGGCGCGGTCAACTGGTACTGGGAGCTGCAGGACTCCATCCCCACCGCCAAGAAGTTCGTCGACGCGTCGATGAAGAAGTTCAACCTCCCGCCTGGCGACTACGGCGCCTACTCCTACAGCGGGGTGCTCGAGGTGGCCCGCGGCACGGAGCTGGCCAAGTCCACCGACGCGGAGGCGGTCGCGAGCGCCCTCCGCAAGAGCCCGACCTACGACCACTTCAAGGGCAAGCAGTGGTGGCGGGCCTGCGACAACAAGTCCTTCCAGGACCTCTGGATCGTCAAGGGCCGCGACAAGGTCAAGGGGGACTGGGGCCTGATGGACATCGTCACGAAGGTGGGGGCGAACGAGGAGTACGACCGCACCTGCTCCGAAAAGGGCTTCGCCTAACCCGGTGCCCGAGCTCTCCACGCTCCTGGCGCAGGTCTTCACCGGCCTCGTGCTCGGGATGGTGTACGTCCTGCTGGCCATCGGCCTGTCCCTGATCTTCGGGCTGATGACGGTGTTGAACTTCGCGCACGGCGCGCTGTTCATGCTGGGGGCGTACTTCGGCGTCTTCCTGCTCACCTACACCAAGAGCTTCTGGATCGCCCTGATCGTCGCCCCGCTCATGGTCGGGGCGCTCGGGCTCTTGATGGAGCGCTTCCTCATCCGGCGGCTCTACGGCCGCTCGCCCGACGACCCGCTCTTGCTCACCTTCGGCCTCTCGCTGATCCTGGTCGAGGGGGTCAAGCTCATCTGGGGCAAGATCGGGCTCACCCTCGACCCGCCCCGGGCCCTGGCCGGCACGGTGAACCTGGGCTTCATGTCCTTCCCGGCCTACCGCATCTTCCTGATCGGGGTCACGGTGGCGGTGCTGATCGGCCTCTACTTCTTCCTCGGACGCACCAACATCGGCCTCATCATCCGCGCGGGCTCGCGCGATCCCCTGATGGTCCGGGCGCTCGGCATCGACCTCGGGCGCGTCTGGCTGGTCGTCTTCGGCATCGGCACCGCGCTCGCCGGGTTGGCCGGCATCCTGGCCGGACCGATGCGGGGCGCCTACGCGGAGATGGGCGTGACCATGGTGATCGAGTCGTTCGTGGTCATCGTGGTCGGCGGCATGGGCAGCCTGTTCGGCGCGGTGGTGGCGGGCCTGCTCATCGGGCAGGTGGTGGGCCTCACCACGCTGTTCGTGCCCAAGGCGGCCGAGATCATGGTCTTCGTGGTGATGGCGGTGGTGCTGCTGGTGCGGCCGAGCGGTCTCTTCGGCGAGGCGGGGCTGGCCGAATGAGCGCGCTCCGCGTGATCGCCGCGCGCGTGGCCGTGCATCCGGTGCTCGCGTTCTGGGTCTTCTTCGCGGTCTTCCCCTTCATCGTGCCCAACCGCACCATGGCCACCCAGGTGCTGATCTTCGGCCTCCTGGCCATGGGCTTCAACCTGCTCTACGGCTACACCGGCCTGCTCTCCTTCGGCCACGCCGCCTACTACGGCCTCGGCGCCTACGGCTGCGGCATCGCGCTCGCCAAGCTCCACGTGGGCTCGCTCTGGCTCGGGCTCGGCGCGGGGTTCCTGCTCGCCGGCCTGGGTGGCCTCGTCATCGGCTTCTTCTGCCTGCGCCGGCGCGGCGTCTACTTCGCGATGCTGACCCTGGCCTTCGCGCAGCTCCTCTACTTCATCGGCTTCCACCTGGCCGACGTGACCGGCGGCGACGACGGGCTGCGCGGCATCCCCCAGCTCGCGCTGGGCCTCGGGCCCTGGCGTTACTCGATCGAGACCACCATTGCCTTCTACTACTTCGCCTACGTGCTGGTCGGGCTGGCGGTGCTGGCGCTCCGGCGCATCCTCGACTCGCCGTTCGGCGCGGTGCTGCAGGCCATCCGCGAGAACAGCAGCCGGGCGGTGGCCTGCGGGTACGACGTCGATCGCGTCAAGCATCTGTCCTTCGTGTTCTCCGCCTGCTTCGCCGGGCTCGCCGGATCGCTCGACGCGCTGCGGCTCACCGTCGTGCCGGTCGAGTCGCTATACTGGACCACCTCGGGCCAGGTGGTCATGATGACGCTCCTTGGCGGGGCCGGAACCTTCTTCGGGCCGTTCGTGGGCGCCGCCACGTTCCTGGTGCTGGAGGAGCGACTGAGCCTCGTCCTCGAGTCCTGGCCCCTGGTGATCGGCACGATCTTCTCCGCGTTCGTCCTGTTCCTCCCCAAGGGGATCTGGGGCACGCTCACAGGAGGCATCCATGGCCGTCAAAGT
>Ga0137394_10004105_pt1 | contig 11023 bp, 12 predicted proteins | sample czobulk116metaG_FD_108278 | JGI IMG/M metagenome (GOLD analysis project Ga0137394, IMG submission 108278) | Vadose zone soil microbial communities from Angelo Coast Range Reserve, California, USA - czobulk1.16 metaG | ecosystem: Environmental > Terrestrial > Soil > Vadose zone | place: USA... | reverse complement strand
GTTCCGCGGCTCGGCAACGGCGGGCGTCAACGCTATTGCAGCAAGGAAGAACGTACAAAGGATCGTGTGGCGCATGATAATCGCTCCGGTATGGTAGGGGGTGTCTGCTGTGGATGCCTTTTTGGCGATAGGCAGTTCAATTTGACAACCGTGTCCGTCCGAATGCGTTCCAGGCCTGCGCCGCTGTTGCTGCGGCGGCCATCATCAACGCGACCTGAGGCCCCCGGCCTTTGGGGGGCTACTCGAACCATTCATGGAGCAGATGAAGGAAGCGCTCTTGGGTTCGTCGCAGCGTTTCGGCCCGTCCTTCTCGCCGCGTTGGGCGTGGTCTACAAGGAGGTCGTTCCGGACGCTGACGATGCGGCGTACCGCGCGTTTGTGGCCGTGCTCACGGCGGACATACAGCAGGACGCGATCGAGCGGCCATTGGCGGCCGTGGCTGCGGCCGATCCGGACGCCAATGCCCGATGAGCGTTACTGCAATTTTTCCCCAGATTATCTGGCCGCAAAGCCGTGCAACGGACAGACGGCACCTCAGGCTTGTGCTCTCTGCCCCTCGACCAATACCTGCCTTCCCCACGCCCCTCCGGCGGGTCATTGGTCATCATCATTGGCCCTGGTATCGGCTTGCCAGGGCCAATCGCTTTTCTGGGAGCCGAAGGCCGCCTTCGACCACCGAAGCGCCAACAAAAGCCACGGGAGCGACGCTCATGCGAATTGATCTCAAAAACGTCAATGCCGAAATCACGGGTCTACGTTCCAAGCTTGCCACCATATGCAGCGTCGCCTCGAGGAATGTACCTTCGCTCGCAAGTGCGCCGGCTGGCGACGACTGGGGCCTGGCGTTATGCTGTCGTTCCGCTCTCTCGCCAGCCCGGGCGAGCGGACCACCGAAGGCGTCGAACATCTCAAGCAGGCGCCCGATCGGTTTCAGGATGGACCGCCCAGCTTCGAGACGATAGATCGTCCGTGCAATGTTGGCGTCTGATCCTTCGTAACCAAGCGCATGACCAAGGGCCGCCGTGCCCACCGCGGCGCGAGTTGGCGGAACGGCCCGTCGCCACCGCACAGGACAAAATTTACTGACGATTGACCGGCATCAACCGTCGCTCATCGTCTGCAGGAAGCTCACGATTGCATCCTCCTCTGCTTCCGGAAGGCCCAGCCGCCCGACGCGTTTTGTGTTCATGTTGGCGGTCGACTCCGGTGCGGGCCAGCACGTCTTGCCCCGCCTTGGTCATTGGGTTGCCAACGCGGCAGGGCGTCGAGGTATCGTAGAAATGCACGATCGCCTTCAGGCTTTTGAAATATCCGTTGTGCCCGTAGGCCTTCACGAAGTCCGAAGAGGGCCGTTTATCTACATTGCGCAGTGTCGGCACCCGAAGCCTCGATCGAGAACCTGCGCCGTGCCGGCTACGATACAGAATTCACCCCGCTCGCGACCGCAGTTCGGCGCTATGTGGGGGATTTTCTCGACCGGGCGGACCGGTGCAACGCGATCTTGTAACCTCGTTTTGTCGAGTTGAGTCCATGCGTCACGATGCCGAGGGAGAACAGTTGGAACGGCTTTCGGCACTGCACGTCCCCCCGATTTTGACGATCGTGGTGCCGACGCTCAACGAGCGAGACAACATCAAGCCCCTCGTCGCATTGCTGGACGCCGCTCTCCGGAAGGTGAACTGGGAGCTCATGTTCGTGGACGACGATTCGGCGGACGATACGGCCAAACACATCCGGGCGTTGGCGCTCGTCGATCCGCGGGTTCGATGCATCCTGCGGATTGGACGGCGGGGATTGTCCACGGCCTGCATCGAAGGCGTGTTGGCGTGCTCCGCCCCCTTTGTCGCCGTCATGGATGCCGACCTTCAGCACGATGAGGCGCTACTGCCGCGCATGCTCGAAATTCTCCAGAAGGAGAATATCGATTTGGTCATCGGCAGCCGCTATGCGGCAGGCGGCGGTCTGGGCGATTGGGCGAGCAACAGGGCATGGATCAGCCAGTTGGGTACAAAGCTTGCCCGCCTGATCTGCAAGCAGGATATCTCCGATCCCCTGAGCGGCTTTTTCATGTGCCGCCGTGATGTGGTTGAAAGTGCGGTGCGTCGCCTGTCCGGACAGGGATTTAAGATCCTACTCGATCTGTTGGCTTCATCTTCCCGTCCCTTGCGGGTTCGCGAACTGCCATTCGAATTCCGCACCCGCCGGTACGGCAAAAGCAAGCTCGATACGCTGGTCGTATGGGAATATTTTGCCTTGTTGGCCGATAAAATATTCGGTCGCGTTATTCCGCTCCGTTTCGCCCTTTTTGCAATGATCGGCATCGTCGGATTGGCAGTTCACATGTCGATATTGTGGGGAGGACTTAAACTCGCGGCACTGGAATTTGGCGTAGCGCAGTCATTGGCGACGTTCGTGGCAATGACGTCGAATTTTTTCCTGAACAACATTCTGACTTACCGAGACCAAAGATTGCGCGGCTGGCGAATATTTCGAGGGCTTTCCACATTCTACGGCATTTGTGCCATCGGCGCGACCGCGAATGTCGGCATTGCATTTTACCTGTTCAATGCCAATCAGAAATGGTGGGTTGCTGGCGTTTTGGGGGTGATTGTCGGGGCGGTATGGAACTACGCGATGTCGTCGATTTTCACCTGGAGAGCATCCTGATGGCCGGCTGGTGTTTGGCGGGACTGTGCAAGTCTGAGCTCATAAGCCGCGGGACCGCCCGGCAGAACAGTTCGACGTCAAATGGCTGAGAAGCAAGGAGCGCGGTCGCATGTGCTGGCCGCGCTCTATCGAACCTACGAGCGTCCGGGCGCAGGCGGTGCCGCGACATGTCGGAGTTATTTTGGACGGCAATCACCGCCATGGCCGGCAGCGCCACCTGACGGACCCGGAAGAGGTCTACGCCGTGGGCCGACAAGCTCGATGACCTGGTGCGTCGAGCTCGGAATGCCGGCCGTGACTAGCAGGCGAAGGTTTGGAGATCGTGCGCGCCTTGCCGCACGGACACGTCGCGGCGGCGTTGGGCATGGCGCGTCGGATCGATTTGACCAGCTTTTACCTACGGGCCTGAGCGGCTGCGGAATTTAGCTCTGGCGCTGATTGTGGCGCGGCTGAGTGATCCGGCCGCAAAGCTTGCCACGGCACGCGCGCTTGACGAGACGATGGCCATCCACTCTCGCGGAGTGACGTTGGGATTGGGCGCGGTCAACGCCAAGGAAGAGCGCGCCAGCTCGCAGCGGCGTCCCTCGACATAACTCGAACTCACGTCGTAGAGCGCCAGTGTCCCGTCGCTCAGGTGCCGACGCCACTTGGCGATCAGATCGTCAAGCTCAAAGAGCGCTTCGGGCTCAAACGTGTCGTCATGGTCGGTGACCGCGGGATGATCACCTAAGCTCGCATCGAAGGCGACCTCAAGCCGGCCGGGCTCGACTGGATCACCGCGCTGATATATGAGAGCTCCGTCGATCCACCAACCCGCCGCCGAAGGTGGCCCGTTGCAACTCTCGTTGTTCGACGAGCGCGATCTCGCCGAGATCGAAAGCCAGAGTTCCCGGGCGAACGCCTCGTCGTCTGCAAGAACCCGCCCTCGCCGAAGAACGCAAGCGCAAGCGAGATGAACGGCTCGATGCGACCGAGCAAGACCTGAAGGACATTCAGGCGCGCATCGCGCGAAAGCGACAGCCCTTACGCGGGGCCGACAGGATCGCCTCGCCGTCGGCTCCCCTCGGTCGCCCAAGGTCGGCAAGCATTTCCGTATCACCATCACTGACTACGCGCTAAGCTTCACGCGCGACCACGCCGCGATCGCTGCAGAAGCCGCGCTCGACGGCTTGTACGTGCTGCGTACCAGCGTTCCAGCCGATGCTCTCAATGCCGCTGATACGGTGCGCGCCTACAAAAACCTGGCCGGCGTCGAGCCTGCCTTCCGCAACCTCAAAACCGTCGACCTCGACATTCGTCCGATCTTCCACTGGGTCAGCCCAGCGTGCGCGCCCACGTGTTCCTGTGCATGCTCGCCTATCATCTCGAATGTCATATGCGCCAGGCACTCGCACCCACCATGTTCGACGATCACGACCGTGCCGCCAGCGAAGCTTTATGTTCCTCGCCGGTTGTCAAGGCTCAACCTTCTCCGGCCGCTAACCGCAAAGCCAAGACCAAGCGCACTGACGATGGCCTGCCAGTTCACAGCTTCCGCACATTGCTCGCCGGTCTCGCCACGCTCACACGCACAACCGTAAGATGGGCCAACGCTCCCGCGATGGCTCTTCTCGCCAGCCCAACCCCAATCCAGCAGCGCGCCTTCGATCTGCTCGGTGTCAAACCAAAATTGTAGTCAGTCCTCGATCCAACAATCGAGGAAATCCAAGGACTTCGACTTAGGGAAAGTTTGGTCTAGGGCCAACACCGGGCCGGAGAGTCAACCGCTTCCAAACCGGCCAGGTCACCGCAAACCCTGAAGCGCACAAATAATGTGCTACCAAAACCGGGCAACTTGAAAAGCTACCGACATCGGTCACAATTGGTGGGAACTCATCGAAATTCGCGCCAGACGGCTTGCGGCCGGGCCTGCGTGGCCGCGGCGACCGATTGCGCCGCTTCGTCGCCGATGACCTGATCGATGATGAAGAGCGGGCGATGCTTGGCTTCGACGTATAATCGCCCGACATAGTCGCCGAGTATGCCGAACAAGATGAGCTGCGCGCTGCCGAGCAGCAGGATGATCGTGAGCACGCTCGTCCATCCTTCGACGACGTGGCCGAGAAACCAGCTCCCCAGCGTATAGCTGAGTGCGAGGATGCTCAGCAATCCCAGCAACATTCCGACATAGGATGCGATGCGCAGCGGCACGGTCGAAAACGACGTAATCGCGTCGAGCGCGAGCCTGATCATCGCCAGCGACGAGTAGTTGCTCGCGCCCGCGAACCGCGGGTCGCGATCGTAGAGAAATGGAGACTGGCGAAGCCCAATCCAACCGACCATGCCGCGGATATAGCGGTGCTGCTCGGGCATGCCGTTGAGGGTGTCGAGAACCCGGCGGGTCATCAGGCGGAAATCGCCGGCATCCACCGGCAGTGGCGTGGGCGATGCCCGTTGCATGATCCGATAGAACGCAGCAGCGGTGCCGCGCTTGAGCAGGCCTTCGCCCTTCCGGCTGCGGCGGACGCCGTAAACCACGTCGGAGGAGTTACACTCCATCAGGCGCCACATTTCGCCGAGCAGTTCCGGCGGGTCCTGCAAGTCGGCGTCGATGGTCAGGATCAGATCGCCGCGACACATGTGGAGGCCCGCCGTGATCGCGAGTTGGTGACCATGACGCCGCGCCAAATTGATGGCGATCAGATGCGGATTGGTAGCGACCAGATCGCGCATGATGCTCCACGTGCGATCGCTTGAGCCGTCATTGAGGAGGATCAGTTCGTAATCGTCGCCGACCGCATCGTTGGCGGCCGCAGACATGCGGCGATGGAATTCCTCGATCGCGCCCTCCTCGTTGTAGCACGGCGCCACAATGGAGAGCCTGATACGCGACGGGTGCACGTTGCCGGCCGCCGAAATCCCGTTCTGCTGCACCGCCAATGGCACTTGTCCTCGCTCGCCGCACACAGGATTAATCAGACTAATAGGGATCAAGCACATGGCCGATCGGGTCCGCGACGCGAAACACCGAGTAATCGGCGATGACAATCCCGTGGCGACGGCGCGGCAGTTTCGTCACCGGTTCGACGGTGCGGAAGCGCGCGCTGACCATCTCGACTTGAAAGTCGCATTCTCCCTCGCACACATACATCATGGTGCCGCGAAACAAGGCCGGATCGGGCTCTGGAGCATTAACATAGCGTATTCGCGTCTCGATCTGTTCCACTGGCGGTCGCGACGGAACGTAGAATGAGAGCCATGCGTTCACCCGGTAATCGGTAGTCAGGATGACCGGCGCTCCGAGGCGCTCGCGAATCTCGTCCATCGCCGCCCCGAGTTCGGGCCAGCCGGCGCCGAGCGCGCGTGCGGTCGGGTCGATACTGCCGAGCGGAACAATCCCGAACACGGCTTGTAGATAGATGACGGCCGCGCACCCGATGCCAACCGGCACCGCGCTTCGTCGCGACCAATACGCGATACTCCGCCACACGCCTGACCATTTCACTCTGCAGGCGGCGACGGCCGCTGCGACTACGAAGGCCGGATACAATGGCTCCGGCCAGTTGCCGTGGACGCGCTCGTGGAACGTGTGCCAGACGAAATAAAGAAACAGCGGCCACACCATGACCATGAGGAGCACGCGCGCCCCAAGCGATCCGGCGTCACGCCGTAAAAAGCCGATCAGCCCCATGAAACCGAGCACGAATATGGGCGGCGTAGCCATGCCGACCTGGCTGGCGAGAAAGTCGCCGAGAAAATGCAGCGTCCATTCGCGGATCACCAGCCGGTCGTACTGGTAGAGCATCGATGCCCAGCCGTGCTGGAAATTCCACAGGAGCGTCGGTGAGAAGAGGGCGAACGCGATGACCCCGCTGATCCACGGCCACGGCGTGCGCAGCCAATGCCGCAGCTCCGGCACCGTCAGCACCCATATCAGGATGCTGACCGAGAAGAAGAGCGTCGTGTACTTCGACAGCATGCCGACGCCGAACGCCACGCCGATTGCGAGCCACCATTCGCGTCTCCCGGTGTCGAGCAATTTGGCGAGGCAGAGCAGCAGCAACACCGTCGCGGCAAGGGAGGGATTGTCCGGCGTCATGATGATGGAACCGGCCGCGACGGGAAGCGCCAAGGTGAAGAACAGCGCGGCTCCCGCACCGATCTTCTCGTCCTTGAACAGGATGACGGCTGAACGCCACACCCCCCAGGTAGCCGGCAGGCTGATGAACACGCCTATCGATCTGACGCCGAACGAGGTGTCGCCGAACAGGCCGGTGCCCAGCCTGATGAGGATCGGCGTCACAGGAGGGTGATCCAGGTAGCCCGCAGCAAGGGGCTTCGACCACATCCAATAAAGGCATTCGTCGGAGGAGAGCGGCGTCGCCGCCGCGACGGCTAGGCGTATGCCGAACAACACGACGATCGCAATGACGATCGCCCTCGTATCATTTGGGACGTCGAATTTTTCACGACGATCGGGGAAGGCTTTGCGTGGCGCGTTTATCAATTGGTCGAATAACGTCCTTATGCGTTTCTGTTCGCGTGTCATCAATGCGCGCCTTCTCAAGCCGCCTTGTCACACTGGCGGCCATTGCTGACGTTTATCCGAGGCGACTACCAGTCACGCTCCTCGACTCAAGCTCGGTCTCCGTCAGTGTCGCAAGCTTCGCCCACTCGGCAGCGGTGCAGTTCCCGCGAGCCAATGAGCTCAGCCAAAAACAGTCGCCCTGCGGATGTTTTTCTCGGCCGCCCTTGCTCCGCCACCTGCCCGAATGGCAAAGGGTACGAGCCAAGATAATGCTTTGCGTAATAGACTCGCAAAGTAAGGACGACACGGCCACCGCGATGGATCTCTATGTTGTCGAGAGGCTCTATCTTACGAAAATAACTACCGTAGGCCTCCAGGACATTTGGAATGTGCAAGTCCGTACCAATGATAAGGGCATCCCAAGCCAAGAATTTGTCTAAATTCCACCCAAACGCAATGTTACGCGGATCTCCACACATGCAGACGACTGGCAAGAATTTCCCAATCTCTAGATCTATTTTTCCGATCTCGACGCGGTGCGCCGTCGCTACGAACAAACGCCGCTCGTCAAGTAGATGGCGCTCGCCAATTGCTGTCCGAAGCTCCTTCCACTCCAGGCCGCTCAGCGTAAAATCGCGGGCGGGCCGAAGTGAATTCTTGAGCAGCATGTGGGCCCAGCCGGTTGCGGCTTCGGTGCCGACTACCGCAATGGTGACTAAAAGCGCTGCCGTCGACAACGACAGCCATCGCAGGGTCGGTGCATGCCCAGCTTCGAGCTTATCAACAACGCGACTGGCGAGTAATGGAAACAGAATCAGATAGCCCGGCGCCTGCCAATGATAATGTCCGGCAGTCTGCGCCCACAGCGAAATAGCCGTGAACAGCACGATTGGGACTGAAGCGATGCATAACACGAACCAGCTCGTCAAATTGGACCTTCCATCCTTAATAGCGCGTCCGCAGGCGAATAGCATGGGGGCCCAAATCCAAGGCCCGATAAACGCCGCTTGCCCAAAAATATTAGTGAGCAGACGCTTTATGCCAATCCCGCTGAAGTCAACCGCCCGTACGCCCTGAAATCGAAAAGAAATCCAGCCAGGGTGAAAATTCCAAAATAAAACGGGACTGAATACGGCGAGTGCGATTGCACATGCGATATAGGGACCGGGCTTGCGAAACCATTGCCGATGCTCGCGGCTCGTCAACGCGAAGAGCGCGATTCCTATCGGGAGAAGAACCGCGTAATATTTAGCAAGCATAGCTAGCCCAAGCCAAAAACCCGCCTGAGCCCAAAGCAATATTTCAGCGCTCGGTTTGCTGGCGTACGCGAGGCGTATGACACAGAAAGTCGAGGCGAGGATGCAAAAGATCAACGGGCCGTCCGGTTCAACCCATGCCCCGATGCTGATGGCGAATAGAGGGGAGATATTGAGCAGCAGCGCTGATAATGCGCCTGCCCGTTCGCCGAAGAGTGAGGCGCCGACCCGGTACATTAGCCAGGTGGTCGCAGCAAAAATCAAGATGAAGGGGACTCGCAAAACAAAAAGGGCATCCGATCCCGTCAACTTCATGATCGCGGCTGCGATCCAGAATGAGAGCGGCGGATGATCGAAATAACTTAAGGCGAAGTGCCTGGCGGTGGCTACATAATATGCTTCACCATAAGAGAGATCGATTGCGGTCGCGGCGCAAAGAAGGCGGACGGACGTTCCCAGGCCAATCGTCCAGAGGACAATCCCGACTGGAGAATTGAAACCGAGGTCCGCTAGTGGCGCAATAGGCGCGATTCCGGGCAGGCTTTTCACGATGGCTCTCATCATCGACGCAACGCAGTTGCATTCACGGCTGAGAACAGTGGCCGGCCTAATCGGACCAGCCCGATGGCGAAGCTAGAGCGGAAGATGGAGATCACTCTGCCGCTGCCGGAACAAAAGTTCCGTCGGTTCGCCGACCTGTGGAGCGGATTAAAGTGTGGACACACAATGGCCCGTAGATCTGCCCAGTCGAACGCCCTCGGCTCAGCCGGAAGCGAACTGATCAACTTGCCATGGGACGCGGCGATGATGTCGCCGCGCCTCAGTACCAAGCGCTGTGAGCGTGCACGGCTTCGGCGTCAGCAGGATCATCGATTTGGTCAATAAAGGACTTGCGATCCTGACGCACGAGAAGGTCCGGGCCGACGGCAAGATGATCGAGGTGTCGAAGGTCCTGATCACGGAAGCTGGGCGAGGCGCACTAGCCGCCGAAGGTCCACAGATTCCGGTGGACACGATCGGCCTGTGTTGGCTGCGCGACAGTCGCCGATAGACGGCTGAGATACGTTGGGAATGTCCTAACAGGACACCCACAGACCCCAACTCATTGGCTTGCCCTGCCCTAACCGGCGGGGCTTTTCCCACGATTCCTGCGATGTCGTACACAATCACTGTGACGCCGCGAGAATGTCACCTCGGTGCGGAACAGCGCCGGGCGCTCGAAATACTCGCCGCAGCAGGGCTGCGCGGCTGCGCCGGGCAGCCGCACGCGTGCCACTGACATGCTGTTCAGCAGCCTGCCTTTCGTCTGCCTGTTCCTGCCCGTAGTCCTGACGGTTTATTTTGCACTGCCGAAATCGTCCAACAACGTCGTGTTGGTCACGGCAAGCGTTGCCTTTTATGCTTGGGATGACGCCCTCGCGCTTGTGCCGATCGGCTGCTCCATTCTGATAAACTTTGCGACCGCGAGGGCCCTGCAGCGCCTCGACAAGGAAAAACGGCGTCGCCTGATCGGCGTTGCGATTGCAGGCAACCTCGCCGTATTGATCGTCTACAAGTACACGTCGTTTCTGTTCGAAACCGCCAACGAACTACTTGCCTTGGTCTCAGGCCCAGGCCTGCCGCGCGCGCGCTTGCCGCTTCCGCTTGGAATATCGTTCTTCACTTTTCACGTCATTTCCTACTTGGTGGACGTCTATCGCGGCACCGCACAAGCGCAGCATTCGCTCGGGACCTTCGCGCTCTATATACTCGACTTTCCCCAGATGATCGCCGGTCCCATCATCCGGTATCGTGAGATCGCTCACCAGCTCACCACCCGCGAGGCCGGTTTTCCCGATCTCGACGCGGGTATCCTGCGATTCTCCGTAGGCTTGGCCAAGAAGCTGCTCGTTGCCGATCCGATCGGGGCGGTAGCCGATCAGGTCTTTGCTCTCGCCGGCGGCGAAGTGAGCGCGAGCCTCGCGTGGCTTGGCGTGCTAACCTACGGCCTACAGATCTATTACGATTTCTCAGGCTACTCCGACATGGCGATCGGCCTTGCACGGATGTTCGGCTTTCGGTTTCCGGAGAACTTCAACTATCCGTACACCGCAAACTCCATCCAGGCATTCTGGCGGCGCTGGCACATGACCCTGTCATTCTGGTTCCGCGACTATGTGTATGTTCCGCTTGGCGGAAACCGCGGCGGTGAATGGCGAACCGCGCGGAATCTGGGCATCGTGTTCCTGCTTGCGGGTATATGGCACGGACCGAGCTGGAATTTCGTGGTCTGGGGATTGTGGCATGGCCTGTTTCTGTCATTCGAACGGGCAGCATCCGTGCAAAAGATGTTGGCAGTCGCTGGGCCCCTGTCCCGCATCTACGTATTACTCGTCGTCGCCATCGGCTGGGTATTCTTCCGCGCGGAAAACCTCGGCCAGGCAATCACGATGATCCGCAGCTTGTTCGGCATCGGCATAACGAAGGCCCTCAACATTCCACTAGGGGCCCTTGTATCAATACCCATGTGGGCGTTGATCGTTCTCGCGTGCGCGATGTCGGCGCCCATCTGGCCGCTGACGAAAGTCATATGGTGTCGCCTGGCTGGCGGTGT
>Ga0137394_10004104_pt1 | contig 11023 bp, 6 predicted proteins | sample czobulk116metaG_FD_108278 | JGI IMG/M metagenome (GOLD analysis project Ga0137394, IMG submission 108278) | Vadose zone soil microbial communities from Angelo Coast Range Reserve, California, USA - czobulk1.16 metaG | ecosystem: Environmental > Terrestrial > Soil > Vadose zone | place: USA... | reverse complement strand
TACAACTCGAGCAACACGACCCACCTCGCCGCCATCTGTCATGACCGGGCGCCGACCTATCACATAGAGGACGCGAGCTGCATCGACCCGGAGACCGGGGCGATCCGGTTCCGCCCGGTGGGGGCGAAGGAGGAGCGGCTGATGACCGGGTGGCTGCCTAGCGGGCCGCTGACGGTGGGCGTGACGGCGGGCGCGTCGACGCCGAACAACAAGATCGGGGAGACCGTGGAACGCATCGCGGCGTCGCGCGGGGTGTCCCTGGTTCGGTAAATCTTCGCCATATTTCAGCATGTCGTTGTCTGGCTTTCATCCCGCCATTGAGCGCTGGTTCGGGTCCCGCTTCCCCGAGCCGACCGAGCCGCAGCGGCGCGCGTGGCCGCTCATCCAGGCCGGTCGCAACGCCCTGATCGCGGCCCCGACGGGCTCCGGCAAAACGTTCGCCGCTTTCCTGGCGGCGATCGATTCGCTGCTGCGGCAGGGTCTCGATGGGACGCTCGCCGACGGGACGCAGGTGGTGTACGTCTCGCCGCTCAAGGCGCTCTCCAACGACGTCCAGAAGAACCTGGCGGAGCCGCTCGCCGAAATCCGGCACACGCTCGAGCAGCTGTATTTGCCGGACGTCGAAATCCGCACGCTGCTGCGGACCGGCGACACGCCGGGCGCGGAGCGCCAGGAGATGGTGCGGCGGCCTCCGCACATCCTCGTCACCACGCCCGAGTCGCTCTATCTCATCCTCACGTCCGAGCGCGCCCGCGAGATGCTGCGCGGCGTGCGCACCGTGATCGTGGACGAGATCCACGCTGTGGCGCGCGACAAGCGGGGCAGCCACCTGGCGCTATCGCTCGAGCGGCTGGAGCACCTCGCCGGCCGGCGCTTGCAGCGGATCGGCCTGTCGGCGACACAGAAGCCCATCGAGGACATAGCGGCGTTCCTTTCCGGCACCCGACACCCAACACCCGACACCTGCATTATCGATTCGGGACACGCGCGCACGCTCGATCTGGCGCTCGAGATTCCCTCCTCGCCGCTCGAGGCGGTGATGGCGGCCGAAGTGTGGGAGGAGATCTACGAGCGCCTGGTGCAGCTCATCCTCGAGCATCGCACCACGCTGGTGTTCGTGAACACGCGCCGGCTGGCGGAGCGGCTGACGCTGCATCTCTCCGAGCGGCTGGGCGCGGATCAAGTGACGTCGCACCACGGCAGCCTCTCCAAAGAAAAGCGCCTCGATGCCGAGACCAGGCTCAAGGAGGGGAAGCTCAAGGCATTGGTCGCGACCGCGTCGCTCGAGCTGGGGATCGACATCGGCGCCGTGGACCTGGTGTGCCAGATCGGCTCGACCCGCTCGATCGCGACGCTGCTGCAGCGCGTGGGTCGCTCGGGACACAACCTCGCCGCCGTGCCCAAGGGCCGGCTGTTTCCGCTGTCGCGCGACGAGCTGATCGAGTGCGCGGCGCTGGTGCGGGCCGCCCGGGAGCGCACGCTCGACCGGCTGGTCATCCCGGAGCACCCCCTCGACATTCTGGCGCAGCAGGTCGTGGCGGCGGTGGCGTGCGAGGAGTGGCAGGAGGACGCGCTGTTCGACCTGGTGCGGGGGGCGTACCCGTACCGCGACGTCTCGCGCAAGGATTTCGACGCCGTGGTGCAGATGCTCGCCGAGGGATTTACCACCCGGCGCGGGCGGCGCGGCGCGTATGTCCACTATGACGGGGTGAATCGCCGACTGCGCGCGCGGCGTGGCGCCCGGCTCGCCGCGCTCACGTCGGGCGGGGCGATTCCGGACATCGGCGACTACCGCGTGATTCTCGAGCCGACCGAAATATTCGTCGGCACGCTCAACGAAGATTTCGCGATTGAGAGCATGCCCGGCGACATCTTCCAGCTGGGCAATCGCTCGTATCTGATCCAGAAGATCGAGTCGGGCCAGGTGCGCGTCGTGGACGCCCAGGGCCAGCCCCCGTCGATCCCGTTCTGGCTGGGCGAGGCGCCGGGTCGCACGCCGGAGCTGTCGCAGGAGGTGTCCCGACTGCGCCGGGACGTCGACGGTCGGCTGGGGGACCTCCCTGCAGCCATTGCCTGGCTCGCGGGCGAGATCCCGGGCGTCGCCGAGCCGGCGGCCCGCCAGATGGTCGAGTATCTCGACGCCTCGAAGAAGATCCTGGGGGTCACCCCGACGCAGGAGACCCTCGTGCTGGAGCGGTTCTTCGACGAGGCAGGCGGGATGCAGCTGGTGCTGCACGCACCGTTCGGGAGTCGGGTCAACCGCGCCTGGGGACTCGCGCTCCGCAAGCGGTTCTGCCGCAGCTTCAACTTCGAGCTTCAGGCAGCCGCCACTGAAGACGCGATCGTCCTGTCGCTCGGCGCCCAGCACAGTTTCCCGCTCGAGGACGTGTTCCAGTACCTGAAGCCCGAGACCGCCGAGCACCTGCTGGTGCAGGCCATGCTCGACGCGCCGATGTTCGGCTCGCGCTGGCGCTGGAACGCGACCCGGGCGCTCGCCGTGCTGCGCGCCCGCGGCGGGAAGAAGGTCCCCACGCCGCTCCAGCGCATGGATGCGGAGGACCTGGTCGCCGCTGTGTTCCCCGACCAGCTGGCGTGCCCCGAGAACCTGGTGGGGGACCGCGAGATTCCCGACCACCCGCTGGTGCAGCAGACCATCGCGGACTGTCTGCTCGAAGCGATGGATTTCCCCGGCTTGAAGGGCGTGCTCGAGAGGATGGCGGCCGGCCAGTTCACGCTCGTGGCGCGCGATACAACCGAGCCGTCACCGCTCGCGCACGAGGTGATCAACGCCAAGCCATACGCCTTCCTCGACGACGCCCCGCTGGAAGAGCGCCGCACCCAGGCGGTGATCACACGGCGCGGGCTCGACGTGAAGACCGCGGAGGAGCTCGGCAAGCTCGATCAGGCGGCGATCGATCGGGTGAAAGACGAGTCATGGCCGGACGTCAGCTCGGCTGACGAACTGCACGATGCGCTGCTCGTGATGGGGGCCATTCCGAACGCGGAAGTCGGAACGCGGAACGCGGAGCTGCAGGCGTACTTCGAGGAGTTGGCGGGAGCTGGACGGGCGGGGCTGCTATTGCACGAACCGTTGCTGTGCGTGGCCGCCGAGCGGCTGCCGATGCTGGAGGCGGTGTTCCCGGGTGCTCGGTGCGAGCCGGCGCTGAGCGTGCCGGAGCGCGATCGCGCCAGGGCATGGACGCACGAGGACGCGCTGCGGGAGCTGGTGCGCGGCCGGCTCGAAGCGGTCGGTCCCACGACGGCCGCCGAACTCGCCCGCTCGCTGGGCGTGGCGGTGCCGGAGGTCGACTTCGCGCTCGGGGCGCTCGAGCACGAAGGCTTCGTGTTGCGCGGCCGGTTCACTCCCGGAGTCGCCGAGCTCGAGTGGTGCGAGCGGCGCCTGCTCGCGCGCATCCACCGCTACACACTCGACCGGCTGCGCCAGGAGATCGAGCCGGTCACGGCCGCGGACTTCATGCGGTTCCTGCTGCGCTGGCAGCGGGTCACGGCGGACGCCCGGGCCGAGGGGCCGGACGGGCTCGGCGCGGTGCTCGAGCTGCTCGACGGATACGAAGTGCCGGCGGGTGCGTGGGAAGCCGATGTGCTCCCGGCCCGGCTCGGCGAGTACGACCCCCTGTGGCTCGACGGCCTGTGCCTCTCAGGGGAGATCGCCTGGGGCCGGCTGTCGCCGGCGGCGGCGTCGAACGGGGGCCACAAGTCGGGGCCGATCCGCACGACGCCGATCGCGCTGTTTCGCAGGGAGCGGGGAGCAGTTTGGCGGTCCCTGACCGTACAGCCTGATCCAGCGAACCTCCCGCTCTCACACTCGGCCCGGGCCGTCCTCGAGGCGCTCGACCAGCGAGGCGCGTCGTTCTTCGGCGACTTCGTGAACGCGACGGGACTGTTGCGTACCGAGGCGGAAAAGGGACTCGGTGAGCTGGTCGCATGGGGGCTCGTGACCTCGGACAGCTTCGCAGGGTTGCGGGCCCTGCTCGTGCCGTCCGATCGGCGCCGCCCCATCGGGGGGTTCCGGCGGCGAGGGCGCGTGGCGCCGTTCGGAGTCGAAACGGCAGGGCGGTGGTCGCGCGTGCGGCGCCCGGCGGTGCCGCTCCCCGAAGAGGCCGTCGCGGAAGCAGTGGCCTGGCAACTGCTGCGCCGCTACGGGGTGGTGTTCCGTCGGCTCGTGACGCGCGAGACGTTGCTCACGCCGTGGCGCGACATCCTGCGGGCGTACCGGCGGCTCGAGGCGCGAGGAGAGATTCGCGGCGGGCGCTTCGTGGGTGGGTTCTCGGGGGAGCAGTACGCGCTGCCGGAGGCGGTGGGGCTGCTGCGCAGCGTGCGGCGCGAGGAGCCACGCGGCGAGCTCGTGGCCGTGAGTGGGGCCGACCCGCTCAACCTGGTGGGGATCGTGACGCCGGGAGACGTGGTCGCCGGGGTTGCGACGAATCGGATCCTGTACCGAGACGGAATCCCCGTCGCGATCAAAGAGGGTGCAGGGAGCGGGGAGCAGTACCTCGCGGAGGTCACACCGGACGAACGGGAGTACTTCAAGTCCGCGCTGGTACGCGGGCGTGTGGCTCCGCTGGTGCGGACCTATCTCGGGAAAAGCCGGCCTGCCTCTAGGGCCGCGTCAGATCCACGCTGACCACCGGCAGGTCCCAGTGCGCGGCGAGGATTTCGAAGCGCCGCTGCTCCTCACGCCGAAACGTCTCCTGGTCGGGAAACAGACGTTTCAGCTCCGCTTCGGGGAACGGCTCGTGCGGGGCCGCCGCGTTCTTCCACACGATCGTGACGCGATAGTCCCAGCGGCCGTCCTCGGTCCCGTGGAACCGAGGCGCCTCCGCGGTCACTCGCTGGATATGCCCGAGCGCGATCTCGCGCTGCAAGACGGGGAAGTGGTTCTTCTTGAAGAGCCGGATGAACTCGTCGGCAAAGCCCCAGCGGGTCTTGTAGTAATACTCCACTACGAACGGCTCACTCGACCCCGCCGGTGGCGCCTGGGCGGCGCTCAACACCGGTATCGTGAGCAGCGCCAGTATGGTCCAACGAACCATGTGCTCCCTCCCTAGTCGCAGGCGTGCGGCGTTCCGCGCAGCCACGCTTCGGGGGCCGCGGCCATCAGCCCACCGGTTGCTTCAGCTTGTCGAAGTAGAGTTTCCGTATCTTGGCCACTTTCGGCGCGATCACCGCGCGGCAGTAGCCCTGATTCGGGTTGCGGCGGTAGTAGTCGCGGTGGTACTCCTCGGCCGGATAGAAACCCTCGAGCGGCTTCACTGCGGTCACGATCGGATCGTCCCACACGTGCTCGGCTGCGAGCTCCTTGATGACCTGCTCCGTCACCGCCTTCTGGTCCGGCGAGTGGTAGAAGACGGCGGAGCGGTATTGCGTCCCGACATCCCCGCCCTGGCGGTTGAGTGTCGTCGGGTCGTGGATCGTGAAGAAGACGTGCAGCAGGTCGTTGAAGGACACGACCGTGGGGTCGAAAGTGATCTGGACGACCTCGGCGTGGCCAGTAGTGCCCGTGCAAACGTCCTCGTACGACGGGTTCGCGGCGCTCCCGCCCGCGTAGCCCGACTGAACCTGCTCGACCCCCTTCAAGTCCTGGAAGGCGGCTTCGAGGCACCAGAAGCACCCGCCCGCCAGGGTCGTCACTTCGCGCTGCGGCATCTACGCATCCCCTGGTTGCGTCCTTACGAAAACTAGCCTGCGCGGCAAGGCGTGATCACACCCGCAGCGCCCGGGCCGCCAGCGCGGTGCCGGCCACGCGCGCTCGGATCTTGGCGAACGCCGTTTCGCGGTCCGTGGAAGTGTCGTCGCTGAAGGGCGCGAAACCGCAGTCGTCGGTCGTGCCGAGCCGGTCGGGCGGGATGTACTCCGCCGCTTCGAGGACCCGGTCCCGGACTTCTTCGGGCGTCTCCACTCGCGGATCGATCGGGTCGATCACGCCGACGAAGATCCGCTGGCCGGGCTTGGAATGCTCCTTCATGAGGCGCAGCACGCTGCCGCGGTCCGGCTCACTGGCGCACTGGATGTAGAAGTTCGTTGCCTGCAGATCGAAGAGCGTGGGCAGCAGCTCCGCGTAGTCTACGTCGGCGCTGTGAGTCGAATCGCGGTCGCCGCCCGGGCAGGTGTGGACTCCGATCCTCCGCTGCTCTTCCGCCGTGAAGCGCCGGAGTACCTGGTTGTTCAGGTCGACGAACGTCTTGAGCAGCCGCTTCGTCGGATCGAGCTTGACCGAGAGCCGGGCCTCGGTGAAATCGAGCTGCACGACGTGGGCACCCTTCGCAAGACAGCGGCGGATGTCTGTTTCCGCCTCCCGCACGAGATCACGCAGAAACGCCTCCCGCGGGTATCCCTGGATGTCGTCCTGGGGATATAGCAGGCTCAAGGCCGAGGCCGTAATGACTGCCTGCTTCACGGGCACGTGGGCGTGCGCCCGTGCGCTCGCGAGATATGCGTCGGCGTAAGTCTGATAGCGGAACGGCCCGGCGGTCAGCCGCGGCAGCTGGCGCGTGTGTCCGTCGGCGAACGGGATGATGACGCCGTCGGGTGCGAGGTTGGCGAGCCCATGGATCGGGTACGTGGCGAAGCTGGGTTTCGCCTGCTCCCCGTCGGTGATGACGGGGGACTCGGTCGCTTCGAACCGCTGGATGGTGTCACGGATCGCCGCATCCTGAAGCCGAGCGAACTGGTCGCGCGAGAGACGGCCCGTGGCGAGGTGCTGTATCCCCGCGACGAGCTCCGGTGGTCTGGGGATGCTGCCAATGGGTTCGGTAGGGATGGGCACGGAGCAAGGCTAGCGGCCGCTGGGGCGATGTCAATGATGTTATCCCCAATCCTTGGACTCCGGTGCGACACGACGAAACGTCTTCAGGAAGGAGTACGGTGGCCCACCCATCTCGATTCCCGCATCCCCCATCCCGTCCAGTCTCAGTCCCTGCGCCTCTTCTGCGAGCACGTTCACCGTCCCGTCGTCCTTGGCGAGCTTGCCGCGCACCCACAGCAACGGCTCGCTGCGGACCGCCGTCCGGTACCGTTCGTACACGTCGGGCCGCACGATCACGTTCACCATTCCCGCTTCATCCTCGAGCAGCACGAAGATGAATCCCTTCGCCGTTTCGGGCCGCTGGCGCGCGACCACCAGCCCGGCGACTTCGACCCACGCTCCGTGCTTGAGCCGGGGGAGCGCGTCGCTCTGCACGACCCCCGGCGGCAGCGCCCCACGGAGCAGCGAGAGCGGATGGCCGCTCGCGGCGAACCCCAGAACGGTGTATTCGGCGAGCAGCCGCTCGGCGGCCTCGAGGCCGCCGAATCGAAGTCCCTCGTGCGGATGATTGAGCGCGAGCTCGAGCTGCCGCCGTCCGCGCGCGTCCACGCCGTGCGCCGCTTCCGGAGGAAGCCACAGCCCTACCTGCCAGAGGAGCTCGCGCCGGGTGAGCCCGAAGCCGTCGCATCCTCCTACCCATACGAGATGCTCGATCGCGGTGCGCTTGAGCTTGGGCGGCGCGCGCCGCACGAAGTCGCCGATGCTCACGTATCGGCCCCGCTGTTCGCGCTCAATCACAACAGCCGTGGCTGTTTCTTCGCTCCAATCGCGGATAAAGCCGAGTCCGACCCGCACGCCTCCCGTTTTCCGTTTCCCCTTTTCCGTTTCCCGCTCAATCGTGCACCACACGTCGCTCGCGGTTACGTCGGGGAGCAGGATCTCGACGCCGTTCCGCTGGGCATCGCGTCCCAGCGCGTCGAGCGAGTAGAACCCCATCGGCTGGTTGTTGAAGAGGGCGCAATAATACTCGGCCGCGTGATAGTGCCGGAGCCACGCCGACTGGTAGGCGAGCAGGCCGAACGCGGCGGCGTGCGACTTGGGGAAACCGAACTCGGAGAACGCGACCACCTGGGTGAACACGCGCTGAGCGGTCGATTCGGGGACGCCACGTGCCGCCGCGCCGTCCCTGAACTCCTCCCAAAACCCCGCCATCAGCTCGCGGCTGCGCCGCCGGCTCATGGCTCGCCGCAGCGCCTCGGCCTGGCCGGCGCTGAATCCCGCGAGTGCCTGGCACACCTGCAGCACCTGGTCCTGATAGAGGATCACCCCCAGCGTCTCCGCGAGCGCCTCCTTGAGCAGTGGATGCTCGAGCGGCGGCTCGTAGGCGCGGCCCGCGGCCCGGGCGCGGCGCTGGTCCTCACGGCGTCGCACGTATGGGTTCACCGCGCCGCCCACGATCGGGCCGGGCCGCACGATCGCGACCTCAACCGCCAGGTCTTCGAGATTCTTGGGCCGGGTGCGACGGATCATCTGGATCTGGGCCCGGCTCTCGATCTGGAACAGCCCCACCGTGTCACCTCGGCAGATGCGGTCGTATACCGCGGGGTCCTCGAAGTCGATACGCGAGAGGTCGGGTGGCCGCTCTTCGCGCACGGCGATCAGCTCGACGCACTCTTCCACGAGCGACAGCATGCCGAGCGCCAGGAAGTCGATCTTGATGAAGCGGGCGTCGTCGCAGGAATCCTTGTCCCACTGGCACACCACGCGGTCTTCCATGGCGGCGCGCTCGAGCGGCACGATCTCCACGAGCGGCCGGCTCGAGATGATCATCCCGCCGACGTGCTGCGATACGTGGCGCGGCAACCCCGCGATCTCCTCGGCGAGCTCGCACAGCTCTTTCCAGAGCGGCGCGCTCCTGCGCCCCGCGAATCCGGGAAGCTGGTCCAATTCGTCCGCCAGTCCGCCGGACCGGCGGTCTGCCAGTTTCGCGACTTGCTCGATCTCGCCCGGCGGCAGATCCAGCGCCTTGCCGATCTCGCGCACCGTCGAGCGCAGGCGGTAGGTGGGGAACGAGCAGACGAGCCCGACGTGCTCGTCGCCGTATCGCTTGTAGACGCGTCGGATCAGCTCTTCGCGGATCTCGCGCGGGAAATCGAGGTCGATGTCCGGCACCGAGGCGAGGGTCTCGTTCAGGAACCGCCCGAGGAAGAGTCCGGTGGCGACCGGATCGATGTGCGAGAGGCCGAGCAGGTAGCACACGACGGAGGAGACGGACGAGCCGCGGCCGCGACCGGGAAGCAGGCCGACCTGCGCCCGCCGCGAGCCGCGCCGCACGTCGGCGGCGACTTCGCGCGCGAGGTCGAACAGATCGTGATAGACGAGAAAGAACCCGCTGAGCCCGTGGTGCTCGACGAGCCGCAGCTCCTCGGCGAGCCGCCGCTCCGCCTCGCGGCGGTGCGGGGAGCCGGCTGGGTAGCGCTCCTCGAGCCGCGCGCGGCACAGCTCAGCGAGCGCCCGCGGAGCGGGAGCGCGCTCGGCGCCGTGGAAGTCGGGAAACCGATATCCCAGATCGCGCGTGAGATCGAACCCACGGCACCGCTCTGCCAGGGCCAGACTGTTAGCGACAGCATCTTGACAGTCACGAAACAGCCCATCGACCTGTTGCAGCGGGCGCAGGAAGAACTCGCTGTTCGCATGCCGCACGTCGTGCGAGCCGTCGAGCGTCGTGCGGTGCCGGATCGCCACCAGCACATCGTGCAGGCGGTGACGGGGGCGGGCGTGATAATGCACGTTGCCCGACGCTACGACGCTAAGTCGTACGGAATCGGCGACGTCTTTCAGAGCTCGAGTGAGGGCGAGGTCTCCCCGGACGTAGTTCCGCTGCAGCTCGACGACAAAGTTCTCCTTCCCGAACACCGCACAGCACCGCTCGGCCAGGCGGCGCGCCGCGGCTCGACCATCCCGCTGCAACACGACCGGCAGGAGCCCGGACCGGCAGCCGGAGAGGACGATGAGCCCTGCGTGCCGGGCTTCGAGCGAGGCGAAGTCGAGCCGGGGATCGCGCCGGTCTGCACGGCCGAGATGAGCCTCCGTAATCAACCGGCAGAGGTTCGCGTACCCTTCAGGCGTCTCGACGAGCAGCGTCACATGGGAACCGTCGAGTAGCGTCAACTCCGCGCCGGTGATCGCCTGGAGACCGAGCTGTTTCGATTCTTGCGCGAACGCCATCGAGCCGTACAGCCCGTTGTGGTCGGTGAGCGCGAGGGCGGAGTAGCCGAGCTGCGACGCGGTGAGCGCGAGCTGCTCGGGGAGAGAGGCGCCGTCGAGGAACGAGAAGGCGGAGTGGCAGTGGAGCTCGACGTACATGAAAAGTCGGAACGCGGAACGTTCAGGCGGGCTTCTGGATCCACCACTCGCCCGTCGACAGATCTTCGAACAGCACAACTCGTCCACCACCTTCGAAAATCACTTCTACGCATCGCCGAGAGATCGGCCGGCGCCACCATTCATCATCGATGCGCCAGACTTCACCGACCGTCTCGACGGACCGACTCATCTCGTATCCCGCATCGCGCATCCCGATCGGCAGTCCATTAGCGTCAAGCTCCACCTCCACCCGGTGTGGAACGTTGAGTGCCAGAAGCCTGTCGGTCTTGTTCCGCGTTCCGGCTTCCGCGTTCCGCGTTTGTTCACGGTTCATAGTCGATCAACGCGTACCGCCGCTCGGGGAGGCGAGACCATGGTTGCACCTCGATGACGTGATACAACATCGGCCGTCTGATCCGGAGCGCGATCTCCCGCGCGGCGCTCTGGAGCGCGCGCCGTCGCCCGGCACGAGCCGCGGCGCCCGCATCGCGCGCGAACAACTGCAGCTCCGCGGTGCCGGGGGCGAAGGCGGTGAACTCGACGACGAGCCGCTCCACCGCTCCGGCGGGCGGTGACCGCTCGAGCTGCGTCTTGAGCGGTGCCACAATGCGTTCCCGCGTCGCGGACGGATCTTTGAGGGTCGCTTCCGCGAGCCAGGAGGCCCCGTGCTCGAGCTCGGCGTGCACGCGCACCACCTGCACCTGCCAGCCGCTGCGGCGCGGATCGCCGAGCGCGCGGTCGACGAGCTTGTCCAGGGCGTGGGCCAGCAGGTCTCGCTCGCCGACCGGGGTGAAAAACGTGAGGGCGGCCACGATCGGCTCGGGCACGACCCGTCCCACCACCGGCTCCGACACGAGCCCCGCCGCGAGCCGCCACAGCCGCCGGCCGGCG
>Ga0137394_10004103_pt1 | contig 11024 bp, 10 predicted proteins | sample czobulk116metaG_FD_108278 | JGI IMG/M metagenome (GOLD analysis project Ga0137394, IMG submission 108278) | Vadose zone soil microbial communities from Angelo Coast Range Reserve, California, USA - czobulk1.16 metaG | ecosystem: Environmental > Terrestrial > Soil > Vadose zone | place: USA... | reverse complement strand
TTTCAAAAAGCCATTGATTCTCTCGGTCGTTTCGATGTTGTGGTATTCGGCGGCGTGCTGTACCACACTCTTGATGTCGTGGGCCCGTTGGCAGCGGCGCGAGGGTTTGTGCGATCCGGCGGATTGATGATTGTCGAGTCTTGGCTCGATGCTGGAGAAAGCATGGCAGCGAACTTCAACAGCGCGGGGCAGTACACCAGCGAGGCGAACACATTTTGGTTCGTTACTGTGCCGCTGTTTGATTACCTACTCCAGCTTGTGCGCCTCCAGCCTCTTGACTGCCGCTATATTTACGCTCCCGACCGTAGGACTCTTAGAGCCGCCGTCGCATGCCGTGCGCTCGATGAAACCCAAGGTGACGAATGGATGCGCTCGGTGGAAGCCAGTGGCGTAGATTATCAACGCATGATCCGCGAGTCCTACCACGTTGGCGGAACGTCGATTGTTCCGTTTAACGCTCGTCCCGGTTTTCACTCCACGCTGGATCATGTCAAATCCGCCACTTCCGACGCTATTAACGGCTCAGATCTAATCCTTAGTCTCGCGTAGAGATCCTCTCTGGCACTCAAGGTGACCCACCGCCCCTTGTAGTTCCCCGCTCGACCCCCGGGCCGATCTTTTTCTCATTCCAAAATTCAGTGAACGCGCCCTCGCCATCGTCGCGAAGGCGAAAATGCACGTTTTCTACGGCGGAAGGTTTTAAGGCTTTTACGCGCTGCCAGAGGTTAGCCCTGTTAATCCACCATCGATCCGAGGAAGTAGGTCGCGGTGGCGTTGCCGTTGACATCTCGGTTCACCCCGGCCTGCTGATAGGCGTAAATCTCAAAATAATCTGCTGCTGCATCGACATCAATGTCGATCGCGATAAGCGGGCCCTGCTGGCCGTCGCCAAAGCTCCCTGAGGAGATGACGTAATTTTCCCTTATACGAAGCGCCGTTCTTATAGACGGCGATACCCATTGGAGCCGGGTCGCTCATGGTGCCCCACCCAACGCGCGCTTCTATGGGGCCTTTACCGACGCGCCCTGACGTCCACCTGTCAGCGGCAAACCTAGCGCCTTTGTCATAAATCTCCGTTGGCCAGATTACTTTGGTCCACGCCGCAGTGACGATCGCCGCTGGTTGACTCCGTTACAGCGCCGTAGGCACTTGAGAAGTAGAGCGCAGCAGCCGGGCGGTGCGCGCTCCACCGCCTTCGGCTGTCAGCGACCCAAGTGCGTGAGAATCGCTCGCACCACGACCGGGTCCTCGATCAGCGCGATGACGCGCATCGGGCCTTATGCGAGTTTCTTAAAGTAAACCGCGGGCGGCGCTTGCGACAACCTGCCTTTGGGCGACAGACATCCGAGGCGGGGTGCTGATCACTTTGAAATACGACACAGTGCGCTTTAGTCCATCCTCAAGCGCGACCTTCGGCTGCCAGGACAGGTGCCGCGCCGCCAGCGAAATGTTCGGCTTGCGCTGCATCGGATCGTCCTCGGGAAGGGGCTTGAACACCAGCTCGGACTTCGACCCTGTAAGTTGGATTACTTTCTTCGCCAAGTCCAGGATGGTGAATTCGACAGGATTGCCGAGGTTGACCGGCCCAGTAAAGCTGTCCTCCGTCGCCATTAGACGCACAAGGGCATCGACGAGATCGTCGATGTAGCAAAACGAGCGCGTCTGGCAGCCTCGACCATAGATAGTGATCGGCTCGCCTTTGAGCGCTTGCACGATGAAGTTCGACACCACTCGACCGTCGTTCGGGTGCATACGTGGGCCGTACGTGTTGAAGAGCCGCGCTACTTTAATTTGAAGCTTATGCTGACGGTAATAGTCAAAAAATAGCGTCTCCGCGCAGCGTTTGCCCTCGTCATAGCAAGAGCGTAAGCCGATTGGGTTGACGTTGCCGCAGTAATCTTCTGTCTGCGGGTGGACTCTTGGGTCGCCGTACACCTCGCTCGTCGAAGCCTGGAGGATCTTTGCCTTTACGCGCTTGGCTAGGCCCAACATGTTGATGGCGCCATGAACGCTCGTCTTGGTTGTCTGAACGGGATCGAACTGATAGTGGATCGGCGCGGCGGGGCAAGCGAGGTTGTAGATTTCGTCCACCTCGACGTAAAGCGGAAACGTCACGTCGTGGCGCATCAGCTCGAAGTGAGGGTTGCCCAGGAGGTGTGCGATGTTGCCCTTGGTGCCGGTAAAGAAGTTGTCGACGCAAAGCACGTCGCAGCCATCCTCGAGGAGCCGCTCGCACAGATGCGAGCCAATAAAACCAGCGCCGCCCGTGACAAGCACGCGCCCGCGAATACTGTACTTCCTCATTCCGGTCCCCCCTGAAAGTCCATACTACAGCACGTAATCCAGTATGCCTAGTTCTGCGCCTCGCTCATGCGAGTTTCTTAAAGGAAACGGCGGGCAGCGGGCTTGCAGCGTCAGTAACATATAAGTTACCCGGCGCCTTTCCCGAGCGCGGCAAACTGGGTAACAATTAAATGAGCTGCCCGCGGTCCCCAAACGCATAATATCAAACCTGACTCTAAATCGATAAGGGCGCCTCTAGGAAGTCTGTAGGTGGCAGTTACCGCATTGAGATACGCATCTTGTTTTTCCGGAAGACTTGTTACCGGCCCAATGGTTTCTACAACTCCAAGCGCGCCCAGTGCGCAGATCCTCAACAAGATCCCAGGGGCGCGGCAAGTGCAGCGCTGGATGATGGGGGCGCTTTAGTCGCCGGAGGTGAAGCACTACGAAACTCGGCGACAAGCGTGGATTTGATAGATCCCTATATCGAAGGCCGTAGCCGACTCTAGCACCTGATACCCATTGCGTTTCAGCAGCGCCGTCAAGTCGTCGGTTGAAATCCATTGCTCGATTGGTTGGCTCGGAATACCATTTTTTTGCGTCCACTGGGCGTAGAGCTCTGCTCTCGGCGTAGTGACGATCAGCAAGCCCCGCGGTTTGGACAATCTGTGCAAGTGGGCCACGAACACCGGCTTGTCAAGCACATGCTCCAGGACTTCGCTTGATACGATAAGTTCGAAAACGCCGTCCAGCTGCAGCTCGGCAGGTGTGCCGACCTCAAAACGGAGCTCGGGGAAGAGTTTTCGCGCATGTTCGACAACCGGAGCAACGGGTTCGACGCCCAGGGCATCGCCATAGTGGCTCAGCAAGTTCGTGAGCCACCCGCGTCCGCATCCCGCGTCCAAAATGCGCGCGCCAGATTTGGGGTCGAGATACTTATCAACGAACGTCTGTATGCAATCCCATCGGGATCGTTCATCGACGTTAGGCGAAGGGCTGCTCCAGTCCGGGTTCCTGACGAAAAGGCGCTCGTAGTATTCTGATTCGGAAAGCGGCGGCTCTGCCAAGCTGGGCGTTTGACGGCCGCGCAGGCAGCTAAGAAGCTTCGTAACTAAGTTCACTGTAGTACCTTGGGGGACTGGCTATCAATAGCCCGGCTCTTTGCGATACGCGCCGAAGCAGGCTCGGCGCCGACGTCCGCTCCATAGTTACCCAGTTGAGCACGCGCTCCACGATTACATCCGCACCACATTGATCAAGCGCCCTCTCTAGCGCACGCGCCGTAACTTCGGCGCGCGAGCTTGTCTCGGATGCAACCCGGAATATCTTGTCGATGTCCGCCTGCGTCAGATCCTTACTCAGGTAATACAGGTGCTGTTCATTTTCAAATACTGACTTGTGCCTGGACAAATCGGCGGATTCGACGACAAACACGGCACAGCGAGCAAGCATTGCCTCGAACACACGGCCGGGGAGGCCCTTGAAGAACGCCGGGAGCGAGATCACGCCGATGAACTGCGAAAGATACCGCAGATATTCGTACCACAGGCTCCGGCGCACAGTGAGCAACTGCTCTCCCAAGGAGCTCAGCTCTTCAGGGCTGGCTTCTCCATCGCTGCATGTCGACGCCGTCGCGGAAATGAGGCGTTCGAACTGATTGACGAGCGAAGGCGAATGCTGGAGCCGCTCGTTGGGATCGAGCAGTCCGCGGCCGACAAGCTCCCCGTGAATCGTCCGTCGCCCCCCATAAATCGTTCCTGCGGCGCTCAATCCCTTCGATTTATCGGCAAATTGGATGATCGTTCCGGTAGGAGGGGTAGGAACAATCCCGGGTGTCCAAAAAGACGCAAAGCCATTGCGCGTGAGATCGCGGAAGTCCTGATAGTCGAAAGTCAGCGCATGAGTGCAATGCTTCAGCTGTGAAATAACACCACGTCGTCGGTTCGCCAAGTGAGGCAGCTCGACTATTTCAGCTTCGGTATAGGAGAGCGATTCGATCAGGACCGCGACACGCCTGCGCGATAGAGCGCGCGCGACAGCCCAGAATTCCTGGGAGTACTCAAGGTGCGGAAACCAGAAAAAGATGCAGTCAAATGTTTTTCGCTTGCGTTGATGCGCGCGAAGCACGTTCGTTAGTGCGGCAGGGTCGAGCTGGTAGGTGAGCGCCGCGACCTCGACGTCGTGCCCAAGGACTCTCAAGGCGTCGACAAATGAATATCCCGATATGAACGACCAGGGTTTGGCCAGCTCCCACGTCGGGAACTCGAGCACGCAGACAAGGCATTTCATCCCGGAATCAGCCCCGGGGGCCCAGAAGCTCGATTGCGACCCCGACAGGCGAAGCACACAGCACCTCGGAAATGACATGCCGGATTCCATCAAGATGCCCGCTGCGCAAATCCGCCACGAATCGCGTCATCCCTTCGTGTTTCATGCCGACAAATACAATCATTCCCGGTCGAGAAAGTTTCTTTCTAAAAAGGTAATATGGAGATATTGCTCGAGAATAGTGAGACTCATCCAAAACAAGAACATTCAGTACGTCGAGCTCTCGCAGCAATTCATATACAAAGACCGTCCGATCGAGCGCTCCGCTCACCAAAGTGTATTTGCCGTCAACTATCCGACCGTCGGGCAACGCAGTGTCGGTAACGGCAAGAACTCTATCGAAGATCTGGCCCCAGAAAAGCGTAGCAAGGCCGCTGCCAAGGTTCGAGATAACGGCTTGGCCGCGCGGAATTCTTGCCTGTTCAATCGTACGGAACAGCTCAAGCGCGCATTCCCGCGAGAACGTGATACTGCCACTAGCGTCCTCCCCCCATTTCTTGAGCGGAGTGGCGGGTGGCCACCCCGCTATGGGTCGATCAGGCAGTACGAGCGCTTCGAGATCGTTAACAAGCCGTTCAAATTCTGGCGAGGCCTTGAGGCGCTCGCTCATCGCAGGCCGAGCGTAATGTATTGCTGGAAGAACTCAGGCCACTTCTTACGGACGACCTCCCACGATTTTTGCGGATCCGCGTGTGCTCCGCCAGGCGGATGAGGAATGTGCCACGACTCCATTGAACTGTTAAATAACACGGCCGTTCCACGAACCTTACTAAGGTGGTATCCGAAAAGAAGATCTTCCACACCCCCGTAAATTAGGTCTTCATCAAAGCCCGGCGTCTCCATGTATAGCGCTCGCGACATCGCCATATTTCCGCCGGCTACTTGATAGAACCTTCGAGTCGGGCGGTCCGGTAACTCCCATACGCCAAACTCCGACCTAGGGTCAGGACAACCCTGAAAGTGATAGTCCCAAATGTATCCACATTGGACTAAACGGTCGCCGAATAACCGAAACTTCTCGATCATCGCATCGAAAAACGACGAGCCCACCATAATGTCAGGGTCAAGAAAAACAAGGTAATCGCCATTCGCCAATCGTGCTCCTGTGTTCTTGGCCCGACAAATGCCATAGCCGACTTTCCTCTGCCATAGATATAGGACCTTTTCCGGGAGACGATCCACAAGATCTTCGCCAAGCGTGCCATCATCAATGAGGATGATTTCGATATCTTCTGGTTTGCATAGTTGCCAGGACTGATGCTCTAAAGAGTCGAGGGACTTGAACAAGGTGGATTCTTTTTTGTAATAGTTATAGATCACCGTTATTGTTCGGCGTTTGCCCGCGACTCTTGCAAAACGATGTTCCGCCATTAGGGAAGCCGGCCTCATTACTACATCCGTAGGATAGCCAATGGCGGCGTAGCTTTCTGTATCGTCATTTAGCCGAGCCCGCAAAGGTTTACTGAGTCGACTTAACACTCGCCAGACTTTGTTTCTGATACGACCCGGCGCCATTCGGCGAAGCGTCCTGTTTATCCTAATCGCGAGAGAAAGCACATCCATGTCAGGCGGTTTGGTTCCTAACGCATAATATCAAACGCGGCTTACGCGCCTCGTTTGTCGAGAAGACTTGTTACCCGCGCAATGGTTGCTACAACTCCAGGCGCGCCCAGAGATCCAACTCGTCGTGTGGAAAGCTCGCATTAGCAGCGGAATGCACAAACGTCTCATAGCGCTCGTGCAGATGCTCGAAGAGCGTGTCGTATTTAGAGGGAGCTTCATTCAACTCATTGCGCAGCACTTCGTTTAAAGCGATGGTGATGCAGAAAGGAGCAAACGCGCAAGGGATCCCATGCGTGACTCGGAACTGTCCGCGGCCTAGGGCGCAAACTCCTCTTCTAGACGACCGTGCTGAAGTCGGATGCCTCGGTTGCAAAGCTTGGAAATGAGCTCGGGCGAATGGGAAGCAATTATCAGCGCCTTCGATTGCGCAATGATGGCGTCCAAACGTTTGGACGCTTTCTCGTTGAACTGCGCGTCTCCTACGCTCAGCCATTCGTCCATGAGCAGGATATCTGCAGAAATACTGGTTGAAACGGCGAACGCCAGGCGCATCTGCATACCAGCGGAATAAGTACGCACGGGCATGTCCAAGTATTCACCGAGCTCGCTGAATTCACCGATCTCTTCCACGCGAGTGCGCATCTCGGTGGGAGACAGTCCCATCATGATCACGCGAAGAACGATGTTTTCATATCCGGTCGCGTCGTTGTCCATTCCCATCGCAATGTCTAGCAAAGAGGCTACGCGGCCGAATATTTCAAGCTTGCCAACGACAGGCTCATAAGCGCCGGCGAGCACTCGCAGCAATGTTGTTTTGCCAGAGCCGTTATGCCCCACGAGGCCGACTCGATCGCCCGAATTGATGACAAAGCTTATTCCATCGAGCGCGCGTACCGTTACGCGGTCGCGAGCATCCTGGGCGATCCGCCCGCCAGTGCTTGCGTGGAGAACTGTTTTCTTGAGAGAACGATGTGCCGCGGCGTACATCGGGAATTCGACCACTAGGTTCTGCGCGCTGATGACGTGCATGCCTAGAGCCAATACGGCACTCTGTGCCGGTATCTCTCGAGAAGAGCAAGTGCGATAAGCCAGCCAACAACGGTAACAGCAGTCACTACTGCCCATGAAAGCATCGGTACTGGAGTTCCTAATACTGGCGCGCGGACAATCTCGACGAAGTGATGCATTGGATTAAGACTGACGACCCAGGTAAGTCCACGGGCAGACAACAGCTCTGGCAGCCACATGATCGGTGTAACGAAGAACACCACTTGCACGAGATTCACCACGATAGGGGGAATGTCCCTGAATCTTGTGCATAGAATCCCCAGGGCGATGCCTGCCCACAATCCGTTCAAAGCAATGGCAAGAAGCGCCGGAGCAACAAGGAGCAGGTCCCAATGCAATCCTTTGCCAAAGACCAGGTATATCGGTATGACAACGAGGGCGTTGTGCAGAAACACGACGAAGTTGCGCCAGACCATGCGGCACACATGCAGCGTGAGAGGTACCCGAACTTGCTTGACAATCGCCTCCACCGAAATGAAAACGTTGCAGGCCTCGTGGAGAAGCATGGAAATAAAATTCCACACTACGATGCCAACGCCTACAAAAGGCGCATAGACGTCTACAGGGAGTCGAAAAAGGGCTCCGTACAGGAAGCTTAGTACGCCGATCATGATCGCCGTACTGATTGTCAGCCACAATGGCCCAAGCACGGAACGGCGATAACGCTGCTTGATGTCCTGCCACCCCAGCAGCGCCCAGATGTCCCAAGCCGCCAAACCCGAACGGATGTCCTGAACCGCCTGGGATCGCCGAGATTGGCCAAATCCAACGCGGTAGATTGCGTCGGAAGATTCGGCGCCGGCCGTCACCGGCTTGGGAAATTCAAGTTCCATTTGCCCGCGTCACGCGTTGCCATAGATGCTGTTCTTGATCATCGCGTAGCCCTTTATCAGCTCCCGGATGCCGGTATCGAGGGAAACGATCGGCTTGTATCCGGTCGCCTCGATTTTTGCGTTGGAGACGACATAATTCCTCTGATCGGGGTCTTTGCCAACGGGCGCATCGAGGAATACGAAATCCGGAACATGCTTTCTGATGGCCTCGCACAGCTCTTTTTTTGAGACGTTGGCATCGGACAGGCCGACGTTGTAAATCTGGCCCTTCATGCGGTCGAAATTTTGCAAACTATGCTGGAACGCGCGGGAAACGTCGCGGATGTGAATGTAGTTGCGTTTGAACGAACTTTCGAACAGCACCACGAACTTGTCGTAAACCGCGCGATGGGTGAAGTCATTCACCAATAAATCGATTCGCATGCGAGGCGACATGCCAAACACCGTCGCCAAGCGGAAGCTGATTGCACTCGGAAGTTCCATCAAGTGCTTTTCCACTTCCACCTTTTCAATCGCGTACCGAGAAATGGGGCGCAAAGGGGATTCTTCGGTGCAGAAATTCTTCTCATCGCCGCTGCCGTAGGCGCTGTTGGTCGTTGGCATCAGCACCATCTGCTGCTTCGAGATGTGCTTCAACATCGTGAGAATAGCGTTGCGATTTGTAGTCGTGGCCCCGACGGGATCCTGGTTACAGAGTGGCGCTCCTACGAGCGCGGCAAGGGGAATGACGACGTCAGCCTTCTTGAGCAAAGGTAGAAATGTGCTTTCGACGCGGACGTCCCCCTTTATCACGCTGAAATTTGCGTGATAGCAAACGTGGTTGAGGCTGTTCTGCTTGTACATGAAGCTATCGAGCACTGTGACTTGATGTCCGAGGTCGAGCAAATCCGGAACCATCGTGGAACCAAGGTATCCGGCGCCGCCGGTGACAAGAATATTTAAGCTCATTTGCACAAACCCCGAAGAAGAGTACTGGCGCGCTGATAATCGTCGGGCACGCCGATGTCGATGAACTGACTCGCAAATTCCCGCCCGAACGTGCGCCAGGACGCCTGCAGCGCATGGGGCAGAAGGTCGGATTCCAGGCTAAAACGCTGTCCCGCTCGCCACGGCAGAACCTCCAGCGCAGCGCGGCGGACTAGGTACACACCGCCGTTCACAAGTGCTCCAGCCTTCCCCGGCTTCGACGACAGGGATTGAACCCGCCCATCTTCCGCAACCGCGAGGCCAAGGTAGCGCTCTACGTCATGCGAGCGGAAAAGCGAAAGTGTCCAGTCCGCGCGCCGCGCGCTATGGAAATCGCAAAGTTGGGCGAGATCGACCGCGAAGAAGGAATCTCCATTCATTACGATGATGTCCGCACTTTGCGCGTGGCTGGCGGCGAGAAGAAGGCCGCCCCCGGTACCCAAAGGCTCCCGCTCCTCCGCGTACAAAATATCCGCGCCCCGCCAGCGCTCGCCGAAGTGATTTCGGATCTGCCCAGCGAGGTAGCCGACGGAGATCACGAAGCGGCGCACACCCTGGTCAATCCAATACTCGAGCAGCAATTCTAAAAACGGGCGGCCGTTGATCGGCGCCATACCCTTCGGCACCTCGCTCACCACGGGCCGAAGCCGGGTGCCGAGGCCCCCGGCAAGGACGACCGCTTCAACCATCGAGGTCAGCGCGCCGCTTCGTCGAGCACATCGCGCAGCCGCGCGATCTGCGGACGCAAGTCGCTTGGATGATTGCCGACGAAAAACCCGCAGTCATGTGCGGTATTTGCGTTCTTGATCTCGCCTACGCAGTCATAATCGAAATACTTGATCACGTCGTGGCGAAGAAAGCACCCTCCGGTAATGATGCGGTAGCCGATGTCGGCTTTCTTCAGCGCGCTCATTACCTTTTTACGGTCGAGCTCCAGCTCGGGGTTGACAATGATCGTGAATGCGAACCAGGAGCTACGGCCATTCTCGCGCTGAATGATAAAGCGCCGATCGTCCTTCATTAATCTCACGAACAACTGCGCGTTCCGGCGCCGAGTCTCGATCATCGCATCAAGCTTTTTGAGTTGCTCGATCCCGATGGCGCCAGATAGCTCGAGAGGCCGGACGTTGTATCCCGGCAGGATGAACCGGTAAGCCTCGTAGAAGTCATCATCGCGTTTCTTATAGATCTTGGTGTCCGACGGAAGGTCGCGCGTCCAGCCATGGGCACGGAGGCTGTGCGCCACGTGATAGATTTCGGTGTTATCGGTCGTCAGTACTCCACCCTCCATGGTGGAGATATGGTGAGAGAAAAACGAACTGAACGTGCCGATATCGCCGAAGGATCCGCATTGCTTGCCATCGAGCGTCGCGCCCATCGACTCGCAGTTGTCCTCGAAAAGATAAAGTCCATGCTTGTCGCAGAACGCTCGCAGGACATCGAGCGCGCATGGGTTACCCAATATACTTACCGCGACCACCATCCTGGTACGGGGCGTAAGCGCCTCTTCGAGCTTGGAGATGTCGATGTTGAGCGTATCGAGTTGCACATCGACGAACCTGAGTCTCAAGCCATATTGCTGGAGCGGATAGTACGTAGTGGACCAGGAAATGGCCGGCACGATGGCTTCGTCGCCGCGCTTGAGCGGACGCTTTCCGGCATAGAACAGCGCGCCAACGCCAACCAGGTTGGCCGTCGAGCCGGAACTCACCATCAAAGCATGCTTGACACCGAACTTTCGAGCGAACTGTTCCTCGAAGCGCCGCACATGCTGGCCCATCGTGAACATGCCGCTCGCGATGACGCGCTGTATCGCTTCGATTTCTTCGGAACCCCAGGAGCTGCTCGCCAACTCATAAAACATGTTCAGCGGAACATTTCCCGGATTACCCCGCTGATCCGGTCAACGTTAGGGTAGTAGAACTGTTCTAGCGCGAACCCCGCTGGCGACGGCACGTCGGGCAGGCCGATCCTGCGCACCGG
>Ga0137394_10004102_pt1 | contig 11024 bp, 10 predicted proteins | sample czobulk116metaG_FD_108278 | JGI IMG/M metagenome (GOLD analysis project Ga0137394, IMG submission 108278) | Vadose zone soil microbial communities from Angelo Coast Range Reserve, California, USA - czobulk1.16 metaG | ecosystem: Environmental > Terrestrial > Soil > Vadose zone | place: USA... | reverse complement strand
GAGGCCTGGCCTTTGGTGAGCCCGTAGATGCGGTTGTCGAAGAGGAGGATCTTGAGGTCCACGTTGCGGCGCAGCGCGTGGATCAGGTGGTTGCCGCCGATCGAGAGGCCGTCGCCGTCGCCGGTGACCACCCACACCGAGAGGTCCGAGCTGGCCATCTTCAGCCCGGTGGCGATGGCCGGCGCGCGCCCGTGGATGCTGTGGAACCCGTAGGTGTTCATGTAATACGGGAACCGCGACGCGCAGCCGATCCCGCTGACGAACACGATCTTCTCGCGGGAGATCCCCAGGTCCGGCATCAGCTTCTGCACGCCGGCGAGGATGGCGAAGTCGGCGCAGCCCGGGCACCACCTCACCTCCTGGTCGGAGACGAAATCCTTCTTGGTGAGCTTTACCAGTGGCGCGGACATCAGGCGATCTCCTTCGCGGCGGGAGGCTGGCTGCGGCGCGCGAGCGACTCGATGGCCGAGCGGACCTCGGAGACGTGGAACGGCTTGCCTTGGATCTTGTTCAGACCGATCGCCTCGATCCCCAGCTGCCCGCGCAAATGGAACCGCAGCTGGCCGGTGTTCAACTCGGGGATCAGCACGGACCGGTAGCGCGCCACCACGTCGGTGAGGTCGTTGGGCAGCGGCAGGATGTGTCTCAAGTGAACGTGGCCGACGCGGATGCCGGTCTGGCGCGCGTCGAGCACGGCCTGCGTGATCGACCCGTACGTGCCGCCCCAGGCGATCACCAGCACGTCGCCCTCCGGATCGAAGTACGGCTCGGTGGGCTCGAACAGGTCGGCGATGCGCCGCACTTTCTCGGCGCGGGTGCGCACCATCTTCTCGTGGTTGTGCGCGTCGTAGCTGATGTTGCCGGTGAGCGAGTCCTTCTCCAGGCCGCCGATGCGGTGCTCGAGGCCCGGCGTGCCCGGGACCACCCAGGGCCGGGCCATCTTCTCGTCGCGCTTGTAGGGCATGAACCCCGCCGGATCGGTGGTGAAGGCGGGATCGATCTTCGGCAGGCTGTTCACGTCCGGGAGCAACCACGGCTCGCTGCCGTTCGCCAAGGCGCCGTCGGAGAGGAGGATCACCGGGGTGCGGTAGTCGATGGCGAGCCGGCAGGCCTCGTAGGCGGTCTCGAAGCAGTCCGCGGGCGAGCGGGCCGCGAGCACCGGCATGGGGCATTCGCCGTTGCGCCCGTAGACCGCCTGGAAGAGGTCCGACTGCTCGGTCTTGGTGGGCAAGCCGGTGGACGGCCCGCCCCGCTGCACGTTGACGATCACCAGCGGCAGCTCGGTCATGACCGCGAGGCCCATCGCCTCGGTCTTCAGCGCGATCCCCGGGCCGCTCGATCCGGTGACCCCGAGGGCGCCGCCGAAGGACGCTCCGATCGCCGCGGAGATGGCCGCGATCTCGTCCTCGGCCTGGAAGGTGGTGACCCGGAAGCGCCGGTTCTTCGACAGCTCGTGGAGGATGTCGCTGGCCGGCGTGATCGGGTAGCTGCCGTAGAACATGCGCAGGCCGGCCTTCTGGGCCGCGGCGATCAGCCCGAGGGCGAGCGCGCTGTTGCCGGTGACGTTGCGGTACTTGCCGGGCTTGAGCCGGGCGGGCTGGATGGAGTAGGGCGCCAGCGCCTCGATGGTCTCGCCGTAGTTGTAGCCGGCCTTGAACGCGCGCAGGTTCGCTTCCGCCAGCGGGCCGTTCTTCTTGAACCGCTCGCGGATGGCCTGCACCTCGCGGTCGGTGTCGCGGGAGTAGATCCAGAAGACCAGCCCCAGCGCGTAGAAGTTCTTGCTCCGGCTGGCGTCCTTGGCCGAGACGCCGGTGCCTTCCACGGCCTTGCCGACCAGGTGCTCGAAGTCGACCTTGATCACCCGGTAGTTGTCCAAGGAGCCGTCGGTCAGCGGATTGGAGTCCCACCCCGCGCGGTCCAGGTCGCCCTGCTTGAAGGCGGCCTCGTTCAGGATCAGCATGCCGCCCCGCTTCAGGTCGGGCAGGTGCACCTTGAGGGCCGCGGGATTCATGGCCACGAGCGTGTCGGGCTGATCGCCCGCCGAGTACACCTCGTGGGCGGCGAACTGGATCTGGTATCCGGAGACGCCGGCGGTCGTGCCCGCGGGGGCTCGAATCTCCGCCGGATAGTCGGGGAAGGTGGCCAGATCGTTGCCGTGCAGCGCGGCCTCACGGGTGAACTCGGTACCGGTGAGCTGCATGCCATCGCCGGAGTCGCCCGCGAAGCGCACGACCGCGTTCTTGATGTCGACGAGCGGGCGGGGGACGGCGGATTCCGTCATCGTTTCCTCCTGTGGAGCAGAACCGACAGGATTGTAACTCGCTTCCCTACGGAGCGACGCTTTCCGACCCGAAGGCCCGGAGTTCTTACGCGATGCGCAATACGCGGATCAAGACGAAAGCCAGGGCCGCCATGCAGCCGAACGCGGCCAGCCCCGCATAGAGCACGTGCAGCCCTGCCTTCCGGATCATCGCGATCTGCGTGTGCAGCCCCATCGCGGCCATGGCGCAGGTCATGAGGAAGATGCTGGCCGTGGAGAGCGCGGCCCGCGAGCCGCCCGGCAGTCCGCCCAGCGAGCCGAGGATGCCGAGGGCGAGGAAGCCGATCACGAACCAGGGAACCGGCGGGTGCCTGAGCGAGTAGCGGACGCCGCGGCCTTCGGTGACGAGGCCCAGCACGAGCAGCGCCGGGGCGAGCAGGACCACCCGCACCAGCTTCACCAGCGTGCCGAGGTCGCCGGTGGCGCTGCCCCAGGTGAAGGCAGCGGCGATCACCTGGGCCACCTCGTGCAGCGTCGAGCCACAAAGGACCGCGAGCTGGGTGACGCTCAGGGGGAGCGCCGGTCCGACGAGAACATAGAAGAGGACGCCGACGGTGCCGAGGATGCCGCAGAGGCCGACGGCCAGGGTGACGTCGTCCTCTTCGGCCTGGGTGATGGAGCCCGCGGCGACCACCGCGCTGGCGCCGCAGATCGAGGTGCCCACCGCGAGCAGGGTGGCGAGGCTGGCGGGAACCGAGAAGGCGCGGGCCAGCCAGGCGATGCCGGCGAGGCCGGCGCAGATCAGCAGGACGTCGAGCAGCAGCACGCGCGGGCCCACCTTGGCCACAAGCAGGAAGTCGAGGCGCGCGCCCATGAGCAACACGCCGACTCTGAGAATCGGGCGGGCGCAGAGCCGGGATCCGGCGTCGCTCCAGGGAAGCGGTCCGGCGGCGGCGCGCAGCGCCATGCCGAGGATCAACGCGAGCGTGAGCGGGCCCAGGACGTGGAGCGCGGGCAGCGCCGCGAGCTGCTGGGCGGCGACGGCAAGCGCTAGACAGAGGAGGATTCCGGGGAGGAGCGAACGCACCGGGCGCGGCTCATACCACGGCTCGGCCGGAATCACCCGGCGATGGACGGTCCCTTGAACCGGCCGCGCATCCACAGAAACCAGTAGAGGGTCAAGGCGAGGAGGCAGCCGGCGAAGGTGTACCCAACCAATTGATTCGGAGGCAGCACGAACAGCACCAGGCAGACGGCGATCCAGACCAGAGCGAGGAGATTGATCACCCGTGACCAGCTGCCCAGAGTCCAGGGCCCGCGCAACCTCCCGGGCGCGCGGAGTCCGAACAGCACCGGCAGTCCGTAGGAGGCGTAGAGCGCGATGGTGGAGAGCGCTGTGATGGCCTCGTACGCGTCGGACCAGAGGGCCACGAGGAACGCCATCCCCGCCGAGACCCAGACCGCCACCTGCGGGCTGCGAAAGCGGGAAGAGACCGAGGCGATCTGCCGCGAGAAGGGCAGCCCGCCGTCGCGAGCGAACGCAAAGAGCATGCGCGAATTCGAGGTGACGCTCGAAAGCCCGCAGAACCACATCGCCGCCAACGCGACGCAGACCAGGGCGTTTCCGAGGACCGGGCCCAACCCGCCGCGGAGCACGAAGATGAAGGGGTTGTCGGCGGCCAGAGCGGCCTGGAGATCGCCGATGCCGAGCGTGACGGCCAGCAGCATCGCGTATCCGGCGACGCCGCTGACCGCCACCGCGAGAACCATGCCCCAAGGCGCGTTGCGGGACGGATCGTGCGTCTCCTCGCTGACGTGCGCGCTCGCGTCGTATCCAGTGAACGTCCAGCAGGCGAGGAGCAGGCCCACGCCGAACTCGTAGGCGCCACCGTTGCGCTTGATCAGGAATCGCGCGGGCTGGTGCGGAGCGAAGAGCGCAAGGACCCCGATCAAGACCGCAACCCCGGCGATGTGCACCCAGACCGAGAGATCGTTGAGTCGCGCCACCAGCCGGACTCCGAGGTGGTTGAGCACCCCGTGGGTCAACAAGATGGCGCTGAAGAGCCGGAGGATGGGCGTCCGCCCCTCCCAACCGAACATCTCCGCGATGAACTTCGCCAGGCCGTAGTCGATCCCGGCGGTGATGGCGAACTGCCCGATCGTGTTCAGCCAGGCCGTCAGCCATCCGGGGCCGCGCCCGCCCAGGATCGCCGACCAGTGGTAGAGAGCGCCCGCCGTCGGATAGGCCGACGCCAGCTCGGCGAGGGATGCCGCGATCGCCAGCGTCAACAGGGTCACCAGCGGCCAGCCCACCAGCATCTGCAGCGGACCGCCGTACTTGAGGCCGTGCCCGTAGAGCGTCACCGCCCCGGTGAGGACCGAGATGATCGAGAAGCTGAGCGCGAAGTTGGCGAAGCCGCCCATGTCGCGCAGCAGCTGCTGCGCGTAGCCCATCCGCCTCAGTTGCTCGGCGTCCCGATCCATCGCGGCAGTTTCGCACGGAGAGCGGGCGGTTCGCCGAGCACGGCGTGGCCGGGGCGCATCCTCCGGCGAGAAGATGGGTCCAAAGTCGAGTTGCAGCCGCCGGCGCACTGATTCGATTTCGCGGGCGGCGCCTTTCCGTTACTCTGACGCCGTGGACGCGCCCAGGGTCCCGGTGCAGATGGTGGAGCGGTCCGAGCGCGTGGAGGCCGCGCTCCGGTTCGCGGCGGGCGCGTCCGCGGCCAGCTCGCTGTCGGCGGGCCTCTGCTACCTGTGCGAGCAGCTCGCGGGGATGACGGGGTCGCCGGTAGCCTCGGTCTACGTGCTCGAGCCCGACCACGAGCTGGTGTTGCGCGGGAACCACGGGTTCACCCGGGAGGCGATCGGGGAAGTGCGCATGAAGGTCGGGCAGGGCATCACCGGGACCTGCGTGGAGACGCTGAGCCCGATGACCGTGAACGACGCGCGCCTCTCGGAACAGTTCGAGTACTTCCCTCAGCTCGCCGAGGAGCGCTACCCGGCGTTCCTTGCCATTCCGCTGCTCTCGGGATCGCGTCCGCGCGGCGCCCTGGTGCTGCAGCGGGAGGCGGGGCCGTTCTCCGAGGCGGATCTGCTGATCGCAATCGGGGCCACGCGCGCTCTCACGACTCTGGTGGACGCACAAGTGCCGACAGGGGCGCACCTGATCCTGCGCGGCGACGGCAACCAGCGCGGGCGGGCCCTGGGGGTCGCCACGCTGCTCTCGCGCGCGCTGCCGCGGCGGGATCCGCGCAAGGCGTTGCCCGAGCAGCTCACCGCCGCCTTTGCCGCCGAGCGCGAGGAGGTGCTGCAGCTCGCCGATCGGGCGCGGGCGGCGCTGACCGTACCGTGTCGCGAGCTGGAGGAGATCAGCACCACGCTCACCGACGTCCGTCTTGAGGAGCGCGCGCAGGAGCACGTGGCCAAATACGTGCCGCCCTCGCTCGCGCTGGAGCGGATCGCCGCGGAGGTTGCGCGGTCGCTGGCGCAGCACGGGCCCGCAGCGCGGCGGGGCGTGGACATCGAGGCCTTCCTCGGAGGCGTGGCCCGGCGGCTGGCGGGCATCGAGCTGCAGCGGGTGCGCCGGGGCGAGATGGTGATCTCGGTGCACCTGCCGGGGATCGCGGCGCTGCGCAGCTGGGCGGCGGGATCCACCGGGGCCATCTGCGCCACGCCGCGCGAGGACTCGACCGGAGGCGCGCTGCTCACCGCGCTGAAGATGCCGGTGGTGTGGGGGTTGCGCGACATCTTCGAGTCGGTGTCGCAGGGCGACCGCATCGCCCTGGACAGCGACACCGGAGAGGTGATCGTGAACCCCAGCGCCGCCCAGGCGGCGGCGTGGCGGCGTTGACCGATGCCCGGCGGGCTGTACGCGCAGCCGCTCTCGCTCCTCACGGACCTGTACCAGATCACCATGGCCGCCGCGGCTTGGAAGGCGGGCGTGGACGAGCGCGAGGCGGTCTTCCATCTGGTGTTCCGGAAGGCGCCGTTCCACTCGGGGTTCACGGTGGCCGCGGGGCTGGGCCCGGCGCTGGAGCTTCTGCGCGAGTTGAAGCTGGGCGAGGACGACCTGCGCTACCTGGCGGAGTTGCGCGCGGAGTCGGGAGAGCCGCTGTTCGAGCGCGGGTTCCTCGAACACTTGCTAGCGCTGGAGCCGCGGGTGGACATCGACGCCGTCCCGGAAGGGACGGTGGTGTTCCCGCAGGAGCCGCTGCTGCGCGTCTCGGGGCCGGTGGTGGCGTGCATGCTGCTGGAGACGGCGCTCCTGAACGTAATCAACTTCCAGACGCTGATCGCGACCAAGGCGGCCCGGGTGTGGCTGGCGGCGCAGGGCGACCCGGTGCTGGAGTTCGGGCTGCGGCGGGCGCAGGGGCCCGATGGGGGAGTGAGCGCGGCGCGGGCGGCGTACATCGGGGGGTGCGCCGCGACGTCCAACGTGCTGGCCGGGAAGCTGCTGGGCATTCCGGTGCGGGGGACGCACGCGCACTCGTGGGTGATGCTGTTCGATTCGGAGCGCGAGGCGTTCGACGCGTACGCGGGTGCGATGCCGCACAACGTGGTGCTGCTCGTCGATACGTACGACACGCTGCAGGGAATACGCAGGGCGATCGAGACGGGGAAGAGGCTGCGGGGACAGGGGAGGGAGCTGGCGGGGATCCGCCTCGACTCAGGGGACCTGGCGTGGTTGTCGATCGAGGCGCGGAAGATGCTGGATGCGGCGGGGTTCACGAAGACGGTGATCTATGCGTCGAACGAGCTGGATGAGGATGTGATCGCGAGCCTGAAGCAGCAGGGCGCGCGGATTGGGGCGTGGGGGGTGGGGACGCGGCTCGTGACGGGGGCCGAGGATGGGGCGCTGAGCGGGGTGTTCAAGTTGACTGCGGTACGCGCGGGGGGCGGGGAGTGGAAGCCGCGGATCAAGCTGTCGGACCAGAGCGCGAAGACGTCCATTCCTGGGGTGTTGCAGGTGCGGAGGTTCGTGGTTGGGGCAGAGATGGCGGGGGATCTCATCTACGACCCTGGGGACGGCGCGCCGGGGCGGACGTTGGTGGACATGCTCGACGTGACGCGGCGGAAGACGATTCCCGACGGGGCGGAGGTTGACGATCTGCTCGTGCCGGCAGCGCGCGACGGGAAGGTCGTGTATGCGAGTCCCGGGTTGCCGGAAATGCGGACGCGGACGCAGGCGCAGCTCGCGAGGCTGCATCCCGGGATCAAGAGGTTTGTGAATCCGCACCAGTATCCGGTGGGGTTGGAGACGCGGCTGCACGAGAGAAGGACGAGGATGATGATGGAGGCGCGGGGCGCGTAGTCTTGGCGTGGCTTTGGTGGTGGTGCGGTGATGCGGGGCAGCCGCTACCCGTACTGCCGCTCGCGGTCTCACTTCATCACGGCGCGGACGGCCGTCTTCAGCTTGTTCGGGTCGGCCCGCCCGATGAAGCTCTTGCGCAGCTTTCCCTTTTCGTCGAACACGAACGTCGCCGGGAGGGTGCCGTCCCAGGTCGGCTCGCCCACCGCCCGCGCTACAGGAGCCGGGTCGGGAGCGTCGAGCAGGACGGCGTGCACCGGGAGGAGGCGGAAGTCCGCCAGCATCTTCTCTGCCTTCTCGCGATCCTCCGGTCGGTCGATGCTGACCAGCAGCACCCCGACGCCGCGGGAAGGCAGCCCCGTGAGCTGCGGCCGCAGCGTGGGAAACTCGTCGCGGCACGCCTCGCACCAGGTCGCCCAGAAGTGCAGCACGACCGGCCGGGGATTCTTGCCCGCGGCGGTCGCGACCAGCTCGTTGGCTTTCCTGGCGGGGAGGACCGGCATTGCGGCCGCCAAGGCGACCGAGGTCAGAAGAGCGATCATCAGTCGAGCTCGATCAGTTCGAAGCGGTCCCGGCGCGGCGCTTCCTCGCGCTTCGTTCCCGGGCAGGCCATCAACGTCGAGCTGCCCTGGCCGCAGAGCCGGCACAGCCCCTGCGGAGAGAAGTCGTGCTCGCCCGGCTGCAGCGTGCGCGGCGGTGGCGGAGCCGGAGGAGGAAGGCGGACCAGCACCTCGTCGATCTTCCTCGCCACCTCATCCTCGCGCGCGGCGATCTCCGCGGCCCGCGGATCGGGGCGGCCGTCGAGGCCGGTCTGCGCGCGCTCTTCGAAGAACACCTCGATCACGGCCACCGGCTGCTTCTGCCGCAAGAGCAGCGCGAATCGGCGCTTGCCCTCGTCGCGCAACAGGCGCCGGCGGGCCTCGGGAGCGACGCCCAGCGCGCGCAGCGCTGCCTCGCCTTCGAGCTCGCGGTCCTCCTGCTGCCATTCCCCGGCCACGATCACGTGCAGGCGGCCGGCGAAGCGCTCCGCCAAAGGAACGAACGGCCGCAGCTTGTCCTCGTTGGTGTACTTGTCGGCGAGGATCGCCAGCAGGGTGGGCCGATCGGTGAGCGTCGCCTGGAGGAGCTGGGCCAGCGACTTGCGGGCGCGCCGGGCCGCGAACCAGGGGATGGCCGTGTACACGCGGAAAGCATAGCGCAGGCTTGACCGGCCGCGCAGCGCGCGCCATGACTTGCGCCGCTTGCACCTGACCATTCTCTCCCGCAGGGCGGGCATCTACACCACCCGCCGGCTGGCGCAGGCTGCGCGCCTGCGGGGCGCGCGGGTCCGCGTGCTCGATCCGGTGCGCGTGGAGATGCACCTCGCCGATCCACCCGGTGCGTTCTACGAGCGAAAGCCCCTCTCCCGGACCGACGTGGTGGTGCCGCGGATCGCTCCCTCCGTCCAGGCTTACGGGCTGGCGGTGGTCAATCACTTCGAGATGCTGGGGATCCCCACGCTGAACAACGCGGCGGGCATCGCGGCCAGCCGCAACAAGATGCGCGCGCTGCAGCTTCTCGCCGCCCAAGGCGTGCCGGTGCCGCCCACGGTGATGGCGGCGCACGCCAGCGAGCTGAAGGCGTTGATCGAGCTGGTCGGCGGGCTCCCGGTCCTGATCAAGCTGCTCACGCCCAGCGAGCGTCCGCTGGTGATGGTCTGCGAGTCGCTGCAGTCCATGGAAGCGGCGCTCGAGACGGTGCTCTCGATGGGGCACAACCTGGTGGTCCAGCGCTACGTGCGCCGCAAGCGGGAGCGCGACCTGCGCGCGCTGGTGGCGGGCGAGAAGGTGATCGCCTGGGTCGAGCGCCGCCCGCGGCCGGGCCGCCTGCTGCATACGCTCGCCCGCGGGGCGAAGCTGAAATCCGTCAAGGTTCCGGCTGCCCTGGACACGCTGGCGGTCAAGGCGGCGCGCGTGGTCGGGCTGGACGTGGCCGCGGTCGATCTGCTCGAAGCGGCCGGCGGCCCGATGGTGTTCGACGTCAATTCCAGCCCAGGCCTCAAGGGCCTGGAGAGGGTCACGGGCAAGGACCTGGCCCTCCCCATCATCGGGCGCGCCGAGGAGCTCGCAAGGCGTTAGAATGTGGCCATGATCGCCCTTGCGCTCGCTGGTCTGCTGGCCGCTTCCCCCGACGTTTCCGGGACCTACCGCATCGAGTCCCCCAAGGTGCTCAAGGTGAAGAAGGGGGAGACCGCGCACGCGAAGGTCGAGGTGGTGCCGCGCTCCGACGCGCACGTCTCGCCCGAGGCGCCCATCTCGCTGTCCCTCACCTCCGGCGCCGGGGTGAAGCTGGTGAAGGACAAGCTGGGCCGCGCGGATGCCAAGGAGACGCAGGCCAAGGGCGTGGAGTTCGACGTGCCGTTCACGGCAGCGGCGTCCGGCAAGGACGAGCTGAAGGGCACGCTCAGCTTCTTCATCTGCACCGAGAAGCTCTGCGAGAAGCAGAAGCGGGAGATCGCCATGGCGATCGAGGTGCAGTGAGCCGGTTCGTCTACGGCGTCAATCCGGTCCTCGGGGCGCTCAAGGCGCATCCCAGGGACGTCGTCCGTGTTCTGGTCGAGCGCGGGCGCGAAGGCCGCAAGTCGCAAGGAGCGGATCGCGTCGCCCAGGCGGCGGCCGAGGCCGGCGTCCGGATCGAGGCCGTGCCCCAGGGAGATCTGGGCCATCGGTCGCGCGGCGGCGTGCACCAGGGCGTCGGGGCGGAGCTGACGGAGTTCCGCTACGCCCAGCTGGAGGACGTGCTCGCCGGAATCGATGGACACGCCCTCCTCCTCGTGCTGGACGGCGTCACCGATCCCCAGAACCTGGGCGCGCTGGTCCGCAGCGCCCACGCCCTCGGAGCCCACGGCGTGGTGGTGCCCAAGGACCGCGCAGCGGGGATCACGCCCGCCGCCTTCAAGGCCGCCGCCGGGGCGCTGGAGCATTGCCCGGTGGCCCGGGTCACCAACGTCTCGCGCGCCTTGGAGCACATGAAGGAGCTGGGGATCTGGACCGTCGCCCTCGCCGCCGAGGGGGACAAGGAGCTGCGCGAGCTGGACCTGGCGGCTCCGACCGCCCTGGTCCTCGGCAGCGAAGGCTCCGGCGTGCGCCCCCTGGTGCGCAAGACCTGCGACCACGTGGCGCGCATTCCCATGACGGGAGAGGTCGGCTCGCTCAACGTGGCAGCGGCCGGGGCCGTCGCCTTGTACGAGGTCGCGCGCCAGCGGTCGGCGAGCTGAGCCCGATCAGTCGTCGTGGTCGCTTTCTTTGACGTCGACGAGGGCAAGGCCGTAGGGATCGTTGCCGATGCCGGTCACGGTCGCGACCACCGCCGTGGTCTTGAGATCGATGATCCAGACCGTCCCGGTGGGCAAGAACGGCGTCAGCGTCACGCGCGGCCCGCCCGAGATCACCGCGTAGCGGCCGTCGGAGGTGACCG
>Ga0137394_10004100_pt1 | contig 11024 bp, 10 predicted proteins | sample czobulk116metaG_FD_108278 | JGI IMG/M metagenome (GOLD analysis project Ga0137394, IMG submission 108278) | Vadose zone soil microbial communities from Angelo Coast Range Reserve, California, USA - czobulk1.16 metaG | ecosystem: Environmental > Terrestrial > Soil > Vadose zone | place: USA... | reverse complement strand
GCTTGCTAAAAAAAAAAGTCAATCAAACGTACCGGTGGGCTGTGAACGGGTCGTAAGAACGATGTGGTCAGATCACAATCGAATAGGAACTTACAAGAGTCTGAGAGTCTCGTAGAAAACACTATCCGCATATGAGAATCCTCGTTATAGAGGACAATCAGGTGAGGTGAACTTACGCTAAAGAATGCGTAAAGCGATTCATGTCTTCGTATGTCTACAACGGTCTTAGTTGTCCATTCGCATCGAGGCCCCAAAGAACGTACAGGCGTCCTATCTAAGCTGGACATAACACCCTTGATGTGTTCATACAGACGCTCTTGTTCATCTGGGTAAAGAGCCAACAACGCGAATGTGAAGCACAGTGTGTGCGCTGTGGTCTGTAGAAAGGCGTTTTAAGGCACACTCAAAGAAAAAGGGGGCGGCCCTACTTCATGTCCAGCGAGAAGAAAGATAAACATGTTTCCTAGGATAGAGATTAAGACGCATTCAGAGTATGCGAAACAGTGAGACATCAACATCAGGTATTTACCAAGAAGTTCTTGATCACTCAACGCCACTCCATTGTCTGGTTCTTCTTCTGCTGCATCCAGAAGGCCAGTAAACAGGTCATGGCGTTGCTCTGTTTTATCTGATTTCCTGCGAGCTTCCACCATTTCGAGCATATATTGCTGCTCGAATGGGACATCAATGACACATATACAACAAGGACAATCCGAATTCACAAACCCTCATCTCGGAGAATGCTAGGTGGACCTTCCTTGTCCGCTCTGTCAAATTCTTTGCCCAATCAGGAAGTATGATCTTCAGTATCACGTTGGTAGATAAGATGTGAAGTGCGTCCTTGAATGTCATCTGGTGACCAGGAGGAACGACTCGGTCACTCGTCCAAGTCACCTGACGTCCAAAGCCTACCACCCGCTGACATGTGAGATTTCTACAGCCGAAACGGGACAAAGACTACCTGCGACGCCGATGACGAACAGAGCAATCTGGTAGAGATGTTCGGAAAAGGGCAATGGATGTGACATAGGAAACATACCGGAAGAGTGATATCTAGGCAGTGATCCATAACAACTTCGGCCTTGTCACCCCAGACATTGTCGAATAAGTCGATCATAATCCGGGTCGTCTCGTCCCATACTAATTTGTTATTTCTCTGGTGACTGCGTTCAGAGCTAAGCTCAGGACCGAGCTCGGGACTGACCTCCGAGAATGCTGGCGCGGCAATCTTTCGATATCTCTTCCACTCCTCTCCTTCCGAAGCTACGATGTTTCGTCCAAAAATACACAATACGGTGTATAGACCCACAGGCTTGGGAAACCTGGCACGGGAGGTTGTGACCTCCTACGAACGCACGTTGAAGACGTCTGTTTCAATTGTAGGAAGTGTGAATTTACTTTGATAGTTGCAACATCTGCAAGGAACACCGAGGTCTTCAAACGAGGCAATGCGAAAATCTGCAAGTTCGCTGCTTTCGGTCTGCGTTCCCTCGGTAGAATAAACAAGGATATTACTATGGAAATAGCATCCTGTCCAGCGGTGGCAAACACTGTGGGAGTGCGTCTCTGATAACATTCTTATGCGATGCTGCCACGCAGACGTACCTTCATGTTTCGTCCTGAGTGACCACCCTTCTCCCGGGTTCACAAAACGGATCGGTCGTACGATCCAAGTAAGCACTCGTCCTGGCACAGAGGTCGGGACAAAAAGAAAGAATAGACCCGAGAGGTAACTGCCGAGGCCACCACGACAATGAAATGATCAGCCGGCCATATCAAGGTCGAAGACGCACTGACCCGACATCGCGAGCAGCCCTTCGAAGGCTCAACAGGCGTCGGACGAGAAATAGGCAGAAGAGAGAGAGGACGATGGAAAGAGCCGTGGGCATCGCCTTATGAGATGAGTGAGAGGGTCAAATGCGTTATATGGTATTTGAGAGTGATTCTTGTTGTCCATATCCGAGTCAACCCGAGGGCGGCCGAGGCCGCGGGCCTAAGGAGGCAGCTATTTCCTCGTGTAATCAAGTTCGGTATGACCCGTTGTCGGTGATCTCGGTCACACGTGGGTTGTTGCATTCAATTTCAATATAATGGTTTGTTCGACCGGGCCCCAGTGTGAGGGCTAAGTCAGTGAAGACTTAACAGGGAGTTCGGAGTTGGTCAGGGAGCCGAGACAATGTTGCGATCTCAGAAGAGGACGCGAGCTGTGGGGGTCACTGTTGCCTAAGTCGAGGGAGGGGCCGTCCTCGTCCCGAAGGTCGAGCACGCGCCTCGAAGGGCTTGAGCGCGGACGCGGGGAGGTTGTCCGAACGCTTGGGTGTACCGCGTACTGTCGACAGTCGGTCTTGAGGGAGACTAGACGGAACGAGAGAACGCGGAGAGATATGGGAAGAACTTGAATGAGGAAAGACCCCGGGACTTGTACGAGGCGCGACGGCACGCGGGCTTCGGATTGACGTTGGGCAGTCGAGCGAAAGAGAGGGAGAGGGCACGCGAAGAGAAAGGAGAATGAATCCAATTGATTGTCTGCCTCTCAACGAGGCCAAGCGCGAGGTACATATATCAACGCGAGAACTAAAACAACCTATACTAGTAAGTCGCGACAAGTCCCTCCTGCCTGCGACAGGACCGCGTGGCGAGGGAGGGGAAGGCGACGTCAGTAGAACATGAAACAGTGTTCATTGAATGTAATACCGCGCGCGACAGTGGGCGCGCGGGCTACGAGGGCGAAGGGGAATACAGCGGTGAACGAAATGTCGAGTCTAAGTCGAGAAGGGGAAGAAGCGGGAGGCATAGATCTAAAACAGAAGGGAAACACGGGCGAGAAGGGTCCAGATAGTTAGTGTCCAATGCGGCGGACCAGTCCAAAGTCCAATTAAGACGGGGCGCGGGCGCGACGAGATCGAGGGCCGGATGCAGACGATGCGGGTATGGCGAGGCGAGACCGAGAGGGGCAGTGCGAGGGCGGTGGCGGCGGATTGAGACAAATGCGATAAGGCGCAAGCGAGGAGGAGATGCTTGATTAGATTCGTAGCTACACGGTCGAGCGCAATCGCGAGCACTTCCGGCCCAGTCCTGATTAAATTTAAACTCACGGCCAGTGGATACTTCGTCCGTGGTTGTCTGTAACACGCTGTGGGGCATGTTGGATGATTGGTGAGATGAGTTAGGGAATTTCTTATGTTTTGCGAGCTCGCCGGCGCACCGTTAAGAGCATATTTCAAGCCAATACGTTCGTTGGCCGATGAGACGCTCGCAGATTCAGTTGGAGCGCCGTTTATGCCGCTCCTTCCCCAGTAAGTCCTTCAACTCTTCGAACTGTGACATCTTCAGCTCGAGCTTTCATCAATACCCGCTTAATCACCGCTGCGAGCGTCGAAAGTGCATCGTCTTTAGGCCAACGGTCTTTCGAGTCCAAGCTTCAGGTTTCAAGCATAGTTGTACGTCCTCTGATGCGCTGCGCGCCGAGTGCACCGTCGCTACGCTTACATCGAGCCTTGTCATGAAACGCACTATGATGAGACGTAGCCACACGAAGCATACCAGCACTTGCGATCAGACGAACAGCTCTCCTGGGTAGCATGGTGAGAGCCGTAAACCTTTAGGGTGAGCAACTTGCAGTAGAGTTTTGACGCGGGCACCAATTCCTCTGCTGCGAGTTTGGGTTTACGATGAGCGATGAAATTTAGACGAGCCAATAGAATTTGAATTTGATTACACGATCAGTATAGATAGCTAGCCTCTAGATATGGGATGGCCCATACGAGTCCAACTATTGCAAGGTGACCACGGGATAGGGGTAGGGTCGTTCAACAAGTTCCCCCATGCACCATGCGAAATGAATAAGTTTCAAGAGGATACCTTCAGCCAGTCAGAATAAAGGACCGCAGTTTCTACGTCGCGGTTCAAGTAGCACGTAGATGCGAATTGGGAGACGAAAGGAAAGATAAGCAAGGAGCCAAAACCGAAAGTTTATCTTCTCTTAAACACCAATGGTACACGTTTAGGCCTAGAAGGGGATTCAATGAGATGGATGCATATGAGATAATTGATTTCACTTGCGTCGTAGTCAGACTTTCTCTAGAAGCCGTTACGCGAGCATAGCGCTCTTCGAACGTCTCGCCGGCAAATCCGGGCTCCTCTTTGATCTCAATCTTGTATTTAGACACCATCATGGTCATCACCGCTAGGCCTTCAGTTTCGAAGAACCTGACAAGTATACGTATAAACTCTGCTCTCAGCTACACTGCGACAAGCACTTACCGTCTCCCCAGGCAAGCCCTGGCACCTGACAACGTTTTTGAGCAATGATCATGGTGTCTGGAAGTAGGACACACCTAGACTGAACGGAAGAAAGGCGTCCTTTGGCCAGTCACCAAGGAACCTCTCTGGCATGAACTTGTGAGGCTCCTTCCAGCACCGCGCTACCAAACCCCATCAGATCTAGTCGCCAGGATAAAATGGGCCATCGTACGATTGTTATGTAGGCCGGGCACGTGGAGATTGATTTCTGTCCCTGCCGCGACGGCGAATGTCGTCTTTCCACCACCAGCGTTGCTCACCGTCAAGGTGGTATCCTCCACCGCCATTTTCGGGATGTTCGTTACCTTATCGTCATGATGTGATGTTGGCCTCAGCTTGCTAAAAAAAGTCAATCAAACGTACTGGTGGGCTGTGGACGGGTCGTAAGGGCGATGTGGTCATACCGATCAGAGTCGAATATAGGAACTTACAAGAGCCTGAGAGTCTCGTAGAAAACACTATCCGCATATGAGGATCCTCGTTATAGAGAACAATTAGGTGAGGTGAACTTACGCCAAGGAATACGTAAAGCGATTCATGTCTTCGTATGTCTAAAGGGTCTTAGTTGTCTATGCACATCGAGACCCCTAGGAACGTACGGGTGTCCTATCCAGGCTGGAAATTACGCCCTTGATGTGTTGATACAGACGCTCTTGTTCATCTGGGTAAAGAGCTAACAAAGCGAATGTGAAGCACAGTGTATGCGCTGCGGTCTGTAGAAAGGCGTTCTAAGCGACACTACACGAAGAAGGCGACGGCCCTACTTCATGTCCAGCAAGAAGAAAGATAAACATGTTTCCTAGGATAGTGAGTAAGACCCTTTCAGAGTATGCGAAACGGTGAGACATGGGATATTTACCAAGAAGTTCTTGATCACTTAACGCCACTCCATTGTCTGGTTCTTCTTCTGCTGCATCCAAAAGGCCAGTAAACAGATCATGGCGTTGCTCTGGTTTATCTGACTTCCTGCGAGCTTCCACCATTTCGAGCATGTATTGCTGCCCGAAGAGTGAGGCGTCAGTGACACATATACAATGCGGAAGATGAACCGAAATCACAAACCCCCATCTCGGTGAATGCCAGGTGAACTTGCCTTGTCTGTTCCGTCAAATTCCTTGCCCAATCGGGAACAATGACTTTGAGTATGACTTTGCTAGATAAAATGTGAAGCGCGTCTTTGAATGTCATTTGGTGACCAGGAGGAACAACGAGGTCACTCGTCCAAGTCACCTGACGTCCAAAGCCTACCATCCGCTGACATGTGAGATTGCTACGGTCGAAACGGGACAAAGACTACCTGCGACGCCGATGACGAAAAGCGCGATCTGGTAGAAACGTTGGGATTTGGGTAACGGATGAGACATGGGCAACGTACCGGAAGAGTGATATCCAGGCAGTGATCTACGACAATTTCGGCCTTGTCACCCCAGACATTGTCGAACAGGTCCATCATAATCCGGGTCGTCTCGTCCCATACTAATTTGTTATTTCTCTGGTGATCGTATTCAGACCTGGGCGACGGATCGAGCTCAAGACTAACCTCCGAGAATGCTGGCGCGGCGATTTTTCGGTACTTCTTCCACTCTTCTCCTTCTGAAGCCACGATGTTTGTCCCAAAAATAAGCAATGCGATGTATATATCCACGGGCTTGGGAAATTTGGCACGAGAGGTTGTGACCTCCTACGAACCCAGGTTGAAGACGTCTATTCCAATCGAGAGTAGACTTACCTTGATAGCTGCAGAATCTGCAAGGAACAACCTAGCCTTCGGCCGAGGCAACGCGGTAATCTGCAAGTCCATTACCTTTGGTCTGCATTCCCCGTATAAGATACACAAAATAAATTAAAATTACCACGACAGCAGCATCCTGTCCAGCGGCCGCAAACACTGTGTGGAGTGCGTCTCTGATTGCGTTCTCGTGGACTCTTGCCATGCTACACGTACTTTTATATTTCCGTCTGAGCGCCGACCCAGTCCCCGGGTTCAAGAAGCGAATCGGTCGACAGTTCCTCATAAGCACTTGTCCTGGCACAGAATACAGGTCAAAAAGGAAGAATCGACCAGAGAGGTTGCTGCCGAAGCCACCAAACAGATATTGATCAGCTGATCGTTTCGAATCGAAGAACGCACTAACCCGACATTGCGAGCAACCTTTCGAAGTTCCAACAGGAACCAGACGAGAAATAGACAAGAGAGGGAGAGGGAGATGACTACGGCCGAGGGCATCACTATATGAAGCGTGCGCTTGAGAGAAGAAAGTAAAGTGGGTCCGAAATGGCGTGAGCGTCAAATGGCGTGGGTCCCTATAGTATTTGAGATCCATGCCCATAGGCAATAGAGCTTACATGGACAGCGTGTCCACGGTACCAAATTAGAATTAGGGTGACGCCAATTTTATCAAATTCGGCAAGACAGGCTTGAGTCGGTGATGTCGGGCACATGTACAGTATCGGGCCAGCTGAGGGAAAGAATACCGGACACGTGGACCTGTGAAAATGCCATGATTGTACGAGAGCCTACCTAACGATGATTACGACGACAACTTGACACTTGTTTCACTCTCGTTAAGGATGCCTTTCCCCCTGCTCTTTGAACGTCAGTTTTGACCAGGTCTACTCAAGTGCTGAGAATGGACATTACCATGATTGGTTAATTGTCGTTGTGTCGTAAGTTAGGAGCACTGGCTGTCCAGCCTGTCCCTGCGCAGTATTTTGATACTGGGTACGTGGTTATCTTATCTACCTCCGTGCTGCTACACCCTTGGAAAGGCCTCGGATGAACAATCCATCGGACTCAAATGATTTATACACTGGTGATGCAACCAACGGAGTTGAGAATATGTAACCCCAAGGATCGGATGTAACGCTGCTCACTCACCTCTTGGTGAATCTCTATCATCAGCGCGGGTGCAATCGCTTCAAGTCTTCCTGCCTTGTCGCACAATGTCTTCCACGTCTGGAACTGCTGGCAATTGTCGCATGTGTAGTGTTGAAATAGCAAGCCAGACGGTCCTCACTGGCAGTTTTGCGTGTAAGCGATCGGCAAGATGATAAACTTGCATTCAGTCTACCGTCTCGGTATGCCAGTGGTCGGGCAACATACAATGATAATATACCAACGAATTCCTTCTCTCACACACTCAGTACTCAATCCTCGTGCGTGCACGAGCATAGATATTATCTCCGTCCTTTCGTTGCACACCTCACATATGCGCCTTGGTGCTCGGTCGTGCCAGTGTCGACTTTCGGGTGACTATAAAGGCAATTACTCGGTAGGTACTAGTACTGAAGTATTGGTAGAAGACATCCGATCCTGTACTTCCATCAGAAAAATCGAAGATTATAAGATTACCGGGTTCTGCTACTTTCATCCGTACCGCTTCCTTACCATACCCGGGCCAGGATCAAACGTTAGCGTTCAGTGTTCAGCCTTCCATCGTGTAAACGAGAAGGAACAAACAAAACAAGACCATGAGGAAACGTAGACCGATGTAAAGGCATGGTCGATGTATTACTTCAGTGGCTATCGTCACATGCGGGCGATCAGCGCGATCAGCGATCAGCGATGCCTCGCCTGAAGCTGCCTGTTGGTCTCAGAAAAAAAAAATTGGTGGTGATTGCGCGGTCTAAGATGTACGGGCACACCCGGGCCGGTGACAATGCAACCCGCTCCCCTCCGAAAACTGTCCACGGCTGGAGACTCGGAAGCGCCATAGGCCACAACTTCAGCTTGAAGCTATTACACCTGAATTGCCATCGGTTGACCTTCCTAGTGAACTAGGCGGCGCCCCAGGCAGGCTCGAAAACCTACGGATTCTCGATGCGTCTCCGTCATCAGACTAGTACAGATAACCGGACACACGAGCAAAAATGGAGGCGATGGTAATAGTATACGAGATCCTAGGGCTATACGACGAGGCAGATACTTAACAAAGAGCAGAGATTGGACAAAGGGAGGAGAGGGTTGGTAAGAATAGGAAAGGGCGGACGTATCGCAAAAGGGGACTGACTCGCAACATCATACATCATGATTAATCTATCTCGAATCGATGCCCGAGACTGTCAAGATAACGCGGCAATGTTCCCTCCGCTCACAGGGCCTCCCTCGCTTTCTGCGACGGCGTTACCTTGCACCTCTGCCGCACGCAAGCCCTGGCCCGTGGTCCCAAGCCCGGTCTGCGCGACGGCTGCCGCCACGGTGCCCATGCTACTCGCGCCGTTCTGGTGTTTTGAAATCTCGGCACGCACGCCGTCGAGAGCGCGTTTCAAGCCAATACGCTCGTTCACCAACGAGACCCTCGCCGCTTCGAGCGTTCGCCGCTCCTCTTCCAGTAGGTCCTCCAACTCTTCAAACTGTGACATCTTCAGCTCGAGCTTCGTCAATGTCAGCTTGATCACCGCTGCGAGCGCCGAACGGATTTGCGTCTCCTCTGCATCGGCAAGAGCCGAAGCCGCCTTGGCTGACGAACTGAGCGCCAGTCTTGCGGCTCGCATGGCCTTCGAGTGTGGGACAGCCGGAGTGGGTTTGGGTGGCGGGCCATCGACGGGCATGCTATCAGCTGCAGATGCAGCGGCATTTGAAGGAGCGTCGACGGGTGCAGAGGATTTGTCGGCAGTATCCTCGTCCATGCCGTCTTTTGGGACGTCCTTCTCCGATATCGTGTGCTCTCCGCCCTCTGTTGCGGGTTTGGTGGCTTCCTTGTCTGCAGTGAGGTCGTGTAAAGCCGTCTTCGCCGCTTCCGCCGCAACACCAGGACCAACGACACCAGCAAGGAATGCGACTACGCTCATAACAGGGTTGTCTGCCTGTTCGAACGGAACTCGCGCGTACCGTAAGGGACCCATTTCGCCCTCGCTTGAAAGGTATGGATCCTCAATTGGAAGCTCGAGGAACTTCCGGATGCATTGCTGCGCGGAGCGTGTACCGACGTGGGCCTCGATCGCGAACCAATCATCATCAAACATTTCCACGGCTTCGAGCAAAAGTAGGACTTCCTGATCCGTCCACGCATCCCCATTGCCTGAGCCGTGCGCATTCCCGCTGCTGACATTCGACAGCTTGACAAAGTCTCCGCTAAACATAGTCGACGGGAAACGGCCATCCAAGTAACACGGTTGGCAGAGCTCAAAGTCTTTCACCTTGAGGGAGTGATACCGCACGGCCGTGCAGTCAGAACCGCAGGTGTCGCATTTGTAGGTCACTGTAGCGATACTCCGTCCTGCAGAGCCATTGATGGCACCTGAAGACGCGCCGTTTGCTAATGTACTGGCCTCCGTCTCGGTGATAGGGCGCGAAGCTTTTGACGTAGTTTGATAGATATTGGAGCGAAGCTCAAGCGAGGCGGGGGTTGCAGATGGTTGGGGCTTGACGCCATTGATGGCCACATTAGGGTGCTGGGATGGACGAGTGCCAGGATGAAGTGATTGGAGACCACGGGGAGTGTCGAGGATAACCCGGAAGTGGCCAGTAAATGGCGGAGCGAGGGCGGCGGGGCGCGCTTCCGGGTCAATCTGTGTGATGGCGCATTAGAGCAGGCAGCGATGGAACCAACAAATGTTCATACGGACCTGGTAGTTGATCAGACCCCACTGCTCCAGGAAAGCGTGCACGCGCATGATGGCGCATACGTCTCCTGCGAGATTCCGCCGGCATGCGGTGATGGTGAGGTACTCTGTAGGCCTGAGACGGTACGTGTTTATCATGAAGTCTCGGTAATCCTTGTAGATTGACGGTGTTTTCGATCGGTTTCGTGAGTTGAAGAACTCTGGGAGGGCGCGTCGCTCGACAGGGTGGATCTTGGACATGTCGAACCAGGCTGAATAAGACGGTATGATGACCTCGTGGGTCTGCGCAGCGAGGTACTTGCGGGCTTGGTCTTCGACGCGCTGCCTATTGGCTTCGAGCTGTGCCGGGTCTTCGTCGTCGTTCTCTTCGCCAGACTCTGCCTCCTCTTCGGCCCCTTCTGCCATTTCCACATCCGCCGTTTCCTCCTCGCCCTCGCCTTCTCCCTTCAGTACTTTTGCTTTTCCGCCGGTTTCTGGACCGGGTGGCAGCGGCGGGTCGTTCGGAATGTTACCGAGTTCGCCAGCTTGGACGGGATCGAGCTCAGCGCGCTTTCCTGGGGCGTTCTCCGGGTCGACCGGTGTTGCGCCTTGATTTTGAGGTGGCACATTCAGTTTGATACGTTTTGTATCTGATGTAGAGGGAGAGGGAGACGCGGTGCGCTTTGGTGAGTCCATGTGGCCTTTTCGCGTATGAAAGTGACCAAGTCGACCTTTTTGCCTTTGCGCTTGTCGGAGTCGGAGCCCTCAACCATTCCCTATTCTTCCCACGCTTCCCACGTGCCACTTTCTCACTCGCGGCTTCAACTTCAACGCCTGCTATCGATCTTGGAGTCTTTCTAATGAGTATGATGGGGTGCGTCTACCAAGGGCTCGAACGGTGATCCATCGGGAGAGTGCCATTCCCCCTAAGCGCAAACGAGGGCATATAAATAACTCGAAGCCGACGTCTGAGCACTCCCGGGCTACGGGCCACGTCTCGTCGTGAGTCGCGAAGCGCCGACTTTTCATCGAGGAGCTTTCGGACCTCAAGCCAATTCCCCTCATTATAGTCAAAACAAGGCCGACCGTGAACAGAGCCCTCGTCTTGGCTAATCTTCCAGCGCGCTTCGCGGTCAGGATCGCCGGCATGTGTGCGATACGACGGACCGTACATCATC
>Ga0137394_10004099_pt1 | contig 11025 bp, 10 predicted proteins | sample czobulk116metaG_FD_108278 | JGI IMG/M metagenome (GOLD analysis project Ga0137394, IMG submission 108278) | Vadose zone soil microbial communities from Angelo Coast Range Reserve, California, USA - czobulk1.16 metaG | ecosystem: Environmental > Terrestrial > Soil > Vadose zone | place: USA... | reverse complement strand
GGTGGAGGATCTTCGAGGCGATGTCCGATGATCCGGACTTCGAGTATCTGATCATCGATTCCACCATCGTCCGGGCGCATCAGCACGCCGCCGGGGCGAAAAAGGGGGGTCTGAAGATCAGGCGATCGGCCGCTCGCGCGGCGGCCTGAGCACCAAGATACATATGGCCGTTCGCGGCTTGGGATGTCCGGTGCGGTTCACCCTTACCGCAGGTCAGAAGGGCGACGCACCGCAAGCCGCCGCATTGATCGAGGGATTAGCCGCCGAGGTCGTCATGGCCGATACAGCCTATGACGCCGATCACTTGCGTCAAGCCATCGCCGCAAAGAGAGCGCGCGCCGTCATTCCCAACAACCCGTCACGTGCGCTCAAATATCCGCTCGACAAGCATCTTTATGCCCAGCGCCATCTCGTGGAATGCTGCTTCTCAAAGCTCAAGCAGTTCCGACGCGTCGCAACACGCTTCGAAAAAACGGCCCGGAATTACCGGGCCGTCGTCACTCTCGCTGCCATCATCTTATGGATGCGATAAGTGTCCACACTACCTAGAGCAATTGCCGCTTGGCGAAGGAAGCAAACATCCCGGGCGTGTTGCTCAGTTCCGTAAAGCTTCCGCTCTGCACCACTTTGCCGTCGACGAGAACGATAAGACGATCCGCCTGCCGAACCGTGCTCAGCCGATGCGCGATGACGATTCTTGTGACATTGAGGTTTCCGAGTGAGGTGCTGACGATGGCCTGGGACTGGTTGTCGAGCGCGCTGGTGGCCTCGTCGAACAGCAGGATGCGCGGACGGCGCGCGATGGCGCGCGCGATCATGATGCGCTGTCGCTGGCCGCCGGACAGCGTATTGACGCCTTCCGCGACCACCGTGTTCATAGCCATCGGCATCGCCCGGATGTCGTCCTCGATACCGGCGAGCCGTGCGGCTTCCCAGGCCTGCTCGAGCGGCAGCTGCACGCCGCCGCAGATATTGTCGTAGAGGCTGCCCGTCGACAATTTTCCGTTCTGCAGCACCACGCCGAGCTGACGGCGCACCGCGCTGATATCGAGCGTGTCGATCGCCTTGCCGTCGAGGAACACCGTCCCGCTCTCCGGCTTCTCGAAGCCGAGCAGCAGCCGGAACAGCGTTGACTTGCCACTGCCGGACGGGCCCACGACGGCAACGTATTCGCCTCGCGCGATCCGCAGCGAGACGCTGTCGAGCACCGGCGGGCCTCCCGAAGCATAGCGGAAGGTCACGCGGGACAGCTCAACCGTTCCGGACAACTCGCCCGGGGATTTCCGCCCGTCGGACATCTCAACTGGGCCCGAAATCAGCGGCCGAAGGCGGGTGATATGGGGAATCGCTATCAGCAATTCACCGACGCCCGAGGCCCATGACCCGACGGACGCCATCGATTGTCCGAATGCGGCGAAGAAGGCGAGAAAGCCGCCGAGATCCCGCAACAAATCGCTGTTGAGATAGGACGCCACGCCGAATATCACCAGCGTCGCAATCAAGGGAAAGGCCGCTTCGAAAACGCCGAGCGCATTGGATGCTCGCTGCGAGGCGAGGAAATTGCTTTTTTGCGCGGCGAACTGTTTGGACCACACCGCAAGCGCGCGCGCGGTCGCGTCCGCGACGCGAAGCTTGCCGATTCCGGAGATCAGTTGCAGCACAAGGCCCCCCACCTTGCCCTGCAACGCGGAGTACTTGTTCTCGTGATAGAGGCGTATCGCGCTGGTGGCGACAATCAGCAGCGCCCTGAGCAGCGTCAGTCCAACCGCGACCAGCCCAAGCTTAAGATCGTAATAGAGCAACAAACCGATGCTGAACCAGCAGAACAGGCCGGCCATTATCCCGCGCAGCCCGCGCCCGGTAAATATCTGGCGTGCCGCGTCGATGCCCATCGACCGATCGACGAAGTCGCCCACGGTATAATCTCGAAAGAGCGAGGTCGGCAGCCGCAGCACACGATCGATAACCGCCGCTTGCAACTTCCAGTCGATCAGGCCTTCGATCCTAAGCATTGCAAGCCCCTCCACGGCCTGGACACTGGCGATGGCGCTGGCGGTCACGGCAAGCGCGAGCGCGCAAAATGCCAGCTGGTCGAGCTCGGAGCGGGGGATGACGGAATTCACCAGCACATTGGTGATCAGGGGAATCACGAGTGACAGCAAGCCGATCGCGACGACGGTAAACCCGACGCGAGCGAAATTGCCTAGGGAATGCTGGATAGAGAAAGTGAGCAGATCCCGGAATCGAAGCGGGTGTGACGGCAGCGGCGGATAGAACGATGCGGCCTCCGGCGCCATCTCAAGCGCTAGCCGACGATCGACCGCGCGTTGCGTACCCGCTTTCGGATCGATCATCACATAGCGGCGATGGCCGCGCCGAATGAGCGCGACCGGATTTTGCTCCTCGCCGTGCCAGGCCACCAGCGGGCCGACATCCTCTTTCCACCATTCGCCGCGCAACAGGGTCCGGCGAACTCGCAACCGCGCGGCTCGCGCAATCTCGAACACGGCGGACAGTCCTCGTCCGCCCAAAGCCAGACCGGGAGACATGATGAACGGCGCCCGAACCGCTTCGGCCACCATCCGGCAGGCAGCGAACAAGGGATCGGCGGTTTCCGCCGCCAATCCGACATCCTGACGGCGCTGCACGATGACGCCGGAAAGACGATCGAAGGATTCCAGCGTCTGCGCCGCCGTCAATTCACTGCGGCGGGCTAGGCGCTGCGTCTCTCGGTTCGCATCTCGGGCCAGATGTTCGGAAAGACTGCTGGCAAAGCCGAGATGGAATTGATCGATTGCCTGCCACATCAAACTTGCATCAGGCAGCGTCTCGCTGCCCCGCGCCCTGCACCCGTCTTCGCCCGCCTCAATCCACATTCCCGACGTCATCGGCAGCGGTGGACCAGCGGCGATGATGATGGGAGCCTGCCCCATCGGCTTCGCGGTGCCAGCTTCCAGCGAGACCCAGACGATACTGCGCGCCGGACCGCGGCGCCGTTCGCCAGGACCGATTCCGGCTGCGTCATCAAGAGGCACCTCGAGCATGTCCCAACTCGGGTTTGATCCTGCAATCAGGCCGGCAAGCCGCCTGATCCAGGTGGTGAGCGGATCGAGGGAAGGAATATTCTTGCGCTTATACAGCGACGCTTGCGAGCCGGGACTTCCCGTCGCAACCACCTCAATGGCGATATCCAAATGATTGAAGCTGTCCTGAAGGTCGAGAACGATCTCGCCGGCTTCCGCTCGGAACAGATGCTGCCGTGCGCCCTCCGTGCTGTCTTTGGCAAGTCGAACGGCGAAGACGTCAACGTAGCCTGCGGTTATCTGCAGAACGTGCCCACGGTGATCGAGCAGGTTTGGGTGCCGGCCATCGAACGCGATCCGGCCAGGACCGTTGCCCGCAGATCCGGCCACCGCCTCGATTTGCCGAAGGAGAGATTCGCTCATTCTTGGGCCACAAGTTTTGAGTATGCGCCCTGCAGGGCCATCAGCGTTTCATGGGTTCCCCGCTCGACGATCATGCCCTGCTGCAACAAAATGATCTCGTCGCAATCGCGGATCGTGCTCAGTCGGTGCGCAATGATGATGCAGGTGCAACCGCGACGTCGCAAATTGTCGTTGATGATCTTTTCGGTGATCGGATCCAGCGCGCCGGTAGCCTCGTCGAGCACCACGATGGATGGATTGGAAACCAGCGCGCGAGCGATCTCGATACGCTGGCGCTGACCGCCGCTGAAATTGGTGCCGGCTTCGTTGATATAGCAGTCGTAGTTTCCCGCCCGAGTCGCGATGTCCTCGTGGATGGCGGCATCCTTTAGGGCCTGTGAAAGGTCGGCCTCGGTGACGGTCGAGTCCCACAGGGTCAGATTGTCGCGCGCCGTCCCCTCGAACAGGAAAATGTCCTGGTCGACATAGGTGATCGAATTGGCAAACACCTGCGGTGGAATTTCAGGCAGGCTGCATCCGTCTATGCGAATTTCCCCCGCCCACGGTTTGTAGAGCCCGCAGATCAGCTTTCCGAGCGTGGATTTTCCGCTGCCTGACGGGCCGACCAGCGCCACCCTCGAACCTGGCTGAATGCTGATCGAGATGTCATCCAGCAGGGGCGGCTCCAGGATTGAATAGCCAAACTGAATTTTGTCCAGTTCGATCCTGCCGGTCAGCTTTGGCGGAAACCGTTCCGGCGCGATCGCGGGCTTCGCCGAACTGCCGAGCGGGTAATTGTACACGTCCTCAAGACGCTCGAGCCCGCCCTTGATGGTCTGCAGGCTGCCGGCGTAATTGACCAGATCCTTCACCGGTTCGGAGAAACTCGCCAGCAGCGACTGGAAGGCCACGAGGCTTCCGAGCGTCAGCGATCCTTCGATCACGCGAAAGCCGCCGATGCCGAGCACCGCTGCGGCGGTCAATCCCGACAGCAGAGTCGGCACCATATCGAGGAAAACCGCCGATGCGCCGAGCTCCTGCTCGGCGTTCAACGACTTGGCCTGGATTCCCGCCCATTGGCCGAAGGCCTCATCCTCCAGGCCGCTGGCCTTGAGGGACTCGATGCTGCGCACGGCGCTGACGGTGGCGCCGACCAGCTTGCCTTGTTCCAGCGCGAGGCTGCGACTGAGATCCTGCCGGCGCCGGCCGATGAATTGCAACGCCAGCACGTTGGCGAGCGACATGCCGACGCCGATCACCGCGAGCGGCCAATCGTAAATCGCCATCGCGGCGGCGAAGAACAAGATCGAGGTCAGGTTGAGCGCGTTGGTTGCGACGCCGCCCGACAGCAGGCGGCCGACCTGTTCGTTGATGGCCAGGCGGTTGGCAATATCGCCGGCGTGGCGCTGGGTGAAGAACTCGACCGGGAGCGCCATTACGTGCCAGAGAAAACGGCTGACCATGACCACGGATAGCTTGGTCTGCAGCCTGAGCAGCAGCGATTGGCGCACGAACGTCAACCCCGCGCGAAGTATCGCGGTCAGGCCCATGCCGATCAGCAGCGGAATCAGCCAACCGTTGGTGCGCTGGATCAGAATGTCGTCGATGAAAATCTTTGAAAAGCCCGCGGCGACGATGCTGGGCACGACGAGCGCGAAACTCACAACGACCAGCATGCCGACCGCGGCCTTTGATTGGCGCAATTCGCGCAAAAGCAACCGCAATCCCTGCGGCTTGCTCCCTGACCTCTGGAACGAAGCGGCCGGCTCCATCGCCAGCACCACTCCGGTAAAGGCGAGATCGAGTTCGGCCATGTCGATTTGCCGGCGTCCGATCGCCGGATCGTTGATGTAGACGCGATCGCCATCGATCCCTTCCAGCACCACGAAATGGTTGAAGTTCCAGTGGATGATGCAGGGCATCGGCAGTTGGTGCAGCGTCCAAGGCTCGGCGCGGAATCCTGTGGCATCGAGGCCGAAACGGCGCGCCGCCCTGACGATGTTGCTCGCCTTGCTGCCGTCGCGCGAAACCCCGCAGGCGACCCGCAGCTGCTCCAGCGGAATCCATGCGCCATGATGGGCCAGCACCATGGCGAGTGCGGCCGCCCCGCACTCGACCGCTTCCATTTGCAGGATGGTGGGTGTCTGCTTTACGCCCCTATGCCAGAACAGCCGGCGGATCCGATGCGCCAATGATGGCCGCAGGATTCGTTCCGGCATTGGCTGCGGCGGCGGGGGGCTATCCATCAATTCCCGTCAACCGCCTGAGGAGGGGCACAACCAGATCAAGCGGCCGTTGCCTTCGCGTGGTGATTTCGGCGCGCGTCAGAGTTCCGCTCGTGAGCCGGATGGGTGGGCCCTGACCAACGGCCCAACGATACCCGCTGACGGTTTCGGGATCCTGTTCGAGGCTGACCGTCGCGGCATAGGCCGCCCCTTCCTTTGAGAAGCGACTGACCAGATTGTCGTTGTGGAGCACCGCGGCCATGCCCTGCGGCGTGATCGGGAAATCCGAGATCGATACGACGGTGCCGACCATGGTTCCGAACTCCTCGCGCTTGGCCGTGCTCGGCTCGATGCGGACCGACATCCCCGGCTTGACGTTCTTGCCGCGTTCCGCCGGAATGTAGATCAGGGCCTCCAACTTTTGCCCTTCGCTTTCGATGGCGACGACCGGTGTACCGACAGCAAGCACCGCGCCGGCCGAAATCTTGACTTCGAGAACGCGCCCGTCGACCGGGCTGAGGACCCGGGTATTCTGGGTCAACAGTGCTGCCGCCGTATCCATCTGCCGGCGGGCGTCATTGAGGGAAAACTCGGATTGCTGGGTTTCGCGTTCGCGCTGAGTTTCTAGGTCGGTCTTTTGCGCTCGCAATTTCAGGATCTCGTTCCGTGTATCCTCCCTGCGCTGCTGCGCATCGGTGAGATCGCGACGACGTTCGTCAAAGTTGCGGCGTGTCGTGTATCCCTTCGCCAGCAGATCCTGGAGGTTTTTGACGTCGACGGTGAGATACTCGATACGCTGGTCGGTAACCTTGATGACCTGGTTGAAAGCTGCCTCGAGCTTCGCGAAGTTTTGGCCCTTTGAGGCGAGTTCGCGTTCGGTTTTTTCGATCAGGTCGGCATGCTGGCGCTCGCGTTCCCGAAAGACCTCGACGGCGCTGCTGTGACGCTGCCGAATGTCGGTCTGGACGATCTGGGCCAGTGGTTGGCCCTGGACGACACGATCGCCAACCGCCACATTGATCGACGCGAGTCGGCCTGCCGCATCGGCAACGGCTTCGACAACGCGGCCACCGCCACTGATCAATATCCCCTCACCGGCTGCGCGGGTAGGAACCCGTCCGATCACCCCCCAAACGAGAGCGGCGACAAGGGCCACGCAAATCACTGATATCAGGATCCAGTCAGACGGTTTCGTAATCTGAACGAGGTGGTCGAGCTGTTCAGGCGACGCAGCCCGTTGCAGCGCCACGGCTCGAAACGTCCGCTGCGAGGCGTCGCTCATTTTCTCGAATCCGTCAACGAACCGGAAATCGAAGCTTCCGTCACGAGTAGCCGTTGGTCTGGCCGATGTCGCACAGCTCTCCCTCTCGCTGCGCAAATAGAACACAAAAGGCGACGTGGAACAACCAAACCGGCCGGACGGTCAAACATGGACGTAGCCGCGCTGCGCCGCCAAAAATAACGCGGGCCCTACCCGGCGGCCCTAGCAGAGCGCGCCGCGACGACTTATGGTGATCGAGCGAGGTAATCCGATGGGCGCGACCGCGGTCTTGAAATTGATGGTCAGGTTTGCCGCCTGGCTACCGCGTCGCGGCTGGATGGCGCCACCCGCTTTGGCGTTGACCATTCTCGTGTTCGCGGCAGGCATCTCCAGCGGCGGCGTTCTCAGCGAAAGCGATTTCAGGAAGGTCGAGGAAATAAAGCCACTGTTCCAGAATTTGATGGGCGATCTGGTTCAGACGTCGAAGCGAACGGACATTTCCAGCGGCGATGCTGATTGCATTACGTCCACGATCCGCGAGCTTCTGCAGATCTCCGACGAACTTTCGAGCTACGAGTATCTCATCACCATTGAAAAAGAGATGACGGATTTTGGCGACAAAAGCCCGATGCAGGGTGTCGTGAAATTCGCGATTGAAAAGTCGAACGCGGTACTGGCCGGAGAGAGAAAACGGCTGGCTCAATTGTCGGAGCGGTGTTCGCGTTTTCCGCTGGCGCTCGCCAAAATGCAGCAGGCGCTGCAGTTCGTCGATACGACAACAAACCTCCTCAATTCGATTCACGTGCGCTTGTGAATGAGTAATGCGTAAGTATCTGGTCGAAGGGCGTGACTGACGCACCGGCGCTCGGCTCAGCCTTGCCGGACGTTCCGATCATGAAAGGAAGAAGTCGCCGATGAAAGCGAGCTCTTCCATGCCGCACATGATGAACGTTTTAGAACTTTAGGATCGGTCCATTTTGACGTGTGACACCCGTCACATTCTTATACGCCGGCTTAAAAGTGACGGCTGACAATTCGCAGGAAGTGGTTGGCTATTGTCCCAGGAACCGCTTTGGCGTGAACGCTGCAATTTATTGCTGAACGGCACTCAGCGCGCATTGGCGTCCGGCACCCCGCGAGCCTATGCCGCCAACACCGGAGTAGCGCCGGCGATGTCCGCTCCAGAAGGGATAGTGTTGCAAAAGTCGAAAATCGAACGACGTCGAAAATCTCGCAAAAGTTGTTTTTTGGCCGACACCGCCACGGCAATACTCCGTAGCGCCGATACGAAGCTCCGTGGTCGTTTTTGTGTGAAACGATGTGGTCCCCTCATATCGCCGCACGCGAAACGCATCAGCGGCTCTAAGAATTTTCGTTCGTCACCCCAAAAAGACTTTTTCAACACTATCGAAGGGAAAGCGGACCTTGGGGCTGCGCTGCTCGCAGTGAGAGACCGATCCAGAGCGGCCGTCGCGAACTCGATGGACACACCCCGGTTCCGACCCATAGACTTGCCCCGTTACCGAACTTACTACCCTGGATTGGAGCGCGCCCTAAATGACCGAGGCGCAGCTCGAACGCCGCCTTGCACCCATTCTCGCATCCGATGTCGCGGCTACTCGCGCCTGATGGGTGCTGATGAAGTCGGCACGCTCACAGCTTTGAAAGCGCATACGGCGCGAGATCGTTGATCCGGCAATCGCTGCCCATAGGGGGCGCATCGTCAAGACCACCGGTGACGGTATACTGTTCGAGTTCGCGAGCGCCGTCCATGCCGTGACTTGCGCGGTCGCGGTTCAGAAAAATGGCGGACCAAAGCGCCGAAGAGTCGCGAATCCAGTTCCGCATTGGCGGCAGCAAGGCTTGCCTAGTATCGCCGGTCAAGGCTCGCTGATGATGCCCGGTGGAGAATACTTGGCATGGCTCTCGCCGTCCTCGGCGTAGCCTCGCTCCCACGCGCCAGAAGCGAGAAAGCCCGCGTAACTCAATCTTTCATCCCCGACGAGCCGAGTCGACGGCCCAAGCCGCTGATTGAGCAGTAGCGTCGCAAAGCAGCGGAGCAGTTCTGATCTTGGCTCGTCCTGCTCCACCCACAGAAATTGCCCCATCTCGTTGACCTCGAGGAAGATGTGTTCCCCCTCGGGCGTAACGATGAGATCGATGCAGCCGAAGGCAAGTCCGAGCTTGCGCATGAGCGCGATACACCGCTCCTCGACCGTGCGCGGCAATGTGACAAGCGTCGGCTTGAGCGGCGCCACCATATCCGATCGCCAATCGAGCCGCGTCGAATCACGCGACTGCGAGTCGAGACGGATGGCCACGCAGCGCTCGTCCATGCAGGTGACGCGCAGTTCGTAGGCCTTCTCGACCTTGCGCTGATAAATCGCTGGGCAGCCCGCAAGCGGCGCATCGTCATGAAGGTTCTCTTGGCGCAGCTCGGTGGTGAAAAGCGCATGGCGCTCGCCGCTCGATTGCGCATGCCAATGCGTCTGCAAATGTAGCTTGAAGATGACGCCCGCCTTACGATGCTCACCCCAGAAGCGTCGGATCTCGTCGGGATCGTTGCTATAGAGCGTCTCCGGGATGGCAAAACCACACTGCACGGCAGCAATGAGTTGAGGCATCTTCAGCAACACCACCTCACGTGCCCCGATATCATTCACCCAGAAGGCGTCAGGCGCGATGAGCCGCCGCACGTTGCGGATGTGGTAGTCGCATTCGCGTGAAGCCACTTCCCAATCCGCGTCGGACATGCCAGGCGGCCGCATCGGCAGCCCGCTGCGGCGGAACCATACCGTGCTCCAGTCGCCGCTTACTCCATGGCTCCGGCCATCACGAACGGAGACGGCCTGCGAAGTTTGCGTAATGTGCATTGATGACCGCAGCACCAGCGGCAGGTCCGGCGTGTAGACGGTGTGATGCCGTCCCCCCGCCTGCTCGATCGCCCAGCGGACCGCATGAATATGGATATCGCGGGGAAAGCCGAGAATGAGGACGGTCATCGGACATCGCTTCTTGCTTTGAATATGGTTCGAGTCAAGGCATCCCCGCCGACCAGCGCGATAGGTCGGCGGGGAGAAGGTAAATCACGCGTCGCTGTCGTTCTCGGGGCAGCCCGTGCCCGAGCACGTATCGGCACGACGCGCGACCGTGACGCCACCGATCGCGCCGCGCGAAATCATGCCGCCGGCAATGTGCTCGATCTCGTTGTCGGTGAGCGGCCGCGCGAGCTGGCGGGCGAGGATCCGCGAAGCCGCAGGCTCGAAACCGTTGGCGTCGTCCTTGGTAACTTTGCTGTTGTCGATCATGAGTAGTCTCCAAGTCTGTGGTTGCTAAACTGGGGTCGGCAGAAGCGCCTTCCCTTTTTCACGTTGCCAGACGTGGAGGCTGCGCGATGTGATCGCGCTCACGCTCTGTATCGCGCCAGCAAGCTCGATTGCGATATATGCCCGCTCAAACCCCAGTGCTGCCGAACCTCAGTGCCCGGTGTTGCCGGCCCCTATCGCCACCCATACGATTTCATAGCGTTTAGTTTGTTGAGACCATCTCCTCTCACCGGAGTCTACTAGCAGGCCCTGTTCGACGAGTTCTTGGATTGCTGTCTCAATTGAACGCCGTATTTCGGCCGGATCTGTCGGCCAGTCGTTTCTTGCCATATTTGAAATCCTCAAGCCTCTACTTATTGGGCTCGGATCGATGATCTTTGAAGTTTCCAATCACTGCCTGACCACTGACCTCAACCCGCTCAATGCGAATGACCTGAGAGCCGCCAGTTCTAAGCCGACGCAACGTCTCCACCAGAATCGCAAAAGTGCGCGACAGGCGGCTCACTGCCGTTGCGGCGGCCAGTACATGGCGATCACCACCATGTCCGCCACCGAGGCGGCCAAGAACCGCCATGGTAGCCGCATGCACCGCCGCCATTTGTATCACGATCGCGCATTCAGTTTCGCCCCTCAGCTGCTCGCTTTCGATCATGGCCAGTGCAGCGTTCAATGCGGTCTCGGACAATCCACTGTTCGGCAATCGCGCGGCGGCTTGAAGCTGAAACAAAGTGGCGTGGATGAAATCCGGTGAGGAGCTGCCGCAGGCGGCCATCAGCCGGGCGAACCAG
>Ga0137394_10004098_pt1 | contig 11026 bp, 11 predicted proteins | sample czobulk116metaG_FD_108278 | JGI IMG/M metagenome (GOLD analysis project Ga0137394, IMG submission 108278) | Vadose zone soil microbial communities from Angelo Coast Range Reserve, California, USA - czobulk1.16 metaG | ecosystem: Environmental > Terrestrial > Soil > Vadose zone | place: USA... | reverse complement strand
GCCATTGTCGAGATTGGATTCAAAAGCTCGATCATCGTGATTCTCGATGCAGGTGAATTGATGCTCAACCGCGTGGTCAATATCGGTGGCGACCGGTTAACCGGAGCGCTGGCCGAAGGAATCAACATCACTTACGTCGAAGCGGAGAACATCAAGGTGGGAATGCCGGCCGAAGTGCAGCCGCACCTGGAGGCAGCTCTTCATCCATTGGGCCGCGAACTGCGTGCCTCGATCGACTTTTTCGAAACGCAAAACGACAAAACAGTGGGCTCAGTCTTCATTTCGGGCGGCTCCGCCCGATCCGAGTTCGTGGTTCAAACCTTGCAGAATGAGTTGATGATTCCGTGCAAGACCTGGAATCCCTCGCGCTTCCTGGAGTTGGCACTCTCACCCGAGAAAATCGGTGAAATCGAACAAGTGGCCCCACAACTGACGGTCGCTGTTGGAGCTGGAATTTCTGCTCTCTGATTATGCCCATACGAATCAATCTATTGGCTGAAGCTCAGGCTACCGAAGAGTTGCGCCGCAAAGACCCGGTCAAGCGCGCAATCCTGGCGGCGGTGCTCGTTATTTGCGGGGTGCTGGTGTGGAGCAGCACCATTCAAGTGAAGATTTTGGCCTCCAAGAGCGACCTCAGTACCCTCCAGGCGAGCTGGAAATCGATGGAGAAGAACTACCAGGCCGCGGTCGAGAGCCGGCGAAAATTTCTCGAAGCCGAAGAGAAGCTGACTGCTCTGCAGCAACTGACGACAAATCGTTTCCTGTGGGGTACCACGTTGAACGCCCTGCAACAAACACTTAACGGCGTTGATGACGTCCAGGTGACGCGCGTGCGCGCTGACCAGACCTATACGCTCGCCGACGAGATTAAGAAGGGGGCCCCGAAGATCGCGACGGCTACCGAGAAGATCATAATGACCATCGAAGCCATGGATGCCAGCCCACAGCCCGGGGCGAAGATAAACAAGTTTAAAGCTTCTATCGCCAGCGAGCCCTATTTTCAAGGCAGCCTGCTCAAGACCAACGGCGTCACTCTGCTGAGCTTTTCTCCGCCGCAGATGGATTCCTCCGGCCGGAACCCCTTTGTGAGGTTCTCCTTGCAGTGCCTGTTCCCGGAGAAGGTGCGTTACTAATGAAAAACTTACCAAAAGAGAAGCGCAATCGGCTGGTCTTGATCGGCGTGCTCACGGTGATAGCCGCGGCCGCCATCTATTATTTCCTGATCAAGGCCCAGCAGAATAGCGCCAGCTCGATCGCCAAGGCGATCAACGAGCAGAAGCTCAAGGTCGGAAGTGCGGAGCGGCTCATTGCCGCCTGTTCCGATATTAAAAAGAATGTGGAACTGGCCAACCAAAAGCTGGCCTCGATCGAAGAAACCATGGCTTCGGGGGATATGTACGCCTGGGTCATCCAAACCGTCGGCCGCTTTGGGCAGGAACGGAAGGTCGAGATTCCTCAATTCAGCCGGGAAGTAACCACTGACGTAGGCATCCTGCCGAAGTTTCCGTACAAGGCCGCCGTCTTCAACGTCCGTGGCTCAGCTTTCTACCATGACCTGGGCAAGTTCCTGGCTGATTTCGAAAACAGTTTTCCCTATGCCCGCGTGCAAAATATCGAGCTGGAGCCTGCCGGAAGCAGTGCCGCCAACGCGGGGGGAGACGTCGAGAAACTCGCATTTCGCCTGGAAATCGTTGCTTTGATCAACTCGAACACTCGTTAAGCCAGTCATGAAACGCCAACTAAACTCAACTCGCAGGCTTAGCACTGAAAGCAGCCGCCGGCTTTTGGTTTGCGCTTTCGCGCTGGCGCTCGCGGCTATTGCCTCAGCACCAGCCGCCCAGGCCCCGGCTCCTACTCCCCATGCTGGCGCGGCGCCTGTGCCGGAGATTCGCTTTGTTAAATCAGACTTTGTGACAACCCCGGGATTTGGCAAGGACCCGTTCTTTCCCAAGTCGATCCGGATAAACAAGGCGATTGTAGCCCTTAACCCGATTGATACCGCACCGTCTTTCGGATTCCTGACCCTCAAAGGCGTTTCCGGGCCGAAAAACCACCGGCTAGCCATCATTGCAGCAGGTTCTAACAATCGCACCTTCGAGCCAGGAGAAGAAGCCGAAATGAAAACCCCCAACGGTCAGAGCGTGAAGGTCAAGTGCGTCGAGATTCGTGACGACGGAGTCGTCGTCAGCATCGGCGGCCAAACCCAAAAACTCTATCTCACCAAACTATAACGAAACCATTTCCGTAACCGCCTAAACCGTGATCCTTATGAAAACCAAACTGAGCATCCTAATCCTGAGCCTGGCGACCTATGGTCTGATCAGCTTCGCGCAGGAAAACAACCCCAAACCCGCCGATCCTGCTCCGCAGCCGGCGCCCGCGGACCAAAAGCCCGCAGACCCAAAGTCCCCGGACCAAAAGCCTGGCGACCCACAGCCTGCTGACCCGAAGCCCGCGGACCCTGCGGACCCGAAGCCCGCGGATACTAAACCGGCAGACCAAAAGCCCGCGGACTCCAAGCCTGCGGATGCGAAGCCGGCAGATCAAAAGCCTGCCGACCCGCAACCGGCCAACCCGGCGCCGGTCCAGCCCATTGGGCCTCCGGCACCGGCGACGCCAGCGCAGCCAACTGCGCCGGGTGAGGCCGCGGCCACAAGTGCCCCTGCGCAAGCAGCCGGGGCGCCGGGCGATGCGGCGACCCCTGCCAATGACGTGGTCCCGCTCATCGTCATCGAAGACGTGCCACTCACGGATGCCATCCGTAATTTGGCGCGCCAATCGAACTTGAACTTCCAGTTCGATCCCCGGCTCAGCGCGAGCAACCAACCCAACGTCAGCATTAGGTTCGAGAACGTCACGGCGCAGGAAGCCCTCAACGCCGTGCTCGAGAACTATAATCTGTCGTTGATCCGGGATCCCAAGTCCAAGATCGCCCGCATTACCGTGCGCGATCCCAAGGCTGAAGATCCATTGGTTTCGCGCATCATTCAGCTTCGCTACAGCGACCCGACGAATATCGTCGGCCTGCTCAAGGGAACGCTCTCGCCGCGCAGCACGGTGGTGGCGGATACGCGCACCAGCCAATTGATCGTGACCACTACTGAGAAGGAGCTCGATAATCTTAACGCCGTGGTGGCCAAGTTGGACACAGCGACACGCCAGGTGTTGATTGAAGCCAAGCTTATCGAGACAGCCATTAATCCGACCTCAGTCAAAGGAATTGACTGGTCCGGCACGCTCGAAGCGCAACATTTCAGCTTCGGCAACAACACTCCTGACATACAATCGTTCAAGCCCGGAACAGACGCCATCCTGCCGCCGGCAGGAAGTCCTCCGGGCACGGCGATCGTTCCGGCCACGCCGGCGGTCCCGGCAGTTTTCGGCCGCGTGTTCTCGGACCTGGGTCCGAAGGTGACGGTGAACTCCGCCTCGGGATTTTACCCCGGCCTCGCGTTCTTGAATGCGGATGGTGTGAGCGCTGTCCTCTCCTTCCTGAACCGGGATTCGGACTCGCAGGTGGTAGCCACCCCCCGGGCCGTGACGCTTGATAACCAACCGGCGCAGCTCTCGGTCACTCGTGCGTTTCCGATCTTTATGATCACGCCAGGTTCGGCCAACAGCCCTGCCGGCGCGCAAGTGAACTATACGAACCTCGGCACCATCTTGAATGTGACCCCCCGCATTGCTGCAGACAAAAACATCTCGATGCGCGTCATTCCTGAAGTCTCGAACATCGACTCTGTGGACCGGCAGGTAGTCAATGGCCAGGTTAACACGGCCAACATCTATGCCATTCGCAAGATCGAAACTCACGTCATGATCCCCAGCGGAAACACCCTCGTCATGGGCGGTATGCTCAGCGATACTCACACCAAGGGCTTCACCAAGGTGCCAATCCTCGGCGACATCCCTGTTTTGGGCTGGGCTTTCCGCAAGGAAACCAAGAACCGCAACAAATCGAACCTGCTCATCTTCATCACTCCCACTATCGTGGAGAATGATGATTTTCATCAGACCAGCAGCGGGCCGGAGTTTCTCAAGACCCGCTTCTCCGAACGCCCGGAGCCCAAGCAGAGCTTTTGGGACAACGCCCGCGGGCATGACTGGACCAAGCCCAGTTACTAAAGATTAACTGCGCGCCTTTCTGAGGCGCGCGACTTTCAATCACTCCGGACCGAACGCATGTTCGGTCCGGATTTTTTTTGGCGCGGCAGGGCTCGAACTTCCGCGGCTTTTGGAGTGCGGCAGTCCTCTGCCGCTTTCCCTTCGATTCGCCAACGATGGGCAAATTCTCGGCTCGATCCCACCGAGAGCTAAAGCGGCAGAGGACTGCCGCATTCCAAAAAGATCTACAGCAAATTCTGATATGCCAGCCAGAGGGCGCGGAAATATTTCATGACGCGGACCGGATCGGTGCTTTGCGGAATCTCGGCCAGGCAATAGCCACTGAACCCGCTCTCATTCAAACGCGCGAGCAAACGGCGAAATGGATATTCCTCCAGATAGAGATCCCTCATGTGAACGGTGAAGATTTTGTCCTTCACCAGGTTGAAGTTGTAGTCGAAGCCCTCCCCGTCCAGGTCGGATTGATTACTGTTCCAACAGACCCCCACCATTTTATGATTGGCCACATCCATAATCGTTTTGATGTGTGGGAGCAATGAGGTGCCCGTCCCGTGAACCTCGAGCCGAATCTGAACTCCGTGCGAATCGCCGAATTCTCCTAATTCCCGCAAGGAAGTGCCAATCTGCTCGAGAGTCTTCTCTTTCGGGACTTCTTTGGGAAAGCCATTCGGCCGCACCTTCACTCCGGGCGCGCCGACGTCATGAGCCAGTTTGATGTATTCTTTGGTCGCTTCGATGTCCTTTTTCAACTTATCGCGATCGGGAGTGTGATAATCGAAGGCGCTCCCCAGACCCATCAATTCGACTTTCGAATCTTCGAAGCGCCTTCTCACCTGGTCGCGCTCGTCCTTCGAAAGCGTCACTTCCACTCCATGTTTGTGCGAGGTGCGCAACTCAACCCCTTGGAAACCGGCCGCTGAGCAGTTCTTGATAATCGTCGCGATATCCCAGTCCTGCGCCAGGTTGTAAGTCACCGTTCCCAGTTTCATGGACGGGGCTTTGGTCAGGAACGTAGGCGCGACTTTCGGGTCGGCGGCGGTGAACGGGATCAATGAAAGGGCGCCGAGACCTGCGTTGCGTAGAAACTCACGTCGATTGGCTTTCATATGCAGAGAGAACGAATACTGGAACTATAACGGGATGGCATTTGCGTCAATTCCTGAAGCGACCATTTGCTAAGGCTTAATGTTATCCGGCGTGACCCTGGCTTCAGTCGAGAGTTTGTAATCGTGACCGGAAGGGGAGGTAAGCACCGCTTCGGCCAAATAGGCGCGATAGCCCGTTTCCGGCGTAGTTAGCGTGGCGATGGCGGTGCGGTTGCCCTCCGTGGCTTTGATATCCTGGCTGGTCCATTTGTCGTTGCGAAAATCCCGGTCTGTGGAATCGGCCGTCCAGAGTCGGAACGCTTTGGCAGGCTGGCTGAGTTTCACATCCACCTCTGGTTTGTCGCTGCTGTGGAATTGCCATTCCATCGTGGGCAACTCTTTGCCTTCGGAAATGATTTAAAAAAAGGCCGCCAGCGTTTGAATGGCTTCTTTGCCGCCGCCCAAATTGTGTCCGGCATTAGGTGTCTGATAGATGAGCTTTGGCCCCGGCAAATCGCTGAAGTAATGCCGCATGGAATCGACGGTCCAGTAGGGATCGTTGGTGCCGGTCAGGAGCAGCTTGGGCATTTTGTTATATCGTTGCCGATAAGCGTAGGGATCGACCCAACTCCGCAGTTTGACCATGGGCGGATCGTCCATGCGCGCGATAAGATTCAGATCGGTATAGTCGCGGATCTGTTCGCTTTGTTTGCCGTAGACTTTCTCGGCCCAATTCGCCTGGGCCTTCATGTTCAGCATGTCGATGACCATGGGAGCGATGCCTTTGATTCGAGGATCGATCGCGCCGGTAAGCCACGTTGTCCAGCCGCGCTTGGAGGCCCCGGCCACGACGAAACCTTCGATCTTTTGCCGGTTGTTCTGACGCGCAAATTCCTGCACGGCGTCCATGGCGCGGACCGCGCTTTTGACCATGGGAAACAGTAAAGGCCAGGTCTCATCGCCGGTCTTCACATAATGATCGAACGTATACGCGATCAGGGCATCTTCTTTGCGACCTTCGTAGAGCGGCTGGTTTGGAACGCGTGTGACGACGGCAGCAACTGCGCCGGCTCGTTCGGCCACGATCTGGAGCATCTCCAGGCTGCTCTTTCCATCGCCATCGCCGGTGATGAACAAAAAGCCAATGTGGGGATTGCGCACCTTTTCCGGGCGAACAATCTGGATATGATGGGTCCATCTGCCCTCCCGCCACTGTTGTGAGGTTAGCTTTAAGTGTGTGAGAGTGACTCCCTCGACCCGCCGATTGGTCACGATTGTCCAGAGATAGTTCGTGTCCGGCCTGGCCACATAGTCTTCGAGCGGTCCGGCAAAAATTGGGGCGGACAAAAAAAGTCCAACAAGGCTGATGAAGCCGGAGCCGGTGAAGGGCAGCGAACGAAAGGAGAGGTGTGTCATAACGGTGATATCCCGCGAATAAAAGAACATATAGCAGCTCTGTCCGAAAGGAAAAAGCCGGGGTGGAAGCCACCCCGGCGATGAAAAAGAAAACTAAGGTTAGGAGCCCGGAGGCGGTTTGGTGCCGAGCGCCCGATACTCCGGCTTTACAAACCAAAGATTAATTGGATCGAAGCTCTTGCCAAACCTCAGAAAGCGGGCGCTGCCATCAGCGAAGGCATAATTGGAACCGCCGCCTTTGCCGTTCGGTCCAGTCATATGGCGGCTCTCTTCCAGTTCCGAATAATCGTCGCCGGCCCAATAATCCATCCACCAATGGCCGGAACCGCTTTCTTTTTCGCCTAAAAGGATAGTTTCACTTGGCTCTTTGATGGCGCTCTCGGGCATTACTGCGTTGCCCTTCGTTCCGCCGAAATAATCGTTGAATCCATTCATGATATAGCTGCGCCGCGCTCGGAGGGCGGGAAGCGTACTGTTGGTGCCGTAATTAGCCGGTAGAGCGACGTCCGACGGACACCACAAGATCCGATAAGCGTTGCCCGGTTCGCTCGCAGGAGCAGCGCTGGCAGCGGAGGACATTCCGGCCGCAAGCGCGGTGACAGGCCCAAGTGAATCGGACATGGCGAGGCTTGGCGCGCCGTACCCGGCTTGGATTGCCGCCGGCCATCGCGTGGCTTCGGTCGCCGCTCCCCGTGGTGGGTAGTTTCCGTCGTTATCATCGGCATACATGGAAAGCGCCAGACCCAACTGCTTTTCGTTGTTCAACGAGGCGATTTGGCGAGCCGATTCTTTGGCGCGGCTCAGCGCAGGCAGGAGCATTCCTGCCAAAATAGCGATAATGGCGATGACGACCAGCAGCTCAATCAGCGTAAAACCGCTTTGGGACGAGCGCAGCTTTTCCCCAGGATCAGGTTGTAATTTCATCATTCCGTTCCTTCAGATACCTGCGTGCATCAGCAGGTTACCGCATTCTTGGACTTAACGGCTCGGGCAGAAATTCACTCAAATTTCCCTCGATTCACCTGTCCAAATGCGAAGCAAAAACCGGTCCGAGCAGGTCGCGCGATCGGATCAACACGCCACTGACGCAGAGCACAGAGCGGCAAGTGAGCGCGAATCAACAATGACGAATGACGAAGCACCAATGACGAAAGGAATGGCTAAGCTCGAAGCACGAATCGTTCGCTGATTTGCCCCACAATTGCAGAGGTGGTGTCGATTCGAGCATGCTCATTCGTGCGCCTCCGGCTTGGGTTGGGTCTCGAAACGGTTAAAATCACCTAAAATCGGTTTAAAACGGTTAAAATCGGGGGCTGTATTTTTAACCTCGGTCGGCCCAATGAGAGGTTCTGCGCGAGGAAGGGTTGGAGCGGGCGCTGGGCTGTTTGGCTCCTGCGGTGAATCGGGAGCGTCGGCATCTGTGGAGGTCTCGACGGGGGAGCCGACAGGAATGTCGGCGCTCCGGGAGCGGATGGTGGCTTCGCGGTTTTGGGCGAGATCGAAGGCCTTGGCCAGGTCGACGCTGGATTTGCTGAGAGTGCCAATGGCAGCGAGGAACCTGGGAAAAAGTTCCGGCTGACGGGAAAGCAGAGCCAAGGCGCGCTCGTGGTCGAAGTCGAGGATGATGTGGGCGAGTTTGTCGGCGGCAAGAGCGATAGTGTTCTGTTGAAGGCGATCGATATCGACAGAGCGTGCGCAGCGATCGAGGGCCTGGGCGAAAACGAGGCGCCTGTCGGAGCGCTGTTGTTCGGTGAGCCAGTCAACGAAGCCGCCGAACTTCCAATTGGAGATATTTGCGGGGGTGATTCCAGGGTGGCCGAGTTCAGGTTTCATAGTTTTTATTTTTAGAAGTATCACGAAGGGGCCTCGAAACCTAAGCCGCCTGACCCGGGTGACCCGCCTGACCCATTTGCGCTACTTGACCCGCCTGACCCATTTGGAGCAACTTTTTTGGAGGGATTGGCATGGATTTTGAAAACGGAAAGCTGAGAGAGGTCCCGCGAATCACGCTAATTGACGCGAATGGATTTTGCGGGTTGAAGGTGACGTGGGCCGGAAACCCAATTTTGGTTGGGAGTTTTCTGGGAGCGAGGCATCTTTAGGCTGATCGGAGCCGCATCCGTGTCGGCTCGGGGGATGAAGTCTGCGTCCAAATGGGAAAACCCTGAAGGCTGAAGGCTAAGTCTCCGATAATTCTTCATGGCGATGCAGGACGGGCCCGTGAAGCAGACGATCCGAGGCGTGGTGTTGTTTCTCCTGATCCTGGCCATGCCCGCGACGCTAATTGCGGTGTTCCTGCTTTTGGATGCCGAGACTCGGAATGGGCGCATGTTTGCCGCCTCCTGCCTCGTGCTCTATGCGGGGACTTGCGGCCTGTATTTGTGGCTCAAGAAGGGCGGCCGTGTTGCTGGGCGGGGAGCATTAGCGTTCAGCGCCGTGGCCCTGATCGGGTTTACAGCCTGCTACGCCTTCTCTCCGTCCGGTGTCACCTCGGGCGGTTCCAAACTCCAGTCGGTGTTCCCGCCAGGCAGGCACTACGCCAGGTGGACGCCAGTGGGCTTGGTTCCCGAGATGGACCAAATGAAGCTGGGGGCGGACCTGACGCCTTATTCCGACGCCCTGATGACCCGGGCCAAGGCAGAGCGCATGAAGGCTCTCTTCCTGACGGCGTATCGCGAGATGCAGCAGGATCCTGAATTCGTGGCGGTGGGCTCCGTCATGGGGCACGGGTATGTAGACGCATTCGGCTTTCCCTTCAACGACCGTCACCTGTTTTCCTACGTACCAGGCCACAAGCCGGGACAAAAGCTGCCGGTCATCCTGTTCCTTCATGGCAGCTGCGGCAACTTCAAGGCGTATCTCTGGACATGGAAGCGGTTCGCCGATGACCACCAGATCGCCATCGTGGCGCCAACGTTTGGTTTCGGAAACTGGACAATCCTGGCGGAATGGAGGCAATTGATTGGGCCTATAGTTACTGCACCAACCACTCGGGGTTGGACGCCGGGCGCATTGTCCTCGCCGGCTTGTCCAACGGGGCAATCGGGGTCTCACGGGCTGTCTGTCAGAACTCAGGCCGTTTCCGCGGGCTGATCTACATCTCCGGGGTGATGGAGGGCGATGTGATGGCATCCCCAGGTTTCGTGCAGGGTTGCAAGGGAAAGTCGGTGCTGGTCATCCATGGCGATCAGGACGAGCGAATACCACTCAAATACGTGGAGCAGCCGCTGGCTGGACTAACGGGCACGGTAGCGGTGAAGACCAAGTATTACGCCAGCGAGGACCACTTCCTGTTCCTGTCCAGGCGCGCGGAGGTGCTTGAGGACGTGTTCAGCTGGATGGCGTCCTGGTGAGTCGCTGCAACTGTTAGCAGTCCGACAACAAAGTAGCATCCGGCGTGAGCCGGATCGACGTTTGCGATCACGTCATCATGGGGGAAGTGGAGGCACTCATCGCTGCGCTCCCTTGATTACTTCTACTCCTAGATTCCGATGCTTCTCTCCAAAGCAAAACGGCAAAGTCCTGAAAGGGAGAATTGCGCGCCCGCCGTCGGTCCTCTCGAGATTCGGGATTGGGTGCCAGGAGCTGAGGCCCAAAAGGCCCAGAGCCCGGAAGCTTTTAATGAAAAAAACAAGAAGGCTTCTGCCAGCGCACTAGAACCAGCTTTTTACCTCTTGACCATTAGCCGTAATGGATGACCGCTTTTCCCCTTTTCGGTAATTGGTTCGTGGTTTGATCGCTCCGAAATGGAGTCCGGAATTTACAAACAATTGGCTTGCAATTCCGGCGGTACCGGAGGTTAATTAATGAGACCAATAAGCGAAACTTTCAGAATCGCGTGAAGATGGCATGTCGTCTTTCATTTTGGACGACCCTGCTGCTGATGATGACGCAGGGGGCATTTGGTCAACAGCCGCCGACGACGAATACATGGACGGGCGCCGATCCTTCCGGCTACTGGTCCGCACCGGCCAATTGGTCTCCGCCCGGCGTGCCCGTAAACGGCAACGACCTCGTCTTTCCAGGTGGCTTGCCGCCCGGAGACATGGTGAGCACCAACGATTTAACCGACAGCATCTTCCGCTCAATCAGGTTCGGTGGGGCCAGCAGGCACACCATTCGCGGCAATTCGATTACGCTGACGAATCGTTCGAATGTTATCATCAACAGTGGGACCAATGTGATTGCCTGTGACTTGACTTTCAGTGGAACACCGCCAAATCCCACTTTCGGAGCCTACGCAATCAATCAACTTGCGGGGGGGTCGTCAACCCCAACCCCGGAGTTGACGGTGATCGGAAATGTTGGGAGTGGTGGCAAGCTCTACAGTTTCTTTGGGCGGTTGGTTATCAGAGGACAATTCACTGGAGGCAGCCTTCGGCAGTATGGCGGCAGTATGG
>Ga0137394_10004096_pt1 | contig 11028 bp, 14 predicted proteins | sample czobulk116metaG_FD_108278 | JGI IMG/M metagenome (GOLD analysis project Ga0137394, IMG submission 108278) | Vadose zone soil microbial communities from Angelo Coast Range Reserve, California, USA - czobulk1.16 metaG | ecosystem: Environmental > Terrestrial > Soil > Vadose zone | place: USA... | reverse complement strand
TGGGGTTTTTTGCCCAAAGCGACGAAAAGGTATATTTCAGACTTAGCCGGTCATGACCTGCCAGACTGGGAACTGGACTAACTCCCGGACAATCTCATTGATGTTGATCGTTTCCGGCCCGTTGCAAAACTCGTAACGCCCATACAAATTGATGTGCTGCCAAGCTACCGGGGAAATGTGCTTGAGCAGGGCTGCTCCCTGAACGTCCCCCGCTGCTTCCTTATAATCCAGGAGGCTGGATAAGAGCATTGTATTGTAGTAGATGAGGCAGTTCGTCAGCAGACGTGCACATTCTCCCCAGATGTGTTGCTCATGCTCTGTCTTGAACCGCAGCTTGCCGAAGTTGGCGTGCGAGACGGCTCGGCGCAGCTGATGGTAACTCTCGCCCCGGTTGAGAGCTTGCTGGACATTGCGCCTGAGAGGCGGTGAGTCAATGTAGTCAAGCAGGTACACGCTGCGGAAGATGCTGTCATATTCCCACAGGGCGCGCCGCGTCTTGTTTTTTCGAGCAAAGGCACTCAGCTTGCGAACGATGGTGCTCTGCGTGGTCGTCTTCAAGGCCAACGACACCAGAATCCGCTGAATATTCTCCCACTCCTCGATGATGAGCTCAGGGCTGAGTTTACGGATGGGCTTGAGCACCATGTCCTCATCATACTGGCTTGGGTGTTTGAATCCATAGAGTGCTTCGCCGACCTTGTCATAAATATCCCGGTAGCGTGGCGCGAACTGATAGCCAAACATCTTGAGGATGGCGAAGTTGACCTCGTTGGTGCCGTGTGTATCAGTCGAATGGATTTCGGGTTGGATGTCGGTGGTATTGTTAAACAAGATATCGAACACGTAGTGGCTTTCATGGTCGTTGGCACCAATGATCTCTGCATTGATGGGGACATGGTTGGCCACCAAAGTATACGAGACAATGCCTTTTTTGAGTCCGAAGTACTTGGGTGAATGGCGGGCATTGATGGTATGAATGCGAGTTTCGAATTTCTGCCCATCGCTACTGGAATGGAGGGCATCGCCGCTATCATAATGCCCAAAGATGGGGAGCTCGGCGATGGCATTACTGACCCGATCGTTGGCGGCTTTGAGAGTTTCCAGGCGGATGAAATTCTCCGAGGTTGTCGACAGCGCCTGATACCCGATATCCGCGACTTCCCCCATCCGACCCAATCCCAGGTTGGTGCCCCAGGCAATGAGACAAGCCGTCAGGGTGAGGTCATCCACCCCCTGTTTGACATAGCGCCCCAAGACATGATCAAAGGCTTCCATAAAGCGACAGTGCCGATTGACGAAATGCAGCACACTGCTGATGTCGACCTGTTGGAGTGCATCGAAGCAGGGATGGTTGATCAGCTCAGCGCTCCGGGGATAGTGCAGGGTCCACCGGGTTTGTGACCCGCGCTTTTTGATCTCAACATGTGTATTGTCACCTGAGGCAATCCGTTGATTGACCTGGATGCGGCGGTCTTCAAGTTGCGTTTCGAGTTCGGCGAGGTGTTCCCGAATCGGCTGCTTGAGGAGCGGGAGGCCCGTGTTGGCAAGCAGGTTTTCCTTGTCTTGCCACCTGTCGTCATCGATCAGGTCGTCTTCGAAACTCCGGAAGCGGACGCTATCGCGGCAGAAGACATCGCCCGCTTCCAAGCCGTTGCGCAAGAGACGATAGACCAGAAACTCATAGCGGTCTGGGAGCACGTGTCTCTGACCATGCGCGCCTTGGGCATAGAGATAGCGTTTGGCGGTGTCGGGAATGAAGCGTAGCGGGTAAGCGTATGGAGGATATTGACTGAGCGACCGTCCTTTCTGGAAGGCATCCTTCAGAAACGTCACGGCTTCGATCAACGCGGTGTGCCCGGCTGACGCCGTCCAATCGACCGCCATCAGCAGGGGGCGTACATGGCGTTTAAACTGGTGGGCCAGTTCATCCATGTGCTCCCATTGAAAGGCTGTTTCATCGAACTTCACGTTGGTGGTGATGTGGTCGGCGACGAAGTCGATTTTATCGCGCTCCAGAATACTGAATGCCTTTGCCCGGACTTGGTGGAAGGGGGTTTGCTGGGGGATACCGTCATCCGTGAACAGTTTCAGCACTTGCCCGGCCCGGTCGAGGTCCTCGTTGCCCTCGGAGCGAGACTCATACACGCGATCTTTGGCAACCGTCTTTGCCGCTTCATGGTATCGTCTGACATGATGGATGAGGCTACTCAGCAAATGGTCATGCAATCGCTGGTAGCGGTGATACACAAAGCACAAGAGGTAGACGTGGGCTGTCGCCTCCTCGAACCGTTTGAGCTTATAGACCGAGTAGTAGCCGACTAAGGAAGCATAGTATTTGACGCTCTCCTGTGAGATGCCCAGATCAGGCAACAGGCGTTTGGCCAGGTAGTACAAGTCCCGTATCTGTTCACCCCGACGGATTTCACGGGTGATTTCACTGGCGCTGAAATCTTTTGGCTCCCGTCTGAGCTGTGTGATTTCATAGAGCTCCGGCGTGTCCTCCAAGAGGCGGTCGAGGGCCTCTCGATGAGACCGATCGAGCCGATGAGAGATGACGGCGGCCAACCGGGCCTGCTCGTGCGTCAGCGCCTGACTGACGGTGTCTTGCATAAAGCTGTAGCCTGGCGCCACGATGCGTTGCTCTTTCAGATAGTGCATGAGCTCTCGGAAGACAAAGACGGGCTTTGCTGAAATCCTAGCTGCGTGTTGTGCTTTTTGGGCCAAGGCCTGACGCTGCCCAGCAGCGCATGTACAGTAACGGAAGAGTTCGAGAATCACGCTCTGCTGTCCCAATCGAGTCACCTTGGTGATATCAAGATCATCGAGGTGGAAATCGGGGAAATATTGTCCCTGAACAAACTGTGCATCCTCTTCAACGTCGGGAAGATCGAACACAAAAAACATGTGGTGAGATTTGAAGTAGCCAAGCTGTAGAATGAAATAGATCCGGGACTTGATCGAGTGGAACTGTTCGAGCGCCGCCTTTTCCGTCGGCGCAAGTGCAAAATACTCAAGGCGTTCGTCGTCAGCAAAGTGAGGCCGCCCATACAGCGCTTCGATTTCGTCATCCCCCAGAATTTTCAGACGTACTCCCGTCGTGTGCATACGCCGTTACCCTCGCTTGCTTCAAGGACGAGTTCGCCATCCGCATAGAAAGGCGAACTCTATGCCCAAAGGGTTCTGAAGGCAATCTGAACTCTCAAGGCGCTTCAGGCCACACGAGCGGGGGTTCCTGTTCCCATCTCCCGACGTCGGTTTTGCTTGAAAGACGAACCTAGTTCGCTATCCTCGCATGATGACGAACGCATGGAAACGAGGGAGGCCAACGTGGCCTATCAGTATGTCAGGGAGCCTCTGCGAGTCCAGGAGGCCGATGCGCTGGCTCACGCCTGTGAAACCACCGAAGAGAAACTCATTATTTGGACGCTCATCGACACCGGTCTTCGGGTGTCCGAGCTCTGCAGTCTCACATCACAACACGTACTCTGGCAGCAGAAAGCGTTGCGGATTCAGGGCAAGGGGGGGCCGTACGGCAAACGGTCAAAACATCGGGTGGTGCCCCTGTCCAGGCGCATTCAACCCTTGATGGAGCATTACTTTGCCCTGCATGCCAGGTGGTTTGTCGGACCTCGACAGGTGCAGAAAATTGTCAAACGGATAGCCAACCGGGCCAAAATCACCCAAGAGGTGACACCGCATGTGCTGCGGCACACGTTCGCGACACTGGCTCTTCAGAAGAACATCTCACTGGCGGCGATTCAGAAAATCCTCGGGCATGACCGGCTGACCACCACCGCCATCTATCTGAATCTCACCGACACGCATGTCGTCGAAGAATACGAGCAAAAGTGGTAGGACTGAGCTTGTCTGGGGATTTGCCCTCGCTCAGTGCAAGACCCGGAATATACCTTTTCGTCGCTTTGGGCAAAAAACCCCATGTTGGTATAGGGCCGCCTTGCAGGAGATGCGCGCCCTCCAGGAGCACGCGCGGCGCGAATTTCCGCACCGCACGGTGCTGCCCCACGTGGAACCCATCGCTCGCCCGCTGCATCCGGGCCAGCCGGTGGGACTTGAGGAGCTGTTCTGGGTCTTTGAACACGACCCGGATGTGCAGGTGCTGCTGGGGGACAGCGAATAGCACCAGGGTGGTACAGGGGCAGCCATGACCTCCCTCAAAAGATGAAAAAGATCACGCCGCCGCAGTCCATAAATGCTTGAAAAACCAGGCCATAGCCGGGATCTTTTTCATCTTTTGAGGGAGGGGCCGATGGGATTTCTGCGAGCGTTTGGCCACAACTCCTCCCCCGAGGACACGATTCCACCATCACGTGGCGGCATCCTCGGCGATGCTGGTTCTGAAAGTGGTAACGACCACCAGCATCGCGCCCATGGAGCCCACCTCCTCGCCTGCAAGCGCAACGATGTCGACCATCCCCCGCCCCTACGTACCCCCTGGCTCTCGATCGCGCTGCCTCATGGCGAGGCCAATCTGACGTTTTGTGCAAACGTGAGATTCCCGCGCACAGCAGACGAACGGGCCTGCACCAGAAAAAATGTCTTGAGTCGGGACCCTCCTCGGAGGCTGGCATGATGTGGTAAGATAGGACAACGTTAATTTATTGACCTCCTTTCTCCCAGTACTTCACTAGCTAGCTGTTTGAACTCATCGTATGACATCCATTGAGTTTTGACACCATTATTAACTGCGAGTCGGTTCTTGCGCAGAGCTACGCGGTAGCTGGATGCAGCCTCCACCTTATTGACAAGGTCAACGATTTCTTCTGAACCTTGATTGTCGTTGCTGCGAAATATTAGATATCCTACTAGACTAACAATTCCTCCGGAGATCAGACCGACTAATCCGGCGGTGATAGGATCGGTTGCCACTTGCTTACCCCTTTATATTGTTTTGCAGTACTGGCTGGTGTGCTGGCCGAGCGCCTGGCCACCGACCAGTAGGACCAGGCATAGGGTGATGCCGAGGGCTTTCAGTGGGTTTCTCCTGGGTTGATACCTCTCGCTGATAGACCTTCATGCCTGCATGGTGCCTTCGAATTGCAGGCCGATGGCTTCGTCGAGTTACTTTTCGATAGTAAGGACCCACTGATCTCTACCGAATGTCTCGTCAAGATGATTCTCTACCATTCGTTTGTAAGTTCCCTCTCCATATCCGTATTCACCATTAAACCGAGAATCCCTTCGCACTACTACGCGGAATCGATCACCAACTTTCTCTACTTTATGAAGATCTTTGCGGTCGAGGTCCCAGTAAGTCCAGTTGCTTTGGAAACTATTGATCTTTTCCTGATCACGATTTACTGGAGTTGACTCAGATTTACGAGTGGTATTACGCGAGCGGGAGTTCGAAGCTTGAGACTGTTTATCCAATTTATCCAGTCTGGCTAGTTCGGCTCGATACGCTCGCTCGTACTCGGTGGCCACTCGCTCAGCTTCGACAGCCACTCGTCGATCGTACTCGGGAGTGCCGTAGTAGACTAGAGCTCCATAGATAGCAAGTATGGGGAGTATAATTTTGAAGAGAGTTTTCATTTGGTATCCGTTCCTAACAAAGTGCCATTGGGGCTACGGTATTCGTACTTACCGTTACCGAGGAAGTTTCGCCGGCCAGTAATGTTACCTTGGGCATCATAGTAAGTAGTGGATCGTGGGGATCCATCAAAGGATGACCCCGTAAGCTGACCACGGATATCGAAGTAACGAGTGGTCAAACCATTGCGTCGGGGAGTACCGACTGGTCGTCCCCAACTGTCAGCTGTCACAGTCTTGTAGTAATCAGAAACTGGCCGAGATTGTGGCCTACTTGCTGACTGCGGAGACTGATACTGGTATGTCGGTCGCGATGATGAACCTGAGCTCGAGCCGGCACCTAGTAATCCTAGAACTAGCAGAATCAGAATGCCGACGCCGACTGCGCCGAGTTTGAGTAGAGGTAGTACATAAACCCAGAAGCTCCAAGCTGCGAGATATGGTAAGTCAAACATAACTACTCCTTGAACTGAGGTTGAAGTTGACATAGCGGGAGGCGCTACCGCCGAGGGATGCGATTACCTGTGCGTTCCACGTAGCCGATGATACGGCCGATCAATCGCACCCGTCTGTCTCCTTACATTACTTATGGAACAGTACATTACCATGAGCATCCTTAAGATCGTAGTGACCGCCAGACATGAGGTACTTGGTGGCAATGATATTTCCGTAGAAATCGTGATAGAGAATGTAGCCTCCAGTGTTTCTCGCAAAACCGATGGGGGTCCCGATACGGTCACGGACGTCCACTCGCTGTCCAGGGGCGGGATCGGGTGTAGATATAATCACAGAAAAGTGTGCCGAAGAGGTGTTGGATGAGTCGGAAGGCCCACCACCTAGTGCGTTGCTCAAGACTGTTTTGAGGATGCTACTGAATAAACCCATGATGATCTCCTTTTACTTGGCTATTGGCTGGTGACTTAGTGCTCTGTTTCACAATTAGCGTCCAGGTTACGAGAGCTGGCGTCTCGATGGATCATGGGGAGAACAGGAATTTAACCTGGTCATCATTTATGAAACAGAGCACTTAGCTACACGGAGACTTTGGACGCACCAGGCGCTACCGCCGACCCCGAGACTATCGCGACCACCCAGCCCACGACGGTCCAGCCCGCCAGCAGGTTCAAGACGAAAATGGCGTCAGATTGGCGATGCGCCCGGCGACAGGCGATGAATGTTGGCAAAAAATAGATAAACACCAAGGCACTGAAGATGAGAATGACGCCGATGATCTGGCCGGTGTGCATGCTCCGTCCTTTCTCTTAGGGTACGGGGGACACGTGGCCCCCAGGGGTTGACTACGCGGTCTGCTTGACGGGCTTGGTGGCGGTGGTCTTGGGGGTCTTGTGCTGGCTGGTGTTCACGGCGCGTACCTTGAGAAGGGAGGTCTGTCCCCGTCTGGGCGGCTTCACGCCCTATCCGGTTTCATCGGCCGGTTCGTCAACGGCGTGAGGGACAAACCCTACTGACGTAAACTATGTTCGGACGCGATTTGTCTGTTCCGGATCTGGGGTCGAACCGGAATGGCATTAAGTTAGGCTGAACTCATGCGGTATGGCCTGGGGCGCTCATGGATGTTGGAGCCTCTAAGCATCTCCTGTATGTATAGGTAAAAAGATCCTTATCGTACGGGAGGTCATGAGATGGTTCCGAACATCACTACAATCCTGCAACGCTTCACCGGCGAGTGGGCCATGCTGCTCCAACCCGAAGCCATCCTAACGATATGCCGTGAGATCGGGTATACCGCCTGGCGCGACCGTGTGCTCACGCCAGTCACCACCGTGCAGCTCTTCCTGTTGCAGATTTTGCATGGGAACACCGCATGCAGCCATCTGCCCCATCTGTCGGGCTTACGGTTCACGGCGGCAGCCTACTGTCAAGCGCGTGCCAAACTCCCGTTGCGCTTCTTTGACCTTCTGCTCGAGCGCTTCGGCAGCGCAGTGCAGCGATCCGCCTTGGATGAAGGGCGGTGGCATGGCCATCGCACGTTTCTCGTCGATGGCTCTGGATGTTCCATGCCCGATACCCCGACCCTACAGGAAGCGTTCGGCCAGCCAACAGAGCAGCGGCCGGGGTGCGGCTTTCCCATGGCGCGACTGCTGGGGTTGTTCCATGCGGGCACCGGTGTGCTCCTGAAGCTGGTCGTCGCGCCCCTCCTCACCCACGATCTCGCCCGGGTGCAGGCCGTCCATCCGAGCTTACAACCCGGTGACGTGCTCGTGGCGGATCGGGGCCTGTGTTCGTATGCCCATCTCGCCCTCCTCGTCCAGGCTGGCGTGCATGCCGTGCTGCGCGTCGGTGCACGACAGATCGTGGATTTCACGCCCGGTCGGCCCTTTGTCAGACCAAGTGTGCGGCGAACGCCTGCCGTCAAAGGCGTGCCACGATCCCGCTGGCTCAAAACGCTCGGCGTCCATGACCAACTGGTCGCGTGGTTGAAGCCGAAGACCTGTCCCTCGTGGCTCACCCGGGAGACCTTGGCGGCCTTGCCAGAGACCTTGGTGCTCCGAGAGGTCCGGTATGGCATCGACACGCCTGGCTTCCGGAGCCACCAGATTACTCTCGTGACGACCCTGCTCGATACAGAGGTCTATCGAGTCCCCGACCTCGCCGAGCTCTACCGCCAGCGCTGGCAGGTGGAGACCTCGCTGGCGCATCTCAAGACCACGATGCGGATGGATGTATTGCACTGCAAAACCGTACCAGGCGTGCTGAAGGAATTGACGGTGTTCGCCATCGTCTACAACCTGGTGCGTATGGTCATGTGCCAATCAGCCAAGCTCCAACACACTGGCGTGGAGCGGATCAGCTTTCTGGATGCGCTACGATGGCTCGGCACGCCAAGCACCGGAATCCCATTAGGGGCGTTGATCGTCAACGCCATCCGACCGCATCGAGTAGAGCCGCGCGTCAAGAAACGGCGGCCCAAGAGCTCCCCATTTATGACCAAACCCCGGCAAGCACTGCGTCAACAGTTGGTACACCAAGAGGTCGTAGGCTAACTTAATGCCATTCGGCTCTTCGTCATTTTTGGTGAGAGCCATCTGGCTGTCCTGTATCTCACAGATTTCATCGTTCGCAGTCCGTGTTCTGAGCTCCCTCTTCCAAAGCCATTTTCGTCAAAAGTGGTCAATTTTTATCCAGTAGCCTCGTCGGAGGGTGGTTAACTTTACCCCTTAAACAATGTCACCAAAAGCGACGATGGCCCTGGATGTTGTGGCGAAAACCCCATACCGCTACGCGGTAGGCATTGATGATAGAAACTGATGAAGTTTCTGAGCAGCTTTGGCACGGTGTTCAGGCGATACTGGAGAATCACGTCAGAAATCGTGCAGCTCCCGTTGTCCTCACCAGAGGCCACGAAGCTCGCGAGCGCGGCTATGGTCAAAATGGGGATGGTTCGCATGTCAACTCTCCGGGATCAAAATGGTCGACTACGCGTTAACTGAGCAAGTGGATGTCCCCCGAGGTGGGGAAACGGTCTCAGCACCGTACAGGCTTCCCGGTGAAGATCGAGCGAGCCATCCTCACCGGGTCTTCACCCATCACTGGGTCAATAGAGCCACTCCGTTAGTTGTTGAAGCAGATGGCACAGCAATAGGCATCGGCGTCATCGTCCTGGTTCAAGACCGCTTGGAGCTCCCAGGCGACGGCGCCTCGATACACCCGACACGTGGCCCTCTCGCCCGTTGTGTCGGTATTTTCAAACCCGACGCTGCTGAGAAAGCAAAAAGTAGTGTTCCTAGGCGTCATCTGTATTGCGTTCACGTCCTTCTCGTTGATCTGCTGTCTACACCACTGGCCAATGTAGCTGACGGCCCCGGCGGGAAGGGCGCTCAAAACCAGAACCAGCGACAATACCACCGCAAGCATTGTACGTGTACCGTTCATGGGAATTGCTCCTCTATGCAATTGTTCGTTGTGGCCTGATCATTTCTGCCGCGGCCAGGAACCCGATGACGCCAGATGCGGCCGCCGCTTCGCTCGCGTCGCTCCTGGGGGTCTTACGCTCTCCCGTTGTGAGGGTGCACCTCCTTTCCACGAGCGGGCCCACACGCATGCGTGTTCGGCCGTGTCAGTCCACCTTCGGTCACCGGGACATCCCGGAGGCGCGTGGGGTCTTCGTACGTCCCATCACCCGGGCACGGACCAGGCCACCAAGCCCACGAGCCCGGCGAGCAGGGCCACGGAGGCCATCACGAACAGGAACGTTGCCATCGCACCACCTCCTTCCTCTGGCCCCATCGTCAGCGGGCCTCTTCGGCGAGGCTGACGATCGGCGTCGAGCCCCGCAGCGGTCCATGCCATTGTCCCTCACCCCTGACGGCCCTTCATCGCCTCCGACAAGCCCTCTCCTCGTGGTGGGGTTTGGCTCAGGTCGTGGGGCCCGCCTTTAGGACAGCTCTAAGCCCAGCGTGAGGGCGAGTTCCCAGTGTAGCCAGTTGATCACCCGGTGGATCCGGTGGCGCGTCGTGCCGGGGTTCGACGGGCCAGGCGTGTGGTGCCACCGGGCTGGCCAGTAGTGCAGGGACGTTTCCAGGTGGTGCATCTCCGTCCGGAGCCGGTCGCGATCCACGGCTCGATGCCTCGTGGGCCATTGGGAGATTCTCCATTGCGTCGCTCCGTGTCGTGTGCACGCCTGGCGTGGAGTGCCCCGCCGTGCTTTCATTGGAACCAGAGCCTTGCGGGGAGGGTCTGGTGTGCTCTGGCACGCACCCGTGCGCGGGGAGCACTTCCGCGGGGAGCAGCCGGTTGGGGCCGTGGCGACTTGCATGGCGCGCATAGACCTCAGCCAACTCTGTGAGCCTGTGCCAAAACGATGTCACGGTCGTCCGCTCCTGCGATGCTGCCCCGACCCGATGACGCCGGCGCAGCGGCCACTGCCTGAGGGGGACCGGTTCGTGGTTCCCCACATCGTCGTTGTGTGCTCTAATAGTTCCCAGCGCCGAGGCGCACGTCACCGCCCCCACCCTGGAAATTTTTTTGCCCTGCAAAAACCGCGTGTTCTATGATGGCCCCGGCAGGCCGGTGACGGATCGGGCGAGGTCGGGGAACTACTACATATGTGGACACGTGTGATGGAAGGGGACGCCTCCCAGGCGGCTGATGACCAGGTGCAGCGCCTAATCGCGCGGGGGGAGTATCGCTCGGCACTGGAGGGGCTTGTCCGGGGCTACCAGCACCTGATCGTCCGCCACTGCACCGCCATGCTGGGCAACGCGGCGTACGGGGAGGAGGTGGCGCAGGAGGTGTGCCTCGGCGCCTACGCCGCGATGCCGCGCTTCCGGCAGGAGGCTTCCATCCGCACCTGGCTCCTGGCCATTGCCCAGAAGCAGTGCCTCAAGGCGCTGCGCGACCGCCAGCGCCGGCGGCGTTTGGAAGAAGACAGGCAGTATGACATTGCGAGCGGCGCCCACCGCGCGCCGCCGGATCCGTTCGCGGATGACCCGGAGGTGCTGCGGCAGCGGGTGCGGCAGG
>Ga0137394_10004094_pt1 | contig 11033 bp, 5 predicted proteins | sample czobulk116metaG_FD_108278 | JGI IMG/M metagenome (GOLD analysis project Ga0137394, IMG submission 108278) | Vadose zone soil microbial communities from Angelo Coast Range Reserve, California, USA - czobulk1.16 metaG | ecosystem: Environmental > Terrestrial > Soil > Vadose zone | place: USA... | reverse complement strand
CAGTATGATGTGGTAATCGTAAGTCGTTTTTATCCAGTAGCCGTTGACGATCTCATTCCCCATGCCTCCTGTAGAGGCGTCGCCCCTGACATGGCCATCCGCGTAGGTCTCTAGAAAAGCAGTTATGTACATATTGTTATGGGGCGCCACAACTTCATTCCTTGCACCCTGGTTGTTGTAGTACTCGGTGCAGCCGAATGTGCTCTCTTGGGCCGCGACCGGAGTGTCTAAGGCCTGGCCGCTTCCGTTCTGATCAAAGGCCCTCACAGTCAATGCTGCGACTCCTACCTTATCAACAGCGGCGGCGAAATTTGCGTAGGGAACCACGACCTCACCATCGGCGGTGGTGATGTCAGACCCTTTCATGACGTAGACGTTTTGCGACCCGTTGTTACTGATGTTCTCGAAGGGAACGGTCTGCACAAGAGTGTCGCTGCTGTCATACAGCTCGATGCCGCGTATAGCGTTGAATGAGCTGAAGAAGGACGAGTATTGGCCCATGTAGAATTTGAATTTGTACTTCCCGAAATACCCATGATAGCCCCCAGTCAGAACTTGTGGCGTCTGCAACATGAACGGGTCGTTGCCGTTGGAGATCGTCATCTTCATGTTGATCCCCATGCTGTCGTTCTGGTAGTGCCTTGCCACAAGTTGGATATTTACCGTCGAGTAAGGGTTTGGGAATGCTGAAACGGCTCCGGTGGAGCCGGCGTTAGCAACATAGTCGGGGGCTCCCGCAACTAGAACCGGACAGGTTGCCGTGGGGCCTACCGTCACTTGTACCTGAGCGGGGGTTGCGGTGGCTCCGCAACCGTTGTTAACGGTGAGTGTGTATGTGGTTGTTTCCTGTGGCTGGACGATGTCTACGAAGCCCGTGCTTGTGGGCCAGGTGCCAATACCTGAGATTGTTACAGAGACTCCTGTGCCGGATGCATCGGTTACGGACCAAGCCAGGCGTACGGTCTGGCTACCGCCTATTGTCACTGTGCTGGGGGTGGCTGTAAACGATGTGATTCCGGGAGCCGGGCAGGCGTTTGCGGTTACTTGTGTTTGCGTCGAAGAGGAGGCGCCGCAGCCGTTTGTTACCGATAGTGTGTAAATCGTTGTGGACTGTGGTTGTGTGATGTCAACGAAGCTGTTGGGATTTGTGAACGTGCCTGCGCCTGGAATGGTAATAGTAACGCCGGTGCCGGAGGTGTCGTTGATGGACCACGCGAGGCGCACCATGCTGTTGCCGCCAATAAGTACTGCGTTCGGCGTTGCTGTGAAGGACATGATCTGCGGAGTGGGGCACGCGGCAACGTTGACAGTAATGAACTGGTCAACGTCACACGATCCGTTGCCACTCACGGCTGAAAGCCGATAAGTGGTAGTTACGTTCGGAGATACTACTCGACTTCCTGTGGTGGATACGGGAGTGCCGTCGAGGAGTACTTGTGCCGCATTGCTAATGCCCCACTGGAGAGTCGAACTTGCACCTCGAATGATATTTGATGGTGTTGCGCTAAAAGGAGAAGTAATTGCAGGGCACGCGCCAACAGGTACGGTTAGTGCCTGGCTGGCCGTTTGCGCTGAACAGTCATTGCTTGTGACGGTGACTGTGTATGTGGAAGTCGAAGAAGGCCGGACGTCCAAGAAACGTTGGCCAGGAGGAAGGTTGTAGGTATTGGTGTCTCCGCCCGAGCCTGTGATTCGTACAGTCGACAGATTACCGGACTCGTTCCAAGAGAGTCGAGCTGTTTGTCCTGAGTCAATCACTGAGGGGGAAGCGATAAAGCTGTTAACAGATGGTGGTTGGCTGATTCGTACATTGACTGTGGCGGTTGTTGGGTATGCCGGCGAGGCTGGGGTGCATGAACCTGTTCGGGTAGCGGTCAGTGTATAGGTTGAATCGCCCGTTGGCGTGACGGTCATGGAGCCCGTGCCGATGGGGCTACTGGAGAAGGTTTGGTTGACGCCTGGTCCTGTGATGGTAACAAAGTCAGAGTCGGCGACGTTCCATCTGAGAGTTGAATTTCCGCCGCTGGCTACGCACGAATCTGCTGTAAACGATATGACATTTGGACACGGGGGTGGAACGAAAACTGGTCGAACTTTAACGACGGTGGTTTTGGTAATAGTTTGGGGCGCGCAGCTATTGTTGGTGACGGTGAGAGTATAAGTGTAACCAGGGCTTTGATTGATTGCCGTGGGAATAATGGTTAACGATCCGGAGGCGCTGACCGTCTGTGGTCCTGACATTCCGGAGCCGGCTACCGGTGACGGAGTAATCGTTACTGTCGATGCGTTTGTTGAAGTCCACTGTAAAGTTGTGGCGTTGCCCAGTTCCATGTCGGACGGATTGGCGCCGAAGGTCGCAGTGGGTACGGGCGTGGTGTTCACTGTCAATTGTCTGGTAAGGGTTTCAATGCCAGCACAGCCGGTGCGAGAAATACTCAGGGTAAAGGTTGTAGTTGAGTTGACAGTGAAATTGCGTGTCCCGCTTGATGGCGTAACGCCCACGGTTGCACCTGTGGTGCTGTCCGTGATCGTAGCAGTCTCTGCGTTTGTATTGGCCCACGTTAGATTGACCGGACTTCCTGGGGTGACACAGTACGAATCGGAAATAAATTGGTCGATGCTGAATGGTTGCTTGACGGTTACGGAGGTGGTTCCTGTTGCACTACCGCCCCGGCCGGTTGCAGTGATTGTATAAGTCGTATCGGTCGTTGGAGAGACGACGAGGCTTCCGGAGGTTATCGTGGCTCCGGTGTTGCCAGGGAATGTCTGATTTACGCCGCCTCCGGTGATTGTAATGCTGGACGCGTATCTAACCTGGAAGTTCAGCGTTGTTGACTGGCCTTGATTGATACAGGCGGGTGTCGCGTTGAATTGAATGATTTCTGGCGGAGGATAGTTGACTATGATGGTGACTTCGGCTGAGACGGCACGGCAGCCGGACCCTTCGGCTTGAGCGCGATAAGAGGTGTTGTCGATTGGAGAGACGGTGAACGTTAAGGTTTGCGAGCTGTTGTTTTCTGTAAGTCCGGTGGTGTCTGTGCCTGGAACGATTGCGCCTGTCTGATCTGTTAGCCAGACGTGGCTGGCGTTCGTGTAGGTAACTGTTAGGGTGGAGGAGCTGCCGACCACGATGTCGGTGGGATTAGCGGAAAGGGACACAATGGTGTTACAACCAGGCTGTGCTGGTCCAAGCATGATTGTGCCGGAAGGTCGCACACGCCCGCGGGCATTCCCTTGTTCCCCGACGGCGGAATCGATTTGATATTCAAGAAGATAAGCGGGCTCTGCATTGCTTGGGCCGCCGACGAGTTGTTGGCGAAGTGATTCCTGGAACACCGCTACCTTTGTCTTGTCTGATCCATAGCCTCTTTGACTTGCGTAGTTTTCCGCAATGACACTTTTTCGTTGTGCCCAGGCGTTCAGGTTACCTAGCAAGCTTGTGCATTGGCTGTCGTTGTTATTGCTGATTGAGCCGTCAGGGTTCAAGACTGGACGGCTGTAATTTAGCGTGATTTGCGGAGGGTCAAAAGCGGGAAGGGGATAGCCTCCAACAGCGGTTTGGGCCCTAAGCATTTCAGCGTCGAAAATCGACGGTACATCTGTAATAAGAGAGGCTTCTACCGTAGCAGCTCCGGAACGTGCTTCCCAATATTGCACAGCTTGGGCGTTCTTATCCTCAATATCTCGCGCACTAGCCACGCGGATTTTTGTAGCAGCGAAGGTAATGGCGAAAAGTGCAACCATGCACATGAGCGCGACGACCAGCGCTGAGCCACGTTCGCCGGGTCTTTGCTTTGCGAGAGTTTCTGTATTTGAGATTGAGTTGTTGCTGCTGTTTTTCATTTCTTCCCTCAAACTAGTTTGTTTGTTGACTAATCAATCGAGTGGCGGCGTGCGGTTAAGCGAAGATCTTACTTCGATCGTTGCGGCCGTTATTTTGTGTCGCCGCCGGCACATGAATATGTTCCGTGGTTTTCAAGTGGCCGATCTTGTCCTTTAGGTCAGTTGTGTCGTTGGAGCGCAAGCAAGCGGCTTCGAAAGTGACGGTCCCTTGTGCAACCAGGCTGGCTAATGATTGGTTGAGTACCTGCATGCCATGTTGTTCCTGGCCCGAGGACATTACGTTTTGGATCTGATGGATCTTGTCTTCGCGAATAAGATTCTTGATGGCAGGGTTCGGCAGCATTAACTCTACGGCCATGACACGGCCTGTGCCGTCGGCCTTTGGTAGAAGCTGCTGGCACATCACGCCGGCAAGCACGTTGCTCAGTTGAGTGCGGATCTGTGGCTGTTGATTCGCGGGAAACACGTCGATGATTCGTGTGATTGTTGACGAGGCAGTATTGGTATGAAGCGTTGCGAAGGTGAGATGTCCTGTCTCGGCTATGCGAAGTGCTGATTCGATGGTTTCGAGATCGCGGAGTTCACCGATGAGCACGATGTCAGGGTCTTGTCGTAATGCTGTGCGCAGAGCGTCAGGGAAGCTGGCGGTGTTAGGCCCAATTTCTCGTTGGTTGACGCATCCTCTTTTGTGTACGTGGATAAATTCGATTGGGTCTTCGATTGTGAGAATGTGAACCGGCCGTTCTCGATTGATTTTGTCGAGCAGAGAGGCAAGTGTTGTTGATTTGCCGGAGCCCGTCGGGCCGGTAACGAGAACAAGACCGTTGGGCTTATCGCAGAGTTCAATAATTGGTGGAGGAAGTTTAAGTCTATCGAGTGGGACGACTTCAAATGGGATGGCGCGAAAGACGACGCCGATTCCGTTTCGCTGGTCGAACACGTTGACGCGGAAGCGGGAGAGTCCCTGGATACCGAAGGAGAGGTCGAGTTCATGTCTGTCTTCGAAAACAGAGATCTGTTTTTCGCTCATTACACTGTAGGCGTAAGGTTTTGTTTCCGCGGCGGTAAGTATCGGGTAATCAGGAAGTGGCTCAAGGTCGCCGTTGATGCGCATCCTTGGCTGGGTGTTAGTGGTGATATGAAGGTCGGAGCCGTTGAGTTTTATCAACCTCTCAAGAAGCTCGGTAAGCTTTGGCGCGGGTTCGCGGTAGTCGGTTTCGGATATTGTCTGGTTGCTTGATTGCATGAGTGATTGTTTTCGTCCTTGTCGCTGAATGTGTTTTAGCAGGCAATCGCGTGTTGCTCTTTAACAGACTCTGAGGGGCACTTGCTTCGAAGTGCTTCCCATTCGTCAGGGTCGATGCGAGCGAAGGCTTCGACGACCTGGGGATCGAATTGAGTTCCGCTGAATTTAAGAAGTTCTTCAAGTGCGTCCTGATACGGCCGGCCACGGCGATAGACTCGATCGGAGGTAATAGCGTCGAAGGTGTCCGCTACGGAGAAGACGCGCGCGCTGAGAGATACCTCTTCCTGTTGGAGTCCAAGCGGGTATCCGCCTCCGTCCCACCGTTCGTGGTGTTGTCCCACAACCAGGGCTGAGGCCTCGGGGAGTCCCATGTTTCGGACCATCTCTTGGCCTTTTGCTGGATGGACGCGCATCTTCTGCCATTCTTTCGGTGTTAACCTCGCGGGCTTTTTGAGGACATGATCGGGTACGGCGATTTTGCCGATGTCGTGGAGGCGGGCGCCGAGCTCGAGGCAGATTAGGTCGTGCTTGGAGAGGCCCATTTCCTGTCCAAGGCGGACGCTGTAAGCAACGACGCGCTCGGCGTGGCCTTCGGTCTCTTTGTCACGCGCATCGAGGGAGAGTGCAAAAGCGCGTGCGGCGGTTTGCCAGCTGGCGGTTTCGGTTTCGGCGCGTGTGCGCTCGTTCGTGGTTGTTTTTCTGGCGAGGGTACGTGTGACGCAGTTTAGTAGTTCGTCGTAATCGAAGGGCTTGATTAAATAGTCGGCCGAGCCCGCGCGGAGCGCTTGGACTGGGGTTTCTACTTCAGAGGTTCCGCTCATGATTATGACTGGCAAATCTGGCAGGAGTTCAACTGCCTCTTTCATGAGATCGATGCCGTTCATGCCGCTCATCAGCACGTCGCTGATCATCAGGTCGAATATGTAATTCGGGTCTTGCAGTGTGACCAATGCTTGTTTGGCCGAGCGTGCTGTGAGGCAGCGGTAGCCGGCGGGGGCAAGAGCATCGATTGCTACGCTAAGTATGGAGGGGTCGTCGTCCACGACGAGTACGAAGTGTGGCTTTTCAAAAGCAGGAGTTGAAGTCGCCAGGTTTTGTGGCTCGAAGTCGTTTTGCGCGGAGTCGGTTGTCTTCATAGCACGGACCTTTTTCGAGTTTCGGAGGTTTTCGTTGACCGAATGTTTGAGGTGCAATTCGTTTTGCAAACGCCTTCTTACTGGCGCTGGACTACGTCTGTGTGTCTCAGGGCAAGAGGTTCGATTGGGTCTGTTGCGGCTCTGTTAGCTTCTGCAGGAAGAATTACTAGAGTGATTCGACGTAGTCCTTTTGAGCCGTCGAGAGTTGCGACTCTCCAGGCTCTGTAATAGACAATTGATGAGCCGGTGGGAGTTGGTTGATTCCAGCCCAGGGTTATGTAATTCGATCCGGTGCCGCCTGACTGGGGAGACTTGGCGAGCTGATCGCAGTTGGCCTGGGCCAGACAAATGTTGCTATCGAGAGAGATTTGTTCGCCATCGGCGATTGAGTCATTAGCGCCCTTGCCTGCGAATGGATTGCCGTCTGGAAGGGCGGAGAGGTTATAGGCCGCGAGTGTGTTCATCGTAGCGTTGGCCTGAACGTCAGCGCGGCGCGCACGCTCAACGAGTGAAAGATGCTCGACGTGGACGCGAAAGAGCTGCGCGCCGGCAAGCAGTACGATAGTGAGCACGAGAAGCCCAATGATCGCTTCGACAAGGCTAACGCCGCGCTCGTTGTGTCGAGTTCGCGGTATAGTGGCAGTATCTGGAAGTAGTTTCTTCACGCTCATTTTCCTTTAGCATGCTGACAAGTGCGTGTGCTCAAATAGGATTTCGTAACTGAAAATCAATTCCTTCGACTTCTCCTTCTTCCTTCAATCAAAAAAATCATTTCTTGTTTGCCAAGTCGCCGACGAGCGAAAAGAGTGGCCAGTACGCAGCGACCACGATGAGTCCTATGACCAGGCCCGCGACAACGAGTGTCAGCGGCTCTACTGTTTTCGCTAGCTTGGCTGTTGAGTCTTGTACGCGACGGTCCAGGAGACGAGCGTAGTTGCCGAGCTGGGTGGCTAAGCGTCCCGTCTGCTCTCCGGTCGCGACTGCGGCTGGAAACTCGTCGCCGAAGAGACGTGCGTATGGAGCTACGGCGGTTTGAAGGTCAAGCGCTCCGCTGCGAAAAGATTCGCGAACGGCGTCGAGTGTTTCGCGATAGACCACGTTGAGGGAGGCGGCGGAAGCTTCTTTGAGGAATTCTGCTGGTGTAACTACAGGCGCGAGAATGCTCATTAGATCGATGACGTGCGCGGCATTGAATTCTCGGATGAGATTGCCTATGAGTGGCCAGTTAAGGCTCTTGCGTTGAAACCAGTCTTTGCCGGCATCGGTGCGTAGCCAGCGAACGAGCATGACTATCCCGAATATGGCTGCGGCCATCGTAGCGATGCCGTACCAGCTCACGAGAAAGCCGCTAAAGGACAGGAGGCCGCGGGTTAGCCACGGAAGTTTCGCCCCTGTGCTCGGGTCGAGCAGGGCCGTGTACATTTCCTCCATCTTGGGAAGAATGAAATAGCAAAGGATAAAAACGATTACGGCGGCCAAGGAAAGAACCACAGCGGGGTAGATAAGAGCGCCTTTTACCTTTGCCATGTTCTCGGCTGTCAGTAATTGGCGTTCGCCGTACTTGGAAAGCATGTCGGATGGATCGCCCTTGGTAGTGCCGACGCGAATGATGTGGCGGAAAGCATCAGGGAAGACTTCGGGGCGAACGTTGAATGCCTGATCGAGATTGACGGATTCCTCCTTTACTTCGTTCCAGACGTCGAGCAGTGCTTCGCGTAGTAGCGGGTTGTTGCTCGAGCGGGCGATATCCTGAATCGCTTTAGGTATTGGATCGGAAGCTCTGGTACGTTCGGCTAATTGAATGGCGAAGGTGCCAAGTTCTTCGCGAGTGAGGCGTTTCTTGCGGCGTCGTAGCCCCCCTCTTCGCGGAGCGATTGTTTGTACTTCAATCTTCGCGCGAGTAAGAACGGCTTCTGCCTGCTCCTCAGTGGCGGCATAGATGTACTGCTTTGTTGGTTCGCCTCCCAGGATATCGGTGCCCTGGTACTTGAAACAGGTTTGTTCGGCGTCGAGCGTGTGCGCTGAATCGGTTTGAATATTTTGGGCTAAGGCGGACATGGGTTTGGTTTCCTTGTTTTGTGTTTCCGTTACTGATCGCTTGGTGTACAGGCTGCTTTGGTCCATGGGCCAGTGCCAGCGCAGCGGCGCAGCGTCTGGTCCTCCGAGATATAAAAACTGTAGGTTGCCGGGTTGCCGGTGGCGGGAATAACTTTGGCGCCGAAGGCCGTTGTCGAGGCAGTGCCTTCATCCGAGAAAGTCCAGCCGGTTACGGTAGTGTCATTCGCGGTAAGAAGGGGCGAACCGCCGGCGGTGGCTGCTTGCAATTCGGAGATGGAACCGTAACGACGCTTGCCGAGGAGGGTTTTGAAAGCTGTTTGTTGCTGGCCGATGGCGGCGAGCTTTTGCTTGGCGGTGGATTCATAGCCGGCGCGACGAGAAGCAATAAGACTGGGGATCGCGATGGCTGCGACGACTGCGAGTATGACAACGACAATCATCAGCTCGATCATCGAGAAGCCGGCAGCGGAAGCATGTTGTGAAGTATCAGTTTGTGTTGTTGTTGGCCTGGGAGCAGCTGTGTATTCGACATCTATGAAGTCTCCGATTACAGCTTCGGGTTCATCCGGAACGTTGTCGTCGGCTTGTTGGCCCTGCGGATAGGTATGGTCGGCTGCGGTTTGTGCCGTGTCTTGATCGTAGGAGGTTTGCCACGCGTGAGTTTCAGCCTCTGGAGCGGCCTGGTGCGTTGACATCAAGAGATGCTGGATGTGGTCGTAGGAGATGAGGCCGCGACAAAGTTTACGAGCTGCGGCTTCGGCGAGCGTCATCATGCCGTGGTTGCGGACGGCGTAATCGACTATTTCTTCTCCGTCGGCGTTCTTGCGAAGCATTCGGCTGATGTCTGGGGAGATATGGAGAAGTTCCGCAATACAGGTTCGTCCTTTTACGCCGAGATTGTGGCAAGCGGGACAGCCTTCTGCGTGGAAGAAGGGTGTCATGCCCTGAGCTTTGGTAATAGCTGCTTTAAGGTCCGGGCGATTTGGAAAAACGATCTGTATGAGACGCTCGGCGATTTCACGGCCTCGGGGATCTGGTTTTCGGCAGTGGGGGCAAAGGAGTGGCACCAGCTCTTGCGAGGCGACGAGCCGTATCAGATCCCCTTGTTTGTCCCGGCCGATCTTTAGAAAGTCCAAACGTGAAAAGGTCTGAGCGACGTTATTGGTATGCAGGGTCGTTAGCGTGAGGTGACCCGTGGCGGCGCCTTGGAAAACTATCTGCGCTTCTTCAGCGTCGCGAAACTCACCGGGGCTGAAAATGTCCGGGTCCATACGCATGGCGTCTTTTAGTGCTTCTCCCCATGAGTCGTCGCCGTCGACGGGGAGTTGCATCCGATCGTCATTAGGAAACTCGATCGGGTTGCCGATCTGGATGATGTTTTTGTGGCACTGGTGCAGCTGGTCAAGCTTGCGAATCATCGCTTCGAGCGTATTCGATTTGCCTGAGCCGGTGGCGCCGGTCACGAGGATCACGCCGTGCCGGTAGTCGAGCGCGCGGTGGAGTTCTTCCTCCTGGCTTGGTTCCAGTCCGATTTGGCCGAAGTTGCGGAAGACGGCGCGGTTTATTCGAATGACGATCGCTCGGCCGTAGTAGCTGCGCTTACCGTGGAAGCGCAGCGTCATTCTTTCTTTCTGGCCGGTGGCTGTTCTTACAGTGATGTTGATTTCTGCGCCTTTGCCTCGTTGCATGAGTTCGTAACCGTTAACGCCTGCCATGTCTGAGAAGGCGTTGGCGAGATTTTCCATGCGCGCCGAAGGGATGTCGCGAATCATGGTGTAGACGATTCCGTCGGTGCGCATGCGGACCTTGCCGGCTCCGGCTCCGGGGATCACGTGAATGTCGCTTGCTCTGAGTTTGATAGCTTCGAGGATGATTTTTTCGGCGCTAGCGCGTAGACCCGTGCCTAGTCCGATTTCGATCTCGGGTTCGGCTAGCTCTTGTTGCTCGGTAGCCGCGGCTGCTGCTGAGTCCAGTGTTGTCCAGTCAATGGTTTGCCTGGTCGAGTCTCTCTTTTGGAGATCTGCAAACTCTTCGTGCGATTTGATGAGTGCATCATCCCGGTCTTCATAAGCGGTCTGTTGCAGCATTGCCAGGCGTGGCGGGGCAACAAACCGGGGCATCAATTTGTGAGACTGTATTTTGAGTGCGCGAACGATGTTGCGTACGTTGACGGCATTCAAGGGGTCGGACATGCCGACGACGAAGGTTCCTTCGGGACTCCACTCAAGTAGTACCGCTTGGTTTTCGATAGAGATATGCCGCGGCAGTTTCTTGGCGAGGGCCTGTAGTACATCGGGTTCGTGAACATCGCGAACTGGGACGAGGGCCTCGAATGCTTTGTCGAGGTCCCCTTCTATTTCCATTGCTCCAGAGTTCGCGAAGGGAGTGTCTGTGCTGTGGTCAACTGTTTGTTGCATGATGCCGAATTCTCCTGGCCGTGAATTTTCCTGGCTTGAATAACTTTGTTACTGGGGTTTCCTGTAGGGCGTGGGCCGTTGTGCGCGGGGTGGTGGTGGCGGCGTTGTGATGGCGTCTGCAGGAGCCTGGAAGTTAGGCATAGGAGAGTCCTGGGGAATCACTTCGACAGTGATAGCAAAGTAGAGCCGGTCACGGTTTTCCTGATTGGTTTTGTGCTTGAACAGATTGCCAAACAAGGGAAGGTCGCCCAGGCCGGGAACTTTACTCATGGAGTTGGCTACCTGGTCGGCGGCGAGACCGCCGATAACTACCGTTTCCCCGTTTCTGAGTCT
>Ga0137394_10004092_pt1 | contig 11034 bp, 5 predicted proteins | sample czobulk116metaG_FD_108278 | JGI IMG/M metagenome (GOLD analysis project Ga0137394, IMG submission 108278) | Vadose zone soil microbial communities from Angelo Coast Range Reserve, California, USA - czobulk1.16 metaG | ecosystem: Environmental > Terrestrial > Soil > Vadose zone | place: USA... | reverse complement strand
TCTGTGGCCGCTCGACTTCCTGCGCAATCGTGGAGGCGTTATCCCACCCCATGTAGTTCCACATGGCCACTAGCACGCCGCCGAGCAATCCCAGCCCCGTGGCCGCCGGAGCGGTATGAGCTTGTGCCAGTGCGCCCGATTTGAAGGGCGCCATCACCACAATCAGCGCGAACGGCGCCGACAGCAGAAAGAAAAGCCACAGCGACGTGATTCCCACGACGCGAATTCCGGCAAGATTCAGCACCGCGCAGGTAACGACCACAAAAAGACCGGCGTAGATTCCATGATTCGCAACGCCAAACCACGGCGACATCTGCTTCAAATAAAATACAAACAGCGTCGGGTAGATAGCCATGTCAAAGATGCTTGCGGCCAGCGAGAGCCACGCTTCCTGAAAGCCCCAGAAGTTTCCCAACCCGCGGCGCACCCACGTGTAGTAGCCACCTTCCTGTGGCAGCGCGCTGGAAAGCTCGCCGATCATGAACGCCGTCGGCAGGCACCACAGCACTGGCAGAAACAGCAAAATCAAAATCCCGTGCCCGTAGCCCGCGCCGTGAATGATCTCTTCCGTGCCGTACGTGCCGCCAGACACCATGAAGAAGGTGGCAGCCACAAGCGGCCAGAGCGTAAGTTTGGCGACTCTTTTTTTCGCTGTGGGGATTGCGCGGGAAGGTAGCCGGGCGGGAAGCAATATAGAACTCAATTTTTACTCTCGTCCTCCTAAACGAAACTCGCTCGCGCCGCTGCGTTGACCGCTCTGCGGTCACCCATGAAAATGAAGCGAGTTCGCATTCGAAGAATACAAGAGTCGTCACTGCATGCAAGGAAAAAATGCACCTGAGCGAAAATATTTTCCCTCCCGCTTACCATAGTTCGTGCCACGCGAGCGTGCGTCGTGACAACCCGTCTCCGATGCTCCCGATTCTCGCCCCTGCTATCGAGCGGAGGGCCTGTGTTACACTTCGCCGTTTGTTTTTTTTGTATTCATAGGCGCTCAAGGGGTCATTGCGTATGAAGCTTTCTTTTCGTCTCCTAGTTCTTTCCCCAGTTCCTCTGGTACTCGCACCGCTCGCTCTCGCTCAGCAACCTCCTCCTGCTCCTCGCGCCGTCACCATTGACGATTATTTTCGGATCCGCGAGGTTCAGGACCCTCAACTGAGCCCCGATGCCAAGTGGGTCACCTACGCCGTCAAGACCGCCCTGTTCAAAGAAGACAAGAATGAAGAGCGCATCTGGATGGTTCCGACCGCCGGTGGTCTACCCTTGGCGTTAACCGCCGAAGGAGTCTCCTCCTCTCACGCCCGCTGGAGCCCCGATGGCAAGTTCATCGCTTTTCTTTCCGCCCGCGACGAAGGCAAGACGCAAGTCTGGCTGCTGAACCGCCTCGGCGGCGAGGCGGAGCGCCTCACGGACATGCCGCAGGACGTCGAGGACTTTGCCTGGTCACCCGACAGCCGCCACCTCGTTCTGATTCTTCGCGACGCCAGCCCCGAGGAACTCGAAGCTGCCAAAGAAAGCAAAGACAAGAGCGTCGCTCGCCCCGCCACCGCCGGGGAAAGCGAAGCCAAGGACAAGAAGAAAGCGCAAAAACCTTGGGTGATCGACCGTTTACAATTCAAACTCGACGAAATCGGTTACCTCGATCGCCGCCGCACCCACCTCTACGTGTTCGACTTAGCGGCGAAGTCCCTCACGCAGATCACTTCCGGTGATTACGACGACTCCGAGCCTGCCTGGTCTCCGGATGGCAAGTTCCTGGCGTTCACGAGCAATCGCTCGGCGCCAGACCCCGACGCCACTTACGATCAGAACATCTGGGTCGTCGCGACAAATAACTCCGATAAGGGCGCTCATCTCACGCAAGTCACAACCAATCCCGGCACCGACGGCTCTCCCGCCTGGTCCCCAGACGGCAAGTGGATGGCCTACGTTACGCAGCTAGAGCCGCGCCTCTTCGATTACGCCACCAAACATCTCGCCGTTTCTCCCGCCACCGGGGGCGAAGCCAAGCTTCTCACGCTCGCTCTTGATCGCATGGTAACCGTCCCCCGTTTTTCCCCGGACGGGAAGTTCGTCTATTTCATCGCCGATGACGATGGCACCCGGAATCTTTGCCGCATCCCCGCCACTGGTGGAGAGATTGCCCGCCCCGTCCCTGGCCGCCTGATGGTTAACGACTACTCGCTTGCCAAGACCGGAGACATCGTCGCGCAGATCGCCACTATTGGCCGCCCGGATGAGGTCTACAACTTTCCCGACGGCAAGCTAACCCAGCTCACGCACACCAACGACACCCTGATGAGCCAGCTCAAGCTCTCCCCCGGCGAATACGTCCACTTCAAAAGCAAGGACGGCACGATCGTTTCCGGTTACCTTTACAAGCCCGTGGACTACGTCCCGGGCAAGAAGTACCCCACTATCCTTCGCCCCCACGGCGGCCCGGTTTGGGCCTATTACGCGGAATTCGATCACCTGCCGCAACTCCTCGCGGCCAACGGCTATGTTGTCCTCTTCCCGAACCCGCGCGGGTCAACCGGCTACGGCCAGGACTTCGCCAAAACGATCTGGGCCGACTGGGGCAACAAGGATTTTCAAGACGACATGGCCATGGTCGATTACGCCATCGAGCAGGGCATAGCCGATCCGGAGAAACTTGCTGTTGGCGGCTGGTCGTACGGTGGCATTTCCACGGACTTCATCATCGCGCAGACCAACCGTTTCAAGGCCGCCATCTCCGGCGCAGGAAGCGCCCTCTTCAGCAGTTTTTATGGCCATGATCACTACCAAAGGGATTACGAAGCCGAGCTGGGCCACCCTTGGGAAAACAAAGCCGTCTGGGAAAGGGTCTCGCCCTTCTATAGAGTCGCCAATGTGACCACTCCCACACTCTTCATGGGCGGCGAGATCGATTGGAACGTACCCATCCTCGGCGGTGAGCAGATGTACCAGGCCTTGAAGCGCCTCGGCCGCACTCCCGAGCTGGTCGTCTACCCAGGCGAATACCACGAATTCAAGACGCCTTCCCACATCAAGGACCGCCTCGAACGCTACCTGGCCTGGTACAACCACTACGTCAAAGGCGATCCCGCCCCTGCCCGTCCACCTGAAACGCCGCCCGCTCCGGTCACCAAGCCATCCGACTAGCAGTGGCATAGACTTCAGTCTGTGCTCTGTAGCTGCGAGCTCACTGCGGCCGCATCTCCCGCAATTTGCTACCTGTCGCTTACTTCACTGTGATATATATCCCCCAGATTTTCCCGAGGTATCACGAAGGTGAATCGCAACCTAATTGCTCGCTCGATCGCCGTTGTCTTGCTTAGCATTTTGTTCGCCTACTACATTCATCGCGACGAGCGACAAACTCGGCAATTGGGCCGAGAACACTACCTTGTGCAAGAAGCCCAGAAATTTGACAAGTTGGTATCGGATCCAACCCCACTGCCCGCGATGATTATCGGCGGAGTTTTGGTACTCGGTTTTTTCGTACTTGTCTACGAAGTCATAGCCTTTGTCATTTCCGCTGTTTTGAAGTCCCAGTCCATCGGAGACGAGAAGCCTGCGGGAACCGCGAGCATTCCTTTTTCATAATCCTTGTCGCTCCGTCATTCCTGCTGATCGCTGCAGAGTTCCCCTCGCCCGCTCGGGCGCTTCCTCTGCTACACTACCCACCCGCTGAACCAAGGATCCAGCTAGAGGAGTCTTCGCATGAAACTTAGTTCTCGTCTCGCCGTCCTGTTTGCTTTCGCGGTGCCACTCGTTGCCCAGGAACCATCTCCTAAGTCTCCTCGCCCCATCACCATTGACGACTATTTCCAGATCCGCGATGTCGCTCAGCCCGAGTTGAGTCCCGATGGACAATGGATCGCGTATTCCGTACGAACGCGCATGCTGAAGGAAGACAAGAACGACCAGCGCCTGTGGATGATCTCCACTCACGGCGGCGACCCCATTCCGGTGACCGCCGAAGGGGTCTCCTCTTCACACCCGCGCTGGAGCCCCGACGGCAAGTACATCAGTTTCCTTTCCGCGCGCAACGGTGGGAAAAATCAAATCTGGCTCCTCGATCGCCGCGGCGGCGAAGCGCAGCGCCTCACCGAAATCCCACAAGGTGTCAACGATTTCGAATGGTCTCCGGATAGCTCCTGCCTCACCCTGATCCTCCAGGATCCCAAACCTGAAGACGCCGAGGCCGCCAAAGACAAGGACAAAGATAAACCCGCTCCAAAGCCGAAAACTCCGCCGCCTTTCGTGATCGATCGCCTCCAATTCAAGGAAGACACTGTCGGCTACCTCGATCACCGCCGCACCCACCTTTACGTTTTCGATGTCGCCTCGAAAAAATCCACGCAACTCACCTCCGGCGACTTCGACGACAACGAGCCCACCTGGTCTCCTGACGGCAAATCCATCGCCTTCACCAGCAACCGCACCACGGCCGATCCCGACCGCAACTACAACACCGACATCTGGGTCGTCGCCGCCGACAATACCGACAAAGGCGCCCACCTCACACAGATCACCACGAATCCCGGCGCCGACCGCGCCCCCGCCTGGTCCCCCGACGGCAAATGGATCACTTACGTCACCCAAACCGACGTCAAGGCCATGATCTATGCCACGCACCATTTGGCCATCTCCCCCTCCAACGGCGGCGAGGCAAAAGTTTTGACACTTGCCTTCGACCGCAGTGTGCGCCGCCCACACTTCTCCCCCGACGGCCACGCCATCTACTTCATCGCCGACGATGACGGCACGCAAAATCTTTTCCGCATTCCAGTCGCTGGCGGCGAGGTCTCTCGTCCCATCGGTGGTCCACTCAATGTCGCTTACTATTCTCTAGGTAGTGACGGCGCCATCGCCGCGCAAATTAGCTCACTCGATCGCCCCGATGAGATCTTCTTCCTCAGCAATAACAATCTCACCCGTCCAACGAAGACCAACGACGCCCTCTTCGCGCAACTCCGCCTCGCCCAAGTTGACTACGTTCATTTCAAAAGCAAAGATGGCACCCCGGTCGCTGGCTATCTCTACAAACCTGTCGACTACACACCCGGCAAAAAAGTCCCCACGCTGCTCAATCCGCACGGCGGCCCTGTCGGCCAATACTCCGCTTCCTTTTACCACCTCGCCCAGCTCTACGCCGCCAACGGCTACGCCGTCCTTCTTCCCAATCCGCGAGGCTCTTCCGGCTACGGCCAGAAATTCTGCGAAGCCATTTTTGCCGACTGGGGCAACAAGGATTTTCAAGACGACATGGCTATGGTGGACTACTCCGTCGCGCAGGGCATCGCCGATCCCGACAAACTCGGCGTCGGTGGCTGGTCCTACGGAGGCATGTCCACGGACTTTATCATCGCGCAGACCACGCGTTTCAAAGCCGCCATCTCCGGTGCGGGGATTGCGTTGCTGACCAGCGGCTACGGCCACGACCAATACATACGTGACTACGACTTCGAGTTGGGCCGCCCCTGGGAAAACAAAGCCGTGTGGGAAAAAATCTCGCCGTACTATCGCGTGAACAACATCACCACGCCCACGCTCTTTATGGGCGGCGACATTGACTGGAACGTGCCCATCATCGGCAGCGAGCAGATGTACCAGGCGCTAAAGAGCCTCGGCCGCACCACCGAACTGGTGGTTTATCCCGGAGAGCATCACGGCTTCACCATCCCCTCTCACCTCAAGGACCGCCTCGAGCGCTATCTCGCCTGGTACGCCCACTACGTCAAAGGTGACTCCGCGCCTGCACGCCCGGCCGAGCCATCAGCCCCCGCAACGAAACCGGTAGGTGAATGATGCGTCCGCTCACTTCGATTTTCGCTTTGGGTTTTCTCATTTCGTTCAGTTGCGTATCCGTTTCTGCTCAATCCAGATTTACTGTAGGTACCGCCTCCGCCGCCCCCGGCGAAAAATCCTCAGGCACGCTCGAAGTCCCTGCCGGCGTGGACGCCGCCACGGGCATCCCCGTGGTCGTCGTGAACGGCGCCAAGCCCGGCAAAATCCTCGCGCTCGTCTCCGGCGCCCACGGCACCGAATACGTTTCCATCATCGCCATCGAAAAACTCATAGCCGCCCTCGACCCCGCCCAAGTCACCGGCACGGTCATCCTCGTCCCGCTCATCAACATTCAATCCTTCGAGCAAAAAGTCCCTCACGTCAATCCCGTCGACAACAAGAGCATGAACCGCTTCTATCCCGGCAAACCCGACGGCACGCAAACCGAGCGCGCCTCTTTCCTGATCACCAAGGAAATCGTTGACCGCTGCGACTACCTCATCGACTATCACGGTGGCGACCTCGACGAGAGCCTTCGCCCCTACGCCTACTGGGGCCCCACTGGCCGCGAAGCCCAGGACCGCACCTCGAAAGAAATGGTCCTCGCCTTCGGTCTCGATCACATCATCATTTGGCGCGAACGCCCCACCGACCCCGCCGCCACGCGCTACCTCGATAACACCGCCTCCGTTCGCGGCAAGCCGTCCATCGTCGTCGAAGCCGGCCACGCCGGCACCGTTGAGTCCGACGACGTCGCCCTCCTCGTCAACGGCACCCTCAGCACCCTGCGCGCCCTGAAGATGCTCCCTGGTGAACCGCACACAATCGAAAATCCTGTCTGGATCGAAAAATTAGTAGATGTAATAGCATTCACGCCAGAATCCGGCTTCAACACAAAAGATGTCGCCGGCATCTGGTACCCCCTCGTCAAGCGCGGCACCTACGTCTCTGCCGGAATGAAGCTCGGCACCATCACTGACTATGTGGGCAAAGTCATCGCCGAGCCCCGCGCCCCCGTCTCCGCCGTAGTTCTCCACGTCAATGCCGTCCCTTCCCTCAAAAAAGGCGACAACATCGCCGACCTCGGCGTCCCCGCCGCCAAAGCGCCATAGTCGTCTCGCGTTTCGCGTACGTCGTGGCCGGTCTTCAGACCGGTGCTTTTTGTTTGTAGAGAGGGTTTCACGCCGCCATCCTCTCTCGCCCTTTATAGGGGTGCAGCACCGCTGCGGCCATCTTGACTCAGCGCTTGCTAGCCTTGAGCTTCCAGGAGCCCGCCTTCCCACTCGGCCTCCCCCCTCCTGTCATCCCGACCGAAGGGCCGCGGTCTTTGCGGCCCGCACTGGCAACAACCACAAAACTTTCCCTCGCCCCTTCCCCCTAGCCTCCCAGTTATGTGATAAACACTCTGCGGAGAGCCAGGAGGGCCCATGCGCAAATGGGGCATCGTCATCTCCGTCTTTTACGCACTGCTCCTTTTGGGCTTGATCGTTCCATCAGCGGGCTTCTTGTCGCCAATCAGTATCCGCACTGGTCAAATTTCTTCCACGATTTGCGGGAAATATAGGCCAATGGGTTCTTCTGGGTTCCTGCTGGAGCCATCCTCGAAGGGCCCGCCCTGAGCTTGGCGAACGGGGCCGTGCGCTTTCGCACTCCATGCATTGCTCCGATTCCGCAGCCAGAGTATCCTCTCTTTTCTCACGGAGGACTCGGATGCGAATCGGTGCGGCAGGGAAGTGCTTCAGGGTTAGGGGCGTCGTCGCAAGTATTGTTTGTATCTCTTTTTGCGCTTGCTTTTGTACTTCGGCGAACGCGCAGCAGTTCGACCAGAAGCTCTATTCCGAGATGCGCTGGCGCTGCATCGGTCCGTTCCGCGGAGGCCGCACCGTGGCCATCTCCGGCGTGCCGCACCAGCCGAACGTTTTCTACATGGCCGCCGTCAACGGGGGCGTCTGGAAGAGCACCGACTTCGGAAACACCTGGAATCCCATATTCGACGACCAGCCTACTGGCTCGGTCGGAGCGCTTGCCGTTGCTCCTTCCGATCCGAACATTATTTACGTCGGCAGCGGCGAAGGTTTGCAACGCCCCGATCTCGCGACGGGCGATGGCATCTACAAATCCACCGACGCGGGAAAATCCTGGATGCACCTCGGTCTGCGCGACGCCCAGCAAATCACTGCGATACTCATCGATCCGAAAGATCCCAATCGCGTCTTCGTCGCTGCTGAAGGGCATCCCTACGGCCCGAACGCCGAGCGCGGCATCTTCCGCTCCGCTGACGGTGGACAAACCTTCCAAAGAGTCCTCTACAAGGACGAAAACACCGGCGGCGCCGATCTTGCTTTCGATCCCAGGAATCCTCAGACGATTTACTCCGTGTTGTGGGCCGCACGCGTTGCGCCCTGGGAAATTCGCAGCGGCGAATCGTTCATCAGCGCAGGAAGCGGCCTCTTCAAATCCACCGATGGCGGAAGCAATTGGCACCAGCTCACAAAGGGCCTTCCCGCAGCCGACGATGGCCTGGGCCGCATCGGCATTGCCGTTTCGCACAGCGAGCCGAACCGCGTTTACGCCACAGTGGAGGCAAAGAAAAATGCCGGCGTCTACCGCTCCGATGATTTCGGCGAATCGTGGAAACAGGTGAACGCCGACCGTCGCATCGGTGGCCGCGGCCCGGGCGCGGCGGGTATCGCCGTTGCGCCGGACAATCCGGACGTCATTTACGTTGCGAACACGACGACCTGGAAATCCACCGACGGTGGAAAAACATTCGTCGGCTTCAAAGGCGCGCCCGGCGGCGACGATTATCAGTGCATTTGGATCAGCGCGGAGAATCCGCAGATCATTGCGCTCAGCTCCGATCAGGGCGCAGTCATTAGTGTGAACGGCGGCGGGACGTGGAGCAGTTGGTACAATCAGCCAACGGGGCAGTTTTATCACGTCACCACCGACAATCGTTTTCCGTATTGGGTTTACGGCGCGCAACAGGAAAGCGGCTCTGTGGCGACCGAGAGCCGCAGCGATTATGGCGAAATTACTTTTCGCGATTGGCATCTCATCGGGATCTTTGAATACGGATATATCGCCGTCGATCCGCTCGATGCGAACATTCTTTATGGCGACTGGCTCACGCGCACCAAGCAGGATATCGGCGAGTACGCGAAGATTACGCCGGAGCCGATTCGCCGAGGCGAGTATCGTTACGCACGCACGCTGCCGGTTGTTTTTTCGCCGCTCGAACCGCATGCGCTCTACTTCGCGGCCAACGTGCTTTTCAAAACGACCGATGCGGGAAATAGTTGGCAGGTCATCAGTCCCGATCTCACGCGCGAATCCTATGAGATTCCCGCGAATCTCGGCGTCTTCGCCGCGAGCGATCCGGAAAAAGGAAAGCACCGCGGCGTTATCTACGCTGTCGCCCCTTCGTTCAAGGAAGAGAACACGATCTGGGCCGGCACCGATGATGGGTTGATTCACATCACGCGAGACGGCGGCAAGTCCTGGCAGAACATCACGCCGCCGCAGTTGAAGCCGTGGAGCAAAGTTTCTATTATCGAGGCTTCGCACTTTGATGCGGGGACGGCGTACGCCGCGATCAATTCGTTCCGGCTCGACGATTTACGTGCGCACATTTACCGCACGCGCGATTTTGGCAAGACGTGGACGGAAATCACAAAAAATATTCCAGATGGCGGCGCCAGCAACGTGGTGCGCGGAGATCCGGTTCAAAGAGGATTGCTGTTCGCTGGAACGGAAGGTTCCGTCTACGTTTCCTTCAACGATGGAGACGATTGGCAGCCGCTGCAACTCAATCTGCCGCACACTTCCATGCGCGATCTCGCGATTCATGGCGACGATCTGATTGTCGCCACGCACGGACGCTCGTTCTGGATTCTTGATGACATCACGCCGCTGCGGCAACTGAACGCCGACATCGCAAGAGAGAATGTGCATCTTTTTGCACCGCAAGAAGCGATTCGTTTCCGCTGGAATCGAGATCCGGACACGCCGCTGCCGCCGGAAGTTCCTGCAGGGAAAAATCCTCCCGATGGAGCAATCCTTGATTACTACCTCGCGGCGGATGCCAAGCGGCCGGTGACGCTGGAGATTCTCGACGCACAGAATCACCTTGTGCGCCGTTATGCGAGTACGGATAAACCAGAGCCGATGGAAAAAATCGCAGCGAAGCATCCCATTCCGATGTATTGGGTTCGCCCGACGCAAATTCTATCGGGGGCAGCCGGAATGCACCGTTTCGTCTGGGACTTGCACTACGCGCCGCCGGATGCTCTCGAGCACGAATTTCCGATCTCTGCCATCGTGCACGACACGCCGAAATATCCGCTGGGAGCGTGGGCACTACCCGGCAACTACACGGCAAAACTCACCCAGGATGGAAAGAGCTATTCTCAGTCACTCGTTGTGAAGATGGATCCGCGCGTCAAGACTTCACTCGCGGAACTTCGCAAGCAGTTTGAAATGCAAAGCGGCTCGGTCGAAGGAATGAACGAAAGTTTCGGAGCGCTTTTGCAGGTTCAATCGGTGCGCGCGCAGTTGAAGGAGCGCGGCGCGAAAGCAGGAAAGGGCACTCTTGCCGATGCGATAGCGTCTGTCGACAAACAAGCTGCCGAACTGGAAGGCGCAGCACGGAGCAATTTCTTCGGCTTACCGCCCGGCGCGAAGCAACTGGAGAACTTTTCCAGCTTGAACCAACATTTCGGCGGCCTCCTGGCGGTTGCGGACAGCGCCGATGCCGCACCCACGACGCAGGCCACTGCTGTCTTCAAGGAACTCGAAGAAGATCTCGAGAAACTCGCCACGCGCTGGACGAATATCCGGCAGCAGGATATTCCAGCACTTAATACCGAACTGAAGAAAGCCGGCCTAGCCGCGGTCGATCCGAATAAATCACCCGACGCCACTCCGTCCGCAGATGCCGACGGAGACGACGAACCATGAGCCGCCCCACACTGGAATTTCGAAAGGCGCGAACATGAAGAGTTCTCACACGGTGCGATTTGTACTTGGTTACGCGCTCCTATGCTCGATGGCATTTGTGACCGCCGGCATCGGCCAGGCGCAGCAAATTCCTGAATCGCTCTACTCCGAAATGAAATGGCGAATGATCGGACCATTTCGCGCTGGGAAGGTGAATGCCGTGGCCGGCGTGCCGGGGAATCCGGGCGTGTACTATTTTGGCGCGGACGGCGGGGGCGTGTGGAAGACGACTGACGGCGGGACGGTATGGAAACCGATCTT
>Ga0137394_10004090_pt1 | contig 11037 bp, 11 predicted proteins | sample czobulk116metaG_FD_108278 | JGI IMG/M metagenome (GOLD analysis project Ga0137394, IMG submission 108278) | Vadose zone soil microbial communities from Angelo Coast Range Reserve, California, USA - czobulk1.16 metaG | ecosystem: Environmental > Terrestrial > Soil > Vadose zone | place: USA... | reverse complement strand
GGAAAGAAGCGGAAATACGTAGAGGCAATCACGCGGGCGGACATTGATGATTACAAAATCAAGCGGAGCGCAGGGTCTAACAAGCAGGATGACCGCCCAACCGCGCCACGCACCATAAACTTTGAGGTGAGCGCCCTCCGTACATTTTTCTATTACCTCATAAACGAGCGCGCGATCCCCATGGCAAATCCCTGCGCACGCTTCAAGCCTTTGAAGGATGAACGGGAGCGAGCGCGCCGTAAGCCGCCCACCTACACGCAGGCCGAACTCGACAAGTTGTTTGGTGCCTCTGACAATTTCGAAAAGACTGCGTACGGGACGCTGCTTCTCACCGGCCTACGGGAGCAGGAACTCTGCAATCTTGTCTGGAAGGACGTGGATCTCAAGAAAGAAACGCTTCGGGTGAGCGGAGAGGGTAAGGAAGGATTCTCCCCCAAGGACTACGAAGAGCGCGTGATCCCGATTCCGCCGGATCTCATAGCGCTACTGAAGAAGCTTCGCCGAAAGCATGAGTTGGTGTTCCCTACAGCCATGGGCGGTAAGCAGACGCACTTGCTACGGCGACTCCAGAGGCTCGCAAAGCGTGGTGGCGTCGGGCACTCCACACTTCATAAGTTCCGGCACACATACGCCACGCGGCTTCTTGAGAAAGGCTGCGACATCGTAACCGTCCAGCACCTCATGGGACACTCCGACCTCGACACTACGCGTCAGTATCTGAACCCCGACGACACTCTCAAACGCAAAGCCGTCCGCCGTCTCTCCCTGACCGGCTAGCTCACGACCGCCGCTGCATTGTTTTCGGTGCGCGGCGGAGGTATTATGAAATGGTCTTATGACGGACAAGTTGACGCCGGAGCAAAGAAGCTACTGCATGTCCCGGATAAAGGGGAAAAACACGGCTCTGGAGAAAAAGGTCTTCGCAGCACTTAGGAAAAACAAGATCGCATTCAGAAGGCACCTGGCGGGCCTCCCGGGAAAGCCGGATATAGTCCTTCCGAAAAGGAAAGTAGCCATTTTCATTGACGGTGATTTCTGGCATGGCTGGCAGTTCCCCAGGTGGGAGAAGCGGCTAAGCGGATTCTGGCGTCGCAAAATACGGTTAAATCGGGCGCGAGACGCAAAGAATTTCCGAATCTTGCGTAAGACGGGCTGGCAGGTCACCAGGATATGGGGACATCAACTCAAGCGCGACTTTTCGGGAGCCATCGACAAGATAATTGATCTTTCCAGCCCATGATTGAAAAACAGGAGTTTTATCACGGTGCCGCCTTAACGAGGCTTCTTGAAGATCCCCGTTGTGAGCGGATACGGCGCCAGGACTTCGGTTATATCGTGAACGAATCTGTTTTCGTGTTCGTGAAATATTCGACCAAGGGAAGATCGCCGTGGGGCTTCGTCTTCAGCGGAGAAGAAGCCAGAAAACTTAACGAAATATCGGGTTTGGTCTTCATAGGACTGATATGCGGAGGGGATGGCATATGTGCGGTTGCCTGGGGGGATATTAAGGCGCTTTTAGGGGAGACGGCCGGGAGCGCGAGAATCGCAGTCAGGCGCCGCTTCAATGAACAATATGGCGTCTCAGGGCCTGTGGCGGAACTGAAGGGTAAGGTCCCGGTCAAAGCCTGGCCAGCACTCGTTTTCGACTCTCGCACCAGCTAAACTACTTTAGCGTAAACTTCAAAAGCATGGTTGATAGCCTAGAACCAAGAAAAATCATACGGGACGGCCAGCACACCAAGGAGGCGCTGGAGGTTTTGGGAGCAAAAGGAATTCCCCCTGCATCACTAATCTCGATCGCCGAAAAGGCAGTACGCATTCTCGATCGTTCAGTTGATCCCATAGTCGGTCCATCCGAACAACCTACGGCCGGTCCTCTTTCCACTGATGGCCTCTTGTACGGGCTCATCCAAAGCGGGAAAACGAGCATCATCCAGGTAACTGCCGCCATGGCGGCAGACAACGGATTCCAGTGCATTATCATCCTGACTTCCGATATCGACCTGCTTTACGACCAGACGCTTGAGCGTATGAAACTTGCGCTGCCCGGCTTAAGTGTCCTGGGGAAAAACGACTGGCGTGAGCCTGAGCGATTCGATGGTCAACTTCGAAACCCACCTCTCGTCATAGTCTGCTCCAAGAACGGCAGCAAACTGGCAAGCCTTCTAAACGCCCTCAAAGCTGCAGGAGCAAGAGGTATTTCCGCACTTCTTATCGACGACGAAGCTGACCAAGCAAGCCTAAATACCCAGACGAGCAAGGGCAATGACCAGGTAAGCCGCGTAAACGAAATCATAAGCGGATTCCGCAGCTTCTTCAGGGTTAACACCTATCTCCAGGTCACAGCAACCCCCCAAGCGCTTTTTCTCCAGAATCCCGAACACCGGTACAGGCCGTCTTTCACCGTGCTGAGCGAACCGGGCCCTGGTTACGTGGGTGGATACGATTTCTTCGGGGACCCGGAAATAAGGCTTCTCAGGCCGGTAGATGTAGAAGAGATCGAACAGTTACGGGCGACCCACCAGCCGGCACCTTCCGGCATCATACCGAGAGGTCTCCATGAAGCCCTCCTCGCTTTTCTTGTGGGCGCTACAGCGAAAAAGATAGCAAACGCTAACACGCACTACGCATTCCTGTGCCACGTCAGCATGAATACGAATGACCACAAACATATCGTCACACTGATCGATAAATTCAAAGAAGACACCCTGCACATCCTGCTGAACCCGGGTACGCAGCAGTACGAAAAGCTCATAGCGAACTTCAAGGAAGCGTATGAAGACCTCGGGAAGACGCAGGTTGGCCTGCCTGCCTTCGACAAAATTCTCGAAAGGATTACTTTTTATCTCCGGGGGACGAACGTCAAGCTGATCAATGCCAAATCAAGGGAGGAAATAAAGCTTGATGCCGTTTACAACATTTTCGTCGGCGGGAATAAGCTTGGGAGGGGCGTGACGATAGAAAATCTCCTCGTAAGCTATTACGGCCGGAACCCCAAGAAACCCAATTCAGATACCGTTCTCCAACACGCCCGGATGTACGGTTATCGGCAGGAAGACCTAGGTGTTACCCGATTATTCCTGCCCGATAAACTTGCCGAACACTTCGCACTTATCCACGATATGGAAAATGCATTGAGGGAACTCGTCGAAAAATACCCGGAGGGCAAATTCGAAATTCTCTATATTTCATCACCGCTTCAGGCGACGCGACGCAATGTCCTCGATCCGGATTCACTGGTCGCCTATGTTGCCGGGGAGAGCGTCAATTCGGCTTATCCCCTGCGTACCCCCGAAGTCTATGAGCAACACACGAAGTGGATCGATGGCAAGCTGAAAGATATTCCTGATGAGGCGGCGGGACAGGAAATAACTATCGATGCCCTAATAGAGCTTCTGGAGCACTGCCCGAATGACCCGAAAGCCGGAGGGAAGTTATGGCGCATAAAAACCATCCGAACAGCGCTTGAAACCATAAAGAAGCTTCTAGGCGATAAGGCCTACCTTGTTGTGCGGCGAGGGAGATCGTTGACCACCACGCGGCGCGAGACGCAAGGAATCCTCGCCGGCAGACGAGGTGAGGAAGATCTAGCACCCAAGGATGCGCCGACCCTGTTTCTCTACCGGCAGAATGAGATCAGGGAGAAAGGCGAGGTAGAAGTCTGGTGGCCCCAACTGAGATTCCCGGAGGGTGACCAGAGGAACTACGTCCTTTCCTTCAGCATTAATGACGGCAACAGGGAACAATGAGACTCCACACCGCCATTGATTTATTTTCCGGATGCGGAGGGCTTACGCTCGGCTTGAAACGAGCCGGTTTCAACGTTATTGGTGCAATCGAAATCGATCAGCTAGCAGCCAGCACGTATACGCGCAATCACCCCGGCGTAAGAGTCTGGGACAAGGATATTCGGAAAATAAAGACTAGGGAGATGATGCGCTCTCTAGGCATTCATCCAGGCCAACTTGATCTTCTTGCAGGGTGCCCGCCATGTCAGGGATTTTCATCTATTCGTACGCGGAACCAGAAGACGACCACTGACAAACGGAATAGTTTGATATTCGAATTTTTGAGATTCGTCCGTGCATTCAGGCCGAAAACGATAATGATGGAGAACGTCCCCGGCCTGACGGGTTACTACCGTTTCAAGGAATTTACAGACAAATTGAGTGCGGAAGGTTATGAAATTGAACCCAACATCCTTAACGCCGCAGATTACGGCGTGCCGCAGCGCCGGCGCAGACTGATAGTGTTGGGAGGCCTTTCAGGTAAAATTGATTTTGCCATCCCTTCAGCTAATAGAAGAACCGTAAGGGATGCAATAGGCTCAATGCCGCCAGCCGGTAAGAGCGGTGACCCGCTGCATGATTTGAAGGAAATAAGGAGCGAAAAAATACTCAAGCGCATTAAGAAGATACCGAAGAACGGCGGCAGCAGATCCGCTCTAGGGAAGAGGGGGCAGTTAAAATGTCATATTAGATGCGAAGGCTTTCGTGATGTTTACGGGAGAATGGGATGGAAAGACGTCGCACCCACGATAACCAGCGGATGTACGAATCCCTCCAAGGGACGTTTTCTCCACCCGGTAAAAAACCGTGCTATTACTTTAAGAGAGGCAGCGCTATTGCAGGGATTCCCTCGAAGCTATTTCTTCCCTTCCGATAAGGGAAAAGAGTCCGTTGCCGAAATGATCGGAAACGCACTGCCGCCGGAGTTCATAAGACGGCACGCTCAGATGATAAAATCACGGTTGTTGGCGAAAGCCTAGCTATCAAAAGAGTCTCGCGGCTTGCCTCCTCGGCAAGCCGTTTTGTTTTTGAGCGTCATTTCCGAATCGACAAAGGCACCGTTAAAAGACAGGGAACGACACCCTCAAACGCAAAGCCATCCGCCGCCTTTCCCTGACAGGCTAGCCTCGACCACGCTCCAACACCTCAACGCCACATGGAAGGCCCTGGCTCTTCAGGGCTGCCTGTTTATAGAAGTGCATGATTTCGAACGAGCATCCTGTTATGATCTGGTAAAGAGCCAAGCGAAGTCCGCATGGCATTGACCAACGTCCCCGGACTGGTACTGTGGAGGCACAGCTTTTGCTCTCCTCCCTGAAGAAAGCGAACCTACTTCCACATCTACGACAGTTCAAAAACCAGCCAGCGCACCCTCGGCTTCCTGTCTCATTATCATGAGCGGCTTCGGCGGAGTCAGCCGAGAATGGAGCACCTAAACGTAAAATTATGAACAATTTCCCGTATCCGAAGGGATCAAATTGGCGAAAGTGGGACTTACAAATCCAAACCATTTTGGACGATGGATACGTGTCTCTGGCGGAATACGCAGAGGACATCAAGAAAAATGACTCCACGAACTGGCAGCGGTATGTAGCTAAGGTGGGGGGTGAGGCAAATGTTCTGCTCTATGACTCAAAGGCCTACTTCAATAATGGAAGCGTGCTCAAGAAGGAGCGGTGCGTAAATTATGTCAGGAATTTCTTCGCTTTTGTTGAAGTTTTCAAACCAGAGTTGGAGTGTATCGGCATCACCGATCACAATTACTTTGATGATTCCTTGCTCGACGTCTTTATCGAATATGCGAAAAAATCTCGATGCAAGGTGGTCCCCGGTGTCGAAATCAATTGCCAGGGGATTCATATGCTCTTGTTCTTCCCGACGAATCTATACGGGAAAGAAACATTTTCCGCTGGCATCCAAGCATTTTTGATGAAGATCGATATCAACAACCCCAGGAACAACGAAGGAGCCCTTACAACCACGACGGTTGACATCAAGAAAATTATCGATGAGGTCAGAAAAAACGGTGGCCTCGTAATCTATCCGCACTGCAATAGCAACAATGGCCTGTTTCAGGAACGGACGAGCACTGACAGGGTGCACTTAGCCGATATTTTTAACCACCAAAAGATAAACGTGTTGCAGTCCCAGCACCAGAAATCCTCCGTTGCGGTTGCGGAGTACATAAAAACGAATTCAAGCCTGACCTCGAAATTCTGCTCCCATATCAGTTCAGACGCGAGGGCACTTCGCGATGTCGGCCGCCCCGATCACGATGGTAATTATCTGTGGACCAAAGCTGATCCTACCTTCGAGGGGTTGAAACAAATTGCCTACGAGCCGGAACAGCGACTCTTTGTCGGCCCTCAAAAACCTGACGAGAAAAAGTCGTACTTCGTAATTGACAAGGTTCGGTTCTTGGACAACACCGTCGACGTTAAATTTTCTAGTGACTCCATTGAAATGAATCAGAATCTCACAACGATCATTGGCGGCAAGTCGACCGGGAAATCTCTATTGCTGTATTACATGGCGAAGACAATTGACCGGCAAGAGGTCGAAAACAGAACTTCAGCAAGCGGGCTGCCAATTACCTACGGTTTTGACGCATCGGCCGACTTCAACTTCGAGGTCACTTGGAAGGATGGCCAGCGAACGCTGTTGAGAGTTCCGGAGGGTGCATCAGAGGACGAATCGAAAGAGCGAAAAATACTCTATATTCCGCAGAGATATCTGAACACGCTCTCGGAAGCGAACATCAAAAGCCGCGAGGCCCTGAATGAGTTTGTCTTAAGCGTCATTTTGCAAGATTCTGCCGTAAACGAAAAATACGAAGAAACGGTTCGAGAAATAAAAACGATCGTCAAGGGTATTCCTGCCAGCATCACTGAGTTGTTTTCCGATAAAGAAGACATCAAGAAAACTGAAGAGGAATTAAAACAGGCCGGCGACGAGAAGGGCATCGAGACATATATGCAGACCCTTCAAGGACAAGTCGATGCCGTGAAGGCTAAGTCAGGCCTTAGCGATGATCAGATCAAGGAATACGAAGGATTGATCGCGCGAGAGAAGGAAATCAACACACAGATATCAAACCTCAATGAGGATAGGAAGACTATAAGGAACCTGCATTCGTCGCTAAGTTCGCAAATCGAGACGATGCGCTCTACGGCTGATGACACTGAAGCATACCTCAATGATGTTGATATCAAAGCAAAGTTTAAGAGCGAACTCAAAGTAATTGATTCGTTTACTGTAGCAGTGAAGACCGCTACGGATAACGTCAGTGCGGTTATCACGACAAAGGTCAAAGAACTGGACCAGAATTTGATAAAGATAAAGGCCGACCTTGCTCCTTTGCTATCCAAGGTTCAACTGCAGGCAGAACTAAAAGAAAAGACTGATGCGATTAACGCTGAGCAGCAAAAATTGGATGGAATTATCATCAAGAAGAATGCTCTGAAAATAAAGAGGGCTTCTTACCAAAAGAAGGCCGAAGCGATTATCGAGGCATATAAGCAGGTCATCGCGAAGTATGAAAATCTCCGGAACGAATTCAAGAAATTTGAAAGCAAGTTCGGCGATATTACTCTGAGCGTGCTTGTGAGCTTCAATGATGATGCTTTCAATGCGACCGTCGTCAAAGAATACCTGAATAAGAATGATCTGAAGAGAGTGATACCAGAAGCTGAATGGGGCGAGGAGTTTATCTACAAATACGACCCGACCAAGCATATGACCAACATTGGTGCCGTATTCGAAGGCCTTATCGGCGGTACGATAAATACGGTAAAGGGTCGTCACGTTAAAGACGCGGTCGCAAAATTGCTCGACAACTACTTCTACCTCGATTTCCGTATTTTCTATAAGAACGACGCCTTGGACAAAATGTCTCCCGGCAAAAGAGGTTTGGTTCTTCTCCAGCTACTCATCAATTTGAGTAATCAGGAATGGCCAATTCTACTGGATCAGCCAGAAGACGACCTTGATAACAGATCTGTATACGATGACCTTGTCTCTTTCCTGAAAAGGAAAAAACTCCAGAGACAAATCATCATCGTTACTCATAATCCTAACCTCGTCGTCGGAGCTGACTCAGAAGAGACGATTGTCGCGAATCAATCTGGTCAAGAAGTCGGAAGAGAAAATAAGAAGCATCGCTTCGAATACGTGTCCAGCGCCCTCGAAAACGCTTTCGAGCTCGAGTCTGCCCAGGAGCCTGCAATTCTATATCGCAAGGGTATTCGGCAGCATGTATGCGAGATTCTCGAAGGAGGCAAAGAGGCATTCCAGAAGCGAGAGCAGAAATACAACTTTCCCGTTGAATAACCGAATCTCTGAAATTTCCGGTTTTCGCGAAATAGCCCGCCTCGATTCATCGCCTGGACAGTTTTTCCCTGAGGCCGTATCCGGCTCCCTCTCTGAGACTCAATGCTATGAGCGCAAAGAACAAATTCTATGCATACGCTCTGCCGGACGGTCTGCGGGGTGTTGTCGATAACTGGCCCGCATGCGAAGGGATAGTTTCCGGTATCAAAGATGCGCGGTTCAAAGGATTCGCTTCGATGGATGAAGCGAAGTCCTGGCTTGCTGCCGGTGCGGACTACGGCTTCAAGAAATCATTCGAGCCGGGCATTTATTTCGACGCGGGCACTGGACGCGGAGATGGAGTCGAGGTCAGCGTGACCGACGAGAAGGGCACTAGTTTGCTCGACAGTATTCTTCCCAAGAATCATGTCAATCGGTATGGCAAGCATGGGCTATACGGCGATGTCACCAACAACTACGGCGAATTGCTGGCTTGCAGCTTCGCATTACAAATAGCCCTCAAGACCAAGGTGCAAAAGATATTTGGAGACAGCAAGCTCGTCCTCGATTATTGGTCTAAGGGCTACATAAAGAGCGGAGAGGCTGCCCCGGAAACAGTCCAATTGGCGTACTCCGTCGCGAAACTCAGGAAAGAATTCGAAGATAAGGGCGGAAAGCTAGAATATATCTCCGGAGAAGACAATCCCGCGGACCTTGGTTTTCATAAATAATTCCGAAAAAAGACCGATGCCCAACACCACCATCCTCAAAGACAGAGTCGCGGCCGTCGCCGCATTTTGTGAGAAAGAGCTCGTCCTACAGTATGCGCATTTGAGTGACGAATACTTCTATCAAAGCCTTCCTCTCTGCGTGATCGATGCGGTCTACTCGATCGGCGTGCAATACGAAGGAGTCCAAAATGTTGTCAGGCACTATTGTGAGTATTTTGGCCTTCAAAAGTTCCGTGAGCCTCGCGGTCAAGTGCCGCCCACAAGTGAACAGCAGCCCCTCTCAGCACTCGTGGAGAAGATGGTCGCTTTTGGGATCGACAAGTTTACCGAAGAAATTTTCAACAATAGACAGCGAACTTCTCCGAGAGCTGGAATCCTAAAATCCGAGGCCATCTTCCGTTTCGCGACCGTGCTATGCGACAACGGAATGAACTTTCTGCAGGACGTACCGCCGAGAGTTCTCGATACAGAGCTAGAAGCAGAACTTCGTCAAATCCCCGGCCAGACTAGCGGAATTTCCATAAGCTACTTTTTCATGCTTGCAGGCACAGAAAACCTCATCAAACCCGACCGCTGGATAGGCAGGTTTTTGAAGCGCTGCCTCAACGCTGAACCAACCCCCGAGGTAGCCCAATTCTTGATTTCCAGCGCATGTGAGACGCTGCGAACAACGTACCCGAAACTGACTCCTCGTCTGCTTGATTACGTCATCTGGGACTACGAGCGGGCACGGTAGGGTATATCCCTTGCCCGTTTCCCTCCGCTCGCTACACTGAAAGCATATGGCGAAGAAAGTGATCGCTCAAAAAGATTTCATATACCACGGAACCAGTGCGGAATCTGCTGACAGAATAAGGAAGGCTGGCGGGTTTCGCGTTGGGAACGAAAGGGGTCTCAAAGACCTCACGGGGTTTGACGTTCCGGAAGACCGCCCCATTTCTCTCTCGCTTGATGAGAACACCGCAAAGTTATACGCAGGACCGCGACCCGATGGCGGCAAAGGGGATGTGGTCGCGTTCGTATCAAAAAACCTTAATTTGGCGACCGAGGAAGAAGCAATAAAACTAGGTCGGTATGGGAAGGATGGATACGATGCCTTTCTAAAGAATCTCAAAAATGCCGGATATGACGGATACCATACGAGCAGCCCTCACGATGAGAAGGTGGAAACTGTTGTGGTAAATAAAGAAAAACTCAAGTTGGCAAATACGGATCAGTAGGTCGTTTCTAAAACCAGAACGATCACGTACATCGAGCAGAAACCATTTCCAAAGAATCCCGCGCCTTGCCTCCTCGGCAAGCCGTTTTGTTCTTGAGTGTCATTTCCAAATCGCCAAAGGCAGGTAAGAACCACGTCAAAAGACAGGTTTAAACCGCGCCCGAGCATCAAGCCCGCAGAAGCGACGTAGTGCCCCCGCGCTGTCTCCCGCGTCCTTTCAGCGTCCGCCACAACCCATCCTCAATTCACCAACCCCCATGCCATTTCCCGCGTCCATCTCCGCAGTTTTCGAGACCCAACCCTCCTGAAAAACCCGAGACCCGCCTCCGCAGAATTCGAGACCCGCACTTGACGCCTCCCGTGATTTCCAGTTACGAATGGAAGCGGGACTCGTCTCCGCGAACCCGCGGACCCCCGAACCCCCTCACCCAACAACCTCCCTCCGTATGCCAATCACCCAATCCAAAAACCAACAGAACCTCGTCTGCCCAAAGTGCCAGTCAATGTTCACGGTAAAGAAAGGCAAACGTCGCAACCGCCTGCAAATTCTGCAGCTCTATCAGTGCACGGGCTGTGACCACAAATTCACGAGCCAGGCTGGCAAGCACAAAACATATCCCTTGAAGACCATCCTCGACGCTATCTCGACCTACAACCTGGGCCACACTGCGACGGAGACCCAAAGCTTACTTCGCCGAAAGGCTCTGATCGACATTCCCGAACGCACGATCAACCTGTGGCTTTCAACGTACAAAGCACTTGCAACCTACGCTCGCCTCCGAAGCGCGGCGAAAAAACTGTTTCCGCCATCCGCCATCATTCGCAGCTTCACGCTTTTTCACCAGCAGGTGTACCGCTTTCAACTTCATCAGGCGAAGCTCGCGCTACTTCTCGACGCTCCAGAACACAATCAGCTATCAGTCATCAGGAGCTACTTGGGAAATGTCGGTGCGCACTTTCCCCATCATCTCTTCCAGGACAGCCAACACCG
>Ga0137394_10004089_pt1 | contig 11037 bp, 9 predicted proteins | sample czobulk116metaG_FD_108278 | JGI IMG/M metagenome (GOLD analysis project Ga0137394, IMG submission 108278) | Vadose zone soil microbial communities from Angelo Coast Range Reserve, California, USA - czobulk1.16 metaG | ecosystem: Environmental > Terrestrial > Soil > Vadose zone | place: USA... | reverse complement strand
TGATCGCGGCGCGGAAGCTCTCGCCCGTGGAGCTGGTCGAGGCGCTGATCCAGCGCGTCGAGCAGTACGATGGCCAGACACGCGCCTTCATCACGCGCACCTTCGATCTGGCGCGGCGCCAGGCCAAGCAGGCCGAGGCCGACATCGCCACGAGCGGGCCGCGGGGACCGTTGCATGGAGTCCCCTTCGGCCTCAAGGACATCTACGATACGCAGGGCATCCTCACCTCCGCGCACTCGCGCATCTTCATCGACCGGATCCCCGCGGACGACGCCACCGCGACCACCAGGCTCTACGACGCCGGTGCCGTGCTTCTCGGGAAGCTGGCCACCCACGAGATGGCGCATGCCGGGCCGTCGTTCGATCTGCCGTGGCCTCCTGCGCGCAATCCCTGGAACCTCGCGCACTTCACCGGCGGCTCCTCCACGGGCTCGGGAGCCGCCGTCGCGGCTGGCCTCGTCCCGGTGGCGCTCGGCTCCGATACCGGGGGATCGATCCGGGGTCCGGCGTCACTCTGCGGCGTTGCCGGCCTGATGCCCACATTCGGCCTGGTGAGCCGCGCCGGCGTGATCACCAACTCGTACACGTTCGACCACTGCGGGCCGCTGGCCCGGACGGTGGAGGACTGCGCGCTGGTGCTGCAAGCCCTGGCCGGCTACGACGCGAAGGACGCGGGCAGCCTGCGGCGGCCGATACCGCGGTATCGCGAGGCGCTCGGCCAGGATCTGCGCGGGCTCAGGATCGGCGTGCTTCGCCACCACTGGGAGGACGACATCCCGGCGTCGGAAGACGTCAAGAAGGCCATGGACGCCGCGCTCGACGTGCTTCGCGGGCTCGGCGCGGAGCTCGAGGAATGCCGCGTGAGGCCGCTCGCCAGCTATTTCGACGTGAAGATCATCATCGCCGAGAGCGAGATCTTCAGCGTCCACCAGAAGGACCTGATCGCCCGGCCCAGCGACTTCGGCGCCGACTTTCGCTCACGCGTGCTGCCGTCCGTGCTCTTCTCCGCCAACGACTACGTCCAGGCCACGCGCGAGCACCGCCGGATGATGGTGGAGATGGAGCCGCTGTACGCGAGGTTCGACGCCTTCGTGATGGCCGGCATGGGCGAAGCTCCGCGGCTCACGGACTACCGCAGCGTCTCGTTCTGGCAGAAGCCCAGCCTCTTCACGCCATGGAACGTCACTGGCCAGCCCGTGCTCGGGCTCCCCAACGGCTTCGGGAGAAGCGGCCTGCCGCTCGGCATGCAGATCCTCGGCCGGCCCTTCGGCGAGACGACCATCCTTCGCGTCGGCCACGCCTACGAGCAGGCCACCGAGTGGCACACGCGGCGCCCCGCGCTCGTGCCCGGCGTCGACGCGCCCGCCGTCACCCCGCCCCCCATCCTGTCGGGCACTGCCGATCAGGCCGACGCCGGGATGCGCGACCTGTGCGTGAAGGCGGCCCGGCGCGCGGGGCTGCGGCTCGACGATCTGATGCTTGCGCAGCTCTTCGAGGGAGCGCCCTATGCGCTGGGCATGGTGGAGCGCCTCCGCCGCGACCACGGGCTGCACCACGAGCCCGCCAACATCTTCAGCTTTCCGTCCACCCGGCGGGGCGATTCCCAGGCGGGCTAATCCGAGACAAGAGAGAGGGAGACTGCATGAGCATCCGACCGAACCGCGTGAAGCAGCGGCTGGCCGCCGGGCAGGTGGCGACCATCCTGGCCGGCACCAACGACCCGGACATGATCGATCAGCTCGGCCCGCTCGGCGCCGACGGGATCTGGCTGGAGGGCGAGCACGGCGGTGTCGACTACGCCGATCTCGGCAACCTGACCCGGGCGTGCGACCTCTGGGGCATGACCTCCGTGGTCCGCGTGATGGACAACGACTACGCGACGATCTATCGCACCCTCGACCGCGGCGCGCAGGGCATCGTCGTGCCGCACGTCAACAGCCGCGCGGAAGCCCAGACGGTGGTCGAGGCCGGCAAGTTCGCGCCGCTCGGCAAGCGGGGCATGTTCACGAGCCGCCAGGGCTTTGGCGTGGGCGACTATCTCAAGACGGCCAACGACCAGAGCCTGCTGATCGTCCTTCTCGAGGACATCGTGGCCGTGGAAAACCTCGACGAGATCCTCAAGGTCGACCACATCGACGTCTTCTTCGTGGCGCCGAGTGACCTGGCGACCTCGATGGGCCACATCGGCGACATGGGTCACCCCGAGGTCCAGCAGACGATCGACGGGGCGATCGCGAGGATCGTCCAGTCCGGCCGCGCGGCGGGTACGCTGGTCAATTCCGCCAACGTGGAGCGCTACACGCGGATGGGTGTCCGCGCGATCATGACCAGCTTCTTCCCGTGGATCCAGGCCGGCGCGAAGGACCTGATGGATCGCGCGGCCTCCGGGACCCGGGCCTGACGTTCACAGGGCGGGGCCGCCTGCTCTCGCTCGCTACCGGTCCAGGTGCTTCAAGTACTGGGCGACGAAGTCGTAGTCGACGAAGCGGCGGTAGGCGTCCGTGAGCTGGCGGGTCACCGGGCCGGGGACGGCACCGCTCCGCGGAGCGACTCCGTTCACGCTCTGGACGGGGCAGATGCAGAGGCTCGTCGAGGTCAGGAAGGCCTCGTCCGCGCCGTAGGCGTCGAAGAGGTCGAGGTCCTGCTCGACCACGGAGAGCCCCGCCTCCCGCGCGAGATCGATGACGGTGGCGCGGCTGATTCCCGCGAGGACGAACTCCTCGCGCGGCGTCCGGATCACGCCGTCCTGGACGAGGAAGATGTTGCTCCCGATGCCCTCGGCGAGGTGGCCGTGCGTGTCGAGGAGCACGGCCCACGCCTCGGGATCCCGGCTCTTGGCCTCGAGATCGCCCAGGACCACGTTCAGGTAGTTGTGGGTCTTGGCGCGCGGGGACAGGGCTTCCGGCGCCGTGCGACGCACGGCGGGAGTGACCACGCGGATGCCATCGCGGTAGAGGCTGGCCCGGTCGCGGAGCGGGAGGGGTAGGCACTCGACGATGACGGTGGCGCCGATCTGGGGCCATACTTCGCGGGCCGCGGCGTCGAGGCCGCGTGAGATCCGCTGGCTCACCCAGTAGTCCTCGTCGGGCCCGAGAAGGACGAGGTTCTGGCGCAGCACTTCCTCCGTGATCGCGACCAGCTCGGCGGGGGCGATGCCGGGGTCGATCCGGAGATAGTGGAGGGAGCGGTACAGACGATCCACGTGTTCCACGAGCTTGAAGACGCGGTGGCCGAAGGTGCGGGTGGTGTCGAACACGGCATCGCCGTACTTGAAGCCGCGATCCCGGAACGGCACGAGCACCTGGCTCTCGGGGACGAAGCGTCCGTTGAAGTACGCGATCCGCTGGCCCGCCGTCGTCATGATCTGCCCTCCCGCGTGGAGAAGCGCCTCAGCGTCGAGCGCGACCCCTGTCGCGCGATGTCCGCACGTTACCGGAGACGGGCCCGCTGGGCAAGGGGCGGCACGGAACAAATATCCCGGGTCCGAGCCTCGACCCGGTAAATCGGACGCGTTCCTCGCCTGGCCGTCTCGCTACCTTTCGAGCAAAACGCGGGAACTTCCTCCAGTAAGCCGCTCCGATCCCGATCGTACGCCTGGCACGGAGAATGCCCTGAGTGCCCGAGAATCGCGTTGCAGCGGGCGGACTGTTCGTCCGAGTACCCTGTCGGCTTCTTTGACTGAGATGGATGTCACCAGACCGGTTGTTCGAGCGGACACGGGCGTCTCCGGGTGAAAGACCCTGGCCGTACACAGACGGAGGAGAAAACCATGAAGAGTATGCGAAGACTGAGCCTGTTGGCCATTGCCGGGCTCGCGCTGTCGGGAACCGGTTGCGCGACCTCAGACCAGTGGGCCGACTGGAAGAGCCACACAACGCACTTCGCCTCGGGAGAGCACGGCCTCTTCTCGCTGCGTAACGACAACGAAGGCAGGCACCCGAGGGTGACGCGCCTGGATGTCGAGGCCTCGCGCGCGGAGAACTGGTGGGGCAAGACCATCAGCGTCGACTCCGCCCAGATCATCCAGAACTAGAGGAGAACGCACCCATGCATGGCCGAGCGAGATCGATTGCCCTGGTGTTGTCTGCCGTGGCCCTGTTGCTGCTGCTGACAGGCTGCCCCAAGCGCCCCGGGATTACCGTCGCCTCCGCGCCGCCTCCCGCCGCGCCCGCGCCGGCGCCCACGCCAGTCCCGGCCGCGCCCGCACCCGCACCGCTGGCGGCGACACCGGCTCCGGCTCCGCCCGCGCCGGCGCCCGCCGAAGAGTACAAGATCAACGATGCCCTCAAGCCGGTGTACTTCGCCTTCGACTCGTCGGCGATCCGCCCCGCTGACGCCAGGACGCTGGACGCCAGCGTGGCCTGGCTGAAGGCCAATCCGGGCCAGCTCACGCTGATCGAAGGGCATTGCGACGAGCGCGGGACCAACGAGTACAACCTCGCTCTGGGTGAGCGGCGGGCCAAGGCGGCCATGAGCTATCTCGTGTCCAAGGGGGTCGAGGCCGGCCGGATCACGATGATCTCCTACGGCAAGGAGCGGCCCGTTTGCACCGAGCACAACGAGGCGTGCTGGTCGAAGAACCGTAGAGACAACTTCCTGACCAAGAAGCAGTAACGCCTCCGACGTTGCGTAGTTGAACGTCTCGAGCGCCTGGCGCACACTTCGGGAAATGGGCGCCGGGCTGCTCGAGATCAATGACTACGCGACGGCGCTTCGCGCCTTCCACTGGAAGGCCCTCTGGGAGCTCGTCGACGGCACCGCGGAGCGGCTGAACCTCGCTCACGAGTGCGTCGATCGGCACCCGCGGGACGCCGTCGCGCTGCGCATCCAGAAGGCCGACGGCGGCCGCGAGGTCCACACCTTCGGGGCCCTCGCGGCGTGGTCCTCGCGGTTCGCCCACTGGCTCGAGGGCCAGGGCGTGGCGCGAGGGGAGCGGGTCGCCATCATGCTCGAGCCGTCGCTGCCGTTCTACGGCGCGCTGTTCGGGGCGGTCCGGCGCGGGACGATCGCCGTGCCGCTCTTCACGCTGTTCGGACCGGAGGGGCTCGCCCTCCGCGTTCGCGACTGCTCGCCGACGGTCTTGCTCGTCGACCGGGAGGCCGAGCGCTGGCAGTCGGAGTTTCCCGGGGTGCGCGTCGTGGCCGCGAACGCGGACTTCGAAGCAGCCCTCGCCGCGCAGCCGGCGGAGTACGCGCCCGCCACGGCGGCCGACGACCTCGCGGTGTTCCAGTACACGTCGGGGACCACGCGCGCGCTGCCCGAGGCGGTCAAGCACACCCACCGCTCCGTGGTCACGCTCATGATCGCGGCCCTCTACGGCATCGGCCTGCGTCCGGGCGACCGGTACTTCTGTCCCTCCTCACCCGCCTGGGGCCACGGCCTCTGGCACGGCACCATCGCCCCTCTCGCCCTCGGCATCGCCGTGGGCAGCTACGCGGGACGGTTCGATGCCCTGCGAATCTTCGAGGCGCTCCGCGCGTTCGAGATCACCAACATGGCCGCGGCGCCCACCGTCTATCGTCTCCTGCGCGCCTCGGGCCTCGCCGCGGACCATCCGTTCCGACCCGCCAAGCTCTCCTTCACGGGAGAGCCCATGGACCCGGGCACCTGGCAGTTCATCGAGGAGACGTTCGGCGTCACGCCGCGCAGCATGTACGGATCCACCGAGGTGGGCGTGATCATCGTGAGCTATCCCGGATTCACGGGATACGACGTGCGACCCGGGGCCCTCGGCACGGCCGCCCCCGGCTGGGAGGTGGGCATCGTCGACGCCGAGGGGCAGCCGCTGCCTCCGGAGACCATGGGCGAGATCGCCGTGCGCCGCCGGGGCCGGTGGTTCCTCGTCAAGGACCGCGGCCGCATGGACGCCGACGGCTACTTCTTCCACGCCGGACGCTCCGACGACGTCATCATCTCCGCCGGCTGGACGATGAGCGCGGTGGAGATCGAGTCCGTCCTCATGAGCCATCCCGATGTCCGGGAGGCGGCGGTGATCGGCGCCGCCGACGAGCTGCGCGGCCAGGTCGCCAAGGCCTTCGTGGTCGCGCACCGCCGCGATGCCGGGCTCGTGCCGGAGCTGCAGCGATGGGTGCGCGAGCGGCTGAGCCAGCACGAGTATCCGCGCGCCATCGAGGTCGTGGACGAGCTGCCGAAGACGCCGGCGGGGAAGATCAATCGCCAGGCGCTGCGCGAGCGCCAGGCCAGGCGCCCCGCCGCCCCGTCACCGTAGCCGTCAGAGGTGGGGGACCCAGGGCCAGTACTTGGCGATGGCGCCCGCGTCGACGCGCAGGTCCGCGCCGGTGATCATCTCCGCGTCGTCCGAGGCGAGGAAGACACAGGCGCGGGCGTAGTGGCGCGGGCTGGGCAGCTTCCCCATGGGGAGCATCTTCGCGAAATCGAGGGCACGCGCGCGCGGCTCCGGCCGGGGCCGCCCCCAGGCCACGCCGCGCTCGATCCCCTCTTCGGGGTCGGTGGCGGTCGGGGTCAGGCTGTTCACGCGGATGCCGTGCTTCACCAGGTCCATGGCCGCGGCGCGGGTGAAGTTGAGGAGGCCGCTCTTGGTCGTGGAGTAGGCGATGTTCCCGGCCTGGCCCTGGTGACCGGCCGTCGAGATGATCACGATGATGCTGCCGCCCCGCCCCTGCGCCACCATGAGCCGGGCCACGTGCTTGGTGCAGAGAAAGGTGCCCGTGAGGTTGACGGCGACCTGGCGGCTCCATCGGTCGAGCGGCATCTCGAGCACGCTCATGCCGCCCAGGATGCCCGCGTTGTTGACGAGGATGTCGACGCCGCCGTAGGCATCGCGGACGCGGGCCACCATCGCCTCCACCTGGCCCTCGTCGGTGACGTCGCACGCGATGCCCAGCGACGTGCCCCCGCGCTTGGCGATCCAGTCCGCGCATTGCCGCGCGTTGTCCTCGGCCACGTCCACGCACACGACCCGCGCTCCCTCGTCGGCCAGCCCCTGGGCGATGCCCCCGCCAATATTCGGACTCGATCCCGTGACGATCGCTACTTTGCCGGCAAGGCGCGTCATCAATACCCCTCGTTCGAGCGCCGGCTTTGCCGGCGCAATCCTGTCTTGAGGAAGGTCTCGGAGGGGGCCGTCGAGGCCCCCTCCGACGGGATGGTGACCTTGGCGGCGAGGCGGCTCATGCGCGGCTCTCGCTCGGGGCCACCGCGGCTGTTGCCGGCGGCGAGGCCGCCCGATGCGACGGCGACTTCAGCGCGCCCCGCGCGAGGCCCAGGCGCTGATAGTCGCGCGCCCGCTGGGCGAGGTGGCGGCGGAAATAGATCAGCCCCACGTCCAGCGGGCCGAGCTTCTGCGGCCGCTCGAGGTTGAGCCGCTCGCGCTTGAAGACGACCAGGTCTTCCTTCTCGTTGGTCGCGATGATGATGCTGGGTTTGCGGTAGCCGTGATACCAGAGCGTCTGCCAGACGGCGTGGAGCGCGTTCCTCGGCTTCCGCACCAGGGTGAACGTCCACACGCGAGTGTCGTGCTCGGTGACGGGCACCATCCAGCGCAGGTGGATGCTCGCGCCGATCATCACCCGGATCTTGCTCGGCAGCTCGACGTTGTGCTGCACGCCCCGATAGCGCGCGAGCGGGGGCTCGCCGCCGCGGAACTGCGGGCCGCCCGCGAGGCGGCGCCACCACACGTGGCGCGGCCAGCGCGCGCCGAGGCCAGGATGGTAGCCCTGGCCGAAGTGGGGAGCGGCCCACGCCGCGTTCACCGAGGTCTCGTCCTCGCTGGTGATCTTCACGCCGCCCGTATAGGCGACCTTGGGCCGGAAGAACCCGAGCCGGTAGTTGACCAGGCGCCAGAAGTTGACGCCGCGATGCAGGTAGAACTCGTGGAAGTCGATTCCCTGCGCCATCGGCTCGGTCCAGTTCGCCTCCCACACCTTCACGCGCAGGTAGCGCCGTCCCGTCAGCTCCGGGTCCGACAGCTCCGCGGGCAGGTCCTCGCCGAGGGGCACCGGCGCCGTCTCGCCCATCCATACGAACACGATGCCCATCCGCTCCTCGGCGGGATACGACCGGGCACGGAGCTTGCCCATGAACGGTGAATCCGGACGCTCGATGAGGGCGGCCACGCACTGTCCCGTTCCGTCGAAGGTGTAGCCATGGTACGGGCAGGTGACGGTGCCCTCGAACTCGCACACGCCGAGCGACAGCCGCGCCCCGCGGTGCGGACACCAGTCGCTCAGCACCGCGACCTTGCCCGCCTTGTCGCGGAAGAGGACGAGATCGTCGCCGAGCATCTGCAGGTGCCGCGGATTGCCGCGCACGCGGCGGGCCTCGATGGCGGGGTACCAGTACTCGCGGAACCCCAGCCTGGGACAATAATCGAAGGGCCCGATCTGGGAAGCGCCGTAGGCCTCCTGCGTCGTGCTCTCGGCCAGCCGAGGGTCCCCGTTCGCGCGATTCTGCGTGTCCATGCGTGACTCCTCAGCCGACATTGCCGCCGCGAAGCCCGAGGAGGCGGGCGACCAGGGCGCCGGCGAGCGATACGAACATGATGATGCAGGCCACCACCACCGCTTCCTCGAACTTGCGCTGGGCAACATAGTCGAGCTGCAGCATGGAGAGCGGCCGGTTGGCGCTCGTGGTCAGGAGGGCAAAGTTGCCGATGTTCCGCGCCGCGCCCACGAAGGTGATCATCCCCACCGCGAGGAGGGTGGGGGTCATGAGCCGGAGCACGATGCGCCGGTAGGTGACCCACCACGACGCGCCCGCGATGCGAGAGGCCTCCTCCAGCTCTCCGCCGAGCTGCATGAGGCCACTCTTGATGATCTGGACGCCGAGGGGCATCCCCGCGATGACGCCCGCGATGACCAGGACCGCCGTGGTGCCGTAGAGCGGCCGCAGGATGCCGACCCCGAGGAAGAGCCACAGGAGCGCCAGGCCCAGGATGATGCCCGGCACCGTGAAGGGCAGCCAGGAGACGAAATCGAGCAGGCGCCGCCCCGCGTAACGGGTCCGCACGATGATGTAGGCGATGAGGGAGTGGACGACGATGGTCACGACGGCGGTGCTCACCGCGAGCACGAGCGTGTTGTGCAGGGAGCGGAGAAACTGCTCGTCGCCGAGGACGGTTGCCCAGTTCCCGAGCGTCCACGGATCCGGGATGTGGAAGAAGCCGAACAGCTTCATGAACGTGCCGAGGAGCGCGAAGACCACCGGCACCCCGAGCACGATGAGGACGAGACCCAGGGCCAAGAGCATCGCGGGGGCGCGCCACGGGCCCAGCGCATAGGCCCGGCTCTGGAACTGGCCCGTGATCGTGGTGTAACGCCGGCCCCGGGTCAGCCACTGCTGGGCGAAGACGAGGGGCAGCATGGCGGCCAGGATCAGCACGGACAGCGCGGTGGCCGCGTCGTAGCGCGGCACGCGGGTGACGAGCAGATCGTAGATGGTGGTGCTGAAGACGAAGAAGCGGAAGGGCAGGCCCAGCACCTGCTCCACCTCGAAGGTCTGGAGCGAGACCATGGTCCCGAGGAGGAGCACGGCCAGGATGGCGGGCGCCATGACGGGGACGGTGATCCTGAGGGCCGTGCGGAGCCCGCTCGCCCCGGCGACGCGGGAGGCCTCCTCGAACGAGGTGTTCATGTTGCGGAAGGCCGGGGTGAGGAGGATCACCTTCACGGTGAGAGACCCTGTGATGACGTGTACCCAGACGATGCCCCAGAACGAGTAGATGTTGAACGGTCTCCCGCCCACGAATGGGAGCTTGGCGAGCCAGGTGTTGACCAGCCCGTACTCCGGATCCAGGAGGAGGATCCAGCTCAACGTCACCGTGAAAGGCGGCAGGAAGAAGGCGGCCCAGAAGGCGAACTCGATCCAGCCGCGGCCGGGGAGATCCGTGCGGGCGAGGAGCCAGGCGACCAGGACGGCAAGCGGGAGGGAGAGAAACTGGCGCACGAAGGTCACCGTGAACGTGTTGACGAGAGCGGTGCGGAGACCCGGCTCTCCGAGGGCGGCGCGCCAGCCATCCAGACCGTAGCGGGCGGGCTGCCCCGGCGGGGCGACCTGAAGGCTCTGGAGAGCGACGAGGGCGAGGGGAAACACGACGCACAAGGCGACCACGGCAAGGACCACGGTGCAGAGCACGGTCTGCAGCTCGATGCGGCGCGGGCCCGCGACCGGCAGCGCCTGGGTCAGGCCGGCCACACGCTCACCATCTCGGGAGGAAAGCCCAGCTGCAGACGCTCGCCCTCGCGCCATTCGCGCCCGCGGGGGATGAACAGCACCACGCGGTACTCGCCGCCGAGGGCCACGCGCGCCTCGTAGCGGTCGCCCACGAAGGACAGGCTCTCGATGACACCGGGAAGCCAGTTCGTCTCCTGTCGCGGGGGATCATGAGGGGCGACTTCGATGTCTTCGGGACGGATGGCGAGGTGCGCGGCCCCGCCGGGAGCGAGGACGGCGCTCGGAGCGGCCCGGCCGGACAGCGTGCGCTCCGCGAGCGCTCCGTTCAGCTCCACGGAGACGCTGGCCTGCGCGTGACCGAGCGGGAGCCGACCGACGCGGCCGTGCAGGATCACCGTTTGGCCGAGAAAGTCGCGCACGAAGGCGGACGCCGGCTCCTCGTACAGGCACCGCGGGGTTCCGACTTGCTCGACGCGTCCACGATGCATCACCGCGATGCGATCGGAGAGGCTGAGCGCCTCCACCTGGTCGTGGGTGACGAAGAGCACCGTGATGCCGAGACGGCGCTGCAGCAGCTTCACCTCCACCCGCATCTGCTCGCGCAGCTTGGCGTCCAGATTGCTGAAGGGCTCGTCGAGGAGCAAGAGATCGGGCTCGTACACGAGGGCGCGGCAGAGGGCGAGGCGCTGCATCTGGCCGCCGCTCAGGAGGGTGCCGGGTCGCGCCTCCGTCCCCGCCAGGCCCACCAGCTCGAGCACGCGGGCGACCTTGTCGCGAACCTGGGCCCGCTTCATGCCGCGCAGCTCGAGCGGGTAGGCGACGTTCTCGAACACGGTCATGTGGGGCCACACCGCGTACGACTGGAAGACCATGCCGAGATTGCGC
>Ga0137394_10004088_pt1 | contig 11037 bp, 9 predicted proteins | sample czobulk116metaG_FD_108278 | JGI IMG/M metagenome (GOLD analysis project Ga0137394, IMG submission 108278) | Vadose zone soil microbial communities from Angelo Coast Range Reserve, California, USA - czobulk1.16 metaG | ecosystem: Environmental > Terrestrial > Soil > Vadose zone | place: USA... | reverse complement strand
TGGCTGGGAGCGCGTGATCGATACGCCCATCAGCGAGAGCGCCATTATCGGCGCAGCCTGCGGGATGAGCTATCTGGGGCTGCGGCCCATTGTCGAGATGCAGTTCATCGACTTTATCGTTTGCGCTTTCAACCAGATTACGAATTTCGTGGCCAAGGGACATTACCTGTGGAACGCCCCGGCGCCGATGGTAGTGCGCGGGCCGTCCGGAGGCGGCGTGCACGGCGGGCCGTTCCACTCCGCGAATCCGGAGATGTACTTCGTGCACACGCCGGGGCTGAAGGTGATCTATCCTTCGACGCCCTATGATGCGAAGGGATTGCTGAAGGCCGCGGTGCGGGACAATAATCCGGTGCTCTTCTTCGAACACAAGTTCCTCTACCGCCGCATCAAGGGAGAAGTTCCCGCGGGGGACTACACCCTGCCGATCGGCAAAGCCGTGGTTCGCCGCGAAGGGAAACACCTGACGATCCTTTCCTACGCGGCGATGCTGCATACTTCGCTGGAAGCGGCCGAGGCCCTGGCGAAAGAAGGGATCGAGGCGGAAGTGATCGATTTGCGGACGTTGCTGCCACTGGATGAAGAGACGATTTTGAATTCGGTGAAAAAGACCAACAAGTGTTTGGTGGTGCACGAAGACACGAAGACGGGCGGGATCGCCGGTGAAATCGCGGCGATTCTCTGCGAGAAAGCGTTTGGCGATCTGGACGGGCCGCTGATGCGCGTGACCTCGCTCGATACGCCGGTGCCGTACGCGCCGACGCTGGAAGAATATTTTCTTCCCAATGCGAAAAAGGTTTTTTCCGCCGCGAAGGAACTCGCGCGGTATTGAGGCAAGTTTTCAGTAGACAGTTGTCAGGAATCAGGGAAGAAGAAAAGAATCTCTCTAGGCAGGGATTTGCTGACAGAGTTCTGAATACTGACAGCTGAGAACCGCATCCTGGAAGAACCGGACTCTAAGGAGAAGGAAATGGCCGTAGACATCGTAATGCCCCAGATGGGGGAAAGCATTTTCGAAGGCACAATCACCAAGTGGCTGAAGAAGCCGGGCGACAAGGTGGAGCGCGACGAGCCGCTCTTTGAAATTTCCACGGACAAAGTGGACGCGGAAATTCCCTCACCGTCGGCTGGCGTGCTGAAGGAGATCAAAGTGGGCGAAGGGCAGACCGTGCCGATTCAAACGATTGTCGGCGTCATTGACGCGGCGGGCTCTCCGGCTTCGGCTCCAGCGCCGGCTCCGGCGAAAGCGGCTGCTCCCGCTCCCCCGGCTGCAAAGGCTCCCGCCGCCGCTGCTCCAGCACCAGCAGCGCCGAAGCCTGCGGCTCCGGCGGCCGCACCTGCACCTGCTTCCTCGGGTTCAACGGGCGAGCGCATTCACAGTTCGCCGCTGGTACGGCGCATGGCCAAGGAGCACGGCATCGACCTCTCCACGGTGGAGGGTACGGGCGCGGCTGGGCGAATCAGCAAACAGGACATCGAGGCCGCGATTGCGGGCGCTGGCGTACCGTCTGCCGCGGCGGCGGTTTACTCCGCTCCGGCTCCGGCGGCGTCTTCGCGACCGGCGCCACCGGCAGCCGCGCCGGGAGTGTCCGGCGGGCAGGCGCACGTGGCGCTCGAAACCGCCGTCCCGCGCGAGAAGATGTACTTCGGCAATTACGAAGTGCAGCCGATGAGCGCGATGCGGCAGCGCATCGCCGAGCACATGGTGGCATCAAAGCGTGTTTCGGCGCATGTGTACTCCGTTGACGAAATCGACATGACCAAGGTGGCTGCCTTGCGCGCGAAATCCAAGGACGAGTTCGAAAAGCGCTACGAAACCAAGCTGACGTTCATGCCCTTCTTCGTGAAGGCCGCGGTGGCCGGGCTGCGCGCATATCCCACGCTGAACGCATCGCTCGACGGCACCAACGTGATCCTGCACAAAGAGATCAACGTCGGCATCGCGGTGGCGCTCGACTGGGGCCTGCTCGTCCCGGTGGTGAAAAACGCCGACGAAAAAAACATTCTCGGCATCCAGCGCAACATGAACGATCTCGCGGAACGCGCGCGTTCGAAAAAGCTGAAGCCCGAGGAAGTGCAGGAAAGCACGTTCTCCATCACCAACCCGGGCGTCTTCGGCGGCTTGTTCGGGCTGCCGGTGATCAGCCAGCCCAACGTGGGTATCCTTGGTCTCGGCGCCATCGAGAAGCGCCCGGTGGTCATCAACGACTCCATCGCCATCCGCTCGATGTGCTACGTGACGCTCAGCTACGACCACCGCGTCGTGGACGGTGCCATCGCCCACCAGTTCCTGCACAAGGTCAAGGAAACGCTGGAAAGCTGGTCCGAGCCGGTCCTTTAAGGGGTGGTGGTTCTGAGTTACTTGGGAACGGGCCGGTTAGTTTGTGGCTCTGGAGCGCGCTCCCCAACAAACGACAGGATGGACTCCGCAAAGAGAAGATCGTCTCTAGGAAATCCAGCCGCCAGAAACCTTTGGCGAAGTGCTGTCCGGAAGTGGGACGGTTGTTCCCATGAGTGGCCATGCCTGATTTTTTTCACAGCCTCCCTTGCCTGGAAGGAACTCACACTAAAAGACTTGCTGCCGTACTGCGCTGGAAGCCGGACTGCGCTTAGGACCGCGGGCTCCGATGCTGGGGCCATGTAGCGCAAGCATGCTATTGAACATGTTCAACTTACAACAGACCGCAAACTAGTTTGCGATGCAAACTCGATTTTACCGCAGACGGTGGCGCTGCCAGTTTCAAGAGAGCACGCAACAATGCAACAACGAATTCTCATTGCCGACGACCAGCAGGACGTTCTGGATGCGCTGCGGCTGCTCCTCAAGGGGCACGGTTACAGCATCGAGACGGTGAATTCGCCGGCGGACTTACTGGCGGCGGTGGCGCGGCAGGTCTTCGATATTCTGCTCATCGATCTGAACTATGCGCGTGATACCACCTCCGGACGCGAAGGTTTGGATGTCCTCAGCCGGCTGAGGGAGATCGAGGACGCTCCGCCCGTGGTGGCGATGACCGGATGGGCCACCGTAGGCTTGGCCGTGGAAGCCATGCAATACGGCGTGAGCGACTTTGTCGAGAAGCCGTGGACCAACACGCGGCTGCTGGAAATTCTACAGAAGCAAATTGCCCTGGGCCGCGAGCGCCGCGAATCGCGGCGCCGCGCCGCGGAAGAGGCCCGGGCCCGGGAAGAGGCCCTGATTCATCAGCAGGAACAGGAACGAGAGATCGCCGAGGCAAGAGCGATTCAGGAAAAACTTCTCCCGCGCGAGATCCCACAGATGCCGGGATATGAAATCGCCAGCGCGTGGCAGTCGGCCCGGCTGGTAGGCGGCGATTATTTCGACATTCTTCCGCTCGACGAGAAAATGCTGGGAATCTGCATCGCCGACGTGGCGGGAAAAGGCATGCCCGCCGCGCTGCTGATGTCCAATCTGCAAGCGGCTGTGCGCGGACTTTCCTCGCTGTCCCTTGCGCCGAATCTTCTTTGCAGCCGGCTGAATTCCATCGTCTACCGGAATACGGACAGCGACCGCTTCATCACCTTTTTCTATGCGCAACTGGAGGGCCCCATGCGCCGCCTGACTTACGTCAATGCCGGGCACAATGCGCCGTTCGTGGTGCGCTCCGACGGTTCGCACGAGCGACTGCGGGAAGGCGGCCCTGTGCTGGGCGTCTTCGCCAGCCGGAATTATGAGATGGGTTCGGCGCAATTGTCCCCGGGCGATCTCGTGATTTTGTTTACCGATGGCATCACCGAAGCGTGCGGGGTGGAGGGCGAGGAGTTCGGCGAAGCCCGCCTGCTGCGTTTGCTGCAAGACCACCGCATGTTGTCCGCCGATGAATTGCAAGCGAAAATTCTCGCCGTCGTAGCGGAGTATAGCGGGGGCCGCTGGCAGGACGATGCCACGCTCGTGGTCCTCATTTGCGAATAGAATAGAACCCACGGTATAAACCGGCCTGGTCCGGCCTTTTCTGCTCCCCGATGCGAATCACGCCAGTCACTGGATGGTTGGCTTTAACTTTGGGACCCAAGTCGCGAACTGATCCATTCCGACGGGTTCAATCCCCGCATCACGCAGGGTGTCGCGAACGAAGCAGTGGCGCTCATTTTCCGCCAGCAGCGGAACGTCGGTCACCGCCGCAAACTCTGAGGCGAAAGGCGCCCGAGCGGCGATGCGCGCTGCAGTGTACGCGTAAGACTTGCAATCCCCAGGAGCGCGAGAAACGCTGCGTGTTTGCACATAGCCTCGCGTGCCATTTCGGCGGCAACTATAGTCTATGCGCAGGGGGTCGCCGGGAAAGGTAAACTCCGCTACGCTCATCGACTTCCGGATGCGTTTCCAGAGTCCAGCCGCTTTCCAGACTTGCGAGCAGTAGCTGCGAATCATTGCACGGCTGCCTGGAGCACCGACACGGCTGAACTTGCGTGGCGGAGCAACGTGCTCCGCGTACAGCCGTTCGAGTCCGGCATCTAGGTCATCCGCGTAGACTCCTTTTTGCGGCGCCAACTGCAGTCCATTGGAGAGGGTCTTGTTCCAATCCTCGATGAGCATCTGAAGTTCCTCTCCCACGGCAAGTGTCCCGCCCTGTTCCGACCGCCGATTCCTCAGAAAGGTAGCAAAACCGATCTTCGAGATAAAAGTAGCCGTCGTCCCCGCAACATGCGGGATTATGCTAATGCTACTTGCTGCCCCCGGTAAGCTCCGTGCTCCACGTGGCAGCTCGATTCCTAAATCGAGAAACCCTGCGTTCAATTTGGGAAGTAACCTAGCCTCTTGGAATCCCACTCCGGGAGGCGTAGTTCTTCAAAAAGAAAAAGCCGGAACACTCGTCCCGGCTTCTTGCTCAAGCAGATCTCTGGTGCTTGAAAAGACTTACCGTTTCTTTTTCTTCTTCGCTGCCTTTTTCTTCTTCTTGGCGGCTTTCTTCGGCTTCGATCTTTTTGCCTTTTTCTTCGGCACCGCTCTCTTCTTCGCCGCTTTCTTGGCCGGCTTCTTCGCCGCTTTCTTGGCCGGCTTCTTTGCCGCTTTCTTGGCCGGCTTCTTTGCCGCGGGCTTGGGCGCAGTCTTTGGCGCGGGAGCCTCTTCCTCGGGCTCCTCGCCGACGATTACCAGCTCCTCTTCCTCGGTTTCGACGATCTCTTCCGTTTCGCCCGCCAACTCCTCGTCGTCTTCCAGCCGGGACAGCTCGTTGTCGTCTTCGAAATTGTCCTTCTCGATTTCCATTCCATCCTCCCCTGGGGGAATCTTTGGCCCCCGTTTGCAAAGGGGGGCCACGGGTCGCTGTTCTGGCCGGAGTTACCTGAAATTCCACCCCGTCCTTGAGCCGTTGTTACCGTACTCGCCGGGAGTTGTCAAGCATTCTGCGGTATTCCTTCGAAGAGACTGCCGGGATGGCGGGGAGTGGGGCGCGAATAAACCGCAATGGAAAACTCTTCGAGACCCTTGCTCGCCCGTAATCCATTCATGCAAAACGACTTAATTGTGATTTGCGGCGACCGCTCCGCTTGCTGTGCCGCCTGTCGCGGGCTGCGAGGCTTTTTTCTTGGACTTGGATCGGGTCCGCGCGGGCGAACTTTCTGGCGCCCCGCCAAGGGTGTAGATGCGCAGCACCATGCCGCGGCTTACTTTGTTGGCCTTCAAGCGATTCCATTTCCGCAAGTCGTCCGCACTCACGCTGAAGCGGTCGGCGATTCCCAAAAATGTGTCGCCGCGCCGCACACGATAACTCACCAGCCGGCGCTTCGTTTCCGATTGCGGCCGTGTCGCAGGGATGATCAGCTTCTCGCCCGCATCGAGCGCGGCTTTGCGCTCCAAATTGTTGGCATCGGCAATGGCCGCAGCCGTCACGCGATATTTCTTGGCTATGGATGTGAGCGTTTCTCCGTTTTCCACGCGATGGCGCCGCCAACTGACCCACTTGTCCGGAGGAATATCCGCGATCTCCGCGGAGAACTTTTGCGCCGTGCCCAGCGGCAGATGCAGTTCGAATGAGGGATCGTCGGGAGTCGCGAGACGCAGCAGAGAGGGATTGAGCGAGCGAAGCGTCTCCGCGTCGACGTCGATGGTCTCCGCCACCAGCCGCAGATCGATGGCACGGCCCGGTTTCACGACATCGGTAGGGACCGGCGCCTCCGGTTCGGCCTGGATGTTGTAGTGCGCCGCATCCTTGGCGATCAGCGTCAGCGCGATGATGATGGGCACATAGTTTTTCGTTTCGCGCGGGAGCACATTGCGCTTGTAAAGCTCCCAGAAATCGGCGTAACCCGTGCGCTCGATGCCCTTCTGCACGTTGCCCGGGCCGCAGTTGTAAGCGGCCATCGCCAGGTACCAGTCGCCGTAAAGCTTGTAGAGGTCGCGAAGATGCTGCGCCGCGGCGTGCGTGGCCTTCTCGGGATCCTGGCGTTCATCGATCCACCAGGTGTGCCGGAGGCCGTATTGCTGCCCGCGGTAGGCCACGAATTGCCAGATCCCCCGCGCGCCGGCGCGCGAAAGCGCCAGCGGCTGAAAGGCGCTCTCCGCTTGCGCCAGGTAGATCAGGTCCTGCGGCAGGCCCTCTTCCCGCAGCACGCGGGAAATCATCTGGCGATAACGACCAGCGCGCCGCAGCCCGGTTTCCACAATGGCGCGGCCGCGCGGCGTTTGGAAAAAATTGAGAAAGGAAAGCACCTGGTCGTTCACCATCAGCGGCAGGTCGTGGGAAAAGTTCTTAGCCGCTTCCTCGGCCCGCTCTTTCAGCCGCGGATCGACCGGAAAGGTCATCTCCGCCACTTCGTCAATCGCCGCCGGAACCGCGGGAGCCTCGCTGAAGCCATCTCCGGCCCGGAAAGCCTGCAACTCGTAGGCATACACCGTGTCCACCACGCGATGAAACAGTTCGCTCAACCGGGGATCGCCATTGGGGTCGTAGCCGCTCTCCAACATCCAGTCGACGGCGTCGTCGAAATCCTTCCGCGCGGCTTCGAGGTGACCGGCCTTGAAATTTTGCTCGCCGGAGGCGAATTTTTCCTGGACTTTCTGGATCAGGTAGTCCTTGCCGTCCGGAACCGCAGGCAACAACCACACGTAGTAGCGGTGCGGCGGATTCACTACCGGCAAAAGCGCAAGTTCCGCCTGAGCCTGCGGCGTGGCCGCCGGCGCCAGCGCCGGAACTTTTGCCTGCACGGGCTTTTTACCGGCGTCTTCGCAGCCCAGCAGACCAGCCGCGAAGAGCAGGGTACCAGCCGCGATGTGCAGCCGTTGTGTCATCCCTTCATGGTAAGGAGGCGCTCACCCCAAGGTCAACGCATTCCCGCGGGCAGGGGGTGACGCTCTCAGTACAAGCCGGGACCTTCCTCGGCGCTGTTCCGGGCCTCCCTGACTTGGGATAGACTCGCGCTGGAGGTGATCCCGTGAAGACCAGCGCGCGACTTGCCGAGGCGAACCGCTTCCGAGCGCAGGCCCTTTGCCTGCTCGCCTTGCTCCTCGCCTGCGCTTCGGCCGTCTCCTCGCAGCAGAATAGCCTTGCTACTGAAAAGCGCGCCGAAATCGAAAAGGCGGTTTCGAGTTTCATGTCGGCAAATAGCGTGCCCGGGATTGGGGTGGCCGTCGTCCTGGAGGGTGAACCCGCATGGTCCGCGGGATTTGGCATAGCCGATCTGGAGAATTTTGCTCCGGCGACCTCCTCAACGCTCTTTCGGCTCGGATCCATTTCCAAACCGATCACCGCCGTCGCCGTTTTACAGCTTTGGGAGCGCGGCAAATTGGATCTCGATGCGCCTGCTCAGAAGTACTGTCCCGCGTTTCCGCAAAAAGAATGGCCGATCACCGCGCGCGAACTGCTCGGCCACCTGGGCGGCATCCGGCACTACAACAGCGACGGAAAAGGAGACATTCCCGAGGATAGCGCCCGCCATTTCGCTAGCATGGAGGAGTCACTGCAGATTTTCGCGGCTGACCCTCTCGTCTCGAAACCCGGAACGAAATTCAACTACTCGACTTACGGCTACACGCTTCTTGGGTGCGTCCTGGAAGGCGCCACCTCGCAGAAGTACGTGGACTTTGTGCGGGAGAATGTTTTCAAACCTGCGCGAATGGAGCACACCCAGGCGGATGATTTTTTTGCGGTGATTCCCCACCGGACCCGCTGGTATCACAAAGACAAAGCCGGAGCGGTCCGCAATGCGGGCGTCCTGGACTCCAGCTACAAGATTCCCGGCGGCGGCCTGATTTCTTCCGCGGACGATATGGCGCGGTTCGAAGCCGCCATTCTCGCTGACAAACTTGTACAGCGCTCGACGCGCGACCTCATGTGGACCATTCTGAAACCTACAGAAGGCAAGCCCAGCCACTACGCCCTGGGATGGTTCGTTGCCGAAAAGTTTGGCCTCCGAATCGCGGGCCATACTGGCGGACAACAAGGTACGGACACTGCGTTCTTGATGGCGCCCGAGCGGCGCGCAGGTGTAGTCGTGCTGGCCAACATGGACAACGTGAACACCAACCTTCTCGCGGATGAAATCTTGAAGATCGCACTCGACCTCAAAGACAAGACACCTTAACAAAAAAACCGACCGAGTTTAGACTTCTGCACGTTTGAGAAGATATTGCGCTGCCAGCGGAAACGCAGCCGCCAGGAAAACGGCGCGCCCTAAGGATCCCCACGGAAACGCGACCGCATAAGGCTGATAGTCGTTCATCAGCCAGATCACGGGTCCTGCAAACAGAGGCGGCAGATTGAGGTGCATCGGAACCGTGACAAGTTGACGCACGATCATATACACGCTTACCACTGCAGTCGTAGTGATCAGCCCGCCGCTCGCGCTGCGCCGCAACGCAGTCATCAGCGTGGTCAGCCCCAGCATTGGCAGCCCGACGATGACCATCATCCAGGGAGCAACCAGGAGCAACGACAGGTTCCAATTCCTGGTCAATGTGCCCAGGATCACCGCCGCGAGGTATGTGGGCACGATGGCCACAATCAGCATTTCCGCCACGCAGACGCCCCAGTGTGTCCACGTCACCGAAGTTCGCGTCCGCGGTCGCGTCCACAGATATTCAATCGTTCTAGGCTCGATCTCACTGCCGGAAGCAGTCGCGCCGAGAAACACCGCCGAAAGAAATCCGCTCGTCAACAATCCGGTGAGTACCATCAGACTCACCACGTGCACGAGCGTTGCAGGGTCGCGCGTGTACTCACTCCGGTCGAAATACCACCATCCGTTTCGTACCTCGAGCCCTGGCTGGAGAGTGAACAGGAAGGCGGTCGCTGTAAACATCATCAAGAGAAAGATGAAACGGGCGCGGCTTTCGCGCCAGCATTTCCAGGCGTACATGGATCCTCCTTGCGAACCAGGTGTAGAAACAGTTCCCTCAATCCGAGCGGGGAAATCTCCAATATCGTGGCGCCCTGGCTGCGCAATTCCGCCGCAAACCGCTCCGCCTCCCGCGCCACAACGTAGCGCCGGAATCGACCGTCGGCTGTTGCGGAGACGACATCCGTCGAAGACACGGCAGGTAAACCTTCCCCAGAAGCGATCACCAGCCGGAATTCCTGCCGTATCTCCTCTAGACGCGATTCGAGCAGCAGGTGTCCCTCTTCCAGGATCCCGACCCAGTCGCAAATCTGTTCCACTTCGCCGAGATGGTGGCTGGACACAAAAATCGTCCGCCCCTGGCTGACGTGGTCTTCAATCAGCGTGCGCAAAATTTCGTCCACCATCACGGGATCAAGGCCGGCAGTGGGCTCGTCCAGAATCAATACTTCCGCCCCCTGCGCCAGCGCTAGGAGCAGCGCCACCTTGCTCTGATTCCCAACGGAGAGTTTCTTGAACGCCGTCTTCATGGGGATTTCCAGCCGCTGCGCCAGCTGCGCCGCCGCCTCATCCGACCAGCGCGGAAAATACGCTTTGTTCATGCGCACCAGTTCCGCCGGCGTGGCCCAGCCGTAAAGCTGCTTGCACTGCGGTACAAACCCCACGCGTTCCAGGATGCGCATCAAATCTGTCTCGTGCGTGGGATCGAGCCCCAGCACCCGCGCGCTTCCCTTCGTCGGCCGTACCAGCCCCAGCAGCATCCGCATCGTCGTCGTTTTCCCCGCGCCGTTGCGCCCCAAGAATCCATACACCGCTCCCGGCTGGATCCGCAAATTCAGCTCCGATACGGCCGCTCGCGCCCCAAACGATTTGCTGAAGCCCTCCGTCAATATGGCCGCATCGCTCATGGCTGGCCTCCCAGTTTGTCGAGTTCCTCTTCCAACAATTTCATTGTTTCTTCACCGGTCAACCGCAGTTGCCGCCCTTCCACCGCCAACTGCCGCGCGTGCGGACGCAACCGCTTCACCTTTTCGCTTTTCAGCAGCCCTGGCAAACCGTCCGCCACAAACGTCCCGCCACCCGGCACACTCCGGGTCACACCATCGCGTTCGAGGTCCTGATAAGCGCGCGCCACCGTATTCGGATTGATGCGCAGCTCCGCCGCCAGCTTTCTCGTCGACGGTAGCGCCTCCCCGGTGCGCAGCGCCCCGGCCGCCACTGCCTGCTTCACCTGCGATTCCAGTTGCAGGTAAACCGGCACGCCCGACGACGGGTTGAGGTGCAAGAGCATATTGTACTAATACACTAGTACAGTTGGGCTGTCAAGCATTTTCCCGGATGGCGTTTTCTTGCTCTTCTCACCCGCTAACCGATTGACCCCAAAGGGATAAAAATTCCCCTTGCTCAATACCGTCTCCTGTGGTAGTCTGTCTTTGCGTTTGTTGCTCTTGTATCGCCTTTGGGTAGTAAAGCGGTCGCAAGGTCACACTTGCGGCCTATTTTTTTGTTCGGTGGACCGCTTTGCAGTCCTCCCGAACGAAGCTTGAAGACGGCCGCGGCTCTGTTGAGGGGCTCGGGACTTGGGGCATCAGATAGCTTAATGTTGTGCTTAGCCGGTTTCCGGCTGACAGAAAAGAGTAAAGCAGTGAGTAAAGAACAAGGTACAGTGAAGTGGTTCAATGCCAGCAAGGGCTTCGGCTTCATCCAGCGCCAGAGCGGCGAGGACGTTTTCGTCCATTTCTC
>Ga0137394_10004087_pt1 | contig 11038 bp, 6 predicted proteins | sample czobulk116metaG_FD_108278 | JGI IMG/M metagenome (GOLD analysis project Ga0137394, IMG submission 108278) | Vadose zone soil microbial communities from Angelo Coast Range Reserve, California, USA - czobulk1.16 metaG | ecosystem: Environmental > Terrestrial > Soil > Vadose zone | place: USA... | reverse complement strand
CGACAGTGGAATCCCTTGCGCAAAAAGCAAAAGCCTTCGGCGTCGACTATCGGACCGTTCGCATGCCTGTGACCACGCTGGCAAAATTATGCGAAAGGCACGATCTGGGCTCTATCGACTTCCTCAAAATCGATGTCGAGGGCGCCGAAGGCGATGTTCTGTTCAGCGGCGATTGGAAGCGCTTTCGACCCAAGGTGATCGTCACCGAAGCGGTGACGCCCATGGCGTTGGAGCCGGCATGGCAGGACTGGGAACCGTTCCTTATTGCTCAGGGCTACCGCTTCGTTCTGTTCGACACGCTCAACCGGTTCTATGTCGCGCAAGAACATCGTGAGATCATGGCGCGCCTCCCGTCCGAACGGGCGCCGTGGCACGCGGTTCGTCACATGCACGAGATAGGCCGTGCCCCCGAAAATAAACAACACCCCGATCACGCGTTGGCGCAAGATCTCGCGCGCGGATTTTGGGCGAGTCTGCCTTATCTCGATGCAAGCCTCATAACGTCGATTTTGGCTCGCGCCCGCCGAATTGCGAAATCCGACGACTTCGCAGCGCTTGCGTCCACGGTCGATACCGAACAGTTTCGCGCGGCGCTCGGACGGATCGCTTGCGGTTATGACGGCGGACAGATCGTTGATGAGTGAGAGACCGCGAACCCGGTCAGGGTCTTGAAATGACGCTGCGGCGGCATTTAGGATCAAAAGCGACCTGGACCGAACGACCGCTTCCGGGCAAAGTCGACATTTGTCGAATGTCAGGGCCGGGCTAGCCCAACCGGTCCGCGCAAGGCGCGGCCCGATGACAGGCTCCGCAGTCGGATCCGGGATGACGGAGTGGGTCTTACATCGCTCACCGTTGCCTGATGCCGCGCGCGTCCTCGTCAACGATGCGCTGCCACAGCCCCCTGATCATGTCCTTCATGACCAGCGCGTCCTCCCATCGGTCCGATAACTCGGCACCGTCAGGCCCGGTGATGGCGTAAGGCGGCGGGCCGAGTTCGCACAGGAACGTCAGCACAGCGTCGGGCCCTGCGCGTTTCCGCCACGAACGGATGGCGTATTCCCACCAGCCCATGAACAGTTCGACCCAGCCCTGGTGCTGCGGAAAGCCCAGCGAGATCTGCACCTGCTCGCGGCTGGCGATCCTTCCGTGGATGCCCCAGCTGTTATCGAGAATGCGATGGATCAAGGCGTGATTGACCTCGTCCACCGGCCAGGCGAATTCGCGGCCCACGAGGTAATGCGAAACATCCGCGGTCAGTCGCAGGTCGGGGAAACAGTCCAATAGTTGCAGCGTGAAGAACAGGTCTGTGGTCATGCGGTCGCGATGGGTTTCCACATGCACCGCCACGCCGGCCTCATCGGCCAGCCGCCGCCATCCCTCGATCAGTGGAATGCAGTCCTCGATCCGCTGCGGCCGCACATTGGGCTGCAGGTTGACGTGGTCGGCGCCGAGGCGCGCGACCAGTTCCAGCACCGGTTTCAGGTCGTCGACATTGGTCGGGTAGCACTGCGCCTGCCAGATCATCCCGTGCTGGCGCAAGAAGCCGGTGGCCTCGGTGGCGAAAACCGGATCGATGAAGCGGACGCCGGCGCCGTCGAAGCCGGCGTCGCGGATCATGGCAAGCTGTGTCTGCAGCGGCCATTCGGGTTCGCCAGCCCGCCGCCGCTCCATCGCCCAGAGCGACTGCAGGATGCGAAGTTGCTGTGCCATTGTCTTGCCCTTTGGGCTAGGCGCGTAATGGGATCGCTGTTGCCGCGTGCAGCGCTCCATCCGAGGTGTTGTCGACGGTGATGCTCTCCTCGAATGTCTCCGGACCGGCCCAGATGGCGATCACGGTACAGGCGGAGAGGAAAATGGCGTAACACGCCACCGGCCACCAGCTTCCCGACCATGCCACCAACGCGGTGGCAACGAACGGTGCCGGACCGCCTGCGAGCAACGACCCCAATTCGCGTGCAAACGCGAAGCCCGCAAAACGCCGCTGCGGTGGAAACAGTTCGGCAAAATACGCCGCCTGCGGTCCGAACATCGCCGCCGTCACGACGGCCCGCGCCAGGATGAAGGCCAGCGCGATCCATATCCACTCCTTGGTCCCGACCATCCAGAAGAATGGAAAGGCCAACGCGATGCCGCTGAGCGCGCCGAACATGTAGACCGGCCGCCGTCCGATCCGGTCGGAAAGCGCCGCGAAGCCGAGAATCGCGAACAGTTCGATGACGAACGCGAGCATCAATGCGCTGAGAGCTTCGGCCTTGGGCACGCCGACCGTGTTGATCACGTAGCTCAGACCGAACACCGGAAAGAAATAGCCGAGACCATTTTCCGCCATCCGTGCCCCCAGCACGACCAGAAAATTTCGCGGATGCCGGCGCAGCGCTTCCATCGCCGGGTTGCGTTCGATCTTGCCGCGCGCAACCACGGCTTCCGTGAACACCGGCGTCTCCGTGACCTTCAGGCGCACGAAAATACCGACCAGGATCAGCAGGAAGCTCGCCAAAAACGGCAGGCGCCAGCCCCACGACAGCAGGTCTTCGCGCGGCAGCATGGTCACGAGCGCGAAGGCGCCGGCGGCCAGGAGATTGCCGACCGACACACCAAGCGGGGCAAAGCCGCCCCAGAAGCCGCGATGGCCCGGCGGCGCGTTCTCAACCAGGAAGATAACCGCTCCGCCATATTCGGCGCCCGCTCCCAGGCCTTGCACCACCCGCATCGCCACCAGCAGCGCCGGCGCCCAATAACCGATCTGGGCATAGGTCGGCAGCAGGCCGATCGCGGTGGTACCGATGCCGATCATCAAAAGCGTCGCCACCAGTACCGGCTTGCGTCCGAAGCGATCGCCCATGATGCCGAACATGATACCGCCGAGCGGCCGTACCACGAAGCCGACGCCGAAGGTCAGGAACGCCAGCAGCGTACCGACCACCGGATCGCTCTTCGGAAAGAACAGATCGCCGAACACCAGCGCGGCGGCGGTGCCGTACAGGAAGAAGTCGTACCATTCGAGCGCGGACCCCACACTGGCCGCCAGGATCACGCGCAAGCGCGAACGTCCGACGCTATCGGCTGTCTTCTCCGTCATCGTTTCCCCCGTTTTGATTTTTTGTCATTGTTTTATGTGTCTTGGATTGGCCGTCGGTTTTCAGCGCCCGCGCGTTGCACGGGCGCGTTCGCAAAGTTCACGCCGCGCGGGTGAAGTAGGATTTCTTCGCCGCGGACTGCGTTTCGTAGATCGATCCCTGCCGCTTGGCGGGCGGCAGCGGCAGGCGCACGGGCACGTTGGTCATCCGCGGCGCCACGACGGGATCGCCCGATAACAAACGGCTGTTGAATTCGTCGAAATCCTTGACGCCCATCAGCGGCCAGGCGTCGCTCGCCGCGACTTCGTACAGCAGCAGGTTGCGCGGGCGATCGGAGGTGTTCATCGCCGATCCGTGCAAGGCCCGGACATGGTGGAACGACATACTGCCGGCGCGGCCCATGCAAGGCACCGCGCGTTCGATCTCGCTTTGGATGGTGTCGGGATCGATCAGGCCGGCAAAGCAGCCGTCATCGCCGTGATGATTCCAGACCTCGCCGGTATGCGTGCCCGGCGTGACCAGCATCGGTCCGTTGGAGAGATCGCAATCGTCCAGCAGCACGCCGATCGCGAGCACGTCGTCATTGGTGTGCGGGTAGAACGCCCAGTCCTGATGCCATTCCACCGGCGAGCCATATTGCGCCGATTTCATGTTGAGCTTGGAGCCGTGCAGCCTCAAGCCCGGTCCGATCAGTTTCTTCAGGATGTCGAGCACGGCCGGCGATCGCACGATCTGGTCGAACAGCGCATGCACCTTGTGCGGGGTCTTGATCCGGCGCACGCGCGGGCTTTCCGCGGTATGGCCGGGCTCGAGGTCATAGACATCGGTGTGCTCCAGGGTCTTTGCCGACCCCGCGACCAGTTCCGCGATCACGGAACGCAATTGAGCCAGCGTATCCGCCCCCAACACGTCCGGCACGATGATCACGCCGTCGCGCCGATAGGCCTGCACATCCTTCTCAGAGATCATGCGCCGTTTCCTCCTGGTTGCGCTATCATGCTAAATGTTAGCGCTATCATTTGCCCTGTTCAAGCCGAATCGTGCATTCCCGACCTGCATTCGCTAATGTTCGGTCGATGAGCACCCCGGGCCCCGAAGAGCCGCATTCCGCGCCGACCCTATCCGCCGTGGCCAGACTGGCGGGCGTGTCGGCGATTACCGTCAGCCGCGTGGTGCGGCTGCCCAACCTTGTGGCGCCCGAGACCCGGGGCCGGGTCGAGACGGCGATGCGGGAATTGGGGTATGTGCCGAACCAGCTTGCCGGCGCGCTGGCGACCGCCCGCACGCGCTCGGTCGGCGTGCTGGTGCCGACGATCGCGAATTCGATCTTCGCCGATACGGTGCAGGGACTATCGGACGAGCTGGAACCGCTCGGTTACGCCGTGATCCTGGCGCAGTCGCGTTACGACGCCACGCGCGAGGATCATATGCTCTCGGCGCTGCTGTCGTGGCGTCCCGAGGCGATCATCATGGTCGGCTCGCCCGCGACGGAAGATGGCGCGCGGCTGCTGCGGCGTGCGGGCATTCCGATCGTGGAGACATGGGAGCTTCCGCCTGCGCCCATCGATGCCGTCGCCGGCTTTGACAATTACCAGACAGGCGTTGCGGTCGCGCGGCATCTGGTTGCGCAAGGCCGTCAGGACCTGGCGTTCATCGGCGGCGACGATCCCCGGGCCACGCGGCGCTGGAACGGATTCAAGGACACTTGCCTTGAGCTTGGCGCGAAGGCTCCGCGCCGATTGATTTTGGAACGCAATGCCTCGGGCAGTGTCGTCGCGCTCGCCAACCTGCCCGGCGTCGATGCGGTGTTCGCGGCCAATGATGCGCATGCCATCGGCTTCATGTCCGGGCTGCGGGCGGCCGGATTGCAGCGCCTGGGTCCCGCCCGGGAGCAGCCGGTCGCCGTCATCGGCCTCGGCGATCTGGAAATGGGGAGGCTGATAGCGCCGGCTCTCAGCACCATCCGCGTTCATGGCGATGCCATCGGCCGAACCGCGGCCAAGCTGATACTGACCCGCGACGGGCCGCGCCATGTCGACCTCGGCTTCGAACTCGTTCTGCGCGACAGCGGCTGAGCTTGATTTCGCGATCAGCTATCGAGAAGCCCGGCGATCTCAGCGATCCCAACCTTGCGTTCCGAGAAAATGATTTCCGCCGCGTCACGTTCCCAGTCGCCATGGCGGGGCGCCAGCGGATCCTGCGCGCTGAGGCGATGTTCGAGCACAAACCTCGCATATAAGGCCCGGCGCGCGTCCATCTCCGGCTGGGCCGCTTCCCATGCCATCAGGATGCTGCTGGTGATGTGATAAAGGCCGCTTGCCGCCTGCCGCGCGCTCTCTTCAAGCGCAGGCTCGGCGGCGACGCGGTCGGCGAACGCAAGCGTGCGATCAAGCGCAAGGCGCAAGCGCTCCCGGAACGCTGCCGGCACCGGCGTGGCGTCGTTCAGCGATTTCTTGAGCACCGCCTCCAGCGTCCGGTGCGCGCGGCTCTTGCCGACCGCGCGAGTGATGATGTCGAGGGCGTTGATGCTGCTGGTGCCTTCCCAGAGCACGCCGATATGGGCATCGCGGACCAGCCGCGCATTCACCCATTCCTCGATGTAACCGTTGCCGCCGCGCACTTCCATGGCACCGGTCGCCACCGGAATGTTGTCGCGGCAGGCGCGGAATTTCAGCAGCGGCGTGAGGATTCGCAGCACGCTTTCCGCGCCCTTCGAGCCGGCATTGGCGCGATCCATCGCGTTGGCGCTGAACAGGAAGATCGAGAGCGCCTGTTCGGTGGGTACCGTCATCTTCAGAAGCTGGCGGCGGAGCAGGGGGTATTCGATGATGGTCTTGCCAAAGGCCTTTCGCGTTCGCGCGCAGACCATCGCCTCGTTGATGCCGCGCCGCATCATTGCGGCGGCCCGAACGCCATGGGACAGCCGCGACAGGTTGACCTGTTCCATCATCTGCTTGAGGCCGCGATCCGCCTCGCCGACCAGATAGGCGACCGCGCCCTCCAGCAGGATTTCGCCGCTCGCCATCGAACGGGTGCCCAGTTTGTCCTTGAGGCGAACGATGCGGTAGGCGTTGCGGCGGCCATCTTCCAGCCGGCGCGGCAAGGCAAACAGTGCGAGTCCTTTGGTGCCTGCTGGCGCGCCTTCCGGCCGCGCCAGCAGCAGCGCGACATCCGCGTCGGCGTGCGAGCAGAACCATTTGTCGCCGAACAGCCGCCATACGCCGTCCTCGCAGCGCGCGACGGTTTCGATCGCGCCGACGTCGGAGCCGCCGGAACGTTCGGTCATGAACTGCGTGCCCTTCCACATCGTCGCGACGTCGCCGGACAGCATCTTCGGCAGCAGATAATCCTGCAGCTCGGCGCTGGCGAATTTGCGAATGAGATGGATCGAGGTGTCGGTCACGCTGATCGGGCACATCAGCCCGAACTCGGCCTGCACGAACAGATACTGCAGCGCATATTTGGCGACTGCGGGCAGCGGGCGATCCATGTCGAGTGCGCCGGCGCGATGGCTCATGGCGTGGAACTGGAAATCGCCGAACGCGATCGCTTCCATTTCGCGATAGGACGAATGGTAATCGATCCAGTCCTCGTCGCGGCCGAAGCGGTCCCGTGCATTCAAGACCGGCGGGTGCTTGTCGGCGGCCCTGGCGAGTTCATCCAGCCGGCCGCCGGCCAGCGCGCCGAGGCGGTGGAAATGAGGCTCGAGCCGCTGAAAATCGTTCGGTTCGAGATAAAGCTGGAGAAGATCGCGCAGGCCGCGATCGATCGCATAGAAATTCTCCCCCGCACAGTCCCCGGCGATGAGATCGGGGCCGCGATCAGGGTCCGGCGCCGCGGTTTGGTCGAACGATGCCTGAGATTGAGGCGCATGCATGCTGGATCCCCTCTTTTGGATCGTTCGCCCGGCCTGTGGCGCGCTGCCGCGACGAAATGCGCCGAAGGCCGCACTAGCCGCTCAATATCGACTTCTGGCACATTATTCCAACACTATCGGATAGTTCGATAGTTCTGTGCTGGACGCCACCTGCCAATGCGTAACTATTTTGCTTGATCCCGGCTGGCTCTTGAACAGACTGTAGCCGATCTCATCTTGATCCGGCCCGGGATGAGCATGGCATCGGCCTCCATCGATTGTGACAGAAAGAGCGGAGAAGATGGAATTGAGCGCGACTGAGAAATCGGAGTGTCCAGCTCGGACGGTGGTTTTCGGTTTTCATTCGCTCCGTGGCCTCGGGCCGCTGGCGGTGCTGCTCGCGGTCACGCTGTCCGGCTGCGGGGACAAAGCGCCACAACAGGCCGCAAGCGGTCCACCGCCCGTCACGGTCGCGCAGCCAACCAAACGTACCGTCACGGATTGGGACGAATTCACCGGGCGGTTCGAGGCGGTTGAAGAGGTTCAGGTTCGCGCCCGGGTTGGCGGGTTCGTCACCAGCGTCGAGTTTCGTGACGGCGCATTCGTCAATACCGGCGACCTGCTATATGTGATCGATGCCCGTCCCTTCGAAGCCGTCGCCGAGCAGGCGGACGGCCAGCTTGCGGACGCCCGCGCCAAGGCAGAGCTCGCCAAGCGCGAACTCGACCGCGCGCTGACCTTGAACCAGACCCAGGCGGTCTCCGATTCCATCGTCGATCAGCGCCGTCAGACCTTGCAGGCGGCGCACGCCGCGCAGATGCAGGCCGCAGGCGCGCTGAAAGCGGCCCAGCTCAATATCGAGTTCAGCCATGTCGTGGCGCCGATCGGCGGCAGGGTCAGCCGCCATCTCGTCAGCGTCGGCAATCTCGTGCAAGGCAGCGATGGCGCCTCGACGCTATTGACCTCAATCGTCTCGCTCGATCCGATCTATGTCTATTTCGACATGGATGAGGCGACTTATCTCAAATACAACCGGCTTTTTTTCGAGGGCAAGCGGCCGAGTTCGCGCGAGAACCCCAATCCGATCCAGGTGACGCTAACAGGCGAAACCAAGCCCTCGCATGACGGCAAGGTGGACTTCCTCGACAACCGGCTCGATGTCTCGACCGGCACGCTGCGCGGGCGGGCCGTGGTTCCGAACAAGAATTTCTCGATTCTGCCCGGGCAGTTCGGCCGCGTGCGCTTGATCGGAAGTGCTCCCTATGAAGCATTGCTGCTGCCGGATGCCGCGATCGCCACCGATCAATCCCGCAAGATCGTGTTCGTGGTCAGGGACGATGATACCGTGGAGGCAAAACCAGTCATCCTCGGGCCGCTCGATGATGGCCTGCGCGTCGTTCGCGAAGGCCTGAAGCCGGAAGACCGCGTGATCGTCGAGGGCCTGCAGCGCGCGCGCGTCGGCGCCAAGGTGAGCCCGCACGTCGCCAAGCCCGCTCCTGCTGGAAGCAAGACATGAATCTCGGCCGGCTTTCCATCAATCAGCCGATCCTTGCGATGGTGCTGTCCATCGTTTTGCTGATCGTCGGCGCCATCGCCTACACCACGCTGCCGGTCGCGGAATATCCGCAAGTGGTTCCGCCGACCGTGGTGGTCACCACGCAATATCCCGGCGCTTCCGCGCAAACGGTGTCCGACACGGTCGCAGCCCCGATCGAGCAGGAGATCAACGGCGTCGAGGATATGCTTTATCTCTACAGCCAGGCGACCTCGAACGGCCAGCTCACCATCACGGTCACGTTCAAGCTCGGCACCGACCTCGACAAGGCCCAGGTGCTGGTTCAGAACCGCGTGGCGATCGCGCAGCCGCGGCTGCCGGAAGAGGTGCAGCGCAACGGCGTCGTCACGCGCAAGAACAGCCCCGATATTCTGATGGTCGTGTTCATGCTGTCGCCCGACGACACGTTCGATCAGCTTTATATCAGCAACTACGCGCTGCTGCAGGTCCGCGATCAGCTGCTTCGCCTTGACGGCATCGGCGATATCCAGATGTTCGGCGCGCGCGATTATTCGATGCGGCTGTGGCTCGATCCCGACAAGATCACCACCCTCGGCATGACCGCGGGCGAAGTGATCGCGGCGATCCGGGCGCAGAACCTGCAGATCACGGGCGGACAGATCGCGGAGCCGCCAATCGCCGACCGCGCGTTCCAGCCGAACCTCACCTTTACCGGCCGCCTGAAAGATATCCGGCAGTTCGAGGACATCGTGGTCAAGGCCGGCGCCGATGGCCGAACGGTGCGGCTGCGCGATGTGGCGCGGATCGAACTGGGCGCGCTAGCCTATTCCACCAACAGCTTTCTGCTGCGGAAATCCGCGGTGGCGATGCTGGTGACGCAGCGTCCGGGCTCCAATGCGCTGGCCACGGCGAAAAACATTTCCAATACCATGGCGAAACTGAAAGCGGAGTTTCCGCGCGGGCTCGATTACAATATCGGCTACAACCCGACCGAATTCATCGCCCAATCCGTCAGCGAGCTGATCAAGACGATCTATGAGGCGATGGTGCTCGTCGTCATTGTCGTGCTGGTGTTCCTGCAGGGCTGGCGTCCGGCGATCATTCCGATTATCGCCATACCGGTATCGCTGGTCGGCACCTTTGCGGTGATGGCGGCGCTTGGATTTTCGATCAACAACTTGACCCTGTTCGGTCTCGTGCTCGCGGTTGGCATCGTCGTCGACGATGCGATCGTGGTGGTCGAAAACGTCGAGCGGCATCTTCGCGACGGCATGAGCCGGCGCGACGCCGCGCTCAAGACGATGGAAGAGGTCGGCGGCGCGCTGGTCTCGATTGCGCTGGTGCTATGCGCGGTGTTCGTGCCGACGGCGTTTCTGGGCGGCATCTCCGGCCAATTCTTTCAACAATTCGCCATCACCATCGCGGTCGCGACCGCGATTTCCTGCTTCTGTTCGCTGACGCTTTCCCCCGCGCTGGCGTCGCTGATCCTGCAGCCACATGAAGAAAAGCGGCCGCCCGCGAGCTGGAATTTCATTGGCCGCGGCTGGGACAGGTTTACCGGTTTTTTCAATCGCGGCTTTGATCGTCTGTCCCATGGCTACAGCAGCGCCGCAGGCTTCGTGATCCGGCATTCAGTCGTGATGCTGTTGGTCTATGTGGTCCTGATCGGCAGCGCCGGGTGGCTTCTGTTCACCACGCCGCAAGGCTTTATTCCGGCACAGGATCGCGGCTACGTCATTGTTTCCGTGCAGTTGCCGGGAGCGGCCTCGCTGGCGCGCACCACTGAAATCGTCCGCGAGATCGAAAAGATCGCGCTCGACACGCCCGGCATCGTCCGGGTCGCGGTATTCGCCGGCTTCTCCGGCGCGACCCGGACGCAAGCGGGTAATGCCGCTGCGCTGTTTCCGGTGTTCGAAGAGCCGGAAGTGCGCCTGAAAAAGGGCCTGTCCGCGACCGCGATCACCGGAGAATTGCGCAAGCGGCTTTCGGCGCTGGAGGGCGCGTTCATCATCGTGATACCACCGCCCGCGGTACCCGGCATCGGCACCGGCGGCGGCTTCACCATGCGCATCCAGGATCGTCAGGGCCGGGGTCCCGAATTGCTTGCGGCGGCCACCGACGAACTGGTCGGGGCCGCGCGCAAGGCGCCTGGCTTGACACAGGTATTCTCGCCGTTCAGCGCCAATACGCCGCAACTGTTTGTCGACATCGATCGCGTCAAGGCGCAGAAGCTCGGCGTGCCGATCGAGGGCGTCACCGACGCGATCCAGACTTATTTCGGCTCGACCTATGTCAACGACTTCAATATTTTCGGCCGTACCTATCACGTCACCGCGCAGGCCGACCTGCCGTTCCGGAAGGAAACCGCCGATCTCGCACGCCTGCGTACCCGCAATGCCGCCGGCGACATGGTGATGCTCGGCAGCGTGGTGGACTTCCGCGACGTTTCGGGACCCGACCGTGTCGCACGGTACAATCTCTACTCGGCGTCCGAGTTGCAGGGTGAGCCGGCACTGGGCACGAGCTCGACGACGGCGCTCAACACCATCAAGCAGCTCGCCGACGAAACATTGCCGAGCGGCTTTT
>Ga0137394_10004086_pt1 | contig 11040 bp, 9 predicted proteins | sample czobulk116metaG_FD_108278 | JGI IMG/M metagenome (GOLD analysis project Ga0137394, IMG submission 108278) | Vadose zone soil microbial communities from Angelo Coast Range Reserve, California, USA - czobulk1.16 metaG | ecosystem: Environmental > Terrestrial > Soil > Vadose zone | place: USA... | reverse complement strand
GCGCTCGAGGTCGCCAACGCCGAGAAGCTCGCCTACGTCACGCAGACCACGCTTTCGGTCGACGATGCCAAGGCGATGGTCGCCGCGCTGAAGCGCCGCTTTCCCAGGATTCGCGGGCCGAAGAAGGACGACATCTGCTACGCGACGCAGAACCGCCAGGACGCGGTGAAGTTCATGGCGCCGCAGTGCGACGTGGTGATCGTGGTCGGCTCGCCGAACAGCTCGAATTCCAATCGCCTGCGCGAGGTCGCCGAGCACATGGGCGCGCGGGCCTACATGGTCGATAGCGCCGACGAGCTGCGCCCGGAATGGATCGCCGGGCAGCAGCGGGTCGGCGTGACCGCTGGCGCCTCGGCGCCCGAGGTGCTGGTGAGCGAGCTCGTCGCGCGGCTGAAGGCGCTCGGCGCGCAGAGCGTGCGCCCGCTCACCGGGATCGAGGAAAAGGTGGTGTTCTCGCTGCCGCGGGAGCTGAAGGTCTGAGCTAGGCTATTTGCAGGACTCGTTGACCAGCGCCTGCGCCCGTGCCTTGGCCTGCGCGATCTGGCTCTCGTCCATGAAGTAGCGCTCGCCCTTCTCGTTCATGCCGGAGAAGCGGCCGCCCATCTCATACTGCGCGACCGACTCGCGTGCGCGCGTGCACTGCTCCTGCCGCTGCTTCGCCTGGGCACTCTGCTCGTTCGCCTTCTTGTCGGCCTCCTCGCGGTCCTTCTGGCGCTTGCGGTATTCCTGCTCCGGATTGGCCGCGGGCTTGGCGCCGCCCTTGGTCGCCGGCGCATCCGGCTCCGCCGCGGGCTTGCGGCTCAGCACCTTTGCACTCTGTCCGGGCGGACAAGCCGACTGCGAGTACACCGTGTTTCCCGCAGCGTCGACGCACTTGTAGACCTGCGCCCAGGCCTGGGGCGCGACGAGGAGCGTGGAGGCGAAGAGCGTTAGGCCAAGAGTGTGTTGGCGCATGCTTAGTCCGTTTTCCGATACCAGTAGCTGCGCAGCCGCGACTGCAGCTTGAGACCGCCGGGGTTGGTGGTCTGCACGCCGGCGATCACGGTCTGGTAGTACGTGCCGCCGATCTGCACCACCACCGGCACCGGCGTCGGCAGGAAGCCGCCGCCGGCGAAGGTCGCAAAGCGCCCGTGGCCCTCCGAAGGAACGTATTGCGTCGGCAGGCTGTTGAAGATATCGCCCGAATTGCCGTTCTGGAAGCTCACGCCGTACTGCCGGGCGGTGCCGAGGTCCGACACGCACTGGTTCGCTGCATTGGCGCCGACGTTCTGCCCCGTGCCGGTGACCGTGTCCTGCTTCGGCTGGTTGGTGTTGAAGATGACGCTACCTGCGGCCGTGGTCGCCGAGGCGATGGTCTTCTCGCCGACATTGTCGAGCTTCAAGATCCAGCCCTTGGCGTTGCGCAACGAGGTGGTGGCGGCTGTCTGCGTCACACCGGAGGGGCAGAGCGACGCCAGTTGCAGGCAGCCGTTGGTCACGTCGAAGAGATCGCCCTCAACGAGGGTCGCGGGCGGCGTGTTCGGCGTCGTCATCATCGCCGGCGTGATCGTGCCGATGTTGAGATCCTTGAACATGTAGAAGCGGTTCGCCACCACCATGTCGAAGGGATGCTCGCGGTCGCCGCTGCCGAGCAGCACGGCGTCGAAGTTCGTGCCATCGGTCTCGCTCGTGTACACCACGTCGGGCTGGAACTCGAACTTGCGCATGTTGGCCGCCGCCGGCGAGCCGGTGGTGGTCATCGAGCTGGCGCTCGCTGCGCTGATGCCGGCGAGCTTCGTGACCACCCAGTTGGCGGTGCTCGCGTCTGCCACGTCTATGCGCCAGACGTTGCCGCCGGTGTCGGGGGCGTAGATCCGGTCCATATAGCCCGTCGGCACGTTTTCCACGGCCGTCGTGCCGCGCCCGGCGGTGTTCGAGCGGTTCCTGAGGATGGCCAGGTCGGCGGGTATGGAGTAGTCCATCCCGGTCACGACCGCGTTGGCGCCGACGTCCGGGCCTGCACGCCACAGGATGGCGCCGGTCGTTGCGTTGACGATGAATATGCCGCGGCCCATGGTCCGGCTGCCGGTCGAGCTCGTGCCGCCCGACGGCGGGCAGTTGGCGGTGTTCATGGGCGTCGGCGGCACCACGCCGGTCAGGCCCGTCACCGAAGTCGAACTGAAGGCGGTGACGAAACAGGGCTGGAAGTCTTCCGCGGCGGGGTCATAGCCCGCGCCGAAGATGAGCACCGGTGTCGTCGGATACGCGCGCAGGTAGACCACCTGGGGCTGCGACCAGGTCTGCCCGATCTGCTCCCAGCCGGTATCGCAACTGGCGGTGCCGGTCGGCTGCGTGCAGCCCTTTTTCCAGAGCAGCTTCGGCGCGGTTGGATTGGTGACGTCGAACGCATACATCATGCGCCCGCCGCGGCGCATCGCCGGGTACAGGTAAACCTTGTCGCCGCTCGAGCCGCTCTCCAGCTTGCCGTTGGCGTCGGCGTCTGTGGTGTAGATGCCGATCGGGCCGTCGAAGAAATAATCCTTGGGACTGGTCGACGAGATGGTGGGCGTCTGATTGCGCAGGCGCTTGAGCTTGCCGAAGTGATCCGGCGCGATGAACGTCCATTGCTCGTCGCCGCCGTCGGTCGACTGGCCGCCCTTGATGGCATGCAGCATGCCGTCGTTCGCGCCGTAGATGATGTAGATGTCGTTGTTGTCGCCGTAGCGGTTGTAGTTGATCACCGCCGGACGCGAATGCAGCACGTCGCCGTGGGCGGACGCGCGCACGTCCGTCGGCACGTTGTTCAAGTTCTCGTTGTCCTTGTTGTCCTGGCCGCGCACCCAGCTGATCAGGTTGTCACGCTCCAGCGGGTCCGGGACCGTCGCCAGACCGGCCGTAATCGTGCCGGTCGCCACCGACTGGTTGGCGATCGAGGTCACCCTGCTCGTAAGGTCGCCGGTTTTCGATGCATAGATCAACCCGCTGGCGTTGACCGTCAATGGCCCGGCCGTGATGGTGGAGATCGGCACGTTCGCACCGACCGTCTGGCCGGTCCATGCGATGGTGGTCGCGCTGCCGCTCGGAGTCGCACCTGGCGACGTGTTGGTCGTTGAAACGCTGGTCGCCTGGCTGATATTGCTCGGTGTGATGTCGACCGTGACGGTGCCGGAAATGTCGCCGTAGGTGTTGGCGGCCACTGCACTGGTCGTCACGCTCGAGTTGCCGGACACCGCAGCCACCGGCCCGGTGCAAGCCGTGGATGAGGCGGCCGCAAAGGTGCAGTTCGCGAAGCTGATCGTGTCGCTCACCGCGAGCTGGCGCAGGAACTGCCCGGAGTATTGCCCGCGGCTCAGCGTGAACCTGATCGCGCTCGCGACCGAGTTGCTGCCGCTGTAGGCCATGGTTGCGCCGCTGACGGCCGGGGCATTGCCACCGCTCGAAGTAATCCCCGAGCCGAAGACGATGTCGACCGTCATTGTGACGCTGCCCGTGAAGTTCTGAAACGTCGTGCTGGGCGATGCCACAAGCGCGCTATTGCCCGCGACCCCGGCGATGACGTAGGTACCAAGGCAGCTCTTGTTGGTGTTGCTTTGCCTATAGCTGCACGAAGTTCCAGCGATGGTGATGCTGTCGCCCGCCACGAGCGGACGCAACGCGGTGCTCGAGCCGCTCGTGAATTTCGCCTGGCTCAAAGTAAACCTGAGGTTGCTGCCGGACACAGTGACGGCGGTGGCGCTCCATGTACTGCCCTGGTTCACGCTCGTAGTGACGAGCGCGCCCGAGCTCACGGTCCACGTGCTCGCATCGCTCGCGACGACCTGGTTCGCGACCAGCGTGCCGGTCGCGCTGCTGCTTACCGTGCCCGTGGTCGTGTACTGGAACGTGTTGCCGGCCACCGCGGAAATGGGGGAGCCCGATGCCGTGCTGTTGAAGTTCCCGCTGGCGCCGGATACCCGCACCACCGTGCCATTACCCCAGCCGCTGGGGAGCGCTCCGGTCAGGGTCGCGATGCCGGTCGTAGTATTGCCGCCGGGCGGGGTGGACGCGGTGGTGTAGGTAAATTGATTGGCGCTCGTGGCGATGATCACCGAACCCGTGGTGTTGAAGGCGGTCTCGTTGGCGCCGCTGATGGCGACCGTGTCCCCGCTGCTGTAGCCGTGGTTGGTCAGGTTGACCGCCACGTTGTTCAGGCTCGAGGCGTTCGACCAGGTGACCTTCGTGCACGGGACCGCCGGCGGCGTTGGTCCACAGGCGGCCGTCTGTATCTGGCGCACGCCGCTCACGGTATATCCGCTTGCGGCCGAGGTCGGCGATGAAGCGAGCACATAGGAATACTGGTTCGCATTGCCGGCCACCGCAGAAATGGCCGAGCTCGTCACGTTGTAGGCGCTCGGGCTCGCGCTGGATACCGTCACGAGGTCCGTGCCCGGGACGAGCGCATAGCCGGGCTGCGTCACATACGCGTGGGTCGTATCGGGGCCGGACGCAAGCGTGTAGGTAAACGTAGTCAGGCCTGCGGGAAGGGCCGGCACCGTGATTGTGAAGGCGCCGTTGAAGAGATTGGGCACCGCGCCCGCGATGGTGACGGAATTGCCTGTCACAAAACCGTGGGGGAGAGGAGAAGTCGAGGCCGTCGCGGTGGTGCCGGACGCCGTCAACGAGGTCACGTTAAAGGCCTGATACGTGCCGAGGAGCGTGCCGGTGACGTTGACGTTGGCGACGTTGAAGGGCGTGCCGGAGACCGCGTAGGGCGTACCGGCGGCCACGCTCGTGGCGCAGGCGCCCGTGCAGGTGTAGATGTTGCGCTCCATGTTGGTCGGAGTGGTTTGATCGGGCACGGGATACTTGATGCGGATGCGCTCCGCGGCGCCGCCTTTCTCCACCAGATCGCCGTCGGGCGCGTCCTGGTCCCTGCCGACATCGGTGCTCGGAAAGCCGGCGGCCGAGCGGAAAGACCAGAAACCTTGCGTGCCGGGCGTGCTGCTGTCCGCGTCGTAAGCGGTCGTCCAGATGCTCGTGGCGCTGTTGGAGATGAACCCGGTATTGAGGTTCACCGCCTGCACGCCCAGCGCATCGACCAGTTGCAGCGCACCGGTAGTGGCATTGACCCCAAGCTGGTATTGCTTCAGGTTGCCGAGCCAGCGCGGGCTCGCAAGCGAATCGGGCCGGAACACGCCGATGTACACCTGATTCAGGTTCGTGCCGCGCACGTTGATCGAAACCGGCAGCGTGGTCGCCGCGAACACGCTGTTCACGGCCTGCACTTCGGCGAAGATCTGCGCGAGCGCAGTCTGGATGCCGGCGAGGTTGCTGACGGGAAAGTATTTCCCCTGGCTCACGCTCGCCATGCTCTTCATCAGCGTTTGCTGGCTGCCGGTGCAGGTGTCGGCGCCGGTGGAGCTGTAAGGGCAGACGTTGACGGTGTACGTCGTGATATGGCGATAGGCGCCAGTGCCGACCTTGACGCCGTAATTGAACATGAACTTCGCCCACACGTCGGCGTTGCTGCCCGTGTTCTGCAGCGGCACGAGGTTCGCGTTGTTGGTGCCGAAGTTGACATTGGTCGGGTCGTTCAGCAGCGCGGCGGCCGCGACGAGATCCGCTGCGCCCCCGGCAGGCGGGTTCGCCGTCCAGCTCTGGCTGTTCGGAAAGTTATTCCCGATGAAGATGACGTAGTCGTAGCCGCAGGTGTCGCCGCCTTGCCCGGAGAGGAACTTGAAGTTGTTCTTGGATGAGTCGACATAGGCTCCGGCGTCCGCCTGCGCCGGCGCCGCATTCGCGGTAAAGGTCGCCAGGCTGTTGAAGTAGCGGAAGACGTCATTCATCTTGTCTTCGTAGGTGGAGTTCGACCCGACCTTGTTGGCGGAAGCGCCGATGTCCATGCCCTTCGCGAGATTCTTGAGAGTCGTGAGGTTCGCCGTGGTCATCGACGACATCGGAAAACGCACGTGCGAACCCTTGTTCTGGTCGTTGAACATCATGAAACCGACGTTCACGGCGGGCGAGAGCTTCTGCAGCTCGATGAAGATCGCGCACATCTCCGCGTCGCCCTGCTTGATGTTCGGGTTTCCGCTGGCCGGCATTCCGACCGAGGTGCACGCCGCATCCAGGCCCTGGTTCCAGCCGTTGCTGTTCGAGTCCCAGGAAGAGGTGTTGTCGACGATGAACAGGACGTTCGGCACCTGGGCCGCAATGTTCGGGTTGGTCGTGAAGAGGTCGGTGTCGTCGCCGACGAGGTCGATGCCGACGGCCATGGCGCAGCCGCAGCCCGCGAGGAGCGCCGCAAACAGTGCTGTCTGTAGGAGGCGTTGGAGTCTTTTCATGTTGTTCTCCCTTTACCTTTTCCCGTTACTTGCAGTTTCCTGCCGGAAGCCGCATCTGGAGGCCCTGGTGGATCTCGGTTGAGGCGGCGGTCTTCGAGTCGCTGGCGGTTACCGCCAGGTCCCAGAAAGTGTCCTGCGGGGCGATTCCCGACAGCGCGCTGTAACCGCTCGCCGGCTCGAAGAACAGGCACTGCGGCCGGTAGATCTTGATGTCGTCGGACTGGGTCGCGGGCGCAGCCGTGGCGCTGGTGGGCCTGTAGTTCGTCCACATGGTGCTGTACGTGAGGTAGGCCGTGCTCGAAGTCGACCAGCTGCCGAGCTCCTGGATGGTGTCGTCGAAGAACTGGAATTTGTTCACCACCATCTCGATCGCCTGCTGCGCCTCGGCCTCGACGCCCTTCTGCGCCTGCATGTTGCCGACGATCACGGCGTTGGTATTGCCCAGGCGAACCATCGAGATGACGAAGAGCGTGATCACGACCAGCATGGCGAGCGTCACGATCAGCACCATGCCGGCTTGAGCGCGCCTCACGGGATCTCCTTGCGGCTGCTCAAGTTGACGAGGCGTATTTCAGCGTTATAGACGTGGCGCCGGTAGGTCCGGTCCAGGCTGGTGGGCGCTATGCTGAGCGCCGGGCTGGTGGGCGTTACCGGGTCGACGCCGAGCGCGTAGGTTTTCGAGTCGGTGAAGCTGGCGGACGGCTCCGGATTGCGCACCAGCAGATCGACCCGCGCGGTCACGATGTTGGTGAGCTCCGCGAGTGTCGGCGCGAGCACGTAGCGATCCGGGGAGCCGTCGCCGATCCGCCCGGTATCGGGGTTGACGGCGGTCGGCGTATCGTCGACGCCGTAGCCGACCTTCATGAACTCGACGCCCTCGGCGATCGCAACCGTTTGGAAAACGGGATTGGTGCCATCGGTGGTGAGCTCGGCGCGCTTCAGCGTTGGAATGGGCCGGCCGCCGTCCGCGTCCGTGCCGCAGGTGCTGCCGCTCGCCGGAACGTTGCAAGGCGCGACGAAGTAGATATGGACGTGGTGCTGGCGTAGATAGCCTGCGGGCGCCGCCGTCGTCGGGCAGATATCGGTCGAGGTCGGGTACTGGATCCGGCGCGTTATTACGACGGTAGGGTCCTCCGTGCCGTTGGCGGTGCTCAAGCAGGTCGTCGTGCCGCCGCCAGGCTGCAGCGCGATCGTGCTCGGATTGGCTTGGGCATAGACCTGGCCCGAGGGGGTAGTAGTGCCGATCGGAACGATTTGCGTATCCGAGCGCCGAACGACCAGCACGTCGCTGCCGGGGGAGAGGTTGGCCAAGGGCAGCAAAGTGTCGCAGCCCGTCGGCAGCGTCGGCTGCGCAGTTATGGATGCGGCGTTATACGCCTGCACTGGCAGCGAGATGGCGCCCTGCAGGTCCACAAGAACGACGCTGCAGGGATCCGCGGCGGCCGCCGGCGTCGTCAGCTTGCGGTAGGAGCCGAAATAGCCGGTGACCTGGAGGTCCTGGCTGAGGACGTCCATTGCGTAGCGGCCGTTCTCGATCTGCTGCGAGCTGCGCCGCAACTCCTGCTGCGTATTGGAAGTGTTGGCGAAGATCGTGACGAGCCCGGCGGCGATCATCAGCCCGATCGTCATGGCGATCATCATCTCGACGAGGCTGAAGCCGAGGTGGGCGCTGCGCAGAACGGTGAGCTGTCTCATGGCTTAGGTCAGCGAGGCGACCATGATGGTCGTCCACATCACGCGCCGCTGCGTGTCGGTGCCATAGAGGTTCAGCGCGCAGTTGCGCGCCAGGGCGGGATTGTTTGCGATCGGCCAGCTTGCCGGTGAGAAGGTGCTGGTGGCGCCCTGCCAGGCGACCGCCACGGTATACGCCTGCGCCGCGGTGTCGAAGCCGATGCAGGCGCGCGCGCCGATCATCGAACCCACCTTGTTACCGCCGGTCGTCTCCGAGGCTCCAAGCAGCATCTGGTCGATGAACGTGAGGTCCAGTTGCGTGCGCGCCACGGCCGCCGGGTTGGTCGCCATGGTTGGGCAGGAATAGGCGGAGATGTCGTATTTGTCTGTCCCGGCGGTGCCCAGGTATTTCGTGCCTGCGGCCGAATCGGTGGTGACGGCGTAGCAGATCGCACCCTTTCTGTTGGTGTTGATGCGATCGACGATGTCGGTCATCAGCACGATCGCCTGCGCGCGTTGATAGGACTCGAGCTCGGCGCGCTGGGCGACCACCTGGGTGCCCGCGAGGCCGAGAAGGCCGGTCGTGACGATGAGCAGCGAGAACAGGATCTCCAGCATGTTGAAACCGGCTTGCCGGGTTCTCGGGGCGCTGGATTGCAGGCGCATCATTCGTGGGGGCTCCCTCTTAGCAGCCGGTCCGCACGCGCGGCAGGCCGTTCGTGTCGACGGTCACGCAGCGCTTCGGCACGCCGGTGCGCACGGAATCGGAGAACTTGATGGTTTGCGCGCCAGCCGTGACCCGGCCGTTCGTCCCGTAGGCGATTGACGTGGGCGTGCTGGGCTCCACTACGACGCGGGGCTTCAGGGCATCGACCTGCTGGATCACTACGACCGGTACGCAGGTGGGGCTACTCGACGCAGGGTCGCCCGACTTGACCGTCCAGCCGGTGTTCCAGGTTGCGCCGATCGGCGCCACCGCCGAGCGGCAACGCCGCTTGATCGCCTCGGAGCGCGCCGCGGCCAGCGAAGCATAGAAGTCCGAGCTCGCGCCGCGCACCGCGGTGCTCGCGAGCAGGTCCGCCATCGACGGCGCCGCGAGCGAGGCGAAGATCCCGAGGATCGCGACCACGACCAGCGCCTCGATGATGGTGAAGCCGCGGCTCATGGCGCTCACCAGCCTTTGTCGACGCTGCTCACCATGCGCGTGCGTGCGCCGGTGTTCGTCAGGTTTAGCGTGCCGTCGTTTGCCTGACTGGATCCGGACACCGGTGTCGCGGTGATGGTGTAGCTGAACGGCGTGGTGGTGTTGTCGACCGTCACCGAGACGGTGTAACCCGGGTTGGTGCAGTTCGTCGTGCAGGTCCAGCCGCTGCGGTTGATGTTGAGCCCGCCGGTGCCGATCGTCGCCGTGTAGGAGCGCGCATCGAGGATGTACTGGCCCTCTTTCAGCGCGATTTCCTGCATCATCTGCTGCGCGTCGGAGCGCTTTGCGCGCGACGTGTAGGCGATATACGAAGGGTAGGCAACCGAGGCGAGGATGGTGATGACCGCGACCACGATCATCAGCTCTATCAGGGTGAAGCCGATGGCAGTGCAGGCCCGCGTGGCGCGCATGAATCTCCCTTTCTTGTCGCCGGAATGCTACGAAGCGCCGCCCGCCACTGCAAAAGCGGGCGACCGGCGGCTGGATTCCACGAACGGGCGGTGAGCCGCCGTGACGCCCTTCACGTCGCCCCGGGGGGTTGCCGGGGCCGGCCGCGTATAATGCGCGACTCCTGATCGCTGGTGTAGCTCAGCTGGTAGAGCAACTGATTCGTAATCAGTAGGTCGCCCGTTCGAGTCGGGCCACCAGCACCAAAGAAGCGCCAATGGCGGCCACGATCCTTATCGTTGATGACGATGAAAGCATGCGGGACCTGCTGCGCCTGCATCTCACGGCGGCCGGCTACGAGGTCCAGGTCGCCGAGGACGCCATCGCGGCGGGCTATCTCGTGCTGCGCAGCCCGCCCGACCTCATCATCTCGGACGTCAACATGCCGCACCTCGACGGCTTCGAGTTCATCGAGGCACTGAAGGCCGACAAGAGCCTGCCGGAGATCCCGGTGATCTTCCTCACCTCAGTGGAGGAGGGCGACCATCGCGGCAAGTCGCTCGGCGCGGTCGGCTACATCACCAAGCCGGTGCGCGCGGACAAGCTGCTCGCCCTCGTGGCGCAGCACGTCAGCGGCGGCCGCACGCCGATCGGCTAGCGCGGCGTGGCGGGAGTTTCGGTCGGTGCTGCCTGCGGCGGTTGCGGCGGCGGCTTCGGCGCCGCGGGCTCCTTCTGGCTGCCGGGACGCACGACGCCCGCGGCGGGATAGCCGGCGATGTCGAGCGCCTGGTTGAATGCCTGGGGCGAAGCGGTCTTCTCGACCTGGCTCCCGACCACCAGCACCGGCACGTTCAGCCCGCCGCTCACCTGCTTGAGCTCATCGAGCATCTGCTGGTTGCTGATGAGCTTTTCCTTGAAGGGCACGCCGCGCTTGTTCAGGACGTCGCGCGCCATCTGGCAGGGGTCCTTGCACTCGGGAAACGTGTACAGCGTGACGGGCGCATTCCGCATCGCCTGCGTCAGCTCGTAGCTCGGCTGCTGGCCGAGCTCGTTTCCCTTGAGGTTCTTTTTCTGGGCGCTCTTGGCCGACGGGGGCGGCGGCGTGTCGGTGTAGTGCACGCGTCCCTTCTCGTCGACCCAGCGGTATTGCTGCGCCGACGCCTGGGCTGCGGCCAGCGCGGCGAAGATGAACACCAGCGTGCGAGGGGTCATGCACAAAATGATACACCGCGCTATTGCACGCATTCCCTGAGCTCGCTGCCTTCGATGGCGCGCGCCGCATCCTTGAGCCGCGCATGCAGCGCGCCGTCGACGCCCTTCACCTGCAGCCAGACTTTCGGCACGGTGGTCTCTCGCGCGCCTATTTGCGCGCTGCGCACGCCCAGGCCGCGCAGCGCGGCGAGGCGCGCCTGCGCGGCCTCCTCGGTGCGGAATACGCCGAGCGACAGCGCCCAGCGATGCGGTCCCTCGTCCTGC
>Ga0137394_10004085_pt1 | contig 11040 bp, 10 predicted proteins | sample czobulk116metaG_FD_108278 | JGI IMG/M metagenome (GOLD analysis project Ga0137394, IMG submission 108278) | Vadose zone soil microbial communities from Angelo Coast Range Reserve, California, USA - czobulk1.16 metaG | ecosystem: Environmental > Terrestrial > Soil > Vadose zone | place: USA... | reverse complement strand
TTCTCGCCGTTGACGTGGATGGTGAGCGGCTGCTCGCGAACGACGTCGGCCGCCACTTCGCTCACGCGACCGCCCCGGACGGTGACGTACGTGCGCATCGCGTCGCTATTCTAGCGCGGATCGTTCACGGGACGGCCGTCGCGCAGCGCGAGCCGGCGGGGTCCTGGCGCGGGTGCGGCCGGGGGCGCGGGCGACGTCACCCGGCCGCACCCGCGCCACCCCGCCGGTCACGCTCACCGGCCGTCCGCGAGCGATCCGGGCGCGTCAGGGTAGCGGACGCGAACGAGCACCAGGCCTTGGGGCGGCGCGGTCGGGCCGGCGCGCTTGCGATCCTTCGATGCTAGGACCTCGGCCAGCCATTCCACGGGGCGGGCGCCGCGGCCGACCTCGACGGCGCTGCCGACGAGGTTTCGCACCATGTGGTGGAGGAAGCGGTCGGCGGAGACGAGGACGGCGACCAGGGCACGGCGGCGGAGGACGTGGGCGGCCCGCACATGGCAGACGGGATCCGCGTCGCGGCCGGGGGCGGCGCACAACGCGCTGAAGTCGTGCCGGCCACGCACCGCCGCCAGCGCGGCGCGCATGGCGCCGAGATCCAGCGCGCCCGGCACGTGCCACGCGAACCGTCGCAACAGAGGCGCGGCGATCGAGCCGTTGTCGAGCAGATAGAGATAGCGTTTGCCGGCGGCCGAGCGGCGGGCGTCGAAATCCGTCGGCGCCTCGCGCGCGTCCAGCACGCGCACGCTCGGCGGCAATGCGGCGTTCAGCGCCGCCTGCACGGCCGCGGGCGCCAGCGTCGCCTCCGTGCTGAGCGAGGCCGTTTGGCGGAGCGCGTGGACGCCGGCGTCGGTGCGGCTGGCGCCGGTCACGCGCGCGTCGGGACCGAGGAAGCGGCGCGCCGCCTCCAGAACGGCGCCCTGCACGGTGGGCGCGTCGGGCTGGACCTGCCAGCCGTGGAAGTCGGTGCCGTCGTAGGCGAGGACGAGACGGACGGTGCGCGTCCCTATTGCGGCGGACGACGCCGCGACGCGCGGTCCGGCACCAGCGTCAGCCAGACCACCGCGACGAGGAGAAAGAGTCCGATGCCGATGAAGTCGTTCCACTCCAGACGTCCCAGCAGCGAGTCCGGATCGTGGCGCTCGAGCCAGGTCTGCCGCTCGAAATCCTTGGGCTCGTAGTGCAGCGGCGCGTACCCGGCCCATGCGTTGACGAAGCGCGCGACGCTCGGGACGGCGACCCAGGCGACGACGAGGATGGTGAGCACGACGGCGAAGTTGAACCGGCCGTGGCGACCGAACCGGCGGCGGTAGGCGCGGCGAAGAGTCCTCATCCCGCGACCTCGCTGGGGCTCGCCCTAGGTGGCGAGCAGCAGCTCGGCGATCTGCACGGCGTTGGTCGCCGCCCCTTTCCGCAACTGGTCACCCACCACCCAGAAGTTCAGCGCGCGCGGATGCGAGAGGTCCTCCCGCACGCGCCCGACCCAGCAGTCGTCCTGTCCCTCGACGTCCACGGGCATCGGGTAGCGGCGCTCCGCGGGCTCGTCCCAGACCTTGAGGCCAGGGAAGCGGCCGAAGAGCTCGCGCGCGTGCTCGGCGGTGACCTTCTCCTCCGTCTCGACGTTCACGGCCACCGAGTGGCACGTGAAGACGGGCACGCGAACCATCGTGGGCGAGATCATGAGATCCGGCGCCTCGAGGACCTTGCGCGTCTCGTTGATGAGCTTCCATTCCTCGCCGGTGTAGCCATCCGGCGCGAACGCGTCGATGGCGGGAATCAGGTTGAACGCGATCCGATGCGCGAAGTGCCGGGCCACCATGGCCTCGCCGCGCGCCCACGCGAGCGCCTGCTGCCGGAGGTCTTCGATGCCGTTCACGCCGGCGCCCGAGACGGACTGGTAGGAGGTCGCGACCACGCGGCGGATCCGCGCGGCGTCGTGCAGGGGCTTGAGCGGCATCACGGCCACGATCGTCGTGCAGTTGGGCGAGGCCACGATCCCCTGGTGGGTCCTCACCGCGTGCGGATTGATCTCCGGCACCACGAGCGGAACCTTCGGGTCCATGCGCCACGCGTTGGACTTGTCCACGACGATGGCGCCGGCCTTGGCGATCATCGGCGCGTATTCCTTCGCCTGCGCGGTCCCGGCCGAGCAGATGGCGATCTCGACGCCCTTGAAGGCCGCCGGCTCGACGCGCGCCACCCGGATCTCCTCGCCCCGGAAGCTGACCGTCTTGCCGACGGAGCGCTCGGAGGCGAAGGCGCGCAGCTCCCGCACCGGGAACTTGCGCTCCTCGAGGATCTTGAGCGTCGTCTGTCCGGCGGCGCCCGTGGCCCCGACCACCGCGATCGTGACTCCCGAAGCCATCAGCCCTCCACCTCGTGCACGACGTGATCGCCCATCTCGCGCGTCGCGAGCACCTTGTCGCCCGGCTTGGCGATGTCGCCCGTCCGCCGGCCCTGCTCGAGCACGCGCTGGACCGCGGCTTCGACCCAGACCGCCGCGTCCGGCATGTTCAAAGAGTACCGCAGGAGCAGGCCGGCCGACAGAATGGCGGCGAGCGGGTTGGCGACGCCCTTGCCCGCGATGTCCGGCGCCGTGCCGTGGACCGGCTCGTAGAGCCCGACGTTGCGACCGCCCGCGGCCGCGGGACCGAGCGACGCCGACGGCAGCATGCCCATCGATCCCGCCAGGATCGCCGCCTCGTCCGACAGGATGTCGCCGAACGTGTTCTCGGTGACGATGGTGTCGAAGTGTGTCGGCTTCTGGACCAGGGCCATCGCGCAGTTGTCGACGAGCACGTGCTCGAGCGCGACGTCCGGGTAGTCCTTGCCGAGGCGCGTGACGACCTCGCGCCAGAGCTGGGAGACGACGAGGACGTTGGCCTTGTCGACGGAGGCGAGGCGCCGGCGCCGTTTGCGCGCGACGTCGAAGGCCACGCGGGCCACCCGCTCGATCTCGCGCGTCGTGTACGCCATCGTGTTGATCGCGCGCTCGCCGCCGTCGGCGAACAACTCGCGGCCGCGGGGCTCGCCGAAGTAGAGCCCACCCGTCAGCTCGCGGATCACCATCAGATCGGTGCCCTCGACCACCGAGCGCTTGAGCGGCGAGGCGTCGATCAGCATCGGGAAGCACATCGCGGGCCGGAGGTTTGCGTAGAGGTCGAGCTCCTTGCGCAGGGCGAGCAGCCCGCGCTCCGCCCGCGATTCTTGAGGCAGGCTGTCCCACTTGGGCCCACCCACGGCGCCGAAGAGAATGGCGTCGGCCTTCCGGCAGAGCGCGAGCGTCTCCGGGGGCAGCGGCTTGCCGGTGGCGTCGATGGCGGCGCCGCCGATCAGCGCCTCCTCGAACTCGAACGTCACGCCGGCGCGCTTGCCGACGGCGCGCAGCACGCGCACCGCTTCCGGCGTCACCTCCTGCCCGATCCCGTCGCCGGGCAGCACCGCGATCGTATGGGTGGCCATGCCGCCCGTCACACGCCGCCGGAGTCCTTGGTGCGTGGCCCGCTCCGGAGCATGCGGTTGAGCGCGCTCAGGTAGGCGCGCGCGCTCGCCTCGATGACGTCGGTCGAGGAGCCCTTCCCCGAGACCAGCGTGCCGTCGAAATCCACCTTCACCGCCACCTCGCCCAGCGCGTCCTTGCCGGAGGTCGCCGCGCGGATGGCGTAATCTTGCAGCCGGCCCTTCAAGCCCGTGATCGCGTCGATGGCCGCCAGCGCGGCGTCGACGGGACCGTCGCCGACGCCCGAGTCCTGGTACGACTCGCCGTCCTTCTTGAGCTTCACGGTGGCCGACGGGATCACGCCGGTGCCGCTGATGACGTGCAGGTACTCGAGCTGGTACACGGCGTCCGTCTGTGTCGCCTCGTCGGTGACGATGGCGATGAGATCCTCGTCGAAGACCTCCTTCTTCCTGTCGGCGAGGTCCTTGAAGGTCTTGAACGCGCGGTCGAGGTCGCTGCCCGCGAGGTCGAGGCCGAGGTCCTTGAGCCGCGCGGCCAGCGCGTGGCGCCCGGAATGCTTGCCGAGGACGAGCTTGTTGGACGGCCGCCCGATGTCCTCGGGCTTCATGATCTCGTAGGTCAGCTTCTCCTTGAGCACGCCGTCCTGGTGGATGCCCGCCTCGTGGGCGAACGCGTTCTCGCCCACGATGGCCTTGTTCGGCTGGACGTGGACGCCGGTGATGTGGGAGAGCAGCCGCGAGGTCCGGAAGATCTCCTCGGTTTTCACGCGCGTGTCGGCGCCGAAGTAGTCCTTGCGCGTGTGGAGCGCCATCACGAGCTCCTCGAGCGAGGCGTTGCCGGCCCGCTCGCCGATCCCGTTGATGGTGCACTCCACCTGCCGCGCGCCGTTCATCACGCCCGTGAGCGAGTTGGCCACCGCCTGGCCGAGGTCGTTGTGGCAGTGGACCGAGAGCACGTAGTTGCCCGCGTGCCGCTTGAGCCGCTCCTGGATGCGCGCGATTCGCTCGCCCCACTCGCGCGGGATGGCGTAGCCGACCGTGTCGGGGATGTTGATCGTGCGCGCGCCGGCGTCGACGCAGGCCTCGAGGACGTCGCACATGTAGTCGAAGTCGGATCGCGAGGCGTCCTCCGGCGAGAACTCGACGTCCTCGCAGTAGCCGCGCGCGTGCCGCACCGCCTCCACGGCCGCCTTCATCACCTCGGCGCGCGACTTCCGCAGCTTGTACTTGAGGTGGATGTCGGAGGTGGCCACGAAGGTGTGGATCCGCGGCTTCGTCGCGTACTTCACCGCCTCCCAGCACCGGTCGATGTCGCCGAGGCCCACGCGGGAGAGCCCGCAGATCGCCGGCGCGCCCGCGAGCGTGCCGACCTGCTTGGCCACCTCGCGCGTCGCCTCGAAATCCTCCTCCGAGGAGATCGGGAAGCCGGCCTCGATGACGTCCACGTTCAGGCGCGCCAGCTGCCGGGCCATCTCCAGCTTTTCCATCGCATTCATCGAGAACCCGGGTGACTGCTCGCCGTCGCGGAGCGTGGTGTCGAAGATGATGACTCGGTCCATGGCCTTCTCCCCCTGTCCTTCCTTCTCCCTCACGAATGTTCCTTGCCGAGCACTTCGCTCAGCGTCGGCGCCGGCGTATGCCCCACCACCAGCCGCCGCACCGGCCCCGAGACCGCGTAGCCGCCGAACACGAGGAAGAGGAACACCTCGTGCTTCGTGGCCACGATCATCCCGGCCAGGACGACGATCAGCAGCGTGTGAACGGGCGGGCGCTTCGCCCAGTCGAACTCCTTGAAGCTCCAGTAGCGGAACGTCGAGACCATGAGCAGCGCCACCAGATACGTGACGATGGCCACGCTCACCCGCATCCAGCGGGCGAGGTCCTCGCCGTGGAGCAGGATGACCACCGAGCATGCCACCGCGGCGCCGGCCGGGATGGGCAGGCCGATGAAGTACCGCTTGTCGCTGCTGCCGGTGATGACGTTGAAGCGCGCCAGCCGGAGCGCCCCGCAGATCACGAAGAGAAACGCGGCGAACCACGCGGGACGGCCGAGATCGCGCAGCGCGAACGAGTAGAGCAGAAACGCCGGCGCCACCCCGAACGAGATGAGGTCCGCCAGCGAGTCGTACTGGACGCCGAACTGGCTCGTGGCCTTCATGAGCCGCGCCACGCGGCCGTCCAGCATGTCCATGATCATGGCGACGAAGATCGCGAGCGTCGCCTCCGTGTAGCGCGCCTCCACCGTCAGCAGCATCGCGCAGAAGCCGCAGAACAGATTGCCGGTGGTGAGCAGGCTCGGCAGCAGGAAGACGCTCTTCCGCCGCCGCTCGCGCAGTTCCTGCCACGGCCGCCGCCGCACCCGCTTGGGGCCGTGCCGGCGCGGAATCATGGCGAGCCTCTGAACGAGCTCACGGCAGGAGCCCGATCACGGTGACGCCGCCGGTCACCCGATCGCCCGGCCGCACGCGCACGTCGGTGCCGCGCGGCACGTAGCAGTCCGTCCGCGAGCCGAAGCGAATCATGCCGAAGCGCTCGCCCGCGGCCAGCTTGTCGCCGGGACCGACCCGGCAGACGATCCGCCGCGCCACCACGCCCGCGATCTGCACGACGGTGACGCGCGCGGCGTCGCCCTGCAGGCGGACGGCGCAGCGCTCGTTGGCCACGCCCGCCTCGGGGTCGTAGGCGGCCACGAAGCGCCCCGGCGTGTAGATGACGTCGGTCACGAGGCCGCCGATCGGCGCGCGGTTGACGTGCACGTCGAGCGGCGACAGGAAGATCGACACGCGCGTGGACGGTCCGACGAACGGATCCACCGCGTCCTCGACCCCGAGCACGCGGCCGTCGGCGGGCGAGAGCACGCCGTTGGCGACGACGGGGATCTCCCGCTCGGGATCCCGGAAGAACCCGAGCGACGCGAGCGACGCCGCCCAGAACGGCAGGGCCAGCCGGCGGCGGCCGAGCAGCGTGAGGCCGGCGGCGACGACCGCCGGTCCCACGATGAATGGCCAGCCCTCTCGGGCGATCGGCAGCTTCTTCTCCATCGCTACATCCTCGGCGGCTTGATCCAGGACATCATCGAACGCAGGCGCTTGCCCACTTCCTCGATCTGGTGGTCGGCGTCGCGGCGTCGCATGGCCAGGAAGCCCGCGCGGTTGGCCTGGTTCTCCAGCACCCACTCGCGCGCGAACTGGCCGGACTGGATCTCGCCGAGGATCTTCTTCATCTCCCGCTTGGTCTCGTCGCTGACGACGCGCGGGCCGCGCGTGTAGTCGCCGTACTCCGCGGTGTCGGAAACCGAGTAGCGCATGTAGGCGAGCCCGCCCTGGTAGAACAGGTCGACGATCAGCTTCATCTCGTGCATGCACTCGAAGTAGGCGACCTCCGGCTGGTAACCCGCCTCGACCAGCGTCTCGAAGGCGGCCTTGATCAGGTGCGAGACGCCGCCGCAGAGCGTCGTCTGCTCGCCGAAGAGGTCCGTCTCCGTCTCTTCCTTGAAGGTCGTCTCGATGACGCCGGCGCGCGTGCAGCCGACGCCGCGGCCGTACGCCAGCGCGAGGTCGCGCGCCTTGCCCGTCACGTCCTGCTGGACGGCCACGAGCGCGGGCACGCCGGGGCCCTGCGTGAACAGGTCGCGCATGACGTGCCCCGGCGCCTTGGGCGCGATCATCGTGACGTCGACGTCGGGCGGCGGCACCACCTGGTTGAAGTGGATGTTGAAGCCGTGGGCGAACATCAGCATCTTGCCCTTGCCGAGCCCCTTGCGGATCGACTCCTCGAAGACCTGCCGCTGCGTCTGGTCGGGCAGCAGGATCATCACGACGTCGCCCGCCTTGGCGGCGTCAGCGACGGGCGCCACCTTCAGCCCGTCCTTCTCCGCCTTCGCCCAGGATTTGCTGCCCTGGTACAGGCCGACGATCACGTCCTGACCCGAGTCCTTGAGGTTCAGCGCGTGGGCGTGGCCCTGGCTGCCATATCCAATGATGGCGATCTTCTTGCCCTTGAGGAGGCCGAGGTCGGCGTCCTGGTCGTAATAGATCTTCGCCGGCATGCGAGTTCCCTCTCTTTTCGTCTGGGGTTAGTCCGCGAAACCCACCACGCGCGGATCGTCCGACACGCGCGGGCGCTTCGCCGGCTCGGCCTTCCGGACCCGCGTCTTGGACCCGCGCGAGATCGCGACCTTGCCCGTGCGCACGATCTCCTGGATGCCCATCGGGCGGAGCAGCTCGACGAGCCCCTCCAGCTTGCCCTCGTCACCGGTCGCCTCGAGCACGAACGACACCTGCGTGACGTCCACCACCTTGGCGCGGAAGATGTCGGCGGTGCGGAGGATCTCCTCGCGATGCTGCGGCTCGGCGTTGACGCGGATCAGCATCAGCTCGCGCTCGACGTGACTCTCGTCGGTGAGGTCGTTGACCTTGATCACGTCGATCAGCTTGTGCAGCTGCTTCATCACCTGCTCGATGACGAACTCGTCGCCACCGACCACGAGGGTCATCCGGGACACCGTCGGGTCGAGCGTCTCGCCCACCGACAGGCTCTCGATGTTGTAGCCGCGCGCCGAGAACAGTCCGGCCACGCGCGAGAGCACGCCGAACTTGTTCTCTACGAGCACGGAGATCGTGTGTTTGCGAGGCTCGGTGCCGTTCATGCTCATCCTCAGAACCCCGTCTGCGATTTCTCGGCCCGGTCGCGGACCTCTCGGGTGGGCGGGGCCAGGATCATGTCGGTGTTGGCTCCGCCGGCCGGGACCATGGGGAAGACGCACTCGTCCTTGTCCACGCACACGTCGAGGATGACCGGCGCCGGCGTGCTCAGCATCTTCTCGATGGCCGGCACCACCTCGCTCGGCTTGGTCACCCGCAGCCCGACGCAGCCGTAGGCCTCGGCCAGCTTCACCCAGTCGGGGATGCCCGGCAGGTCGATGGCGCAATAGCGCTCCTTGAAGATGATGCGCTGCCACTGCCGAACCATGCCGTGACCGCTGTTGTTGATGATGACCGTTTTCACCGGCAGCTTCTCGACGAAGCAGGTGGCCAGCTCCTGGCTGTTCATCGCGAACGAGCCGTCGCCGTCGATGTTGATGACCTGGCGGCCCGGGTGCGCGGCCTGCACGCCCATGGCCGCGGGCAGCCCGTAGCCCATGGTGCCGAGCCCGCCCGAGGTGAACCACGCCCGCGGGTGCGTGAACTTGTAGTACTGGGCGGCCCACATCTGGTGCTGGCCGACGCCGGTCACGATCATCGCCTCGCCCCGCGTGGCGTTGGAGATCTCCTGGATCACGTACTGCGGCTTGATGACGTCGTCGCTCCACTCGTAGCGGAGCGGCTGCGTCTTCCTCCACTCCGCGATCTGCGCGTGCCACGGCCGGCGCGCCTCCTGGCCGTCGCTGCCGGCGTTCGTCTCCTCCCGCACCGCCTCCACCAGCGCCCGCAGCACGCGGCGGCAGTCGCCGACGATCGGCACGTCGACCTTGATGTTCTTGGAGATCGACGACGGGTCGATGTCGATGTGAATGATCTCCGCGTGCGGCGCGAAGGCGTCCACGCGCCCGGTCACCCGGTCGTCGAAGCGGGCGCCCACCGCGACCAGCACGTCGGAATGGTGGACCGCCATGTTCGCGTAGTAGGTGCCGTGCATGCCGAGCATCTCGAGGGACAGCGGGTGCTCCGACGGAAACGCGCCCAGCCCCATGAGGGTCGTGGTCACCGGGATCTGCGTCAGCTCGGCCAGCTCGCGCAGCTCCGCGTGCGCGTTGGACGAGATGACGCCGCCGCCGACGTAGAGGACCGGCTTCTTCGCGCGCAGCATGGCCTTCGCGGCGCGCTTGATCTGGCCGGCGTGACCCTCGTAGTTCGGATTGTAGGAGCGCATGGTGACCTTCTCCGGCCAGATGAGCTCCGCCTCCTTCACGAGGATGTCCTTGGGCAGGTCGACGTGCACGGGACCCGGCCGGCCCGTGATCGCGATATGGAACGCCTCGCGGATGATGGGGCCGAGGTCCTTGCCGTCCTTGACGAGGAAGTTGTGCTTGGTGGCCGAGCGCGTGATGCCTACATTGTCGGCCTCCTGGAACGCGTCGTTTCCGATCAGATGCGTCGGCACTTGACCCGTGAATGCAACAATCGGAATCGAGTCCATCATTGCATCCTGGAGTGCCGTCACAAGATTCGTGCACGCAGGGCCTGACGTCACGAGACAGACGCCGACCTTCCCTGTCGCGCGCGCGTAACCCTCGGCGGCGTGGCCGGCGGCCGCTTCCTGGCGGACCAGGATGTGACGCAGGCCCTCGAAGTCGTACAGCGCGTCGTAGATCGGCAGCACGGCGCCGCCGGGGAGGCCGAAGATGATGTCCACGCCCTCCCGCTTGATGCACTCCAGCACGATCCTCGCCCCAGGCAGTTTCACGTGTTCCTCCATCGACTTGGGGGCCTCGACATGGCCCCCACATTCTTCAAGCGAAGGGGGCTACGCCCCCCTCGGACTCCCCCGGCAACGCTCAGGCCGCCCCGGCGTAGCCGTGGCGCCCCTCGATCACGGAACACTTCGTTACGCATTCGGCGCGCCCTCCGCCGACGCCTCGCGCGCACGGAGGCGCGCCTGCGCCGCGCTCAGCCGCGCGATCGGAATCATGAACGGCGAACAGGACACGTACGTCATCCCCACCTTGTGACAGAACTCCACCGACGACGGCTCGCCGCCGTGCTCGCCGCAGATGCCGATCTTGAGGTCGGGGCGCGTGCGTCGCCCGCGCTCGATCCCGATCCGGATCAGCTCGCCCACGCCCTCCTGGTCGAGGACGGAAAAAGGATCGTGAGGCAGTAAGCCTTTCTGCAGATAGTCCGGAAGGAACTTGGCGACGTCGTCCCGGCTGTAGCCGAAGGTCAGCTGCGTGAGGTCGTTGGTGCCGAAGGAGAAGAACTCGGCGTCCTGGGCGATCTTGTCGGCGATGAGCGCGGCGCGCGGCACCTCGATCATGGTGCCGATCGTGTAGCGCACGGCCACACCCTTCTCGGCGACGATCCCGTCGGCGATCTCTTTCGTCTGCTTGTAGGTCACCTTCATCTCGCCGACGGTGCCGGTCAGGGGGATCATGATCTCCGGCTCCACCCGCCCGCCCTGCTCGGCCACCGTGCAGGCGGCCTCCATGATGGCGCGCACCTGCATGCCGTAGATCTTCGGCGAGGTGATGCCGAGCCGGCAGCCGCGGTGGCCGAGCATCGGGTTGGCCTCGCGCAGCGAGTCGATCTTGGCGAGCTTCTCGTCGAGCGCCGCCTTGCGCGCGGGGTTGATCTCGAGCGCGTCCAGGCGGGCGCGCTCCTCGATCATCTCGCGGTACTCCTTCGGATTCGCGAGGAACTCATGCAGCGGTGGGTCCAGCAGCCGGATGGTCACCGGCAGGCCGTCCATGGCGCGGAAAATCCCGATGAAGTCCTCCCGCTGGAACGGCAGGAGCTTGTCGAGCGCGACCTGCTGTGACAGCGGATCGGAGGCCATGATCATGTCGCGCACGATCGGGATGCGGTCGGCGGCGAAGAACATGTGCTCGGTGCGCACGAGCCCGATGCCCTCGGCGCCGAACTCGCG